>Ga0209240_1000078_pt1 | contig 34482 bp, 31 predicted proteins | sample GraSoi_2013_80cm_FD_185828 | JGI IMG/M metagenome (GOLD analysis project Ga0209240, IMG submission 185828) | Grasslands soil microbial communities from the Angelo Coastal Reserve, California, USA - Sample 9_17_2013_80cm (SPAdes) (version 2) | ecosystem: Environmental > Terrestrial > Soil >...
GCGGCCAAGGCGATCTGGTTGGAGCCTTGGCTGCACATCGGGAAGGCATCAAGATCGACGAACGTCTTCTGACCTTAAATCCAGCCCTGTCTGAACGTAACCTGGTATCAGTGCACTTCGTTCAGACCGGAGCCATCCTCTACAGCCTGGGGAGGCTGGATGAAGCTTTGGAAATTTACCGCGGTTCGATTGAGTTCTACGAAGCTTTAGACCCATTGCAACCGGATGCGGCGCATTGGATCGGCGTGTTCTGTCTTATGCTGTTTGGCAGAGCCCAGGTTTTGGAATCCAAGAATCGGTTGCTAGAAGCGGCTGCGGATTATCAGCGCGCAGCCGGTCTCTGCGCGAAGCAGCTACAAGCCCATCCAGGTAATATCAATCTTCTTAAAATTCTTTGGCCCGCGCAAGCGGGGCTAGGGCAATTGAGCGCAGGGCAAGGGAACGCAACAGATGCAGTCCGCTGGCATCGCGGTGCGCTAAAAACAATCGGTGAGCTGATCGCGGCAGATCCGGAGACCATTGGCTGGCAGTACGACCTCCTCCAGGAACGCGTGCGCTTGAGCCAAGTTCTCGTCCAGCAAAGAGAGGTTAGCAGCGCCGCTAAGGAACTTGAGGAAGCACTCGCTACGGCGGAGAGGTTAGTAGCCCACGATCCCGCCAACGCGCCCTGGAAAAACGGCCTAGCGATGGTCCACGTTTTTCGCGGCGAATTCTTCCAAAAGAATAACGACTCAGCAGCGGCTCTCCAGGCATTCAGACGGGCAGAAGAAATTCTGCAAAGTTTAGTAGCGGAAGATCCGCAGAACGCTGAATTCCTCAGGTACCGAAACCAGTGCGCGACGAAGATCGCAGAGATCCTCGTGATCCAAGGGGATAGAAAGGGCGCCACCGACAACATTGAACGATTAAGACCAACCTCAGGCGCCGCGGTTGATTCAGTAGAGGACTTTGCAGAAGTCGAGCTGCAGCAGATTCAAGCCAAGATTTTAGCTGCCGAAGCCCAGCTTCGAGCCGGGCAATGGGACGTGGCCTTGATGGGTTACTTTGAGGCGATGCCTGGTCTGGAGAAGTTAGCTTCGCCGGCTAATGCAAATGCCGGTGCAGTTGAGATTTTCGGGTCTCTTCTTGCCCAGATCGGGGGCGCTTTTATTGCCAAGGGCTCATTTAGAGAAGCCAAGGAGGCGCTGCTTCGGAGCGCGGCAGTAATTCGTGATCGGCTCCTCATAATTGACCCGGAGAACGCGCGTTGGCAGAGCCAACTAAGCAAAACAGAAGCCCAGCTTGGGTTCGCGCAGCTTAACATCGGCGATAGCGATGCTGCTCTGAGATCCTATGTCGCCGCGTTGACCCGCTTAGAGCAATTGATCCAAAAGCATCCCGAAGCCGGGGATCTGCAACACGATTTGTCCGGTATTTATGCGGGACTCGGAAATGTGTTTTCAAAGCGAGGTGATAAATTGGGCGCCCGCAGAGCGTTTGAAGCCGCCATCCAAATTGCTCAGAGATTGGTAGGTCGGGATCCGCATAACACAGTGTGGCGAAGTGGATTCGCCGGTTATTGGACGATCCTGGGCGAAACGCTAGTAGCAGAAAAAGCGCCGGTGGAAGCACTTCACGCTTTTCGGCAATCGCTGGCGGTATGGGATGAAAAACGCGGACGCGAGCAAAACAATCCGTTTTGGGAAACGCAGGTGGCCTTGATTTGTTTCCGCATCGCGATGCTGTTGTCCCAGGTTGACCCTAGCAACTTTAGAGAGATGCGAGACATGCTGGTGCGGTCCGTGACGACCATGAATCGGATCAAGGGTAGTGGGGTCTTGAGCCCCGACCAACAAAGCCTCTTGCGGTCGTGCGAGATTGCGTTGCAAGGAATGCCGATGTCGTAGGGTGGGTTAGAGGGAGCTGTCGGATTATCCCGAAGGGATGACAGGACTCAGCTGGCGCGCGGTCCGTGACGATCATGAACCGGATCAAGGGTAGCGGGGTCTTGAGTCCCGACCAACAAAACCTGTTGCCGTCGTGTGAGATTGCTTCCACGGAATGCCGATGTCGTAGGGTGGGTTGGATTTTGTCCCGGAGGGAGCTGTCGGCCTATCCCGAAGGGATAACAGGACTCAGCCAGGGGTTTTAACCCCTGGTAGCCATTCCCTATCACGACCTGCCCTAAAGGGGCAGCAGGCGAATTAGTCCCACACGTATCGTTCGTCGAATGTCACCCCGTGTTTTTGCAAGAGTGTTCTGAATTCTTCTTGGAAAGTCATTTTGCGGTGATGAACCTCCTGGCTGGCAATCTAGGAAATGACGGAATCCTTTAGAGATTGGCTAACCGAAAACGCACCGTATCCGGTCTGCCAGCCGAAATGAAGATGGCCCTTATCTTTCACGGCTTTAGTCGAACTCGTCTTTAGGTTCTTCACCAATTCAGCGAGGCAGGTCGTCCGGGAAAGACCAGCAAGGATATGGATGTGATCGGCGACACCACCTACTTGAAGTGATCGGCACTCAAGGCCGCGCAAGGTAGCCGTGAGATAGGCATTTACTTCCGATCGGAGATCCGGCGCCTGCATAAATGCGGCTCGATTCTTGGTAGAAAAAATGATGTACACTAGAACGAGGGCTAGTGATTGCGGCATGTTAAGAACAGGATAAGTCTATGTTATTATAAGCAGGCTGCTTTATGTTTCCCAAAACTTGCGCCCTGAAATTCCGATTCCTCCTGACGTTCTGCCGCTACGATCTTCTGCCCTTTCAGGGCAGGTCGTTTTTCACATCGGTATCCAGGGGTTAAAACCCCTGGTTGAGTCCTGTCATCCCTTCGGGATAAGTCGGACTGGTGCCGTAGGGTTGAATGATCGTAGCCAGGCGAATTATTTTTCAGTACCTCACATCAAAATCACGCATCTCTATCTTTGGTCGGGCGACGAATTTTAACGCGGCTGTTAGTGCGAAAGTGATCGTCGTAGCCCATGACAAAAGGCAATATCTAACTATGAACACCGCAAAACCGCTTCACGTGCTGCTTGCGTCTCAGAAATTTTTCTTCAAAGGCATCCTCCGTTCTCGGCGGTTATGCATTATTGCCGTTGTTCTGTTGGGAATAGGCGGTGTTCACCAGCGAGCAAATGCCTCCGAATCGGACGATACGTCAACGCCGGGAGCAACGCCGACGCCGTCAGCAACCGTAGTGGCAGCATCACCGACTCCGGCGGCATCTCCATCGCCAACGGCACCCGTCGCCGCTGCGACTCCGGCGCCCACGGCGGTGCAAACCCCGACCCAAATCGATCCGAAGCTGATTGGCAACTGGGAGATCAACGACAGTCAGGTGAAACCGAGCGAGAACGTAACGTGGGAAATCCAGGCCAATGGAAGGTACAGGTTAGAGGCAGGCTCCGAACACAAGACGGGAATACTTTCAACGTCTGAGGGAAAGATCCGGCTCAATGTTGAATTCACCGGTGTCGTGGAAATGGCGTACAAGACCGATGACAGCACCTTAACGACCACAGCGTCGGACGGAACCGCCATCGATTGGCGCCTGATCAAAAGCGAAGCCAAACCTCGCAAAGTCGTTCATCGGCATCACCCAACTCCACCTCACCGTTACGTGGTCCGGGATTGGTTTCATAAGGTCAAAAAATTCTTTGGGTTTAGTGAATAGGGAGCCGGTCTCAAATACGTTGCCCCTTGCCGGATCGTGCGCCGAGACTGACTATCGTCGTTCGTTTCTGGGATAAAGGGTCTGGTCGGATGGAATCGACGCTTGGCTCCGGCCAGATCTGAGAGATGCACTCCTGAATCAGAGCGATCATCAGTTTTTCTACCGGCGGCCCAAAGGCATTGATGATCTTCAAACCCAGGAGAAGAAACCTGAGCCGCTTGGCAAAGCGATGTCGCCTCCTGGTTAAATGTTTGTAATAACGCTGCTGGCTGCGCGTAAGTAGCAGTGCGGTCCCCATGCTAAGCGGCGAGAAAAACTGGTCGAGGTTCAGCCGTTGACGGTCTTATTGGGAACAGGCGGCGAAGCGTTACCCTCCTCGGAATTGATTCTGAGCGCCTGCATTAACATGTCGTTGATCATCTCCGCAGCTGAACCAAACGAATGAACAGGCTCCAGCGTCGAACGAGAGAGAACCACAAATTGTTTGGACTCCAAATCGAACGCGAAATACCAGAGGTCCGAGTCACCAATAAAAAGATATTTCTCAGCGGTCTCCGGCATCGCAGACCAGAGAGAAAGATTTTCAGCGACAATGGTTGGACCGTAGGTCTGTTCATCAGGCAGATCTTGATCGGTACCGTACAGGCTAACTCCATTCTCCGAGAACCCGTCCACCTCAGCGAAGATGTCGAGAAGTTCTGTCGGAAGATCAATTCCTAGCTCATCGTGGGCGGCTTGCTCCGTCCGCTCGATGTCCTCAGGGAGGGCTCCGGGAACCAACGGCCGGCTGCCGCGAGCCGCGTCCCCGGCCAAACGGTTTTCCAGAGTGGTCCGGTCCTCAGGTGACAATTGATGGTAGTATTGGGAAGCTCGCAGGTCGCCCACGAATAGGTCGCTAAGCTCACGTAATAATTCGGTTTTCAGGTGCATGGTTAAACTTTCATGCTAGTGCCGGCGCCGACTTTCGGTCCGGCTGTCATTCTGGTTTGAGTTCGTTTGCGATTGGATTTTGTTTTTGTCGGAACCGGTGTTTCCGGAACCGCAGTCAGGTTTGAGTCGACAATGGGCAGTTTGTTTTTCGGAACGTGGTCGGGACCGAGTTGCCGCCCGTTAATATAGGCGTCACCCGGGAGCCATTGCGCCGATAACTCCTCCACTTTTCGAGCCAGCGCGTCTCTTGCCGCTGTATTCGCTGAATCCTCCCGGTTAGCCTTGCTGTAAAGCTCACCGAAAGCTCGGGTAATTTCATGGAACTCTTTCGGTACCGAATAAGCCCGATGCCCGGTCGTTTTGGAGAACGCGAGGATTCTGTTCTCCCACGCCTCCGGTAAAGGTGGTGCGCCTAGATTCTTCAGATGTTCGCGAAGCGCTTCCGCGGACTTGAAACCCTGGGTAATAGGTGGATAAAACGGGAATAACGGCCGAACCACATAAATGGGAATCTCGGCATTTGGCGCGTTGTGCGTTTGCGGATGAAGTAACAGACTATGCCAAAAATGGTGAGGATTTTGGGACTGATCCCGCCCGCGCCGAGTGGTATTCGCGATTACAAAATTGCTCGGATGATTAACGGCCGCTCTCCCTCCCGTCACCGCCACACTTTTAGGTATGATGTGGTGACAGTTGTAATTAACGCGACGACCACGCACGGCACGCTCGGGTGGAGCGGTGGTGTCAGTCAAGGTAGATGGACTTCGGCCTGCTTCCATCAGCTTGACGCCATCGGGACCGACGGCCAGCAAGGCCAAGGTACGACCAATAGGATGGCTAACTAACGCTTGGAAATATTCTTCTCGGATCTTGTCGTAGTCTTTGATGGTAGCCTGGTACTCTTCGCCCTTGCGGTCGAGAGGTCGACCCAAGACGCGATCCAAAATGATACCCGGTAACTGTGGACAAGCGCCCACGATTTCCGGGTCCGGCGCCAATTTCTCGAAGTCGCGAATCGCTTCAGCGACCGCATCGATCATCTCCTGGCGCGGAGGAGGCGGAGGATGGTTTTTGGAAGCGCTCATGGTTTAGGAGCGGATTGAGTGGGGGAGGGGGAACAGGTCGGGGAAAGGGCATAGTCATAACAGATAGATAACATGTTTTGAGTTATCGTCGGCGAGCCGTCAGAAAGCAAGAACAAAAAGAAAGAAAGTTATAGGAAGCGAGATTTATGTACGAATGTTTGCTGGCTCTAAGGCCATTGTTCGTAAATAGCCGCGAAGCGCTCCAAAGATTTTAGCCTAGGCTGAGTCTTCGAGGCCTAGGTAACCGATCCCCCAACCGGCTTAGCGCCGAAGGCGTGGAAGAAAGGGAGAGTTGCATGGCAAATACATAATGATTGTACGAGGTCGCGTTCGACGAGCGATACGTCTGGGACTAGATCCGCGTTCTTCCTCGCTTTCAGCGCTCCGGCCGTGAGGGCACGGGATACCTAGGCCTAGCAGACTCAGCCTAGGCTAAAATCTGCACAGCGCTTCGCACCCCATAAGTCCCATGTGTCGCATGAGTCCCATTCGTCCTAGCTACCCAACGCGTCGCCAGCCCCACACGCGCCATCCCCCAGGCCCCCTACAGCAACATATACGCCAACGCCACGATTACGGTGGGGACGAGCGCGCCCAGGAATAAACCGAACGGCGAAATGCCGGATTCCCCGAAGCGAGAAGCAAGAATACTCTGACCGGCTGGGTTAGGTGCATTGGCGATCACGGTTAGTCCGCCACCGGTCACGGCGCCGGCCATTACTGCGTAACGGGAAGCGTCGGGAAAGCCTGGTACCAAAGTGGCGAGATAAGTAATAGCAGCGTTGTCGTTAAATGCGGTCAGGATAATGGCACAAAACATCAGCGGCCATTGGCTGAGACTTTTTAGAACCGGGCCGATCCACCAAGACTGGCAGCCGCCGTGAATGACAAGCGAGGCCAAAAAGAATCCCACCAACAAAGGTGGGCGGAGGGAAATTCCTTGTTGGTTATGGCGGGTGGCGGAAACGAACGCCAGGAAGAAGAGAAAGCCCAATACAACTAACACCGGATAATGCGCGTTGATGACCGTCCAAGCGAGGAACAACAGGTGAATTAGGGTGATCGACCACGGGACCGGCCGCCGGTCGTCGTTATCGGTAGATTCGGGGTCAGCTGGGCTAAGCTGGCTGAATTCTTTTCGGAACACTAACCAATAGATGAGGTTGGAGATCAGTATCGCGATAACGGCTTTCCAGCCGAAGTTAGCCATCATGAAAAGCATATTCCATTTCCAGGCGCTGACCGCGAGTACCACCGGAGGAGCAGCGAAATGAGTTAGCGTGCCCCCTACAGAGATATTGACGAATAGTAAGCCCAGGGTGGCGTATTTTAAGCGGCCGCTGGGATGTAGGTTATAAAACCGATGCCGGAGCAACAGGGCACAGATGGTCATCGCAGCCGGTTCGGTGACAAACGAGCCTAAGATGGGCCCGATAGTGAGAATGGCGGCCCACCAGGCAGCAGGTGAACTTCGTCCGAGCTTGGCTACCTGGGAGATGGCTTGTTCAGACAAACGGAGAACGGCCAAGGAGCCGGCGATGGCCATGATCACGACCACAAAAACCGCATCAGCGACATTAACGTGCCCTACGTACGAAACCATGGCGTCCCAGCCTTTGAACAAAATGATGGCGATGAACAGCGGAATCAGCCAGATGCCGAAAACGGCTTCGATCTCGCCCATAAAATGGTAGAACTGAGCCCAAAAGACCAAATGATCGCGTCTTTTTTCCGGGACGGCGGCGCCCGGTTCGGCGAGCTCTTCCTCGAGACGAAGCAAACGGTGTTCAAAGCTCTTTGAGCGTTTCTGGAATTGGGCCGCTAGGAATGTGTGAGTGATCGCTAACGCAAAAATAATCGTGGCGATCAAGTTAAGCGGTTCCTGCTGGACCCGGCCCCAGAGTTTAGCCGGAATAGAAGTCACGTCGTCATCGTGATAGCTGGCCGGGTCGGCGGGATAACTCGCGCCGGCCACCGGCGCGGCTTGGGTGGGCGGGGAGAAGAGCAATAGGCCGAGCAGCACGAGCAGGCGGGCGACACTGCAGAGCCGAAGGGTGAAAGGTGAAAAGTGAAAGGTGAAAGGTCCTCCAGAACGGATCAAACCGGCGGGACGGAGAGAGCCGGTGGGACTCATGAGACGTATGCGAACAATGGACATTGCGCGCGATGGTTAGGCATCAATAACCTTTCACTTTTCACTTCTCACCTTTCACCTCTCAGCCTTCAAAGCTCTTTCTTCTCCATCTCAGCTAAACACTTTTGGATCGCGTCCAAGGCATGTTCGGCATCCGAACCTTCTGCGGTCACCACAATCTCGGCGCCGGTACGAATATCGGCGGTCATGATATCCATGATGCTAATGGCCGAACAGAGACGGCCGTTCGCTTCGAGAGTGATCACGCTCTTGAAACGCATTGCGCAGCGGACGAGCTCGCTGGTTGGGCGAGCATGCAGGCCGGTCGGATTAGTTACCTGCAGCTTGCGGCTTAGCTTAACCGCGCTCGGCCGTGGTTTACCGGACATGGATCAATTCCTTTAGATGGCTTGGGAAGGGGTTTCCGTAAACTCGTCCTCACTGATTTCTTCAATCTTGAGAACATGTGGATTTTCGCAGCAAAGCTCTAAGAATCGATCACGATCTTCTTCTTCCTTCAGCTCGACGAGAATCAACTGAGTGCTGGCATTTCGTTTACGAGCCCACCCGGATACCCAAGGCATATGCACGACAGGTGGAAACACATGAAACTGATAAAAAGCCGCATCTTCGTTTTGGAACGTGATTCGAAAACAGAAGCGATTCATTCTGATGTAAGTACTCGTTGCGTTCGTGAACGCAAAGAGTTCGTAATGGTCGGCAAAAAATGATGGCAAAATGATTTCGAACCCGTCCAGTGGGGCGCATTGGCGTGTCGGCGTGTCGGCGTGTCGGCGGTATGGGGCAAATGGGGAGTGGACGTAAGTGGACACAGTGGACGGAGTGGACAGAGCGCTCCTTTACCGCGACCGCAGGTCGCAGTCCTTGACTGAGTCGACAACCTCCACTAGGTCCACTTGCGTCCGCTCCCGATTCGCCCACACGCCGTTTCGCCGTTTCGCCGATACGCCGTTTCGCCTGCCCGCCCGAGGCTACGCCGCTGGAGCTGTCGACTGGAAGAGTGCGAAAAAAGCGCCTTGCGGATCCTGGACGATGGCGAAACGACCGGTTTTCTCTATCTCAGTCGCTGGAACCACAACCTTGCCGCCACCTTGTTTCAACTGTTCAAGTGACTTATCCACATTCTCTACTAGAAAGTAGAGCGACCAATGAGGCGGCACGCCCTTATAGGTGTCGGCCGGTGGAATACCACCGATGAATTCGCCTTGATTGACGATGTGGAGATAGTCGGCGTTGATTTCGCCAGGGGCGACTTCCCAGCCGAAAAGCGAACGATAAAAGTTCTCGGCTGCGCCTTGATCAGGAGTCGCTAACTCTGCCCAACACACGGTTCCCTGGACCCCGGTAATACCGAAGCCAATGTGCTTGATCGCTTGCCAAACCGAAAACACTGCGCCCGTAGGATCTTGCAGAACCGCCATCCGGCCTGCGTCGAAGACGTCGAATGGTGGCGCTAAAATTTTTGCGCCGAATGATTCCGCTTTCGCCGCCGTGGCGTCAGCGTTCTCAACCGCGACGTATAACATCCAGTGGGGGGCCACGCCCTGCTCCAATTGATCCTGACGAAGAGTGTAGGTCGCGCCTACCTGTCTTTCGTTGAGATGGAACATCGTGTAGAACTGGTCTGGACCTACGGATAAGTCTACCGCCGTCCAACCAAACAGATTGCCGTAGAAAGCTTTCGCTCCTTGCTGCTCGGTCGAGCCGAGGTCAGCCCAGCAAAAAGTTCCGATTCTGATTTCGTCGATTAGGGGCATGCTGTGACCTTTATGGATTTATTCACATCCGCCAAATTGAAATCGCTGCGGATGAGTAAAGATTGTGTGACAAGAGACTCGCCTTAGGCTCGCTCCGAATGACCAATAGCCAATAGCCAATAGCCGATGGATTCAGATCGCACGCGAGGAGTCATTGGCTATCGGCTATCGGCTATTGGCTATTCGGAGCGAGCCTAAGGCGAGTCTCCTAGTGCGCTGGCTTAAAACGGCTGCCGCAATTGCATGTCGGCTTCCTGCAACCAACTGACTCCTTGTTCATCGAGGTGGCCGGTTTCACTTAGACGATACAGAATCTGACTGCACTGCTCGAACGCGACGCGCGCATCCTTTGATTCGCCTTGCTCTCGAAGAAGCTTACCCAGAGCGAGCTCAGTGCCCGCAAAAGTCTCGTCCAACTCGTGGCTCTCGGGATGAAGCCGGCGAAGCTTTTCCAGGATGCCGCGTGCCTCTTTATATGAATTCAACGCTTCCCCCGCCATTTGTTGGGCGGAGAGCACATAACCGATCGCTTCCAGGTCGACCGTAAGTTCCACGCCCCAAGTCGAGTCGGACGGGTTTGCCTGGTACGCAGCGGTGAGGACAGTGCGGGCGCGTTGGTACGCGTTAAGAGCATCCGGGTAACGGCGTCTACTGATCAGCAGGGAGCCAAACCGAGTCAGAACCCGGCATAACGCCTGTTTAACTCCCGTATCGGAGGACAGCTTGGCGTTTGCTTTCTCAAAAATAGCAGCGCTCTGATCGAAGTGTTGCAGCGCTTCATCATACCGATGCAGGTATTCGGCCGCGGAACCGTAGGTTTCCAGAATTCGTCCCAGCGCCAGCTGCGCTTTACTACCGTTGTCAGCGGTAGCGTCCAGTGCGTTGAGTAAATCAACCCCCTCTTGGCATACAGTCAGCGCCTCCATTGGTTCGCCGCGTGAGACCAGAAGCGAGGAGATATTTCCCAAGCCGAGGGCAAGGTCGCACTTGATATCCTGGTTAGCTCCGTCTCGCTGAACCATTTGTTGGCGCAGACCTCTGGCCACCTGAAAGATACGCAAAGCTTGATCCGGTTTTCCTTTAGTCACAATCAACGAGGCGGCGTCATCCAGGTTAACGCTGAGTTGGGCCAGCCAACTGAGATCCGAGTTCGCCGCGTCGGGCAAGGTCTTGACCGTATCGATGATGAGAGCATCATCATAACTGTTGAGTAGAAGCAATATCTCGCCGACCCAATTTTCATTGATGGCCAATTCCGTGATCCAGCTAGAGTTCTTCGGATTACGTCGAACCAGCCGATCACCTAACGAACAGGCCTTTTGGTAGAACTGGAGCCCGGCGGATAATTGGTGTTGTAACACGGAGATTCGTCCCATGCGGGCGAGACTCATCGTTAAGTCGTGTACCCGGTCTTGATTCCCAGGATCTTGATCAGCCAATGTTTGCCGGATCTCGAGGCTTTTCTGATAGTTAGCAACTGCGCGATCGATCCGATTATTGCCTATCAGCATGTCGCCGAATTTTTCACAACAGACCGCCAGATCGCGCCGGTACGCAATATCTGCCGGCTTTTGATCAGCCAGCTTTTGATAGAGAGCACTCGCTTCTTGGAACGCAGCGATCGCGTCGTCGACCTTTTGTTGGATACCGAGATCCTCGCCTCGCTTCGTCAGATTGGCTGCGCGATCCAGCGCCACAGACAACGGCTCGGCGAGGACGCTAAGGGTGGAAAGGACCAGCAGGCTTATCGCCAGTAAGACACGCCGGTCGTTAGGAAACATGGAGCAACGAAGAAGTGGAGTGGTGGAGTAGCGGGGTGTTGGGAGAACTGGGTCTTTGGCGGGTTGGAGTAACGGAGTATTGGTTTGTTGCTATTTATACACCAACTTACGGAAAAACTCACGTTGAAAGCGGGGAGCGAACGTGCCTAGGATCGCCGATGTCATCTCCACGGCGCGGCTCAAACCCGGCGCGACTGTGTCAAACGCGTTGTTACATCCTCGGCGCGCCGAGGTTTTCGCCCTACCAGCGCTCACACGTTAAATCGGAACTCCATCACGTCTCCGTCTTGGACGACATAATCTTTTCCTTCGATACGGAGCTTGCCTGCTTCTCTGGCTTTCGCAAATGAGCCTAGCTGGACCAGATCATCAAAACTGACTGTCTCGGCTGCGATAAAACCGCGTTCGAAGTCGGAATGAATGACTCCCGCTGCCGCCGGCGCTTTATCTCCAGCGTGGATAGTCCAAGCTCGGCTTTCCTTTTCGCCAGTAGTTAAATAGGTGCGCAAGCCAAGCAGATGATAGACAGAACGAATCAAGTTGCCGACACCGGTCTCCGTCAAACCGAGGCTAGCCAGGTATTCGGCGGCTTCAGCGGCATCGAGGTCCACTAATTCGCTTTCGATTTGGGCACTGATCACCACGGCTTCTGTATTGAGATGGGTGCGAACGAAATCGTGTACTTGGGCGACGTAACCGGTCGGCGCCTTTGCCGAGAGCATGGCTGCTAGGTCGCCTTCTGCGACGTTGCAGGCAAAGATCGTGGGTTTGGCGGTTAATAAGAAAAAAGACCTCAGTAATGCGCTTTCTTCTGCGGAAAGAGAAACAGCAGAAGCGGGTAGGCCGTTGTTCAAGCTAGGCTGGAGCTTTTCGATCAGAGCGGCTTCAGCTTTGGCTTGTTTATCGCCGGCTCTTACCTGCTTTTGTAACCGTTCAGCTCGCTTTTGCAGAGTGCTTAGATCGGCCAGGATCAATTCTGTGTTGACGACTTCGATGTCTCGCAGCGGGTCAACCGTGCCGCTCACGTGATGGATATCACTACTCTCAAAGCAGCGGACCACTTGAACAATTGCATCTACCTCCCGAATATGGCTGAGAAATTGATTGCCCAAACCTTCTCCCTGGCTGGCCCCTTTCACCAGACCGGCGATATCCACAAATTCGACAACCGCGGGGATAGTCTTTTGCGACTTGGAAAGAGCCGATAGCTGGTCCAACCGGTTGTCTGGGACCGTGACGACGCCTTGATTGGGCTCGATGGTGCAGAAAGGATAGTTAGCTGCTTCAGCCTTTCGAGTTCGAGTAACCGCGTTAAAAAGAGTCGATTTTCCGACGTTTGGCAGCCCAACAATACCGGCGCTTAACATAAGGGCGGCAAACTTAATGGCGACCTAGAAATCAAGCACGCGAAATCTTGACTTTCCTTAGGGCAGCCCTACGATCCCCCCCGAGCCCTCTTCCCACTAATTCCCAACCTTATTCAGATATGTCTGGTTCACCTACGTCAAATCCAAATAGCGATACCGGTCTTGCGTCCCATATTGCCTCCGGGATTTCCGCGTTCTTTCCTCCTCTGGCAGGGGTTATCTTCTACTTTATCGAAAAGAAGGACCAGCTCGCCCGGCACTGGGCCGTCCAAAGCATTTTTTTCGGTGTTAGCTGGATAGTGCTTTGGATCGCTTATTCGATTTTAGCAGCGATCTTTGTACACATTCCGTTTCTCGGCCCGCTGCTGTTGGGGCTTCTCTACCTAGTTTTGTTGTTCGGGGGATTCATTCTGTGGCTCCTGGGGGTCATCAACGCGTTCCAAGGCAAGAAGTGGGAGTACCCGATTATTTCGGCACAGTGCAAGAAACTGTTCCCGAAGCTGGTTCCGTAAGGGAAGCCCGTGGGGCAGAAGCCGGTGGGGCGAAGACCCGGTGGGGCGAAGATCTCGGCGCGCCCCTGATCCGACTAACTCTTGGATTGGATCGCGCCGGATTTGAGCCGCGCCGTGGACATGCCATCGTTTTTAGTGCGTCCGAGTCTCCAACGCTGAGTTGGCTTTTGCAACCGAATGAACGGCGCCGGCAATTGGGGCCACAAAATCGAGTAGTTTCTGAGACAGAGTCGGGTCATTACCCAGCTCTCCGATTTTGCGGACAATAGCGCTGCCGACCACAACGCCATCCGCCCAAGCAGCAACCTGAGCGGCTTGGGCCGGATTGGAGATACCGAAACCCACTACGATGGGCAGCGAAGTGTGGTTTCTAATCTGGCCGATACGTTCAGGGATCGAACTGGCCAGGTCATCTCGCTCACCGGTCACACCCTCCCGAGAAACATAGTAAACGAAACCGCTGGCTTGGCCGGCGATCGACCGAATCCGTTCCTCCGGCGTTGTGGGTGCGATCAACCGGATTCGGTGGATCAGGTGAGGATGGTCCGCGTCAATGGCTTCTTCCGGCGGCAGGTCCAACAGCAAAACGCCGTCGACCCCGGCAGCAAGCGCATCTTCCTCAAATTGCGGAAAGCCATATTGGAATATTGGGTTGAGATAGCTGTACAGAACGATCGGCACACTGACCTGGGTCCGGATCTGAGAAATGGTGTAGAGCAGTCGCGGCAGCGTTGCCCCGGCTTGAAGTGCCCGTTGCGCTCCCAGTTGATTGGCGACCCCGTCGGCCAGCGGGTCGGAGAACGGTACCCCAATCTCCAAGACATCAGCCCCAGCTCGTTCCAGGGTCGACGCGATTTCAATGGTTTTGTCCAGGCTAGGGTCGCCGCCCGTGATATACACAATGAAGGCGCTTCGATTTTCTACTTTGAGAGCGGCAAACTTCTCGTCAATCCGGTTTGTCATGATTCTTGGACAGAATAGCAGATAGCAAATAGCAAATAGCAAATAAAGGGAGTCGTATTTCCGAAGCGAAACCACCCTAAGATTTGGGATGCACTTCTCGTGATTAAGGGGACAGGCCCGAGGTGGTCCCGGAATAACGATTTGCTATCTGCTATTTGCTATTTGCTATTCTAAGTAAGCGGACCGCCCCGCGGTATATCCCGGGACAACGATTTGCTATTTGCTATCTGCTATTTGCTATTTTACCAGTGCCCTCAACGCTTCCTCCATTCTCGGCCGCTCTCTTGGCGGGAGGACAATCTCGGCGCATGGGGCGTGACAAAAGGCTCCTGGTTGTCGATTGGGAAAGAGAACCGGTTCCGCTTTGGAGACGACAATTGAACGTGCTGCGCCGGTTGGCGCCGGCGGAATTATTGATCTCAGGACTGCCAGATCTCGACTATCCGCTCGATGTCACGGTGGTGCCCGACAAGATTAAAGATGCCGGGCCGCTGGCCGGTATTGCCAGCTGTTTAGAGGTCGCCCAATCAAGGCTGGTACTGGTCTTGGCGGTCGACCTGCCGCACATCACTCCGGAATACTTAGCGTCTTTGGTTCAAGCGGCAGCACCTGGACGCGGCGTCGTGCCGGCGATTGAGCATGAGCTGGAACCGGTCGCCGCGGTTTATCCGGTGGAAGCAGTGAGAACCGCATTCGCCTGCGTGCAGCGAGGAGAACGCAGTGTTCAAGCCTTTGCTCGGCGACTAGTACAGAACGGACTGGTAAACATCAGACCGGTTACAGCCGGCGAAGCACCACTCTTTCGAAACTGGAATTCGCCACAGGACATCGGAGAATAGCCAATAGCCAATCGCTGAAGCGCCGAGCGCACGGCTTGCCTGAATTTGCTATCTGCTATTTGCTATTCTCCTTCGGGCTCGCGCTCGGGCTAGGACTGGCATCGGCATTGTCGCCATCGTCGTCACTATCTTGCATGCCGCCATTTTCATCGGTGCGGAGGACTTGGCCGGTATCCGCGATATGAAGCTCCAGGTATGGCTTGCCATCGAGAGTGATACTGATTTTGTAGATCACCGCCGGACCCCAGTCGTAGGTTTCGATATTTTCTACGCGCTCTTGAGGGTTCTGGAGATAACCCTTCAAACTATTTTGAACGGGAGCAGGCAGAGAATCGACCGTGACGGGATCAGCAAAAAGTGGAGCGGATAACAAGCTGACCGCAGCAAACAACAAAGTCCAACGCATGGCCGGAAGCTATTGGCGGAGTCTGTAGATCGCAAGGGGCGGGGCGGGGATTGGTGAAAAGTGAAAGGTGAAAGGTGAAAAGTTACGGAAGTGTGTCGCGCTGAGTCGGCCTGGCCGCCATAGTCCGGTCCGAAGGCCGTCCGTGCCTCGATCGGCATCGGACGACCGCGGAAGAGGCATCGCTTCTATCCAAACGCGGCAGCTGCGAACCTACCGAGGCGTCGATTCCCATTGGAGCTGTGAACGCGGAATACAACGCTCCTTCCGCCTTCGCAAAGCGACTCGACTGAGCTCGCCGAATGTCCTACGGCGCGACAGACCGACTCGGCGCTGCGATCGTTTTCAGCCGCCCTTCACCGTTCACCTTTCACCTTTCACAAATCTCTCTTCCCCCCGGCGCGGATCTGGATACTGTTCGCCCAAAATTATGCAAAGACCTTCGCGACTGGCTTCTCGTTGGAATGTCATTCATTGGCGGTTAGCGCTCTGTGCAATGCTTTGCCCATTGCATCTTTTTTCTGCTCCGTTGACTCTTGGCCAACCGATTGCGGTCCCCGGAACAAAAGGTGGGTTCGATTTTCTTGAGGTGGACCAGCAGCTGCATCGGTTGTTGGCAAATCATACCGGCAACAAATCATTCGATGTCTTTAATCTTCCGGATGGGAAATTAATTAAGATCGTTGAGACCGGTGCGGCACAAGGCGTTGCGGTTGACGCGCAACATGAGTGTTATTACGTCACGGTTAGCGATCAGAAGAAGCTGGTCGAGGTCGATCGAAGATCGCTCGACGTAAAAAATATCGTTGCGTTGCCTGGGTCTCCGGATGCTGTCATTTATTTCCCGAAGACCAACATGGTGTATGTCGATCACGATGACGGAGAAGATCTTTGGGTGGTCGATCCGTCCGTCCAGAAAATCGTCGCTACGATTAAGATCCCGACAGCTCCAGAATACATTTTATACGATCCGGCTTTCGACGGGATCTTCCAAAACATCAAGTCACAGCCGGTGACGCTGGTCATTGATGCCACCGCAAATACCGTCTCAGCAACCTGGTCAACCTTGCCAGCCGAGAAACCCCACGGTCTAGCGATCGATCCCAAGACCCGACGGCTCTTTTCGGCGGGCGGGAATGGGAAGTTGGTGGTGATGGACTGCACCACGGGCGTCTGTCTGAAGTCGGTCGACATCGCCCCAGGCGTAGATCAGATCGCGTTCGATCCAGGGAACCAACGAATCTACTGTGCCAGCGGCGGTCAGGGTAAGCTCTCGGTTCTGGAAGAGACCGTGGACGGCGCCAAATCGTTAGGCGACGTAGAAACACCAAAGGGAACGCATACGCTGGCAGTCGATCCCGAAACTCATTCAGTCTGGATCGCATTCCCGAAAGAAGGCGCCTCCTACATTGCAGAACTGAAAGCATCCTGAGCGTCGGGCAGAGCTAAGGGAGCGTAAGGACGTGTCAATGTAGACGCGGGGCCGGTTCATCACGCGGCCGTGCCCCGCTATCCAACGGGACCTAGGTAACTTTTGTGCGACTAATGAGGCTGACCCATTGGTCCCATGAGTCCGATAGGTTCCATCCGTTCGCGGCGCGCATTCGGTCTGCGGAAGCTCGGTGCCGCCATCTAGACAAGGAATCCGGCAATTGGAAGAATAATCCGATGTTTAGTGCTCACGCGCTAGACGACCTAGTTCCTAGACCTGCCGGAGCCGTAATTATTCTGTTAAAAAGATTTAACAATTAGACGATTTTCCAGCCACGCTCGGGCCATAGATTCGCGGCGTGAAAAACTCGCCGGCGTTACACCTTGCGTCTGCTAGAGATGATCTAGCAGCGCGTCGTTCTGACTGTTTCTCCGCCGTATCACGGAGGATAGTTTTTTCTTTATTATTTCTTGGTTCCAGTCTGAGTCTGCTGGGGCAAGACACAAATAACCCTTCTGGTTCACCCTCTCCAGGGGACCAATTGCAACAGATGGTTGTAACCGGCGAAGAACCGGTTACTACTGAGGTCCGGGCGCTCCAAGACCAGCGTTTGGCGCCTAATGTCGAAAATGTTCGATCGGCGGAAGAGATCGGAAAATATCCCGACGTCAATATTGCGGACGCTTTGAAACGAATGCCGGGAGCCGGCGTCCAAAACGATACCGGTGAAGGACGCTATATCACGATTCGCGGTCTAGATTCGAACTTAGTCGGCGTAACCTTCGGCGGTGTACGTGTGCCGTCAACCGATTCGACTGGGCGACATGTAGCCTTCGATCAGATCCCAGCCGGCTTAGTCAGCCACATCATCATTACCAAAGCGAATACCGCGGATATGGATGCCGAGGCCTTAGGCGGTACGATTGAGCTTTCGCCACGAAGTGCTTTCGATCTCAACCAACCATTTCTCCAAGGGCATGTCGGCTCGGGCTGGGAGCCGCTCCGACACCAGTATGGCATCATCGACGGTGAAGTTGTCGGTGGTCTGACTTTCGGCTTTGGACCGGGCGGAAATCCGTTCGCTCCTGCGCCGGCTTCAGCAGTCGCCCCGACTCCGGACGGAAAATCTGTCGACACGAAGGACGCGGGGAGTGGGGAGGGCCCAATAACACCTTATCGACCGTTTGGTGTTTTAGGTGAATTCAGCTTTTACGAAGATCACCGCGGAGTCGACGATTTTGAACCGGCGTATTCGGATTCAATACCGCCGATTGGAGCGGACAAAATTTTAAAGGCCATCGATTTCCGCCGCTATACCTACAATCGAACCTTACATGGTGTCGGCGGCACGTTCGATTTTCGACCGGATAGCAACAACAGCTTTTACATCAGCTTTGTTAATGCTGGTTACTCGGAACAAGTTCGTCGACAGATCTTCAACTTAAGCGGTCTGGATGGATCTAACCTTGGTCCGGATGGAGTCACCCCCGGCACTCTTAGCGCCAATCCTAACGGGTCTTTCACGGCAACAAACGTAGTCCTAACTGAGGCTTTACGTTTCAATATCGAGCATTTCGAAAACTGGATGGTGCAAGGCGGTGGACGAAACATGATCGGGCCTTTCATTATCGATTATAAAGGATCGTTTGCCCAAGCTTGGGATAACAACCCGCACGACTTCAATCCCAGCTTTTCTACCACCCCTAGCGAGACCGTGGTGTATAATAATTCTGGTCTGTCGAACAAGCCAAGCTTCCAATACAGCAATCCGCTCAACCCTGCCCTAAACGGAAACCGGTTCAATCCGACTCAGTATGTTTTCAGCGGGCTAACCATCGACAATAATCATACCCTCGATACCGAGATTGCCGGTAGCATGAACCTGACGTTGCCATTTGATGTCCAAGGTAACCCTAGCAATTTGAAGTTCGGCACCAGCTTGCGCTTTCGAAGCAAGACGTTTTCGGACAACCCGGCGACCTACAGCGGGTTCGTTGATCCGGCGACTGGTACTAACAACTTTACCCTGGCCCAGGCCATGGCAGGTCATCTGAATACGGATTATAATGGCTTCTATCAAATCGGCTTCTCTCCAGACCCCGGGAGATTTAACAGCTTTACCAGCACTCATCCCGGTTTTGTCCGGAATGTAGCCGCCGATCAGTTAAGAGCAGTCCAGGCATTTTATGATGATACAGAAAATGTGTTTGCCGGTTACGGACAATACGACATCACTTTGTTTGGCCGGTTAAACTTGTTAGCCGGTTTACGAGCAGAGGTGACGAATGCCGTATACGGTGCCAACGCCAATTCGCCTGGTTCCGATCCGAACTTGGCCAGTTCTTACCATTTCGTGAATCGGCCGGTGAACTATACGGACTTCTTCCCAACCGCTCAGGCGCGCTTCGAAATTATTCCCAATATCTTGCAGACCCGTTTAGCATATTCCACTGCCATTGGCCGGCCTGCGTTCAGTCAAGTTACGGCTGCTACCGTGGTTGACACCGGCAACCTAACCATCACTACCGGTAACCCCAATCTGAAGCCAACCACAGCAAACAACTTTGATTTTACGCTCGAGTATACACCGACGCAGGACTCCTACTTCTCGGTCGATCTCTTCGATAAAGAATTCGACAACTACATCTTTACGCGAACGATTCGAACCGTAATCGGAGGGCAGATCTTCAATGAGAGCACGTTCCTCAACAGCGGAACGGCCTATGCCCGGGGTATCGAGCTAGCCTTCGAAGAACACATGCGGTTTCTTCCGGGTCCTCTGAGCGGATTAGGCTTCACCGCTAATTACACCTATGTTGACTCAGAAGGCAGGGCCCGGCCAACGGATCATACTAAACTACCGTTTACTTCTCCGAACGTGTATAACCTCGCCGTGTTCTATGAGAAATACGGTTTCCTCATATCGCTGGCTGGACAATACACTGACCATAACCTGTCCTCGGTTGGTACAACCTCTCGTCTCGACCAGTACTTCGATAGTCGGTTCACTCTAGATCTGGCCGTGAGCTATATGACGCGCTATGGAGTTGGTGTGTACTTTAATGCTAAGAACCTGACGAATGCGCCTTGGCGTATTTATGAGGGTTCGGCGAATCGCCCGATCCAGCGGGAATACTATGACATTACGTACGAGGCTGGAATGAAATTTAAGTTCTAACCGGCAGCCGAAGCGTGACATCAGCTCCGTAGGAGCGCTATCTTTATAGACATCATGAAACAGACCAGAAGAAATTTTCTGCAATGGTTGTTCGGTTTGTTCCCGTTTCTCACAGGTCTCTTCGGGTTGTTCCAAGCTCGAGGAGGAGTGCTGGCCGAGAGACGGGTCGCCGACCAGTCTAGTTCGCCTGAGTTAACATTTCTGATCTTCGGGGACTGGGGCCGGGGAGGAGAGTTCCACCAACGGGATGTCGCGAACCAAATGGGTTTGGCGGCAGCGAAACGGCGTTGTCGCTTCATCGTTTCCGTTGGTGATAACTTTTACGAAAAAGGCGTCCAGAGTGCCACTGATCCTCAATGGAAGAGTTCGTTCGAAGCAGTGTACACAGCGCCGTCGTTAGGTGTCCCCTGGTATTCAATTTTAGGTAACCACGACTACAAAGGCCGGCCGCAAGCCCAGCTTGATTACGCCAAAACGCATCCGAAATGGAAGATGCCGGCCCGCTATTTCTCAGCCGTGAAGCCCATTGGTGAGAACGACAAAGTCGAATTCTTCTTCATCGATACTAGCCCCTTTGTTGAGGAGTACCGTAAGAAGGAGGATATGCGCGACGAGATCATCTCGCAGGACACCGCAGCGCAGGTGACGTGGCTCGACCAAGCGTTATCGAATTCGAAAGCGTCCTGGAAAATTGTGATCGGACATCATCCGATTTTCTCCGGAGGAAGCGAACACGGTGATCAGCCGGAGCTAATTCGCGACATCAATCCGCTATTGGAGAAGCATCAGGTGCCAGCTTATTTCAACGGGCATGATCATGACCTTCAACACATTGTTCGAGGGTCGGTTGAATACTTTAATACTGGCGCCGGATCTAAAGTGCGGGAGCCAGGTCCGACCGAAGGAAGCCGTTTTTATCGAGGTACACCCGGTTTTATGGCCATAACCTTGACCGCCAAAGTGATGCATGTCGAGGTCATCGATTATACCGGAGCCCCGTTGTACGAGACGCGGGTGCAGAAGCGAGCTCCAGTCGGGGTGTAATCGGTGAAAGGTGAAAGGTGAAAGGTGAAAAGTGAAAAGCGGCCGGAGAGCCGTCGCGAAGCCAATTCGGCTCAGCGCCGTTCGGTAGCCTGTCACCTTTCACCTTTCACTTCTCCTAGCTCCTAGCCCCCAGCCCTGCTCAGGAAACCGGTGGTATAGCGGCGGTTTGAGGCATGCCTGGCAATGCTTCGCCTCTAAACAGCGCTTTCACGGTAGGCCGCATCAGAATGACGATTGCGTAGATACCGAGTGCGGTGCCGATCGGGAAACTGGTAATACAGGTGATAATAGAGACCACGAGACAGAACACATAGCCGCCTTGATGTTTCTTGAATTTCCCGCCGGCCATAATCGCCAAGATCCCGTAGATCAAGCCCAGGATCAGTAGAACGATGCCCATCACAATAAAGAAGGGTCCCATGAAGGCTTGAGTTTGCGCGTCTTCCGAAGAAGAGGAAGGTAGCGACGACATGGCGGCTGCCGCAACGAATAACGAGATCGCGCCAACCACTGCTCCTAAACAAGCGAGGCCGCCCCAGATGTAATAGAAAATGCTGAGAAGCTTCAACTGCTGGAGGTCTTGCTGCATGCGCCCGTTGTCTCAAATTTAGCGGGCTTGGTCAACGTCTTGGGCGATAAGAATTTGGAAATCGAGTTTCACGTGGTAGGCATGAATCAAACAGGGCAGGAAATTAAATGCAAATAATTTGCATTAAGAGTGCTGCTCTCCTATCCTCGGGTCCGGTGCCTAAACCTGCGGCGAATTTGCTAGTTACAGATCGGCTGGTCCAAACCGCTCAGCGGTCGATCGGCGCTCTGCTCGTCGTCGGAATCTTATGGGTGGTGACCCTCACGGTCTCACCTCAGCTGCATGAGCTTATCCATCCGGACGCCGATCATGAGGACCATGATTGTGCCGTCACGCTCTTTCTCGGGGGTGGGTTGGTGCATTCTGCGTTGCTGCCCAGTCTGGTTGCTGGGCCGCTATTCACGTTTCTCAGGCATACGCCCAACCTGCCCTCGGAGATTCTCGCTGCGCTATTTCGCGGACAACGGATCTCTGAACGTGGACCACCGGTGACCGGCAAATCTCACTGAGACTAGTTACTGCCAATCGGTAAAGGCGAGCTCGGGCTCGTCTCAAGTTTCGCTGCCAACATCCAGCCCGATCCAACAGAGCCGCCAGATGAAACGGTGCGCTGGCTTCCGGGCGTACCGCTTTTGCCAGAGAACGCTTGATGATGCCTGTCGAACCCTCGGGTCGTAGGGGGGCCAACCGACGTCACCGAATCGGCGATTCCACCGCTACACGCCACCTGACTCACCAGTACCTCGCATGCAGACCTTTTCTTACTCTATTCTTTACCAAACATTTGTCCGCGCTTTGTCTTTCGCGAGCGCGGCGTTTCTTCTGATCTCATTCCCAGCCATTGCTTCAGCTCAAACCAGCTCGCCGTCTCCGGCATCGAGCGAACCGTCGACGCTCAGTTCAAATCAATCATCCCAAGGGCTGAATTCGGTAACCGTGGTTGGCCAATTGAATGAGGCCCGGGACCAGATTGTGCCCGATCTCGGCGCCACCAAGTACTCAATTGGGCAAACCCAGATCCAAACAATGGCCCAAGGTGACAATGCACCCTTCAATCAAGTCATTCTGCGTGCACCGGGAGTCGCGCAGGATTCATACGGGCAACTTCATGTCCGTGATGAGCACGCCAATCTCCAGTATCGAATCGATGGAATACTAATTCCAGAGGGGATCACCGGGTTCGGGCAGGAGATCGACACCCGGTTGGTTCAAAACGTCGATTTGATCACCGGTTCGTTGCCGGCCCAATTTGGGTTTCGTACCAGCGGCATTATCGATATTCAAACCAAGGAAGGTCCCAACCTCAACGGCGGCGAACTTTCGATGTATGGCGGCTCACATGAAACGATCAATCCTAGTGCCGAAGCCGGGGGATCATATGGCAAATTCAACTATTTCGTTCTAGGCAGTTACGATTCCAACACGCTGGGGATTGAAAATCCGACGGGGCATACTAATGCAATTCATGATCGGACCGCTCAATTTAAAGGGTTCGCGGATCTTTCCTATATCATCGACGAAACCAGCCGAATTACCCTTCTGTTGAGTGGCACCTATTCGGATTTTCAGATCCCGAGCAATCCAAACCAAACGCCGGCATTTGCTCTGGCTAACGCGGGTCCGAGCAAATTCGACTCAAGCAATCTGAACGAAAACCAACACGAACAGAATGATTATGCCATCCTGGCTTACCAGAAGACGTTCGACTCGGTGACTTTGCAGCTGGCGGTGTTCAGCCGGTATAGCGAAACGCTTTTCACGCCTGACAATCAGGGAGATTTGATTTTCAACGGCGTGGCTAGCCGGGTCGATCGAAGCATTTTTTCGAATGGCGTCCAGTTTGACGCCAGTTGGGCAATAAACGATGCGCACACCCTCCGAGGCGGGTTTTTGGTAACAATCGAGAAAGCAGTTTCTGATAATCGTAGCCTGGTTTTTCCGACCACTCCAGCCGGGGCCCAAGCATCGGATGTACCGATGTCGATCACAGATAACAGTAGTAAGACGGGGCTCTATTACGGCTTCTATCTTCAGGATGAATGGAAAGTGTTCCAGCCGTTAACTATTAACTTTGGGGGACGATTCGACATCGTGGACGAATTCGCCCACGCCAGTCAGCTTAGCCCGCGCGTGAATATCGTTCTGAAGGCCACCAGTAGCACCACGCTGCATGCGGGTTATTCCCGTTATTTTACGCCGCCGCCGCTGGAGCTTGTAGCAAACAAAGACCTCAACAAATTTATCGGAACCACTAATCAATCTGCTGTCAATATCAGTTCGCCGGTCAAAGCGGAGCGAGCCAACTACTTCGACGCTGGAATTACCCAGCAATTCACCCAAGCCTTTTCGATGGGGGTCGATGCTTATTATAAAGAGGCTCACAACCTAATCGATGAAGGTCAATTTGGAGCGGCGTTGATTTTCTCACCGTTTAACTATCTCCATGGCAACCAGTACGGTACTGAGGTGACAGCGAACTACGCTCAGGGTGGATTTAACGCCTACTTCAATTTCGGATTCGAGCGGGGGACCGGCGAAAAAATCAATTCCGGCGAATTTTTGTTTGCTCCCGACAGGCTGGCATTTATCCAGAACCATTGGGTGTTCCTCGATCATGATCAGCGCTACACCGCCTCTGCCGGGGCCTCCTACACTTATCGAGGAACCACGATTTACGGCGATATGCTTTACGGCAATGGCTTGAGAAGCGGGTTTGCCAATACGGATGAAGTACCGTTTTACTGGGTCTTCAACATCGGCCTCAGCCACACCTTTAATCTGCCTGAATACGGAAAAATTAGGGTGCGGTTCGATATCACGAATCTTTTCGACACGACCTATCAACTCAGGACCGGGTCCGGCATTGGAGTATTTGCCCCGCAGTATGGGGCGCGGCGCGGGTTCTTTGGCGGAGTATCTTGGTTATTCTAAACCGGTTGCATGCTGGTTCCGACAGTTGTACACAAGTGAGCGATGGACGGGAAACGCTTGGCTACGGCGGTCGCATTCATGATGGCGCCCATTTCATTTCTGGCGGCTCAGGAAAAAGGTGGGCCATCCACTCAAGGAGACCTTGAAGCCATCAAAGCAGAGCTGAGATCACAGGATGATCGTATTAACCGGCTATCTTCTGAGGTCGGGCGTTTGCTAGAAGCTTTAAAAGAGAAAGGGATCGTGGTTGAGAGAGCGGCAGGCGCCGCAGCAAAAGCATCTCCAGTTACTTCCGCTAATCCGACGGCTACGGCTCCAGGTACAGTCGGCGTCGATAATCCGTCGCCGACTGCCGTCGGCGGCACCCGCACCCACGTAGTGGCGAAAGGGGAGACCTTAATTCAGATCGCCAAACAATACGGCGTCACTGTCGATGATATTGAGCAGCTCAACAAAATACAGGACGCCAAAAAGCTGCAGATCGGTCAAACGATTAAAATTCCAGGAGCCGGCGCGCCATCACCGAGCGAGCAAGAGTGACGGAGACTCGCCTTAGGCTCGCTCCGAATGACCAATAGCCAATAGCCGATAGCCAATGACTCCGCGTGTGCATCTGAATATATTGGCTATCGGCTATTGGCTATTGGCTATTCGCAGGCGAGCTGAAAGCGCGCCTGCGAGTTGCTTTCCAAACCGTAAATCAGTACTGTAAGGATATGCCCGAGAGGACGCAAAAACCACCAGCACCGGCACCTTGGGAACCTAAACAAGGAGATGGAGACGGACCGCGTAGCCCTGATGTCTCTAAGCCGGACACGAAAGATTTATTGAAGCGGATGCGAAAAGTCGATCCGAACCAGTCAAAGCGCTACCGGCAGCGGACTGGGCAGTAAAATGGAGTTGCTAGAACCGAACTCCGCGAGCGCGGGCGACTTTGTGGGCGTACTGCGGCGCTCCGGTGTCCTCAGAGAACAGAAGCATCTCAACGGGAATCTACCGGTCGCTGAAACCCAAGCAACCACCGTTCTTGCGTTTAAGTTTTCAGAAGGAGTTTTGATCGCCGGAGATCGCCGAGCCACTGCCGGTAACGTGGTGATGTACGATCGGGCAGACAAAGTCCTGGAGATCGATCGACATTCGGTGATGGCCATCGCCGGATCACCCGCCACAGCTTGGGAAATGGCACGTGTCTTAGAACATTCTTTCCAGTTTTATCGGCGTAGCCAACTGCAAGAGATGAGTGTGGAAGGGAAAGTACGCGCGCTCTCGAAGCTGCTCCGCGACAATCTGGGTATGGTGTTACAGGGCATCGGCGTTGTTGTTCCGTTGTTCGCTACGTATGACCATGGCTCGGACGATCCCGCTAAGGTATTTTTCTATGACGCCATGGGCGCCCAGTTTGAGGCGACTGATTTTGCTGCGAGCGGTTCGGGCGGGCCTTCCGTCCGTAGCATCTTATATTACGAGAACGCTTGGGGGAAAACGCCGCTGCGCGAGTTGGACCAGAAAGACGCCATCACCATCGCGTTACGTGCCCTCGACACCGCCGCTGAGGCAGACACCGCAACTGGCGGTATCGATCGCCAAGGCAAAATCTTTCCGATCCTAAAGATCGTGAATAAAGAAGGGATCAACACTGTGCCAATTGAAACGCTCTCTTCATTGTTTCACGCCACGTTTTCACCATCATGATTGATGAACCGTATCGTTGGGTCGAGGCGATCGCGAATCGGCGCGAATACATCGAAGGCGAGATTGCCGGCGGTAGTCCGACCATCGCCCTAAGTTGCCAGGAAGGGGTCTTACTGCTGACCTTCGGCAAGGATCGAAAAAAAATCTTTGAGATCTACGATCAGATCGCTTTGGGAGGAATTGGTCACCCGGGAGATATTGACCGTCTTCGGATGATGGCCATAGAGTTGGCTAGTACGGAAGGATTCGCGCGCTCCGTCCATGATGTTTCCTTGCGTCGGATGACAACTTACAGTTTCAGCCCGGCGTTGAAACAGGCTTTTGAACAGATCTACGGAGCGCCTTATCTGGCTCGCCTGTTATTTGCCGAAGTCGGCGCCGAACCCGCTGACGATCTTTTTGTGACCTTGGATTACGATGGCGCCATGACCGCGAACTCGATGAGTTCAGGCAAAGGTCGAGATCATTTTGGGGTTATCTCTGGAACTCGGCGTTCGGCGGAACAAATCGGGCAGTTTCTTCGGAATGAACCGCTTGGTCCGTTGAACAAGGCCCTTGGGTCAGCCATTAGAGCCTGGGGAATCGGGCTCTACAGCTTAGACGAGGACCATACCGAGGCCCCATCTAGCGATGGGCTAAAGGATTTCCTTAAGACTCAACTGAAAGATTATACGGTTGAATCGGCGTTGCTGGAACGCAAACCAAAGACCCGTATCGCTTTCACCGAGTTAAGCGAAGACAAGCTCAAAGGGCCTCTTTCGGAGTATCGGTAGGGACGAGCTCTCGACTACGCCAAGCGACTCGATTGAGCTGGCCGAAGTCCTACGTCGCAGCCGGCTCCACTCGTCCGTGTCCCGTGATCTTTTTTTTGCTGAGCGAGGGGACCCGTCCCGGCCAAGTCGGGTGGCTTTGTCCCAAAGGGACATCAGGACCTATGTCCCGTAGGGACTAAATGATCGTAGCCAGGCAATTTATTGCCTGGAATCCGTTCAAAAAGGGATCCGTCCTGTAGGGACGGCGTGATTCCGGAGCTTGAGACGTGTCGGCGGTGATGAACGTTCGGAAACCCAGGATACCGGTATCTCGCGGAGCGGCGCAACAACCTGCATCCACCGTCCGGTTTAGGCAAAATCAGGGCAGGCAAATCGTACCGTCCCTCCGGGACGGGTCCTTTTTTTTAACGGATTCCAGGCAATAAATTGCCTGGCTACGATCATTCGGTCCCTACGGGACAAAAGGGGCTGCTATCCCTGTGGGACACAAACCCGACACTCCCCGCAGGACAAAAACACCGTCCCAACCTATATTAGGAACGCATCCCCCAACCACCTCCCTTATGCCTGATCAAGCCAATTGGTTGCGCCTTTTGCGTCAGGCGGGGGTACAAGTCCTGGCCTGGATCGGTTTGCTGCTTCTCATCCGATCGGTGATCCTTCTCCTGCAGGTATCGGGTAAATAGAACGCCCACATGTCCTTAGGAGCACGATCTTTCTGGGCTCGCGAATGAAACCAAAATCAGTAATGTCCGTCAGTACGGCTACAGAACAAGTAACCACTCCTGTCTCGCCATGAAGACTTTTTTTCTTATTTTCGCGCTCGCCTTTTTCTCCGTGAGCGCTTGGGCCGACGAATTGACCAAGTCGGTCCAGCAGAAGCTAAAGGATCAGGGCTTCTTCTATGGAGAAGCAACCGGGCAGCCCGGATCGGAAACGGATGCAGCCGTTCGCCGCTACCAAATCCGCTACGGTTTGAAGGTAACCGGAGCTTTAAACGATGAGACGATGCGGTCGCTGGGATTAAAGCTGGGCGATTTTCCTCCTCCGCAAAACCCTGTGCATCGTGGCAACGAAAACCCGGCTGCGACCCCGAGCAATACAGCGAAACCGCAAGCTTCAGCGCCGCAAGCCATGCCTCCGAGAACAATTTCTTCCCCGACTCCGCGGCCTCATGTAGCGACTCCGCGACCGTCGCCTTCGGAGGCGGCTCGTCCGAAAGTCCGGCCTGAAACGCCTCCTGTTTACCGGCCACCGTCAGAGGAACAAGGCCCAAGCGAGGAAACGCCACAGAACGAACCGCCGAGGCAAGGCTACAACGCTAGACCTCCTCAAAACTACGGCGGGGGACCCTCACAGAACAACGGCGGAAGATATCGGGGTGGAGTCTCTAACGGTAACATCTTTGCCGGCCCGCCCTATCGGCAAGCGCCTTCGCGGGTTCAGACCCATGTGTTAGCCGGGATTCAGGAGGAGCTGGAACAGCGCGGTTTTTATCACGGACCTGTGAACGGGCAACCCGGCGGAGGCACCGTGGAGGCGATTTCCAGATTTCAAGAAACCCAAGGGTTACCTCCAACCGGACGGCTGGATAGGCGAACTTTAACGGTTTTGCAAGCCCTACCTGGTCAAGAATATGGACCGAGGGTCCGCAGAGTCTATCGATACGGACCTTATGGACCCTCTGGGCCCTACGGACCTTATGGTCCGGGCGCGAGGCCTTACGGTCCCTATGGACCTTACGGGCCTTACGGCCCATACGCGCGAAATTATTGGTAGAGCCGGAGGCTCGCCTAAAGCTCGCTCCGAATAGCAGATAGCAGATCGCAAATAGCAAATTGTTCGAGCAGCCAAGCGCAGAGTTATTTGCTATCTGCTATTTGCTATTTGCTATTCGGAGCCAGCTGTCTTTGGTAGGCATTCCGCATGCAATGGTCGATTGAGTCGTTGGGGGAAGCGCAATTTTTGTCGCCTTTACGTCATGGGCATTCGGAGCGATTCAAAAACCACAATCATCGCGTTCTTTACGATGACATGTTGCCCGCTTCGCAGGAAGCTTTCACCCGTGGTGAAGTCCCTCTGAGTTTCGAGATCGCCGGGCCGCGGGAAAAGATCTTCTTCGATCCTCCCAAGGCCACCGCTGCCATTGTTACCTGCGGCGGCCTGTGCCCGGGACAGAACGATATCATCCGAGGGATCGTTAACGAACTGTACAATCACTACGGCACGACGCGGATCTACGGTATCCGGTACGGATACGAAGGGTTAGTGCCGCGGTTCGGGCACGTCCCGGTAACGCTTCGGCCTGAATCGGTGTCCACGATCCATACGTTTGGGGGCACAGTTCTAGGTAGCTCTCGCGGTCCCCAGGATGTGGGCGAGATGGTGGATCATCTAGAGGAACTGAACGTTGATCTCCTGTTTGTGATCGGTGGCGATGGCACGTTACGAGGCGCCGCTGCCATCAATTCGGAACTACGGCGTCGTGGTCTACCGAAAACCGTGATCGGGATTCCGAAAACCATCGACAACGACATCATGTACATCGACAAGAGCTTCGGGTTCGAGACTGCGTTCGCGGAAGCAGTGAAAGCGGTTTCGGCCGCCTATGTGGAAGCGGTCGGCGCCGTAAATGGAGTCGGACTGGTGAAGCTCATGGGACGGCATTCCGGATTCATTGGCTGTTTTGCGACGCTGGCGGCGCAACACGTCAATTTCTGTTTGATTCCCGAGGTCTCGTTTGAGCTCGAGGGCAGCCGCGGCCTGCTGGAGATGCTTCGGCACCGGATTGCTCAGCGGAAACAGGCCGTAATCGTAGTCGCGGAAGGAGCAGGGCAACATCTGATGCAGGTACGTGAGGAAACGGATGCATCAGGCAATCCGCGGCTAGGGGATATCGGTCTATTTCTTAAGGAGAAAATTTCGCAATTTTTTTCGGGCCGCAAGATGGAGATTAATTTGAAATATGTCGACCCGAGTTATCTGATTCGAAGCGTACCGGCTTCTGCTCAGGATAACGTCTATTGTACGCGGTTGGCTCAAGCAGCTGTCCACGCCGGCATGAGTGGGCGAACCAATATGTTGGTGGGGAGATGGCACGGGTCCTTCGTGCATATTCCGTTTGATCTGGTCACTCATGGCCGGCGCCGGGTTGATCCAGATGGAGATCTTTGGCTTTCGGTCCTGGAAACAACCGGCCAACCTGCTCGAATGCGGTAGCGGCCGAAGTGTTCAGGCTTGCGCGGAGCGAGCTGTTTCTCCAGCTAAGGGTGGATCAGCGTGAACGCTTGGGCCATCGTTCTCAAGAAATAGACTAGATAGGCCACGAAACAGACAAATTGAGCCGCGGCGGCCAGCAGAATCCAATCCGGCCAATGCGCACCGGCTTCGACGCAAAACCAAGCTGCTCCCCCATGAAATAGGATCAGGGCTGGGACCAGCCAAAAGATGTTCAGATTTTGGTCCTTTCGCACTTGAGCCAGTAGTCGCTCCATCCGCGGCTCGTTGGTGGCTTTAGCCCGCCTAGAGATCAATCTTTGGTCTAGGATAAAGAGGAGCCATACCACCAGCGAAAAGCAGGTGAGCATCCCAAACCACGCGATAGGATTCCCGATCTGGCCGAACGTAACCGCTTCCAGGAATGCAGCGCCGAAGTAGAAGAAGTTATGCGTGAAGTCTAGCGGCCAACGAATCAAGGTCAGAGTATGGCCGATGGATCTAGACCAAAACAACAGAATGAGCAGGAGTCCGTTCACCACGTAAGGCAGATCCTGGATTCGGCCGTGGCTCAACGCCGCCGTTGCGTTCTCACACAAAAATGAAAGCGCAACGCCCTGAATGATGCTGGTCAACGTCAGCTCGATGTTGATGATCAGGCTATCGAGTTGAGCACGATCGCCGATCAGGGACTCGAATCGGGGAGCTGGCAAAGGTCCAGACAAAGCACGCCCATGATAACGGATTTGGGCATCTTTCGCCAAGCATTGCGATGTGCAGCGGCCAAGTCTGCGTTTTTCGGGGCTGTATCACCGAAACCCGGACTTAGTAAAAGCATTCTCCCACGGAAATCGTCAGCGCTACGCGTTGGCATGGAGTTTGCCCGCGTTTAGCAGGCGATAGAGACGTTTGTTACCGTTGTTAAACGTTTTGTCGGGTTACCCCGTCAAATAGGTTCAAAGCTCTAATGTTCCACCCCCGAACAAGAGGAGAACATATGAGTAAAATTGGAAGTACGGATGGACTGAGCATCTTAGCTCGCTATACCAGCGTGGTCGCACTTGCGGTGGCCTCTACGGCCGGATCCCTGCCCAAAAACGTCACGGACGACGTGCTAAGAAGCGACCAGATCGCGATCGAACAAAAAGACGATCTGCGCGAGAGCCGGGGATCGGAGTCAGTGGCGTGAAGGGTGAAAGGTGAAAGTGAAAGGTGATTGGTGATCGGTTCCGCGACCGTCTTCAGGCCCTTTCACCTGTCACCTTTCACTTTTCACCTTTCACCGATCCTAGCTCCTTTCGCGATTTGCTATTTGCCATCCGCACAGCGATTCCTCTTTATGGCTTCCGCGCAGTTTCCGGATGAACAAAATGAGACAGGTGAATTTGAACGCCAGGAGGACGCGTTTCGTGACTGGGTCACTCCAGATGGAAGTTCTGGATATCCGGCCGTAGGCGGGCGTTATCATCTTTACGTTTCCTGGGCATGCCCTTGGGCGCATCGCACCATCATCGTCAGACGTCTCAAACAGCTCGAGAACCTGATCGGCATGACCGTAGTCGATCCAATCCGTGATGATCGCGGCTGGGCCTTTGGCGAAGGGGCAGGCCATACCGCAGATCCGATCAACGGATTTAAATTTCTTAGTGAAGCCTACCAGGCGACCGAACCCCGGTATCACGGGCGAGTGACAGTTCCCGTCCTCTGGGACAAAGAAAAGAAGCGGATCGTCAGCAATTCCGACGATGATCTGATGCGGATGTTTAACTCAGCCTTTGATGGGCTAGGCGCCAGCAAGCTCGACCTTTATCCTAAAGAACACCGGGCGGAGATCGATGACCTTAATCAGTTGATCTACGAAACAGTAAATAACGGGGTCTACCGGGCGGGCTTTGCTACTACGCAGAAAGCGTACGAAACAGCCGTGATACAGCTATTTGAAACCCTTGATCGTCTGGAAAACCAGCTCTCCCAAAAACGTTTTCTTTTCGGCGGCAGGCCTCTGGAAACCGATTGGCGGCTGTTCGTAACGCTAGTCCGATTCGACGCCGTCTATCACGGTCACTTTAAGTGCAATTTACGTAGAATCGTCGATTACTCAAACTTATCCAGCTACTTACGCGATCTATATCAGCAGCCAGGAATCGCTGAAACCGTTAACTTCGATCATATCAAGCGGCACTACTACTATACCCATGACGATATCAACCCGACCCGGATCGTACCCCTCGGCCCGATTCAGGATCTGGCGGCGCCGCATGGACGCGAGGGGCGCTTCGCGAATAGCAGATAGCAGATAGCAAATGAGTATGTTCCGCGTGAAAGGTCCGGAAAAGGGTCGCGGAGCCGAATCGGCCTGTCCGCCATAGTCCGATCTAAAGGCTGCGACTTGAATCGACATCGGACGACGGCGGAAGGGGCGTTGCATTCCGGGTGTTAGCCCTGTCGCGCCGCAGGCTTTGCGGAGGCGGATCCAGCGGATATCGACGCCTGCGAAGTGTATTAGGCCACAAACTCCGAATAGACGCGACGCCCGGACCCAGCACGCATGCAACCCCTTTAGGCAATAAGCACCCATCGTCAGACCGACCCCCAGGAATTTGCTATTTGCTATTCATCCCCTGCCGTACTAGGAAGGTCGCTTTGAAATTTCCGGCCTTTAATAAGATGGTTGGTTCTCACACCTTGGTACAAGAGACCGAACAAACGCCGCCGCGCCTTTCACCGAGACTGTCTTTGACTGCTTCTTTCGGCTCAGTTTCGGTGGTTGATCGGATCGCTGAAGAAGATCGACCAGCCTTCGAATTTGGGCTGCGCCGGTGCGCTCTCGACCACCGGTATTACGAGATCACCCAATCGGCGTTGGGAAACCAATTCGAACATCTTTATCTAGTGCTCAAGGATGGCGCCGGAACAACCCGAGCCGTACAGCCGTTTCTGCTCGTACGCCAGGATCTGGTGGTCGGAACACCTGCGTTTGTTCGGCGTGCAGTCGAAGCCGTACGAAAATTTGTGCCTTCCTTTCTAAAGCTGCCCATGATCATGGTCGGCTGTTCCGCGGGCGAAGGAGATATCGCGAGCGATAGTGGCTCCGGCGATATCGGATGGACCGTTAACGGTTTAAAAGAAGTGTTGGTCTCCGCCGGCAAGGCGCTAGGCGCATGGATGATCGTTTTCAAAGACTATCCCAAGAGCTACCGTTCATCGTTAGACTTGCTGGCTACGGCTGGGTTCACTCGTGTCCCGAGCATGCCGGCTACAGGGATGGAATTGAAATTCCGGGATTTTGAGGAGTACCTCAACACCCGGCTCAGTCACTCCATGCGAAAGAACTTGCGTCGCAAGTTCCGCAAGAGCGCCAGCGGCCCGCTGATCGATTTCGAGGTCGTTACGGACATCACGCCCTATGCCCAGGAAGTTTTACCCCTGTATCAGGCGGTCTATCAACGCGCTTCGCAGAAGTTCGAAGAACTGAATCTGGCTTACCTGTCGGACCTGGGCAAAAAGATGCCGGACCGTTCCCGGTTTCTCCTCTGGCGAATAGAGGGCCGGATCGTAGCTTTCGCTTCCTGCATCGTTCACGACGGCGTCTTACGTGACAACTACATCGGATTGGACTACTCCGTGGCGCTGGATCGCCATCTTTACTTTGTGACTTGGCGCGACACCGTCACTTGGGCCATCGAGAACGGCTATCGTTTTTATCACAGCGCACCGCTCAACTACGATCCCAAGTTGCATTTCCGGATGGAGCTCGAGCCCTTGGACCTGTATGTGCGTGCACCCAGTTCACCCTTCAATTTCTTACTGCGCCGATTGCTTCCGGTGCTTGAACCCACACGCTACGACCCGGCGGTGAAAAAGTTCCCGAACGCAGGTGAGTTGTGGTAACCGCGGGGTGGTAACGGTGAAAAGTGAAAGGTGAAAGGTGAAAGGTGCCCAGAAAGCGTCGTAGAGCCGACAACGCCTTTCACGCTTTTCACCTATCACTTTTCACTTTTCACCTTTCACCGATCGTTCTTCCCCCGAGTCCGTTCCCGGCCGTTCCCGGCGTTGACGGCGTTGACGGCGTTTCTTCCCCTGTGGCACAATCCAAGCCGTGTTGCCCAAGAAGTTTTTGTTTGTTGTCCTCGGCCTGACACTCGTTCTGGCCGGATGTGAAACAACTCCGCCA
>Ga0209240_1000079_pt1 | contig 34454 bp, 30 predicted proteins | sample GraSoi_2013_80cm_FD_185828 | JGI IMG/M metagenome (GOLD analysis project Ga0209240, IMG submission 185828) | Grasslands soil microbial communities from the Angelo Coastal Reserve, California, USA - Sample 9_17_2013_80cm (SPAdes) (version 2) | ecosystem: Environmental > Terrestrial > Soil >...
CCGCCAGTGGGACCGCAGGCGGGAAGTCCACAAGGACGCTGATACGTTCCAACTGCAATTTGGACGAAGCCAAATCAATAATCGAAGGCGGAATCGTCTTCGGAATTGGCTTGTCCAATGGCTTTACGAAAGAATGTCTCAGCAGTACCCGCAGTCGCAGTTCCGTTTGGCAACGCCCCCACTAAGAATGACCCGCTGCTTACTTCTGAGCAAGCCTGCGTCGAACTAGGCAACATATCGTCCAAGACTCTAGGTCGCCTGCGAGCAAAGAAGGCGATTGGCTTCATCACGATCAACCCCGGAAACTACCGCTATCGAAAGTTCGCCCACGTCGAAGCTTTCCTTAATCGGCGTGAGACCAAGACACGAGCCGCATATAACAAAACCGCCGACCTCAGTGAAGGAAGTCGGCGGCTGTTTGTTACCCAACCTGCTTAATCCCCTACGCCTGAGAACAAATCCTCGACTGCGGCAGCAGGAATCTTCGTTTTGGCCAGATACTTCTGAGTCGTTCGGATATCCGCGTGGCCGAGAAGAGCCTGTGCGTTGACGATACCGAACCGTTCTGCGTAGAGTGTCCCGAAAGTCTTGCGGAATTTATGCAACCCGAAATGTTTCTTGTACCCAGATCGTTTGGCCGCGTTGCGTACCCGAGTTAGCAGGGACTCATCCGGGTTGCCTTTGCTGTTGGGGAATATCAGGTCACCTTCAGGATTCCTCTCACGCCGTTCCGTCAAACGTTTCAGGAAGTCAGCAGGTAACGTGATGTCCGATTTGCGCTGCTTGCGATTCTTAATCGTGAATCCTAGCTCCGGCTTGTTTGAAATGTTAATGGTGCCGCGCTGGAATTCCACGTCCGAGTAGAATGTGTGGGCCGCTTCGTTATCACGGAAGCCCGTGTAGAGCAGGAACAAAATCAGGTCCATCTCATCAATGGTCGCCTTTGAGATTAGCTGGTTGATCTCTTCGGTTGTGAACGCCTCGACATCATGCTCATCCACCTTCGGCCATTCCTTTTTCGGCAGAGGATTCTCGATACCGTTTTCGTTGAGGAAAACCGAGATGTACGAGAGTCGTGTTCGAATCGTGCTGTTACGCTGGCCTCGTTCGCGTGACGGCAGATTCTCGCGGAGCCAAGAGATGTGGTTGAGCATGACTTGCTTGTTGATTTGATCGACGTAGATCATGCCGCAGGAATCGCGGAACTGCTCGACAGCTTTTTTGTACCCGTAGAGTGTGGCCGGAGATTTATCGAGGGCTGTTTGGTTCCTGATGAATTGCGCCGTGGCGTCAGCTATAGTCAAGCGTGAGTCATTGTCAGGATTGTTCGGAACGTCGAGCCCACGCATTGTGTATTCGCGTTCGACTTCTTTGTTTCGTAGTGCGACAACCGCGTCAGAGAAATTTGACCCCGCAGGTTTAGTGATTCGCTTTCCACCTTCGGTGAATCGCAGGTAATATGACGTGACGCGGGTCTCTGCGTCTTTCGGCTCCTTTGGGACCACTGGCCTGCCCTTTTTGTATGTCTCGACCCGCTCGAACCCGAAGATCGGTTTGCCCTCTCGGATTTCCTTCACCCTCGCTAGTAAAGTCACCCTACTTTTCATATCATCTCCTGCGATGTCTCCATGCTGCCTATTGGAAACAGGATTGGCAACAGTACAGCGGTACCATTTTCAATACGCTGAAAAGACATCACTTAGGAAGTGTACCCATACAATCCGCAGTTACAAAAAACAGGGGGGGAGGGGGGCCCCTCGGGCGCACAGCACCATCAATTCTCGGCCGGAAACTCGCCGAACCCAGACCATCTTTGTGCCGCCTATTTTCGTTTAGAATGGCTCGTCTATGAAATCCAAGCAACGCTACGCTGCCATCATTCTGGTCCTGCTGCTGTGCGCCACGGTGTACGCCCTGGTTCGCACCCGCACGGCCGCGCCAAGCCTTGATGCGACGAACGGGAATGAGGCCCACTCCGCACAGCAGGAATCTATCGACCAGAGTCCTCTACAAACCGCGCAGCAGTTGGCCAAGATGTCGACCACCGCGGAAGAAAAGCCTCTTGCGGAAGAAGCCTTAAGCCTGGGCGATCATGAGATGGACCTCGCGTTTGCCGCGGCGGTGCAAGACGCGCAGGAGCACCCGCCCGTCTTAAGCGCGCGAGCCAAAGAGATTCAGGCGCACCTGCAAAAGGCTGAGGACGCTCTGGATTCCTCCAAAAAGCGCGTAGACGCGCTGACGGCTGCGGAAGCGAAGGCGAGCGGCGCCAAGAAAGACGCCTTGGATGACCAGCTCGACTTAGCCAAGGCACAGCTCGAGCTCGCTCAAGACGGAGTCGACGAGGCAAAGCAAGACCTGACACACGCGGGGGGCGATCCGCAGGGCCGCATTCAAGCAATGTTGGAGCAGCACGAAGCTGCGTCGCACTCGTCGGACAGCACGCACGTCACGGTCAGCGAGCCCACCGAACCCCGCGGCCTCATTCACGTTTTGCAGCAATGGTGGGCCTGGCACCAGAAGCAACTTCAGCTGTGGCGTGCCAAGCAGGACGCAGAGTCCAACGCAGATTCGCTCTCCGCAAGGCACGTCGCGCTCGAGAAACAGGTCAGCGAACAACCGGAACAGTTCAGCCAAAGCTCGCCCGTCTCCCAGGAACAGGCCAGCCGCAACCGGGACGAATCCGCCGCCATCGTAAAAAACACCAAGCGCCGCGCGGAAGATCAGAAAGCGCTGATCACCCTGAATAAGCGGATCGCAGACGAGAAACAGCTTGGGGACGTCTACGGCAAATGGATCTCCGTCGTAGCCGCGAAGCAACGAGACGTTTTGCACCGCGGCATGATCGGCGTTGCCATTATTCTTGGCGTGCTGTTGGTCGGCGTGTTCTTTGATGGGTGGCTCGAATATTTGCTGGGAAGGACATCGCTCGACCGGCGCCAAGTGGAGACGTTGCGCACTGTTACCCGCGTTTCGCTGCAAGTTTTCGCGGTACTCTTCATTTTGCTGGTCATCTTCGGCCCCCCAAGTCAACTCGGTACGGTTTTGGGGCTGGCAGGCGCCGGCCTCACTGTGGCGCTGAAGGATTTCATTGTGGGCTTTCTCGGCTGGTTTGTATTGATGGGTAAGAACGGAATCCGTCTGGGCGACTGGGTGGAGATCAATGGCGTGACAGGCGAAGTGGTTGAGCTTGGGATGTTTCACACCGTGCTGCTGGAAACCGGCAACTGGACCGATTCCAGCCATCCCACGGGACGGCGTGTGACATTCACAAACAGTTTCGCGATCGAAGGCCACTACTTCAATTTTTCAACGTCGGGACAGTGGCTATGGGACGAGCTGCAGATCGTCGTGCCGGTAGGGCAGGATCCGTACCCAATCGTCGATGCTATTCAGAAGAAAGTGGTCGAAGCAACTGCCGGGGGCGCGCAGCAAGCGGAAAAGGAATGGCAAGGCACGGCAAAATCGCGAGAAATGAGTTCGCAGACGGCGCCCGCGATCAATATAAAGCCGGTAATTGGCGGAATCGAAATCGGGGTGCGCTACATCACGCGTGCCAACGAACGTTATCAATTGCGCGCCAAACTCTATGAAGCAGCCGTCGGACTGCTTGGACAGAAATCGCCGTCCGTGCAAGCGCAAGAGAAAGTCACGGCTGGCGCTGCCAAAATTTCATGACCGCCGAGTAGTCCAAATCTTCCTTCGCGTTGCCTTTCACATAGCTATAGACTTCGCGCGCCGCAGCCGTCGCGGGGAGCGCCACGCCGATTTGGTTGCCCAAATCGAGCGCTAAACTCAGGTCCTTGTGCATCAGTCGCAGCGGAAAGCTGGGTTTATATTCGCCCTTCAAGAGGTTCGGCGCTTTTACGTCCAGCACGCCGGAGCGCGCCATGCTCGATTGCATCACTTCCACCAGGCTCTCGCCTTTCAGCCCCGCGCCGGTGACCAGGGCCAACGCCTCGGCCAGCGCGTCCACTTGCAGCGCGAGAATCAGGTTCATCGCCAGCTTGATCGTTTGGCCCGCGCCGTTCGGGCCGAGATGAAACCAGCGCTTCCCCAGAACGCCGAGTACGGGCTCAACCGCCTTCAGCGTCTCGGCATCGCCGCCGACCATGAAAATCAGTTCGCCTTTCTTCGCGCCCCAGTCGCCGCCAGTGACCGGCGCATCGAGAAAGCGCACTTTGCGCTCGGCGCAGGCCGAGGCAATCTTTCTCGCTAGAGCCGGCGAAACGGTGCTGGAGTCGATGTATGTGCTACCCGGTTTCAGTCCAGCCAGTACACCGGAGTCTTTGCCGGTCGTTCCCCAGAGGACGCTTTCCAGCGCAGGCGGGTCGCTAACAATGGTGATCAGGACGTCCGAAGCCGCGGCGACTTCTTTAGGCGACATCGCCAGCGTTGCACCCATGGCCACCAATTCATTCGCGCGTGATGTGGTGCGATTCCAGACCGTCAGGGGATAACCGGCTTTCAGCAAATTCATACCAATCGGCTGGCCCATCAGGCCCAGGCCAATCAAGCCAACTTTTGTTTTGGAGGTGGCAGCGGATTCCACGGAAGTCTCCTGTACGAGTAGGTCGCGAAGCTGATTCCAAATCGATTGTACAGGTTTGGCGAGAAATGCTGGAACGCGTTTGCCGGCCGATGGTCGGCCAGTCCAGGAGAGCCGGCTCTTGGAGGGTCTAAGCGGTCTTGGGCCGGTTTCTCAGCGGAAGCAGTGCGGGCGCGCCGCCGGAAGCGCTGGCTGCGGCGGAAGAAACTTGGTCCTTTAGCTCTGTACTAATGGCTGACGCTTTTGCATTGGCCGAACCGCCACTTTCGTCCTCGACCTTTTCTTGCAAACGCACAATATATTGATACGGAATTTCCCAGCGGAAGTGTTTTTGCTGCCCGCGCTGGACAAAACTCTGTTCCAGGAAAATTGAGCGGCCCGAATCAGCGACAAAAATGCCCGATGCGGGCAGCAGGATGTCGCCGGCGCGGTAATGCACCTCGACCCTGCGCCCCAAAAAAGCGGAATAACGGACCATACCTGCCCAGTGTCCGGGGCAGGTAGTAACTGGGTCAATGGTACGGAAGGACCCCCCCTTGCGGAATCGTGTGGAAAACCGTGCAAAATGCCGCGCTGCGCTGCTGTTCGTCCGGGTTCAGCGCGCATGCGAGTACCAGGCACGCAGAGATTTCGCCTAGCGTCGCTCACCTCCACTCAAAGCTCGCTTTCGCGCTTCACGCAATCCTTGACTTTTTCCGCGAGCAAGCTATTGTCGTGCGTTCCGGCAGGCGGGAAATGAACGAAAAAGATCCGAAGGGGAGAGAATCATGCGCAAATGGTCTGGCTGGCTGCTTGCCGGTTTAATGGTGGCAATGCCTGCGCTGCCGGCTTTCGCACAAACGCAGAAGGCAAGCAAAACCTATGTGTTGAAGGCCGCGCGTATGTTCGACGGCAAGAGCAACACGTTGTCAACTCCCGGCCTGGTTGTCGTCACGGACGGAAAAATTGCCGGTGTCGGCGCTAAGGCCACCATTCCCGCCGGCGCCGAAACCATCGATCTCGGCGACGCCACGCTCCTGCCCGGCTTCATCGACGCTCACACGCACCTCACCTCGATGTATTCCGACGATTGGAAGCAGAACACGCTCGACCGTCTGCAGAAAACCGTCGCCGAGCAGGCATTGGACGCCAGCGCGAACGCGCGGGTAACCCTGATGGCCGGTTTCACCACCGTGCGAGATGTCGGCTCCAGCGACTATCTGGATGTTGGCTTACGCAACGCCATTAGCGACGGAGTGGTGCCCGGGCCGCGCATGCTCGTCACCGTACACGCGCTCGGCTCGACGGGCGGCCACTGCGACCACGAGGGCGGTTTCCGGCAAGGGCTTTTCGGGAGAGAAAGCGATCCTTTGGACGGCGTGATCAGCGGACCGGATCAAGCTCGTTACGCCGTGCGGCTCGACCACAAGTATGGCGCCGACATCATTAAAGTATGCGCGACGGGCGGCGTACTTTCCCTTACCGACGATGTGGACACGCCGCAGCTCACCCAGGAAGAGCTGAATGCCATCGTCGATGAGGCCCACGCATTGCGGCGCAAGACCGCTGCGCACGCGCACGGCAACGAAGGCGCCAAGCGTGCCGTGCTCGCAGGCATCGATTCCATCGAGCATGGCTCGTTTTTGCAAGACGAAACGCTCGACATGATGAAACAGCGCGGCACCTATCTCGTCCCAACCCTTATCGCCGGCGAGAGCCTGGGAGAAAAAATCGACAAGGGAATGTATTTGCCTCCCGCGATTGTCGCAAAAACACGAGTCGCGTTGGCCGCGCGCTCGCAAATGTTTCAACACGCCTTGGCCAAGGGCGTGAAGATCGGGTTCGGCACCGACGCCGCTGTCTATCAGCATGGGCGGAATGCCGAAGAGTTCCACTTGATGGTCGATCTCGGCATGAAGCCCTTCGACGCTCTGCGTTCCGCTGCCCTCGCCGACGCCGAACTGCTCGGACTGCAAGACAAGATTGGCACGCTGGACGCCGGCAAACTCGCGGACATCGTGGCCGTCCCCGGCAATCCCGGAGAAAATATCCGTCAAACCGAAAAAGTGTTCTTCGTCATGAAGGAAGGCACGATCTATCGAAATGATCGTAGCGCGCCGCAGCGCTGACTGGTCATGCCAACCGTCACATCCGCCAAATTATTTACCCCAGCGAAGCAGAATCCCGCGGCTTCCCGCTGAGCCAGGCCGCCTCAGATTTACGTTTCCAACTTAAATCGCGAAGACGCGAGCCGGTACAACCGCCTCCAGACCAATCGATTGATCAGCACCACCACGGTCGACATGATCAGCGTCGACGCCAGGAGCACATCAAATCTTCCCGAATCGCTGGCCCGGCTGATCGTGCTTCCCAGGCCAGCCGTGGAAACAATCTTCCCCTGAAAGTGGAAATACTCGGCCACGATGCTCGCGTTCCACGCCCCGCCCGACGCGGTAACCATCCCCGTCACCAGATACGGAAAAATTCCCGGCAAGATCAGCCGCCGCCAGCGCTCCCACCCCCTGAAGCCGAAAATCCGCGCGGCTTCCTTCAAGTCGCTAGGAATCGCCATTGCTCCCGCAATTACATTGAACAGGATGTACCACTGTGTTCCGAGCAGCATCAGCCCCATCGCCGCGATTTCCAGCCCGCCGCGATGGCGAATCAGGAACAGTAAAATCACTGGGAACAAAGCCGTCGCGGGAATCGACGCGGCCAGTTGCGCAAGCGGTTGCGCCACGCGCGCAAGCCGCGGATTCGAGCCAATCGCGACACCCGCCGGCACCGTCCACAGCGCGCCAATCAGCAACGCCGCGTTGACGCGCGCGAACGTCAGACCCGCGCTGCGCAATAAACCAATGTAATCCGCGCGGTGCAAATCGGATAACTCGCGTACCGCATGGAAAACCGCAAATCCCAGCCCCATCGCCACGGTTGCCGCCAAAAGTCCAAGCAGCCATCGCCGCGAATTCTGTTTTTTTGGCGCCGGAAAACTCTCTGTGGCTCGCCGCGCGCCGGCGGCAAACGTCAGGGTCAGCCAACTGATAATCGGCCGGAGCACCAGCCGATAGGCCCGAATCACAAGCGATGCCCGCCCGATCAGGCTCAGCAGCGTATTCGGCGTGGCGCTCGCGCTTTCCACCTGCTCGAACTTGAATTTGTCGGCCCAAACGATGATCGGCCGCCACACCAATTGATCCAGCAACACGATCACCGCAATCATCGCGCTCAAGCCCCACAAAATCGCGCGCGTGTTGCCGTGGCTTGCCGCGGTCTGCAAGAACGAACCTAATCCCGGCAGCCGGAAATCGCGATCGCCCAGCACGAACATTTCGCAGGCCATCAGGAAAAACCATCCGCCGGCCACAGACATCATCGAATTCCAAACCAATCCGATCGTCGCAAACGGCAAATCCAGCTCCGCGAACCGTTGCCACCGCCCAAATCGATAAATCTGCGCCGCTTCTTTGAGTTCTCGCGGAATCGATTTCAGCGACGAGTAGAAGCTGAACGCGATGTTCCACACTTGCCCCGTGAAAATCAGCAGAATGGAGCCCAGCTCGACGCCAATCTGGTGGTGCGGAATCAAAGCCACCATCGCCAGCATCACGCCGGGCAAAAAACTGAGCACCGGAATCGATTGCAGAATATCCAGCAGCGGCACCAAGACAACTTCCGCACGCCGCGAACTCGCCGCCAGGTAGCCGTACCCCAGAGCAAAAATCAAGCTAAGGCCGTACGCCAGGCTGATGCGCACCAGCGAATACAGCGCATAGAGCGGCAGCGCGCGCGGGCTCTGCGAAATCTGCGCCTGCGGTGTTGCCGGCCCGAGCCATGAGCGCCCGATCGAATACACCCCATAAATTGCCGCGAAAACAAACAGGAACGCCGCAATGTCGACGAGAAATCCCCACGCCCAGCGCGAGCCGGCAGGGCGCGCCGCGGTCGGCGGCAGTGGTGTGGCTTGCAGTATCGCGGGAGTGAGCGCCGGCACGATGAATTCAAGCCTCAGTGAGCGTCAGCTTGCCGGTGGCCGCGTCGTAGTCAAAAATCTCCGCGTAGCGCCCCCACTGAATCGCCGTTTCGAGTTGACGCCGCGCTTCGTCTTCGCTGAAGTGCTCGTCTAGAAGATCGCGAAAAAATTCGTCCGGCAGCGTGCGGTCGGATTTCGCCTTCAGCGATTGCTCCATCTGCCGCAGCAGGGGCACGTGAGCCAGCGCTGTCTTGCGGAAAATCTTCTTCCGGGTCTGAATATCACCACGCGCAAATTCCTGGCCCTCCGGAGTGACGATCGCGTGGCCTTCTTCAACGCGCAACAAGCCAAGCAGCACGGCGGTATCCACGGTCGGCAAGAGCGCGTCGACTTCGAGGCTCAATTCCTCCGCGAGCCGGCGCAAATCTACCCGCCCGCCCTGGTCGACCACAATCTCGAGCAATCCTGCCATCCCTCCCGGCCGCGTGTGCGGCAGCATAATCGGCCGGTGCTGGATCTCGGCTCCTGCGCTCTGCGCTGTGGGTGACAGATCGTGTCGCAGGTCCGGATGCGTCAGCACGCGATAAATAGCGTCCACCAACTCCACAAAACGCGGCGCTTTCCGGTCGCGCGGATGCGCAATCTCGACCTTAAAATCCGCGTGAATGTGCGCCGGATTTTTCCCCAACACAATGATGCGATCCGCCAGCACCACCGCTTCTTCGATGTTGTGCGTCACGATAAAAATCGCCCGCGTCGGAATTTTGTGCCCCAGCCAAAGCTCCAGCAACTCGCCGCGCAGCGTTTCCGCCGTAAGCACGTCCAGCGCGGAAAACGGCTCGTCCATGAACAAAACTTCCGGCTCGACCACCAGCGCCCGCGCCACGCCCACGCGCTGCTTCATGCCGCCGGAAAGCTCCTTCGGATACGCCGACTCGAAGCCATCCAAGCCGACGGCATCGATAATCCGCAGCGCACGCTTGTGCCGGTCCCACGGCGCAAATCCGCGCGCCTCGAGAGGCGCCTCGACGTTTTCCAGCACCGTCAGCCAGGGAAACAACGCGAAGCTCTGGAACACGATCGAAACATTCGGCGATTCGCCGCGCACCGGCTGCCCATGCCACAGCACGCTTCCCGCCGACGCAGGGGCAAGCCCCGTCATCATCCGCAGCAACGTAGACTTCCCGCATCCCGACGGACCGAGCAACGCAAGAATTTGTCCCGGATAGATGGCCAGATCCGTGGGGGCAATCACTTGGACGCGGCTTCCGTCCGGCTGCGCATAGAATTTTTCGATTTGCCGCACTTCGATGATCGGCGCGGCCGCTGTCGCTGCGGTGCTCATGCGTGGGAGTATTATGGCTCAAGTCCTTGCTAGCCGTATGCGCGGCATTGGCCTCGCACGCGATATTCTTAGCGGTTACAATCCTATGAACACCGAATGACGCCGGCCCCCGACCCTGTCCACAAAGCACCGAGCGCCGCTTCTCGCGACTGGCTCCTCGCGCTCAGTCTTTCGCTGTGCGTTTCGCTGATCATCGTGGCGCCCTTCTTCTGGCTCGGAAGCGCCTCGGGCCACGATTTCGAATTCCACGCGACCTCGTGGCTCGACGTCGCCGCCCAGTGGAAGCAGGGGATTCTGTATCCGCGTTGGACGGAGCTGGCCAATAGCGGCTTTGGCGAGCCGCGCTTCATTTTTTACCCGCCGCTCTCCTGGATGCTGGCACCCGCGCTGAGCCTTCTGATTCCGTGGGACTACGTTCCCATCGCCTTCATCGTCCTCGTGCAAACATTCGCGGGATTGGCGGCGTTTGCGTTCGCGCGCAGGCTGCTCCCGCGAAGCGCCGCTCTGTTCGCCGCAGTTTGCTACGCCGCGAATCCCAACGCACTGCTCATGATTTATTTCCGCAGCGATTACGCGGAACTGTTGGCCTCCTCATTTTTCCCCTGGCTGTTTCTCGCGGCTCTCGAACTTGCAGACATTGTAGAAGCTCGCCGCGGATCGTGGTTGCGGACGCTAGTCTTATTCTCCGCGCTATTTGCCGCAGTTTGGCTTTCGAACGCGCCCGCTGGCGTCATGGCGACGTATTCCGTCACGCTTCTGTTCGCATCCGCGGCCCTGATGCGCAGCTCCTGGATGCCATTGCTCCGCTGCGCGGCCGGATTGGCGCTCGGTTTCGGGCTGGCCGCCTTCTACATCATCCCCGCAACGTATGAGCAGCGCTGGGTCAATATCGCGCAAGCGCTTTCGCAGGGGCTGCTTCCATCCGAGAACTTTTTGTACACGGCCATCAATGATCCCGGGCACACCTCTTTCAATTACATGGCTTCTACGATCGCTGTGGCCCTCATCGTTTTCACCGGCGTCGCCGCCATGGCTGCCCGTGGCGAACTCAACCAGCCAACCGCAGACCGCGATCGCCGTCAGCTTTGGAACGTTTTCCTGCTTCTAGCCGCCGTCGCGACCGCGCTGATGTGGCGCCCTTCGTCGATCGTGTGGCAACTCCTTCCGAAATTGCGCTTCGTACAATTCCCCTGGCGCTGGATGTCGATTCTCACCGTTCCCTTCGTCCACTTCCTCGGGGCGGCGTTTTCGCGGCAACGATTTCGCTGGCTCTGGATCATCGCCGTAGCCGCGCTCATCACCGGCACGCGAGTCTATCTCACGCGGCACACGTGGTGGGACAACGAAGAGTTCACCAGCCTCCGCGCCAACATCGCGAGCGACGACGGCTTCAACGGCACCGACGAGTACGACCCCATTGGCGACGACCATTACAACCTCCCGGCGAGAGCGCCTCGCGCGCAAGCTCTCCCGCCGGAGGAAGACGCCGAAGGCCAAAGCGAGAACGCCGCGGCAACTCCGCAGACAATTGTCGTGGAACGCTGGACGCCGGAAAACAAAATCGTGCGCGTCGAATCAACCCGCCCTTTACGCTTAGCCCTGCGATTGTTGAACTATCCGGCCTGGCAAGTTGACGTAAACGGCTCTCGCATTCAACCCGAGTCAGCGGACGACTCGGGCCAAATGATCGTCCCGCTCGCCGCCGGAAAATCCCGCCTCACGGTGCGCTTCACGCGGACCGTCGATCGCACGATAGGCAACATTCTTTCCCTCCTGAGCGCACTCGCAGCGGCCCTGCTGCTCTGGCGCGGGCAACAGCGCCAGCGGTAAGTTCGGAGCATCCACGCGAACGCAGGTCCCGGCCACTATGCCGATCCTCTGGCGGGCCGGAGACACGTCCACGCAGGCGGCAAAGTGCGACATTCGGTTTCGGAAGGGGCATTGTCGCTCCATGTCGCTTGACGACCGCAGCCTGCACTGCCACGGTAGCGATTAGGCACACGCTAACGTCCGGTGGATTGCAAGTGTTCCTCACCGGGAGTAATTTTCTGACAGTCTCATCCGGCGGAGAAAATCATGACTTTCAGGCGGGTCGCTCCCATGCAATGGTGTGTTCTAATCGTCTACGCCTTAGTGGCCGTTAAGGCGCGAGCAGAGGAACCCAAGCCCACGCCCGAGAACACGATCCACGTGCAACTCGCGGAACCGGTGAAGCCGCAGACGTTCTCCCGTCCTCTCAAGTTCTTCCTTGTTGATGTGGTTGATCGCTCCGGCAGCGCACAGCCCATGATGGTTTTTAGACGTCGCGGCGGAATTTTTCTGGACCATACACCATCCGAAATCACGCGAGCGGGACTGGAAACCTGCTTGAAATCAGCCGATATGCTTGCCAAGGATCGTGATTCGGCTGACTTCCTGCTGACCTTGTATCTTTTCAATTTCGGATTGAGCGAAAGCTCGGGAATGGACTTCTTCGGCAAAGTGGAATTTGCCGTCATGTTGAAGAATCCGAAGACTGCTAAGTCGCAGCAGATTGCCGCGTCAGGAACGTCGATTGCAGGCGCGGCCGTTCGAAAGAAGAACGTTCAGAAAAATGTGCAGGAAGATATCGAGCGTGCTTTTGGCGATGCCCTGCGCAACCTGCTGCGCGGTATGAAGTTGCGCGATGCCGTCGCGGCGCTGGATGTTCCAGCGGACCTTTCAGGAGCGCCCGCGCAGCCGGCTGCGACAGCTACGCCCACGGCAATCGAGAAGCCACACCAACCAATTGAGTGACAAACAAGGACTGATCTGAAGGAGGAACAGATGAAAGGTATCACATTGCTCGCACTCGCTGTTTTCTTGGTTTGGACAACACCGGCAGTCGCTAAGGATCCCCAGCCGCAGTTCAAATCGGTGGAGGCTAAGCATTTCCCTCGCGCGGAGGGCGTCGAGCTTTCGCCGGCTTTTTCGGATTACCTCTATGCAGAGCTGCGCGCGGAGCTCACTAAGGCGAAGCTTTTCGGGCAAGTCATCGGCGAAGACGAGGTGGTGGACGCGGCGGATGCGCCGAAATCCCTCGTCATCGTGGGGACGATAACGGAATTCAAAAAGGGTAGCGTGGTGAAGGATGCGCTCATCGGATTCGGAGCTGGCATGCGCAGTTTGAAAGTGGACGCAAACGCAGCCCGCCGCAGCGATCAGCAAAACCTGACGGCCATTCACGTTCACGTGAAGGTGTCTCCGCGATGGAATGAAAAAGTCATGGCGCGGTTCGCGGCAAAAAATATCGTGAAGCAGCTCAAGGATTCGCTGAAATCGGAAGCAAAGGCGGCCTCCTAATCCGGAGATTCTCCGTCCCGAAGAGGGCTCGATGAACCTTGCCATACGATCCTCGCCGTGCAACCCACTGGCTGCCGTGCTGCTCATGCTTGCCTTAGCACTGACTGCACGACCCGTCCCCGCAGGCTCAAAGGTGAAGCTCCACGGATACATTACCGGACGGCCGGACGATCAAACCGTGGCCATCCTCGACGACAAACTGGAACTCACCACAGCAAGCCGCATTACAGGGCAGGATGCAGCGGGTGAGCGTGCCCTCGCCCGCGCTGATCTCGTTCCCGGAATGTTGATCGAGGCGGAAGGCCAATGGCTCGATCACCACAAGTTCTTCGCGGAAAGAATCGTGGTGGACCTCAAGGATTCCGAAAGACAGGTCCACGGCACGGCCTACTTGCAGGAAGAGCCCGCCGAGGCCGGAAGAATTGCTACCGGTCAGGCTGCCGGACTAAAGGCCGATGGGTACTGGCTGGACCTCGGCCCACAAACGCGCCGGGAGTGGGACCCTAGTAAAACCAGAGCCAGCACACTCAATGTGGGCTCTTCTGGCGGCGGGGCCTCAGCAAACGACGCTCCTCTGGCTGGATTTCACGTCAGCTATGCGGGAGTGAGGCGCAGCGATGGGCGCATCGCCGCCGAACGCGTGGAGTTGGGCCCGCCGGCGCCAGCGGACGCCTACAAGATGCCGCATGATCTGGAAGTCGTCCGGGGAAAAGATCCGCAAACCGGAATCGGCGTTGTCGAGTTCCGCCAGGGCAAGAAGGTGCAAGGAAGGATGAAACTGCTGGCGGTGCCAAGCGTCCAAGAGTACGTCTCACAATTGGGAGACTCGTTGCTCCCCTCGGGAATAAAAGGGACCACGCGCACACTGGAATTCCGGTTCTTCGTTGTCGAGGATCCAACTATTAACGCATCTTCGCTGCCCGACGGCACGTTGCTCGTCAATACCGGGCTGCTTGGCGCCGTCGATAACGAAGCCCAGCTTGCCTTCATTCTCAGTCACGAAATTGCTCACGTCCTGCAGGTGCACCACCGGCGCGAAATCGAGGAGACGCGAGGCAAGCGCATCGGCCTGGTCATCGCCGGAGTTGCGGCGGGCGCGTTCATCGGCAATGCGGGCCTGTTCATGGCCGAAATTGGCATCGCCTCTGTCGTAAACGGACACCAACGGGAACTGGAAAACCAAGCGGATCGGCTCGGACTGCAAAATGTCATCGAACACGGCTACGACCCGCGCGAAGCTCCGAAAATGTCACGGATGTTCATCGAACGCTACAGCCAGCGCACAACCAGCCGACTGTGGTCCGATCACGACTCGAGCCTGATGCGCGGAAGCTTTCTGACCGTCCAGCTCATGCGCCAGTATCCGGACAGTCGTTGGGAAAATGCGAAGAGGGACACGGACGCATTTCAGGCCATGCGGGAGGCCATGGGACCCGTGAAGATCGAATAAACACAATGTCGCTTAGGAGACTGTATCAGCTGCCGGCTGACGCCGCGAGTCAGCGGCGGTCTACGGTAGGATGGCGCACGTCCTGGCCCTGCACCATGTAGATCACATCCTCGGCGATGTTCGTTGCGTGGTCGCCAATGCGCTCCAGATTTTTCGCCACCAGAATCAGTTCAAAGGCGGGGAATACGACGCTCGAATCGCCCATCATGTATGTCAGCAGTTCGCGGAAAATCTGGTCGCGGTAGTGATCCACCTGGTCGTCCATCGCCAAAACTTTTTGCGCCAGCTCCACATCGCGGCGCACCAGGGCGTTCAGGGAATCGCGCATCATCTCTTCCGCCACTTCGCTCATGCGCGGCAGGTCCACGTAAGGCTTTACGCGCGGGTGCCGCAAAATGCGCACCGAAGCTTGCGCGATGTTCACCGCCTGATCCCCAATGCGCTCGAGATCGTTGTTGATGCGAGACACCGCCAGCACCAGCCGCAGGTCCGTGGCCATCAGCTGGTGCAGCGCCAATAGCTGCACCACGCGATCGTCGATCTCGATCTGCAACTCGTTGATCGCGTCTTCTTCGTCCAGCACGCGTTTGGCAAGTTGTTCGTCAGAATCCAGCACCGAATGCACCGCTTGATGCACGGCGCGCTCCGCCAGGCTGCCCATCCACAGCAGCCGCTCTTTCAGCTCGTTCAGATCCCGCTCGAAGTGACGTTCCATGAATCGGTTCCTTAAACGCTAGAATTGCTGGCCGAACTCGATCTTATCCAGGCTCACCCAAAGCGCCCGGTGATATACGCTTCTGTTCGCGGATCTCCCGGCGTGGTGAACAACTGCGGCGTCGGGCTGAACTCAATCAACTGCCCGGTCAGCAGGAACGCCGTGAAGTCGCTGACGCGCGCCGCTTGCTGCATATTGTGCGTCACGATCAACATCGTGCAAAGGTCCTTCAATTGCACCAGCAGCTCTTCTATCTTCGCCGTGCTGATGGGGTCGAGCGCGGAGCATGGTTCATCCAGCAAAAGCACCTCGGGCTCCACCGCCAAAGCCCTCGCAATGCACAGCCGTTGCTGCTGCCCGCCGGAAAGCTCGTACGCCGACTTATGCAGGTGGTCCTTTACTTCATCCCAAAGCGCCGCGTGCCGCAAGCTCTTTTCCACCGCTTCTGCGATCGGCAGCTTTGATCCGTTTATACGCAGCCCGTACGCCACGTTGTCGAATATCGATTTGGGAAATGGATTCGGCCGCTGAAACACCATGCCCACACGGCGCCGCAATTGCGTTACGTCCTGGGCCATAATGTTCTGCCCGTCCAGCGTAATCTCGCCGTCCAAGCGTGCAAGGCGCACTGTTTCGTGCATCCGGTTCAACGTCCGCAGCAAAGTCGATTTCCCGCAACCGGACGGTCCGATTAGCGACGTGACCTTGCTGGTCGCCACGCCCAGGCTGACGTCAAATAAAACCTGCTTCGGCCCGTAGAAAAAGTTCACTTTGCTGACGTTCATGCGCATCGGCAAAGCCGCTATGGCTTCGCGCCCGATCGCCCCGGTTTGGCTTGGTGTAATGTTGAAAGACACTGCTGGCCTCACGGATGCATGCATATTACGCCCTCGGAACCGCGATGCCGCGAGCCAGAATCGCCCGCGCGACAATATTGATAACCAGAATCAATCCCAGCAACACCAGCCCCGCGGCCCAGGCTTGCCGATGCCAATCCTCATAGGGTGCGACAGCGTACGCAAAAATCATCGCCGGCAGCGACGCCGTCGGCTGGTTCCAGCCGGGACTCCAGTATCGGTTTCCAAGGGCGGTGAACAGCAGCGGCGCCGTTTCTCCCGCCACGCGCGCAAAGGCCAGCAGCACTGCCGTAAGAATGCCGCGATAGGCGGCCGGCACAATCACTGTGGCGATCGTTTTCCACTTGCTCGCCCCCAGCGCCATCGCTGCTTCCCGCAGCGCGCGCGGCACCGCCAGCAAGAATTCTTCCGTACTGCGCAAGGTGATGGGAATCATCATCAGGCCCAGCGCGAAGCCGCCCGCCAGTGTAGAAAATTGCTTGAACGGCAGCACCACCAGGCTGTACGCAAAAATCCCGATCACGATCGATGGCACGCCATTCAACAGATCGGCCGCATACCGCACCACGAACGCTACCTTGCTGCCGCTGAACTCCGCCAGGTAAATCGCCCCCAGGAAGCCAATCGGTACACCCAGCAGCGAAGCCAGCAGCAGTAGTTTGACGCTTCCAACGATCGCGTTCGCCATCCCGCCGCCGGTCTCCCCGACCGGCGTGGGCAGCTTGGTGAAGAAATCCCAGTTGATCGACCTTCCGCCGTGATAGACGAGATATCCAAGGATGAAAAACAGAACGCTGACGGCCACCAGCGCGCACACACCAGTCATTGTCAGCATGAAGCCGCTTACGAATTTCCGCCAGCGCAGCCGTAGGCTCATGCGTGAGCCGTCCCGCCGCCGCGCTGCGCGGTGATCACAATCAGTAGCCGCGCCACTCCATTCAACAAGAACGTAAGCAAAAACAGCACCAGACCCAGCTCGATCAGCGCCTCCGTATGAAGATTTCCAGTCGCTTCCGTGAATTCGTTCGCGATGACCGCCGCTATCGAGTACCCGGGCGATAACAAAGAAGCGCTGATCGTCGGCGTATTCCCGATGACCATCGTCACCGCCATGGTTTCTCCCAGGGCCCGCGCCAGCGCCAGGAAAATCGAGCCCATGATTCCTGTCCGCGCAAACGGCACAACCACTTTCCAGGTCGATTCCCAGCGCGTCGACCCCAGGCTCAGGGCCGCCTCTCGTTGGTCTCGTGGTACCGACATCAGCACCTCGCGGGATACCGAAATGATGTACGGGATCACCATGATTGCCAGCACGATCCCCGCCGTCAGGAACCCGACTCCATACGCCGGCCCGGTAAACAGCGGCAAAAATCCGAGCGTATTCTTCAGCCCAGGCTGCACATAATCCCGCATCAGCGGCACCACGATAAAAACGCCCAGCAGTCCGTAGATAACGCTAGGCACCGCGGCCAGCAAATCGATGAAAAATTCCAGCGTGTCGGACAACCGCACGGGCGCAAGCTCAGCCAGGAAAATCGCCGCGCCGATTCCCAGCGGCACCGCAATCACCAGAGAAACCGTCGCGGTGATAAAGGTGCCGTAGATGAACGGCAGCGCCCCGAACTGTTCCGCGATGGGATCCCATACTCGGGTCAAAAAAAACTGCAACCCAAACTTGTGACGCGCCAGCGCTGAGCCCTGCCACAACTCGAAAATCAGCAACAACGTGACCAGCACCACCGAAATGGCGAACAAAAACGTTATCAGCCGCGCGATTTCATCTCCTTCGCGCAGCCGGCTCAAAAACGAGCGCGAGCCCGCGATGGGGCCCGCGCTCGGAACAGTCGTTGTTGCGGCCATTGCTTCCTTGAACGGCTGGTTATTGAATCTTAGCCAGCGCGATCTTTTCTTTGGCGACCACTTCCTTCGGCAGCTTCGCGTAAGACAACTGCTCCGCGTAGTTCTGTCCGTCCGCGAGCATCCAGTTCAGGAAGCCTTTGATCGAATCGCGCTTTGCCGCATCGCTAAATTTCTCCGGAATCAGCAGCCACGTAAACGTGGCAATCGGATAGGCCTTCGCGCCCGCGGGATTCGTGATCGACACGCGAAAATCATCCGGCATCGTCTTTGCTGCCGCCGCTGCCGCTTCGCTCACGCTCGCAAGATCGGCCTTAATGAAGCTTCCAGACGAATTCTTCACGGTGCCGTAAGGAATATTATTTGACACCGCGTAGATTAATTCCACGTACCCGATCGAGTTCGGCGCATTCTTGATCTGCCCGGTCACGCCTTCGCTGCCCTTGCCGCCCAGCCCCACCGGCCAATTCGGCGACGCGCCTTTCCCAACTTTGGTCTTCCACTCGTCGCTAACCTTCGACAAATAATCCGTCCACACGTACGTCGTACCGCTGCCGTCGGAGCGATGCACTACCACAATGTCAGCCGCCGGCAGGTTCACTCCCTTGTTGGCCCCAGCAATGGCCGGATCATTCCACTTCGTGATCTTTCCCAGGAAAATTCCCGCTAGCGCATCGGGAGTGAAATTCAGCGCCGCCGTCACGCCCGGAATGTTGTACGTGGGCACTACCGCGCCCAGAACGGTCGGAAAATGCAGAATTCCGAATCCATGCTTTTCCTGGAACGCCTTCAACTGTTCATCACTCATTGGCCCGTCGGAAGCTCCAAAATCCACGGTGCCGTCGGTGACCTGCTTGATCCCCGCACCAGAACCCACCGACTGGTAATTGATTTCAATGTTCCCATTTTTCTTATGATATTCGTCAAACCACTTGGAATAAATCGGATTCGGAAACGTTGCCCCCGCCCCGTTGATCAGGAGCGCTTGCGCCGAAGCCATGCTGGCAACAACCAGGGCCGCCAGGAGAATCCCTGCGATTCGCTTCATGTATTTCTCTCCATGTTCACGATTTACCGGCTTGGATATCCACAAGTGTCCCTCGCCCGTGTTACAGCATTGTTACAATCGGCGCACCTTCTGTTGAAACTCTCCAAGTCATTGTAGGAACGTAACTTAGCATGCCTTCGGCTCGCTTCTGCAGACTCCGGTCGTCACCCGAGTCCAATTGGCACATACACGCAGAAGAGGGCTGGTAGATCTAAGTTTTTCCGTCAAATGGCCAACAAAAAAGGGCACCTCCGAAGAGCTGCCCTTCTTGACCTGCAATTTTACCTCTATGTCTACGGTATGTAGTAGCGGAACGACGTCCACACCATATTGTCAACCGCTTTGGGTGAAACACCTGGAGTGCCAGCCGGTAGGCCACCGTTCCCGGACCATCCGCTCTTCGTGATGTACGAATACTGGATGCCCCAGCGCAATCCGCCCTTCGGCCCGTTGTAGAACTTATGCCAGAACCCGATGGTGCCTTCCGTGATGAGACGGATGTCCCCCGCGCACGTTCCGCCCGCCGACGGTGTAAACGTTCCCGTCGGAGGCCGTTCCATGCTGCATCCACTGTTGTTGGCGAACGGCGATCCGAATCCGCCGATGCCCGTCGTCGAAATCGTCGTCTTCGTGCCCGCCGGGATATTGGGCGTAACGGTTGTGATAGCCGGCGTAGCAGCGACCGTGATTGTCGTGTACCCGGTGTAAGCAGCGCGAAACGCGTATTCCGACCCGCCGTACACGTAAACATCCAGTTTCGGACTCGGGTGGAATTCCAGAATGCCCAATCCGTGCGCCGTGCGGATCAACGCCGCCGTGCCATCTGGCCGGAACGTCTCGTCCGGCATCATTGCCGAACCATACCGGCCGATGCCATCGCCCGCCACGCCTTTCACGCCGAAATCCAGTTTCTTATTAAACAGCGGCCAGCGCCCGCTCACGCCCAACCCGCCGCCCACACGCGTATCGTCAAATGCTCCAAGGGCGCTAGGCGCCGTTGACCCGTCCACCGGGCAAGTCACCGGCAGCGGCTGCGGCGTTGGCAGCGGATTATCCTTCGCGGTCGTTCCAACCACGCTGCAAGGGAAGATCCTGTTCCGGAACGTGCTGATGATTCCAAGCAGCTCGTAGTGTCCAAATCCAGGATCCGCCGCCGCCTTGACAATGACGTCCGGCGATTTGTTCACCGTATATCCGGTCGCATCAAACGCGTTGAACAACCCTCCGGCCGCTCCGGGCGCGTTGATAAAGAAGTTCGTTGAGGTCGTCACTGCGCCCACCGCGTTTGTACTCGTGAACGTCGAGAACCCGCGTCCGCCCAGCGTCGCCTGCGGTCCTTCCACCGAAAGCCCCAGCGCAAACTTCCCGCCGAAGTCCTTCACTATGCGGAAGCCGTATTGCCGAGCCCAAGTGAAACCCACCACGTATTGCGGGTCGATAATCATCGGCAGAGCTTCCTGCCGGTTGTTGATGCCCTTGCGGTTTTCCGTCGCCAGCGTCCACATCTGCCCGGCGGTGAACTGCCATCCACTATCCATAGCCACTTGTGCCCAGACTTGCCGCTGGCGGAATGGGTAGCTATTGCTCTCGCGGTTATTCGACGTGACCCCCGCGTTCAGGAAGTCACCCTCGTAGTATCCGCTCACCTTCGCGGTGCCGATTCTCGTCTCCACCAGCAGCGTCGCACGCGACTGCCGCGCCGTGAAGTTACTCTCCGCAACCTTCGACAGCGAGTTCCCCGGAAACGGTATGCTGCTGAACGGCGTATTGATGTCGGCGCTCGTCGCCCGCGAACGCGTCACCGTTTCCGCCGCGATGAAGCCGCCCGGCGTCAGGGTCACTCCCTTATACCGAATCGTCGTCGGACCTGTCTCTTCCGCTTTCTTCTCCTCCGCCTGGGCCGTCGCTACCGTGGTGCGCAGCGATTCGTTGCTCACCTTCAGATCGCTTACCGAGGAATTCAGCGAGCTCGCCGCGCTCTTCACTTCCGCGCTCGTGCTCACCGCTTCCGCGGCCTTGCTGCTCGCTTCCACCGCGCGAGTATTTGCCGCCGCCGCTGCGTCCCGCGCCGCTTCAATCTGCCGGTCCCGCTTGGCCAGCTCTTCCTTCAACAATTGCAACTGCTCCTGCTGCGACTGCAAGGTCTGCCGCAACTCTTCCAACTCCGCGGCAAACCTCGCTTCTGTGGCCTCCGCGCTCTTCGCCGCTTTCGCCTTTGCTGCCTTCGCGGCCTTGGCTGCATCCGCGGGTGCGTCAGCCGCTTTTGGTGTATCCGCCAGCGCTGTTCCGCAGGTCAGAAAAATCGACAGTGTTAGTGCTGCAAATTTTTTCATTGCCTCTCTCTTTACGCAAAATTCGACACAAAACCGGTGAGTATGCGAACCACTCTGCCGCAGGAAGGTAATCGCCGCGTCTTACTGTTGCGTCAAACGAATGTGAATATCCTGTAACAATCACCAGGACTCCACTCTAATTCGTTGATGGATTTGAAGTTACGAATGTTACAATTCGTTCGCGGCTTCAACAACAGGCAAAACGATAGGGTTTCCGGTTCGCTCCGAACCAGACCAGCCCTGCGGACTGTTCTAGTACCACGCAACGCACTCCCGGCTCCCCCGACAACTTCCCCCGCACCCAGAATGGACTCGCGCCCACTTCGGCGGCCCGATCGTATAGGTCCCCCAACCTCTCGTCAAGCCGCCCGTCCAATTTTCCGCCCGCCGCCCGCGTCGGTCCCCATTCTGCGCTAGACTCTCGGCCCGGAGGTCCGTACATGTTCCGCCAGATTCCGAACAGTCAGCGTCGCAAGTCTCCGCGTTCGCGTTCGCTTTCCTTCTTGCTCGCCGCGTTGCTTGTAGCCATCTCTTCCGTTGCCGCTGCCGCGCAAGACCACTCGCTCTCCCCTGAAAAGCGCGCCCAAATTGAAAAGGCCGTTTCGGCCTTCATGACCGCCAACAGCGTTCCCGGCGTCTCCGTCGCCGTCGTCCATAACGGCCAACCGGTCTGGTCCGCGGGCTTCGGCATGGCCGACCTCGAGGACTTCTCTCCCGCAACTTCCTCCACGCTGTACCGCCTCGGCTCAATCTCCAAGTCCATTACCGCCGTAGCCATCCTGCAGCTCTACGAGCGCGGCAAGCTCGACCTCGACGCTCCCGTCCAAAAATATTGTCCCGCCTTCCCGCAAAAAGATTCCCCCATCACTTCGCGCCAACTCCTCGCTCATCTCAGCGGCATTCGCCACTACAATGACGACGGAAAGGGCGACGTCCCCGATGACAGCGCACGCCACTTCGCGTCCATGGAAGAATCCCTGAAGCTCTTCGCCTCTGATCCGCTGCTCTCCAAGCCTGGCACGCAATTCCATTACTCGACTTACGGCTACACCGTTCTCGGCTGCGTCCTCGAAGGCGCCGCCTCTCAAAAATACGTCGACTTTGTTCGAGAAAACGTTTTTCGTCCCGCGGCTATGGAACACACGCAAGCCGACGACGTCTTCGCCATCGTCCCGCATCGCACCCGCTGGTATCACCGCGACAAATCCGGCGCCGTGCGCAACGCCGGCGTCCTCGACTCCAGCTACAAGATTCCCGGCGGCGGTCTCATCTCCTCCGCCGACGACATGGCCAACCTCGAAGCCGCCCTCCTAGCGGGCAAACTCGTTAAGCCGGCCACGCAAGAAATCATGTGGACGGCCCAGCACGCCTCCGACGGCAAACCCACCACTTACGCCTTAGGCTGGGCCATCACAGACAAGTTCGGCCTACACCTAATCGGCCACGATGGCGGCCAGCAAGGCACCAGCACCGCCATCCTTCTAGTCCCACAAAAATCCGCAGCCGTAGCGGTCCTAGCCAACATGGACCAACTCAACGCCAACCACCTCGCCGAAACCCTGCTGAAAATCACCCTAGACCTTCAAGACAACAATTAGCACTCGTTCCGCTCACACGAGACTGACGCTATGCGTGCCAGTTATTGCATCGAAAATGCTCTTAAAATAATGCTGCGCTCTGCTCATTGCATCCTAGTGGATAGCACCTCCATTCCAATTTTTCGGGCGGGAGCGAGCGGCGCCGCTTTGTGGAAGATTTTTCTTTACTCTTCTCTGGCGTAGGACTATCCTCTCGCCAACAAGACCCACCCAATCGTAGTCGCGGAAATCTAGCCGTCTTGTCAACATGGAGGATGATGCGATGAAGGGTTGCCTGATTTTACTTTCCCTAGTATTTGCTGGAGCGGTATTTGCTGGGATTCCTGCTAGCGCCAAGCAGGCCGCAGCCGAAGATAAAGCAGCGGCCGCGAAAAAAGAGACCAAGTGGCAGGGCAACGTCGTAAGGATCTATAAAGACGAATCGCAGATGGACATTCGTGGTACGACGCCGGCGGGGGAAATGAGGAAGATTGCTTACGACAGTTCAACACAGTGGACCAAGGTTGGGAAGCCCGGGCAACAGGATGAGGTTAAGGAAGGTTCGTTTGTGATCGTGCTGGGCAAGTTAGACGACAAGGGCGTGTTGCACGCGACGCGTGTTGACCTTCGGTTGCCGAGATAACTTCTTTCCGAAATGAGATGTCCTGCGCCCCGTCTCCGCGGTTGGGACGGGGCGTTGAGTTATTTTCTTAAAGACTTGGAAGAATCAGGGCTTCGCGGCGAGAGCATCCAGGCGAAGCTTTGCAGCACGCGCCGTTTCGCGCAGCAGCGGGTCCGATTCGTTCAGACACCGGTCTAATTGGTGTTCCAAAGATTTTATCCCCAGGCTTCCGATAGCGTAGGCCCCGCACGACTTCAACCATGGATCATCGCTAGCAACGAGTTCTGCCACGGCCTGTTCCTGGTTTTCGATTTTGACGCGCACCAGCCGTAGTGCGATCTGGGCTCGTTCTGCCACGGTGACCTTGCTATCCAACAGAGGGACCAGCATGTCTCGCAATTGCGATTTTAAGACGTTATCGAGGAATTCCAACGCATTGTCGTGCACGGAGACGCTGGTGGACTGCAGACCTATGTAGGCGCTGTGCAAATCGAGATGAGGATGCAGGAGGTTCAGCAGGCGAAAGATGCGCTCCAGTTCCTGTTGCATGGACTCCTTCAGCGCGCGCGCGAAAGGATCGACGCCATCTGTCGTGGCGCCGATGGTAGCTAAAATCTGGTATGACCGGTAGTGCCCCAGAATCTCGGCCGCCAGCACGGTTTCCAGCATCTGACCGTCCAGCACGACCTCCGGGTTCAGCCGGCAAATTTTGTTGAGCGCCGCAATCGTGCGAAAGCGGAGCATCGTATCGCCTTGCAGCAGGTTGTCTAGCAGTACGCTTGCGGCGGCTGACGTTCCGAGAGTCACCAGTATGCTGGGAATTTCTCTGCGTGCTTGGATAGGAACGGAGGAATCACAGAGGTGGTCGCGTAACCCTCCTACAATAGAATCCCCGAATCTGCCGAGCGCCTCCGCAGCCGCGGGAGCAAGTCTACGGTCTGCGAGCAGGTCTAATAACTCAGGGACCAGCCGGCGCTTCCGTAGCATTCCGACCGAATGGATGGCCTCGCACACCACGTGAGTATCGGAATCGGCAAGAAGCCGGGAGAGTAAAGGATCGAAACAGTCGGGCAATTCGCCGAGCAGCCGGGCCGCTTCCACACGGTTACGCTGGCCTTCTTCTCCTGCTTCGTTGACCATAGAGTCCAGGATATTCCGCGCGGCTTCCAAGTTCTGAGCCTCGCCGGGCTGCGCCAGAAAAGCGACGATTGCCGACCGGACCGAGAAGTCGGGGAAATCGCCAAGTTGCTCTATCACCGTCAGAGGATCGATACGTCCATGGTGGCTCAGAAAAAGCAGGGCTTCGGTGCGCACACTGAGTTCCGGGTCTCGCAGTAGTCGCTGCATCTCAGAGACGGCGCCTTTGTCGCCTGCCGCCGAGAGAATGGCGATTGCCTTCTGCCGCACTTCTGGCGCGGGATGATTCAGCAAAGCCCGTATCGCCGGATGCGCAGCAATTTGCTGTTCGACTTCAAAAAAAGACAGTGCGTAAAGAATTTCCTTGGGATCGGACGCGGAGAGATTGATGGCCAGAAGATCCGTAGTCGACCGGTCCAGCACCGGCGCGCTGGCTTGTTCCACATCGAGGCGATGCTGGCTAATGCTTTCCCTCAGGGTCGCGACGTATTGTCGCCGCGCGACAGAAACTGCCACGAGCCAGCCGCCGGCCAGCACCAACACGACCCAGCTGATTTGACGTGGGGGGAAGTGCAACAAGGTGGCGAAGATGAGGACGATTAAGCCTGACAGCCCATCACCCAGGCGCCAGATTACGGTATCGATGAACCATTTCACCTGTAACTTCACACGGGCGGCGATCGGCAGGTATAACAACTCGGCCGTAGACCTGTCGATCGAATAGCGCAGCACCGTGTCGCCGCCCTTCAGTGCCACCACGGAAGCCAATGTGCCGAAAGCCAGCAGACCGGCCGAACCCATCAATACCGTGACCGGAAGCACGAACAGCGCCGTGCCGATACCAAATCTGCGTAAGAATCTAGCCGTCAAAAGTAATTGAAACAACAGTCCAAGTACGCCCGCGTAAAAATTGAAGTTACCAAAAAAAACAGCCATTACGTCTTTCTTTACCAAGAACTGCTGACCAAGTGCCAGGAACTGCCAGTCCGTTAAGGTAGTTACCAAGGATCCAATGCAGATTACCGTCGCTATGGCCCGCAAATAGGGCGAGGAGAACAACAGGCGCATGCTTGCGAGCAGGTTTCGCGAGCTTGTTTCCGCGGATTCTCCTGGCCTCGCTTGCGCGTCACCCACCAGCACTCGTCCGTTGCGCCAGACCAAGATCACCAGACCGGCGCAGATGAAAACGAAAAGCGTCATCGCCAGCAGCAGGCTTTCCGTTCCGAACCTCTTGGCCATAGTTTTGGCGAGGAAACCAGCAAAAATCGCTCCGGCAATGCCGCCCCCGCCCACCATCCCAAAAACGCGCTTGGCCTCGCGCGTTGTCAGAACGTAATTTGCCAGCGTCCAGATCTGCGTAGCCCCGAGCACGCCGAAAATTTTTACCCATACATAAAACGCAGGAAAAACCCAGATCAGGCGGGAGTAGTAATGGGCTAGCCCCCAGAACACCGCACAGGTGGTGGAGAAAAATACCATGCTGCCAACGAGCAGATCGCGGAGAAGAACCCGTCGCGCAATAAGCACGTATCCCGCTATGACCACCGCGACCAGCACGGAACTCGAAATTTGAGCATAGGCCAACTGCTGTGCCTGGAAACGGGAAAGGAATAGCGCAGCCCCCGCCACGCCGCCGATCTTGTAGCTGCAGATAACGAGGAACAGGCACGAGCACAGAAGGACGCCACGCCCCAAATCTCCAGGGCGGACATTCAGAGCACGCTCGATCCACCGTTTCATCCGCACAACCTTGTTTCGTAACCTTTGTCTCTTATTGCGGTCCCGCCGTCGTTGCTGAACATATACGGTCGGCGGGTAAGACGGCTAGCTTTTCCGAAGCCGTAGTTCCATCCCCCACCCCTGGATGCTCCCCAGGCCGTCTGCTTTGAGGCGAAGACCCTGCGGAATCGAGGAGCACTACCTGCTGGTCGAGATACACAGCGATGAATTTGCCATCGCCGCAGACCGCCAGGGCTGACGCCCTGCCTCCTGGGTAGTAGCTGCTGAGCATGCCGGTGTCGATCAGGAACACTTTGTTGCCAAAGCGAGGCCGCATGCGACCATCCTTCTGCACTGTGTGCCCTACTACAAGGCGTGTCGCCTTGTAAGCCTCCAAGACCTTGCTCACTTGCGGTGCACCCTCTTCTTCACTCCACCGGTCGTAACTCCGAAACCATAACGGGCCATCAACCCGCACGCTGAGCCAATCTTGATGTCTGAAGAATTCCTGGATTTTCGCCTTGCGCTCATCGTTGGCGAGAACATGCGACTTGACCTCAGCGACGACTTCCGCCTGAAGCACAGTATTGATTTCCTGCAAACTAAAGAATGGCAGAATCAACTTTTCATTTTGCAGATACTGTTTCAAGGCATCGAATGCCTTGATCTCGTCGTGGATCCGGTTATTCATCGCATCAAGTTTTGTCTTGGCTAGGTCAGGATGAATTCCCCCGTGCAAGAAGATGATTCCCTCAATTTCGGCCACTGCGGCATGTCCTCGCAGCCACTCGCCGTATTCTCCCTTCGGGCCAAACGCTTCGCGCTGCTCAATGAAACCTGCCGGATGGCGTGCCATCCACTCTGCTTCCGTCAACTCCATAGGCTGGGGAAGCTCGGCTATTAGGGATGCATGGCCGCCCCTCCATTTCACATACTCGTCATACGCAGCTCTTTGCCGCTTCTCGGAATTGCGGTCGGCAAAACTGGCGTAGTTCCCGGGAGTGACGTAACGCAGGTCCCCCATGATATTCATCATCTCGTGGTTACCGAGCAGGCTTACTACCCGGCCGCCTGTTTGTACCGCTTCTTTCTCGAGCGCGATCATCAAGTCCATGACCTCGCGTGGCTTCGGGCCGCGATCAAGTAGATCCCCGACCTGGACAAATGTTGTCTTGCCGCCCGTCCAATGGTTCTGCTTGTCTGTAAGTCCGGTGCGCCGGAGAATGGCGACGAAGTCGTCATAGTCATTGTGGACATCGCCGATGGCGATTACAGACTCCGGAGGTTCCGCTGGAGCCTTTGCCGACGCCGCCCACACTAGGGCCGCCGACACGAGGAGTAGGAGGACGGAAATACAAGCGCGGCGGGGAGAAACACAGACCGGAGGGCGGACCATTTTCCTGCCTCCTAAGCCAAGCAGCAGAATTTTAGCGAAAACATTGAGTTCCGCAGGGCGTCCTCTTATTGGCGTGCATCTTAGGCCGCCAGAGTTGCACAAGTCAACAAGCTGAAATACGGATACAGGAACCCGCAAACGTTACAAAGGCCGCCACGCAGGCGGCCTGACCAAATTCAGTTCGAGGCTAGGGATTGTGTGCTGCATTTGGCGCAGCGGTTCGGTGACACGGGAGGCAATCGCGGAGCCCGGATGGAAGGCTCCGCGATTTGGTTACTCAGTGAACCTCGATGCTTTCCAGAGATGGGCCTTTTAACTTGCGCTACAACTCCGAACTCGCCTACTGGGAGTGGGAGAGCCGCTTAGAGATTAGAGCTGCCTGAACTACGCCGGCCTTCTCCTCAGTGCCCTTGCAAATCACGTAGTCCTTTTCTTTAACCTGGCCGGCGTCAATGTCGTTGACCTTCTTGTCGGCGTGATACTGGCTGACCCACTTCGTCGAGGTGTCGTACGCACAGGTCTTCTCCAAAGTCCCACCCACCTTACGAACCTTCAGAGAGGAGCCCGCCTTATCGATCAATACAACTCTACCCTCCCAGCGCGCCTCCTTGGCCTTGGCGGGAGCGGCAGCCTGATGCGCCAACACTACCGCCGCCAGCGGAAAGGTAAGTACCAACGCGAACAGCAGAATGAGTTGCTTCTTCACCATATTTTTCTCCTTATTAATTACAAGACGTGACTTGTAACGAACACTATACCCTGGGGACCCAAAAGAACAACTTTTAAACTTGAATCTTTCATCGTGGTTACCCTGCCAGAACCCGGTCCTCGAAAAAGCCACTCGCAGAGTTGAGCGGTGCAGTTTACTTCAGGGGTCAGACAGTTCAGTACAGCACTTCGTTCTCCCCTTTTTCGGCGATCATCTTCTGGAACTGCGCCACAATCTTGTCGCGTCGCGCAATCACCGCCTTCACTTCATCCTTGGTGAGATAATTCTTGGTTTTTTCTGTCAGCGCGTTCGCGTCCAGCGCCTTCAGTTTCTCCAACAATTGCCGGTCGCAGCGTACCAAGTCTTTAGGTTCTTTCGGTTCCTTGTTGGGGCGAAACGCGCGCGTGAAATCAATCCTCCAAATCCTCCAGTTCTCACCGATTACCACGTTGGTCAGGTTGGGATCGGAATCGGAGACCAATTGATCGAAGACGCGAATCTTGTACATCTGATTGTTCCAGGCGTCCGCATCCGGCGCCGTTAATTTCTGCTTGTGGCGCTCCGCCTCATCCATCTTCACTGGCAGCCACCAACTCAGCGAACCGGTTTTGCCCGCCCATTTGCGTTCGACATAGACCGGCAGCATGTCGTCCATGCCAATCAACTCAGCCAGCGCATAAGCAGCGATATTGTATTTGTAGGAGTCCACGAAGTTCAGTTCGGTGTTCATGGCAAGCTTCATCTCGGATTTGTGTTCATCAATAGCTTGGAAAGAGGCATCGTGGGTAACCGTGCCGTCGGAAAGCGTAAGACGCGAGGTGCCGGTGATGCCTTTCGCGGACTGCCGGCTGTTCACCACCTTCGCGGTGGCAAGGAACTGTTTGATCTGCTCCTTGGTCAGGGTTGGCTCGTCCGCAGCAACCGCGAGCAGCCCGCAAGTCAGGCACACCACTGCAACAAGAATCAAACGCAATCGTAGAAAAAGTGGGTTCATGGGAGGCACCTCCACAGAATTGGAGGGACTTTACTCCTTTGCGCCGCAATGGACAACCTAAAAAGCTGGAAAGGCCGGCGCAAAACCCCCGGAACCACAAATGGCCGTCGTCGCGCATGTAAAGCCAATTGCAAACCCGATGAGCTGCAACGGCCTGGCTTGATATTCCGCGTCAGGTGCCGTTTCCCCTGCGCGGCAGGCAAACAATTTGCGACCGCAGGGTCACCGCAATTTCCTGGAAGGTGAAAAGCATGCCAGTAGGATTACTGTCCGTATCTTTTCCGCCACCCCTGTACCGCCAGACTATTGCGCCAAGCGTCCCTCTTCGCCACCATTGCCAGGACGCACCGAATCGCTTTTCGGGCGCTGCCCGTCTCTCAATTCGCCAGGTGGAAACGAACCATGGCAACCATCGACCGTCAAGAACTAGATCGTCTCGAACGCCGCGAGCTCCAGCTGACCATCGTCGCGGCCGTCTTCGTCTTTGTGCTGGCCAGCGGCTTGGCTGTCTTCATGTATCCGATGGTCTTCGTCCATCCCGACACGGCCAACAAGTGGACTCTTCGTGTCGCCTTTTTCGGTTTCTGCGTGCTCACCCTGCTCTTCATCGGCTATTTGCTTGAACGCCAGCGCACTGTCCGCAAGCTCAAGCAGCAAATCCTCGAAGAGCTCGAGCGCAATATCGAGCTGCGCCTGCAAGCCAGCGCCGATTTGCTACAAACCATGCCGGACATCAACCATTTCTGGGATCGCCTCACCATGGACTATCGCCGCGCCATGACCATGCAGCGCACTCTCACCCTGCTGCTCGTCAAGGCCAAGCTCGGCGACGCCGCCGACGCCACCTCCGCGCTCGGCGACGCCGCCAAAGCCATGTCCCGCAAGCTTCGCCCCACCGATTCCATCTATCATCTCGCTCCCGATCTCTTCGGCCTGGTTCTCCCCGAAACCGATACGCTCAACGCCAAACGCATCGCCGTACGTTTGCAGGAAGAGCTGCAGAGCGTCCGCGCCAAGCACGGCGGTACCTTCGAGACCAGCGTCCACAATTATCCCGAGCACGTGCAAAGCTCCCACGAGCTGGAAGACATCGTGAAGTCCATGCTCCCAGTGAAAGAGGATTACGCCGTCCCAGCCCCCGTGCCAGTCAAAGCGTAGCGACGATCGTGTAGCGGCAGCCTTCAGGCGGCCGTTTTGGTTTGGAGTGGTGAAAGAAAGAAGAATTAAGCCAAGGCCTGCTGCAAATCTGCAATAAGATCTTCGGGATCCTCGATGCCAATAGACACCCGTACCATGCCCGGAGTCACGCCGCCGCGCGCCAGTTCTTCCGCCGTCATGTTGTAGTGCGAAGTATAAGCAGGCAAAACCACTAGCGACTCCACGCCGCCGAGACTCGCCGCCAGCAAGAATAATTGCACGCGGTCGCAAACTCGCCGCGCCGCCGTCAAGCCGCCCTTCAAATCAAACGCGAGCATGGAGCCGAATCCACGCATCTGCCGCTTCGCCAATTCGTGATCCGGATGCGACGGCAGCCCGGGATAAAACACGCGCGCCACTTTCGGATGCTTCTCCAAAGCTTTCGCAACCGCCATGGCGTTCTCGCACTGTTTTCGAACGCGCAGTCCCAGCGTTTTAATCCCTCGGTTCAGCAAATACGCCGCTTCTGGATCCATGGAGCCGCCAAGATAAATCACCATGTGCAGCACGCGCTCCATCCATTTCTTGTTTCCGACGGCCACGCCTGCAATCACATCCGAGTGGCCCGCAAGCGCTTTGGTTGCGCTGTGCACCACCATGTCATATCCAAGTTTGATTGGCTGCTGCAGTACTGGAGTTGCGAAAGTGTTGTCGATGATCGAAACCAGCTTGTGTTTCTTCGCAAACTGCGCGGCTTTCTCCACATCAACCAAACGCACGGTGGGGTTCGTTGGGCTTTCCACGTACAAAACTCGCGTACGCGAATTCACCAACTCTTCCATTCCCGCAAGATCGGTTCCCACGTGATGCACTTTGATTCCCATGTCCGGGAACACGTCGCGCATCAGCCGATACGTTCCGCCGTAAAGCTGCGCGGTGGAAATTAATTCGTCGCCGCATTTCAGCGCACCCAGCAGCGCGCTCGAAATGGCGGCCATCCCCGAAGCGGTAACCACCGCGGCTTCCGCGCCTTCGAGCACCGCAATTTTTTGTTCGGCGATCGCAAGCGTGGGATTGCCATAGCGCGTGTAGATGTATGCTTTGCTCTTCCCCTCCGCCCACAACTTCATTTCTGCGGTCGAGGAAAATGTGAACGTGCTGGTGCGCGCGATGGGCGTGCCCACTCCCACGCCGACCCCGTGCTTGTTTCCTTCGCCGGCGTGAACCGCATTGGTCTCAGGGCCGCGCGCGCGCGAACTTGTAGTTTTCATGGTGCTGCTATTCTGGACGCGCATTTTCCCGCGGCAAGCACCAATTTGGGCTGCAGAGAAGCGGGCTCGCTGAATTTCCCGTGGGATTTACACGGTTTGGCGTAACTCCAGTGTCAAATAAATGTAAATCAGATGCGCTACAATCTCGAAGCGACGCCAAAATTCGAGCTTCTGCGAGTTCCAATGAATGGCGATTCACACTTCTGGTTTCAGCTCTGCGTCTACTGCTGGATCGCTTTCGTGCTGTATTGGATGTTTTCCGCGCTGAAGCGAAAGGAAGCGAAACGCAAGGAATCGTTGCAGGAACGTATGCGGCACGTGCTTCCTATGGCCGCCGCGTACATCCTCATGTTCTCCGAGTCTGCTCATTATCGGGCGCTCGGCGCGCGATTCGTTCCACCATCCGAGCTTTTCGGGATCCTCGGCGCGATCCTGACCGTCGCAGGTATCGGTCTGGCGATCTGGGCCAGGTGGCATCTTGGCACGAACTGGAGTGCGACGATCAGCATTCGCGCCGACCATGAGCTGATTCACACCGGGCCGTATCGCACGATTCGCCATCCGATCTACACCGGCATGTTGCTGGCATTCGCAGGGACAGCCGTGGCCCTCGGGGAAGTGCGCGGCGTGATCGCATTTGGCATCGTCCTGGCGGCGTTCTATTTCAAGGCCCGCAAGGAAGAAAGCTATCTCACGCAGGAATTCGGCCCGCGTTTTGCCGAACGCGTCCAACACACCGGCATGTTCCTGCCGCGTTTCCCTTAAACGCTCGTTCAAGAATCTTGGAGCGTGGCGTTGTTGATACCGCGCGCGAACCGCCACGCGTTGTCGGAGTCGCGGCGCAGGATGGAAACGCCATGGCCCGCGTAGTGGACGGGCTTGCCGCCGCCGACTGGGGTCATGATGATGTCGTCGGTGCCCCAGCCGAACGCCCAGTCGCCCATGGATTGGACTTCTTCGAAATGGAATTTCTGCGCTACGTCGAAACGTCCGAAAAGGCTGGTGTAGAGCTGTCGGACTGTCTCGCGGCCGCGCAGCGGAGCGCCGTTGGGCGCGAGAAATACGCAATCCTCCGTCACCATGGAGGCGAGGCGTGCAGCATCTTTTGCTTTTACGGCGGCGGTCCAATCGCTCGTGAGCTGCTCAACTATTCTTTGCATGGCGTTAGGCAGCGATTCTAGCCCATTTCTATTCACCCCGACAAAAAGCGCCGCGCCACGCCTGGGGTCGCGTTCTGGAAACCAACTCCAGTACGGTTTGTGTGGGCCTGTATAGTGTTAACGGACGGCCCTATGCTCCGCCAACTCGCGTCAAACGAACACCTCGATTACGTTGCCGCGCTCCTCGACGATATCTTCCGCATTCCTGGAACCAAGATTCGCTTTGGCCTCGACGCCTTGATCGGCTGGGTACCGGGCATTGGCGATGCCATGACCGGCATCGCATCGTTCTTGATTGTGTTCGCGTCCTGGCGTCGCGGCGCGAGAGCGGTCACGCTGGTTCGCATGGTCGCTAACGTGCTCCTGGAAACCGCAATCGGAGCCATACCCGTAGCAGGCGACGTCTTCCACATAGTATGGAAAGCCAACAGACGGAACTACCGGCTGCTGCTCCGCGAAAAGGAAGAGCCCGGTGTCAACGCTGGACGAGACTGGATGTTCCTCGCCGTTCTCTTATTCACCGCAATCGCTGCGGCGGCGATTCCGATCGCCATTTTGATTTGGCTGCTGCGCTCGCAAATCACAATCCCCCTGCCCCGTTAAAAGCTGGCAACGCTCTGCGCCGCGGTCATTTTGCCAGTTGCGGCTTGTGTGCTAGGTTTCTTTGTTTATGGCTAAGCGGATTGGCGTGCTGTTGAGCGGGCGCGGGTCAAACTTTGAGGCGCTGGCGGACAGCGTGGCGGCGGGGCGCATACCGGGCGCGGAGATGGCCGTGGTGGTCAGCAACCGCGAAGGCGCGCCGGGAATTGATAAGGCGAAAGAGCGCAAGATTGCGGCGCGCGTGATTCCTTCGAAAGGGTTGGAGCGCGAGGCGTACGACCGCCAAGTTGTCGCGGTCTTGCACGAGTACAAAGTGGATTTGGTCTGCCTGGCCGGATATATGCGGCTGCTTTCGCCGTTTTTCGTGGCTTCGTTTCCGAACCGCATCCTGAATATTCATCCTTCGCTGCTGCCGTCGTTTCCGGGACTGGAATCGCAGCGCCAGGCGCTGGAGTATGGCGTGAAATTCGCCGGCTGCACGGTGCACTTTGTGGACGAGAATCTGGACGCGGGGCCGATCGTGCTGCAAGCCACCGTGCCCGTTCGCGATGACGATACGGAAGAGACGCTCGCGTCGCGGATTTTGACCGAGGAGCATCGCATCTACACAGAAGCGGTGCGCATCGTGCTCGAAGGGAAATACAAAATCGTCGGACGGCGGGTAATCAGGACAAACTAAACGGGGCCAATGACACAACCAAAATTCAA
>Ga0209240_1000081_pt1 | contig 34162 bp, 36 predicted proteins | sample GraSoi_2013_80cm_FD_185828 | JGI IMG/M metagenome (GOLD analysis project Ga0209240, IMG submission 185828) | Grasslands soil microbial communities from the Angelo Coastal Reserve, California, USA - Sample 9_17_2013_80cm (SPAdes) (version 2) | ecosystem: Environmental > Terrestrial > Soil >...
ATCCGGATCAAACGCTGCTCGATCCGAGCTTTGGCGTGCAGTACGTGGATCGGCAGCGGAACGGGGTCATCACTTACACGCGCACCGCGTCACCGCGCTTTCTCTGGTCGACATCGTTGAGTTTTACGCGGACGACGCCTTCGTTTGTGACCCCGAACCACACCGATCCGGCCCTCAAGTTCAACGATGGTCTGTATGAGGCGTACAACAGCGCGGCGGGCTCCGTGATGTCAGCGTTCGGGAATTTGTTCCAGTTACAATTGAATTTTGCCTGGACGACAGCGCGACACGCGGTGAAGTGGGGTACAGAAGCACGCCTCAATCGCGACACGACATACTTTGGCATCAGCCCGAACGGGGAATACGATTTTGGCGGCGGAACGGTTTATTCGCCCGTTTTCATCCCTTCTGCGAGTGGACGGCACGACGTTCAGCCTGGCCAGCCTCTGCCGGACACTTTGAGCAGTCTGTTGCTAGGTTTTCCGTACGCATACACGATCGCGGTGGCGCCGCCCTACGCATCGAATGGCGCGCACATTGGGCCCGCGGCGATCAACCGGAATGAGGTGAACGCTTACATCGAGGACACGTGGAAAATCAATCCGGAATGGACGCTCGAATATGGGCTGCGATATGAGTTCTATACGCCGATTTCGGAGCGGGCGCACCGAACGTCGAGCTTTCTGAATTCGTTCCCACCTGCGGGCGTTGGGCAGGAATACTTGATCAATCCGCAGCCTACTTATCAAACCGATTGGAACGGTTGGGGGCCGCGTGTTCAGGTGGACTGGAACGCGCCCCACGCGGTGCATGTGCACATGGGCGGGGCGATCACAGTGATTCCGCCTAACATCTGGCAGGACAATCTTCTGACAGGGTCAACGCCTTACGTTGTTTATCCGCGCGTCAATGCAGCGCAAAACGGGGAGATTTCCTACGGATTCCAAATCACACCGGACGAGTTGCCACAGGTCTACAACACAGCGGGTGTGAACGTGCTGGCCAGTGGCAATCCGAAAAACGTCCCGGCGAACACGGTGATGGACGTAAATCGATACCAGCAGGATTTGGCGGCGCTGGCGCCGAGTCATCAGCTCTCGCTACTGAGTCTGGCCGGGATCGACCGGCGCTTCGGCAATGGCTACTTGCAGACTTGGACATTGGGGCTGGAACGGGTTTTCGGCGGCCTCACGGCCGATGTCGCGTATGTTGGAACATCGGCATTTCGACTTCCGAGAATGTCATATCCAAACGCGTATCCCGGAGCGGGGTCGGAATTTGCGCGGTTTACAGACTTCGACGGTAGCGGCGTGGTGACAGGTGGTTTCGGATTCGAGTCTGTGATGACAGCGACATCGCACTCGTCGTACAACGCCTTGCAGACCTCATTGTCGGGAAATGTTGGGCACGGCGGACCGTCATTGCAAGCCGGCTACACCTGGGGCAAATCGCTGGATGATGTCAGCGGCATTATCGGAGGAACAGGATCCACCGGCGCCGTGACGTTGTTTAGTCCGCAAAACCCGTTCGATACACGAGCGGAAAGAGGGCCGTCAAGCTTTGACGTGACGCACGCCTTCACGTTGAGCGCGGCCCAGGATTTGCATTTTGAGCATTTGGGACTTCAGTCGGATCGAACCCACCTGTTGACGAAGGGCTGGGAATTGCTGAGCATCTCGTCGATCACGAGTGGTTCGCCGTTTACGGTTTATTCGGGTATCCAGCAGACGGGCGCGGGAACGATTGGCGCGGACCGGCCGGACCAGATTGGGTTACCGGACCTATCGAGCGCCGGCAGTTCAACCCGACCGCGCGACGATTATTTTGGGCGGGGCGCGAACAACGCAAGCTTCTTTGCCATTCCGATCGGGATCGCAGGTGGAACTGGACCAAACTCCGGGCGCTTTGGAACGCTCGGCCGTAATGCCTTTCGCGGCCCGGCATATTACGATTTCGATTTTGCGCTCGTCAAGACGACTCCGATTGGCCACCGAGAAAGCGGTTTGGAGCGAGCGGATCTGCAATTCCGCGCAGAGTTATTTAATCTGTTTAACATCGTCAACATGGGACTACCTGCGAACATCATCGAGGGCACAGGGTTTGGCATGATCAGCAAGACCGCCGGAACTTCACGGCAAATTCAGTTTTCTTTAAAGCTCATCTATTGAGGCGCGTCCTGCAGCGACACAGGGTTGGGGGGGAGGACAGAAACATGCGTTTCAGGAAGATTCTGCGTTCGCCAACGTCGACGAATCACAGCTTGAACGCACGATCTCCTCTTGTAAACGACGAGCGCAGTTTTGCAGTCCGCGGCAGAAGCAGTGGGCCGTGTAACGTCGGAGTGTGACGTTTGGCCGGAGAGGATTCAACAGCTAATCTCCACCTAGAGTTTCCGGTCACACAGTAAGAATGAAGCACTCCTTTGACACGGGCACCTGCCTTAGGCGCACATCCCTCGACCAACAACTCCGTCCATGTCTTCTAAACACTAACGTTTCCAACAAATCGGGAAATCGCTTTCGCTCAAAATCTAACCCGAATGAGATGAAATCGTAGATTGTTGCACAGTTTTCGCACAATGGATTCTGGGTCAGCTGGGCCCAAAACAGAATCTCTGCCTGCGCAGGAGTGTCGCGGCTTAGACTCTGTCGCGGCCGCCACACTTATTTTCGTACTCTTCCCATCGTGTCTGAAAAGTAAGAGACTTTGGCCGCCTGACAGCGGAAACTGATCTGCGCATGGATGGCCAGAGAGGGCACCTGCCTCGTGAGCAAGGGCCCTCTCCGGGGTATTCCTCGCAGTCAACTTCCTGACAGAGCCACTCGTCAGTTCAAATCAGGCCGCCGCAACAAAAGAAGCTGCATTTGCGGAGCTTTCCACGAGTCTGTAAGTATGGCAGGGCTGGAGCTTCTCAGCAGACATCGAGTTGGCGGCTCGGTTATCCTTGTAGTTCAGCAGCCGAGCGCCCATCAGCCTATCGCTTGTCGTCCGAGTGACGTCGGTTGAGAATTTGGAAGTCGAAGAAACAGCGGCGAACCACCGCGACCCGTCCGGTGCGCTTCCCGCATAATGTCGTTTTCGAGGAAATCTGCGCCGCTAGATTTCTCCATCGGAGAGTTGTCATGGAGGTAGTCGATGGACCTCATGACGCTGCACCCAACCATGCGAAAAAAAACCGCGACAGCGGATTCCAAATGTTTTGGTCCGGCATAACCGGGCAATGAGTTCTTGAATCGAATAAACAAGTTCTGGCATCGGACAGGTAAGTGAGTAATCACGCTCCTGATGCACAACGGAGATCGTTCTGTGTGTCCCGGGCAGGCTGATTTTGAACGAACGAATCAACGAACTTCTCTCACGACAACAGGAGTCAATTTGTGACCGATCCTAAGTACGCGGCCTTCACCGCGCTCGACCCATTCTTCGAAATATCACAGCAGGGTTTGGCCGGTCTCGTCGACGGCGACCACTATTTTGATACCATCGCCGACGATGCGGAGTTCGAGTTTCGATATATTTTTCCAGGCTGGCCCCAAACATTGAATGGTCGTGAGGCGCTCATGGTGCTCTACGCAGGCTACGGCAACAACATCGTCCTGCATGGCGCGGACGCGCTCGTCATCCACCGATCGCAGGACCCGCGTGTCGTGATCATCGAATACGAGGTACACGGCAAGATAGTCGCGACCGGTGCCTCCTACGACAACCGGTTCATCTCTGTGGTTACTATCGAAGCCCGCAAGATCGTGCATTGGCGGGACTACATGGACTCGCTAACGGCGATGACTGCGCTTAGCCAGGCGTCTACCGGCGCGGGCAAAAGTAAATAGCTCAGTTGTTCGATGAAATCGCGAGTTAGGCGTTGTGAAAGCACCGCGCGAATTGCATCCGTTTCATTTCCTCATGGCTTGGCATCCGAGACTCAACACCGACCCGCGTCATGTATGGCTGCGCGAGGCGATGCGATCCACAAGTCGTTGCAAAACCTAATCCCGCAGCGCTGTCACGGCAAGGGTCGGTTGACTAAGCCGCTACGCGAAGCAGTGGAAAGCGGAATGTCAGGACTAAACAATTCGGATGGTTGCAGGCCCCCGCAACCAAAAATTCGTGTTTTCAGCAATTTCTCGATAGCCAGGAGAAATAAGTCCAATGCGCAACTCGATTCGAGATAGCTAGACTCACACACTCGCGATTGGATGACAAAGAATTCCAACCGATTGACTTAACTTTGCCGCTGCCGCCGGTCTTGACTGTTCTCAGAGTGGCCATTCGCGTCCAGCCACGCTAACAGACCGCGAATGCTGCCGTGCGCCAACGCAATGCTCGAATCAGCGGCACCGTAATAGAGATTGACCGTGTCACCGTCGGATGCCACCGTATAGCCACAAGGAAACACAACGTCTTGAACATCTCCGTGACGTTCGTATTCCGCCTCGGGCGCAAACATCCAGGAATCCCCTCGAATCAGACATTTTTCCGGCTGTTCTAGATCGAAGAGGGCCAGCCCGAGCCGGTATATGGAACTCGATGGCGTCCGTCGGACGCCGTGGTAAATCATCAGCCAACCCCTTGACGTTTCAATTGGCGGTGGCGATATTCCAATCTTGTTCGCATCCCACCAAGCGCCCCGCCGCGCTTCCAGCATGAGCTTGTGATTGCCCCAATGCCGCAGATCGGGCGAGTAGGAGATCCAGATGTGAGCTCCGAGTGGCGTCATGGGCCGATGGATTAACGCCCACAGTCCGTTGACCCTCCGAGGCAGCAGCGCTGCGTCCTTGTCGTCGGGCGACATGACCACGCCAAGTCTTTCGTATGCGCGGAAGTCCTTCGTAAGTGCCAGCGATACGCCCGGACCGCCACGCGAATAGGAGGTATAGGCGATGGCATATTGCTTCAGTTCCGGAACGTACGTGATGCGAGGATCCTCGATGCCCCATAACTCCTCGGGATGGTGGTGGAGATCGGGCAGCAATGTCGGTTCGCGATCGATTTGCCATCCATCAATGCCGTTTACCGAGCGCGCCACGCATAGGTGCGAGAGCCCGCGACGATCTTCCACCCGACAGAGGAGCAAGGTTGACCCGTCTGCAAGCAATGTCGCGCCAGCATTGAAGACACTGTTCATGGAGTACGGCCAATCTTTTCCGGTAAGAATGGGATTGGCCGGATGGCGGTGAAATAGGACCTCGTGTTGATTCAGCGACGCTTTATGTTCCGGAGATTTCTCAGCCACAATGCTTATCACGAATTGTTCTCCTTACCCTGTTCCAACTTGCACATTTCGAGGAGCGCCATCAAAAAAGACAACGTCGATTCCGCCCCCTGGTTCTCATTGGCGCGGTCCGGGTGCAGTCCGTCTCGGCATCCGCCGGTGGTGGGATCGTAGAGCGCAATCTGGAGGTCGTTATCTCCCAGAAACCAATTGAAAGCGGTCCATGCCTCTTTCCGCCAGCGGCCCTTTCCGGTTGCCAGATACGCTTGGACACAAGCGGAAACTACGGCGCAGGCTTCGACGGGTTGTTGATCGAAGCGAGCCTTTTCGGTTTTCTTCGAATAGAAGCCGTGTGATCCGATAGGCACGAAGTGACCTTTTATTTCACAACGTTGAATCGTCGCCAGCCAACCTAACGCTTCGAGCCCCGTTGAAACCATCTCATCACTTCCGCTGCGCATGCCCGCTCTTATGAGTGCTTGCGGCAGACGAGCATTGGAATACGCAAGACCGTTCTCAAACCAACTCCAGTCCGTCGAATGGACGGCACGGTAGGAATTCAGCAGGCGATTGGCAAGTGCGTCTGCCGCGCTTAGAGCGGCCCGGTCCCCAGAGAACGAGTCTAGATATTCCTGGAGTCCCAGCAAGGCGAAAGCGCAGGCCCGAGGGCTTTTGAACTCTACAGCCGCGGGCACGGCCAGCTCAAACAAACGTCCCGCGGCTCCCCGCAATCCGGCGTCCTTGGATCTGCCCAGAACGGTCCCGAGTCCCCACAGTGCCCGCCCGTGGCTGTCTTCCGAGCCTTCGGGCTCCTGCCATTGGCGTTGGTAGCTCAGGCAGTTTCTAAACCTTCTGCTGGTTGGGTCGAAAGCCAGCCACAGAAAAGCCAGGTAGCGAGAGGCTAGGTCCACGGCACCGACTGGGGCGCTGCTTCCAAACTCCTCAAGAAGGATTGCGACGATGAGCGCCCGGGCATTGTCATCCGTGGTGTATCCCTCGGGATAGTTCGGTACCACGAAGACCGCGTGCTCCACGATTCCCGTATCGTCGGTCATCCGAAGCAAATGATCCAATTTGATGGCCGGAAGCCGGTCGAGGGCCTTTTCCGTATTCCGGGCCGAAAACGTAGCGCGTGGATTCCGCAAGCGTTCGTTGTACACGCGTTCAAAGCTCCTCATGTACTGCTGCGCCACGCGATCCCAAACCATGTCCCGAGCATAGAGGTACGCGCGTTTCCGCATGGCATGACGCGCCGTTCCGTTGTCCAATAGTTCTATCGTCTTATCCGCGATCGCCTGCGGATCATCGAAAGGAACAAGCACCCCACGCTCATCGTCCAACAATTCGATCGCATGCAGGTAGGGAGTGGAGATGATTGCTTTTCCCGCGCTCAAGGCATATGCCAGCGTCCCGGAAACGACTTGTCCTTTGTGCTTGTACGGAGTGATGTAAATGTCTGCTGCGCCGATCAATTCGACAAGCTCTTGAGCGCTGACGAAACGATTCCGAAAGATCACGCTGGCCTCAACCCCGAGATCTCTCGCCAGTTTCTGCAGGTACAACCGATATTGGTCGCCCTCTTGCCGCAGGACATGTGGGTGGGTGACGCCGGAAATCATGTAAACGGCATTGCTGTGACGTGACAGGATGCTTGGCAGGGCTTGGATTACATTTTCGATGCCCTTGTTCGGTGAGAGCAATCCAAACGTGAGCAAAACATCTTTTCCTTCCGTTCCGAAACCATCCTTATAAAAATTGGGATCGGTAAAATGCACGTCGGGGATGCCGTGCGGAATGAGGTCGATCTTCTCGGGAGAGACTTGGAACACCTCTTCCAAGATATCGGCGGATTGCCGGCTCATGACAATCAGGCGGTCCGACAAACCCGCAATCTCCTCCATCACCATGCGTTGGTCTCGATTTGGCTCGCGCAGAACGGTATGCAGCGTCGTCACAACAGGCATGTGGAGACGCCGCAAGAGTTCAAGAATGTGGCCGCCTGCCGGGCCGCCGAAAATTCCGTACTCATGCTGCAAACAAACCAGGTCGATGTTGCTAAAATTTAGGAAGTCCGCCGCCTGTCGATAGGAAGCCAAGCTATCCTGGGAAAGCTCGAAGCGCACGCGGGCGGGGTAACGGTAGCCTTCGGCCGTATCGTTGACCGGCAATGCCAGAAGCTCGGTAGCCCGGTATTCCGCGTGGATCGCGTCGCAGAGGTCTGTCGTGAAGGTCGCGATGCCACATTTGCGAGGAAGATAATTCCCAATCATGGCGACCCTGCTCGGCAGCACTGGCCGTGGCACGGTCGGCGTGGATCGCGCAGCAGTTTCTTCCACTACGAGGGGGGCAAGATCGATCACCTCGTGAGCGTACGAGGAGTCCACTTGATTGGGATCGTATCGAACGTCCCTGAGGGTTTGAATTCCGTCTATGGGGATGGTCTTCGGCAATAACATTCCTTTCCTATTTTTCAGACCGGGTTTGTGATGCAGTTCTGAAAATGCGGGACAGCGTCAGGCTCGCATTATTATTGAGCCGGAGCGTAACCGCCCTCACCCAACTCGAGGGGGCAGATGCTGCATGCCCGGGCACTCAGGATCCCTCCGTGCCCGAGGCACCGACCGTTGAGTTGAGCAATTAGCCCACGATGCAAGCAAGACGGCGTTTAGTAGGCGCCGCCCATGCCGCCACCGGCGCCAGCCGCGGTCAATTGCTCTTCATCCTTTAGGTCGGCGATCAGAACTTCGGTGGTTAGCATGAGTGACACGACCGACGCAGCGTTCTGCAAGGCCAAGCGAGTGACCTTGGCAGGATCGATCACGCCCGCCTTGATCATGTCCTCAAACTCGCCGGTCTCCGCATTAAAGCCGAAGTTCTCGTCCTTCGACTCGCGCACCCGTCCGACGATCAACGCCCCCTCGTGTCCGGCGTTCTGCGCAATCTGACGAATGGGTTCTTCAAGGGCGCGCCTTACGATATTCACCCCAGTTGCTTCATCATCGTGCAGTTTGAGTTTTTCCAAGACTGGGATGCACCGCAAATAAGCGGTTCCGCCCCCAGGCACGATGCCTTCTTCGACGGCGGCGCGTGTCGCGTGCATGGCATCCTCAACGCGAGCCTTCTTCTCCTTCAGCTCCATCTCGGTGGCCGCGCCTACCTTGATTACAGCCACACCTCCAACAAGTTTCGCCAAGCGCTCCTGCAACTTTTCTTTATCGTAATCCGACGTGGCCTCTTCGGCCTGCATGCGGAGTTGTTTGATGCGGGCTTCGATCTCGCTGGCCTTGCCAGCGCCGCGGATAATTGTGGTGTTGTCTTTATCGATGATCACTTTCTTGGCGCTACCGAGATCCTCCAAAGTCAGCTTCTCAAGCTTTAAGCCGAGGTCTTCGGTGACGGCCTTGCCGCCGGTGAGCGTGGCGATGTCTTCGAGCATAGCCTTGCGCCGGTCTCCAAACCCAGGAGCTTTCACAGCCGCGCACTTGATTGTTCCCCGGAGCTTGTTCACCACCAGGGTTGCAAGAGCCTCGCCTTCCACGTCCTCCGCAATGATCAACAAGGGCTTATCTGCCTTAGCCGTCTGTTCGAGCAGCGGCAAAAGGTCCTTCATGGAGCTGATTTTCTTCTCGTGAATCAGAATAAGCGTGTCCTCCAGCACGCACTCCATGCGTGCCGGGTCGGTGACGAAGTACGGCGAAAGGTATCCGCGGTCAAACTGCATCCCTTCGACCACTTCGAGCGTGGTCTCCATGGTCTTCGATTCCTCGACGGTAATAACACCGTCCTTGCCGACCTTCTTCATGGCTTCGGCAATGATGTTGCCCACTTGCTTGTCGGTGTTGGCGCTGATGGTGCCGACTTGCGCGATCATGTCGCCCTTCACTTCGCGTGATAACCGCTTGATCTCCGCCACTGCGACTTCGACTGCCTTATCGATGCCGCGCTTGAGCGCCATGGGACTTGCACCCGCCGCGACCGTGCGCACGCCTTCGCGGAAAATCGCCTGCGCCAAGAGAGTCGCTGTGGTCGTGCCATCCCCGGCCACATCCGAAGTTTTGGACGCAACCTCGCGCACCATTTGTGCGCCCATATTCTCCAGCGGGTCCTGCAGCTCAATCTCCTTCGCCACGGTGACACCGTCTTTGGTAATGACGGGCGCGCCGAATTTCTTTTCGATCACGGCATTGCGCCCTTTCGGACCCAACGTTATCTTTACCGCGTCCGCTAGAATATTGACGCCGCGCAGAATCGACTGCCGTGAATTCTCCCCTGAGACAATTTGTTTTGCCATTTTGCTTCACCCTCCTGGGTGATCGAAACTTGCTGTGAAACCCACGATCTGTGAAATCTCGAACTACTTCTTGCCCGATGCCGCTTTGGCCATTCTGCTTACCTTCGCCAGGATTTCCTCTTCGCGCAGGATCAGATATCCCTGATCATCGATGGTGATCTCGTTACCGGTGTATTTGCCGAACAGAATCCGGTCGCCAACCGAGACATCGAGAGGCACTCTCTTGCCTTTCTCAAACTTGCCGGCCCCGGCAGCTATCACTTCGCCCTCCTGCGGCTTTTCTTTGGCCGTGTCCGGGATGATGATGCCGCCTTTCGCGGTTTCCTTCTCTTCGAGTCTTCGCACCAGTACGCGGTCATGTAACGGCGTAACATTTACAGTCATTCTCAGCCTCCGAGTGATCTATGTGTTAAATGCGCCCAAGGATCCGTCGTTACGATCCAAAGCGAGAACTATGGGCGAAAGCTCTTCTGATTCTTTTGCCGAGCAAGTTCGGTCGCATCCGCTTCCTTGTTCTGGCGCTCGATGGCTTTTTGCGGGGCTTCCAGCTCGTCCGCCTTCACTACTTGTGCAAGCGCCGCATCCGCGTCCGCATTGACTCGTTTCGTGTAAATGACCAGCTGAAAGGCATTGGAAAACGAAGATCGAACAAGGTTGAAGGAATACTGCGAGTCTTCCCAGGAGGCAACCGGCTTTTGTCTCAGTTCATATTGCTCTTTCCCTGCGGAGTCAATCTCCAGCGCAATGCTTGTCGGCGGGCCATATTTCGCGGAAATCGATTTCACCATATCGTCGGCTGTAAGACCCTCGGTAGAGGCACGCTCGTAGGTGACCACCATCTTGTAGAGCTCGCCTTTGTAGAACGAGAAAACAAGCTCGTCCACGCTCTCCGAGCGGGATACAACTCCCATGCCGTTCGCCGGACGCCAGGTCAACTCCTGAAAAAGTAACGAACCATCATGGGTGGCCTTTACATCGACCAACCTTTGGTTCGTATGCTTTAGAACTGTAGGGAGATTTGTTCCGAGTGAGAAATTCCGGTACTTGGAAAGATCCTGCGCGCGGAGCATTGGCGCCGTCAGAAGCAGGACCACAAAGCAGAGAACCGCGCTGCGCATGGTTTTCATTTACATATCTCCTAACAATTTCTAAGAACTTGAAACAACGGCCGCGTATTGTTTAGCGGCCACTTCGCGACCCTGGCTACCCCGCGCGGATCGCATTGCCGCTAAAGGTCGCCGCAAAACATCCTTTACGGGATCAGGGCAATACCCAGTTGAATATGCCGAGAGTGAGCCGTAACTCTCAGGAGAGGAATGCCCAGAAACCATTTCGACGCGATCTTTGTAATCTCTAGAGCGTTAAACCGAAAGCTCTGACCTTCCTGCTTAGCGAGAATGCGCTTCACAGCCCGGCGCAGAGTTCCCACTCCCTCGCGCCCGAAGACGGTTGTCCGGATCTCCCCTGCCAGATAGAAGAAGTTCCACTTCGCCCCTTCAATCGCTCGCGTCAGCGCTTGGCGATCTAGGTTCTTGACCATCCGCCAGCCAGGCAAGAACCGTTCACTTTCCATCGAAAGCATGGCCGGCAAGGGCGTGTCGTCCCTAATGAAGACGGTTCTCGCTTTATTGATTTCTGACATTGAGACCCTCTCGGTGCACCCATCCCTTAAAGCTGTCGTGCGTACATCCTTCTGCCACTCACAAAGCCCACGAGTAACGTGAGCAGGACCGCACCAATCATGGCCACGAAGGTAGTAAGGATGATTCCCCTGTACCCGCTAAAACCTGCCGACTGCATGAGCAGTCCGCCCGCGACCGCTCCACAAATGCCCATTGCGATGTCCATAATTGGTCCGTATGTGTTTCCCTTAAGAATTTTTCCGCCAAACCAGCCGGCAACCAACCCGACAACGATCCATGATGCAAAGTACATAAATTCTCCATCTGCGTCTTTCCAATGATTCCCCTCAGTCGTGCCCTCGGTCGATCAAAAGCGCCGATGTTTCAAACTGCCACGGCAGCGGCGATCTTGTGGAACGTTGAGTTCGCGACGTCAAAGCTTTCAACCTGAGGCGCTCCGTCAATTACACTGGCGAGGATCTTGGCCACTTCGGGGTACGTTCCGCGGTTGTAGACCTCCGCATCCTCCGCCTTGTTCCACACACTGATTCCGAATGCTTCTCTGCCGCTCTGACCGACGAACGTGATTTCATCCTGGAAACCCTTCTGTTTGCGAAGGAGGGGAAGAACGTCCTTTTCCAGTCTCTGGGTGAACTCTGCAACGCTATTGGGCTTCAGATGCATGTAAACTCTGCGTGCGAACATAGGCTTTCCTCGATTCTTCATGCCAAGGGCGGCTCAGATAACCATCTTCGGTTGACTAATTCGAGAGCTCCCTCAGCCTCTTTACCACAGTGGGTTAATTAACTTGACTTGTCAAGTATGATCTGGGAATATTGTGGTGGTTAATCAACAACAGTTAAATTGGCGGAGCTAGGGTTATGGACGTTTGCCTGCTGATCAAGCAACGGCTCGCGGAATTGGGTTTCGAACAAAAAGATCTGGCAAGCGCCGCCGAAGTTACCGACTCCTACATCTCGCAAGTCCTGACGCGCAAGAAGTTGCCGCCTGCCCCCGATCGAACCGATATCTACGAGAAAATGGCGAAGTTTTTGAAGCTTCCAAGCGATCGGCTTTCAAAGATCGCCGCAGCCCAACGTACAGAAGAGTTGAAGAGAAATTTGGCGGACCCACCCGCGCCATTGTTTAAGGAAGTTCGAGAGTTAATCCTCCGGAAGTGCGTGCCGGATAGGGAAAAAGAGATCCGTGCGATTCTGGAGAAGCAGCCCTTTGGCGAACTGGAACGCCTCGTCACGCAAAAGCTTTTGGACGTGGTCAAGCGGGTGGCCAAAGAAGAATTGAACAGCGAAAGCGGGCTTTACTTGATTGCTCGACTCACCGGCCGAAGCTATGAACAAGTGCGAGTCAACCTCCTTGAATTTCTGGACACGGATGTCTTCAGCTTGTCGCCGCAGAACTGTGTTTCCTTTCTGGATCCGCTGATTGAAACCTGGGACGTCGACTTGGCAACCTTCAGTATGGAGGTGGTGATCAATCGAAGATTGGCTCCAGGGGAGCCGACGAGATTTGAGTTCGTGGAAAAGCCAGCTAGCCCGACGGAGCTGGAGCCCGGGCTAAAAGAATTCCTCGACAACGTTTCCCTGAGCGGGACCGCGGCCAAGGAAGAAGTCGAGTTTCTCAAGAAGCTGCGATTCAACGGGAAACGTCCAACCGCGCTCTATTACTATCGCGAATTACAGAACCTCAGAGACCCCCTTCATTTTGCAGCGGAACATCGCTCGTCGAAGCAGGATTCGTCCGGAGGGCCGAAATGAGCGTTAACGTCCAGTATGTGGGTTTCACCGCTAAGGCGATGGTCCGAGAATATAGTTTTCTGGTGCGCGAATCATCAATCGAGTCTCACGAGGTCACTTTTACGATTCTGAACGAAGCGTTTACGTCCCACCGCTTGAGCCTACAGAATGGACCGGACATTTGCTCGCTTAAACTCCATCGCGAGCTGGCCGATTCCTCCAACGGTCCCTTGAAAACACACTTCCGTATCAGTGAAACCGAGCTGGATGCTTACCGCGAGTCGCATACTTCGGGAGCTCCGAAGGGCCTCTATCCGCGGAAAGCTGCCGAATACTCCTAGCGACATACGTGCGCCTTTTCCTGAAAGGCGGTTTTGCAGAGATCAATTCCTAAGTGGTTTGAACTGGACTGGGAGAAAACTTTTGTCAAACGTCCTTCAGGAAAAGTACGAGCAAGTCCGCAATCTGATCAATCTGGGCAAGGATCGCGGATTTCTGCTTCTTGATGAGGTGAACGAAATCCTGCCGGCTGGGGAACACAGCGCGGAAGAGATTGATGACCTGTTTTCTACCGTAGAGCGCAACGGCATCCACATTCACCAGGAGGTTGCGGAAGCGGCTTCGCACTCCGCGTCCGAGATTGCTGAACCAACGGCATTCGATCAAGGCGAGGGGCGAGCAGAACCTGATCCCGACCTGACGGCAGGACCGCTGGACAAGGCCATGGACCCGGTCCGGACGTACTTGCGCGAGATGGGCACCGTGCCGCTTTTGACGCGCGAACAAGAGGTGGCCATCGCTAAGCGTATGGAGCGCGGGCACCTGCGCGTCCTCAAGGCGATCTCGCGCGCCCCATTAGTACTACAGGAGATTATTTCGGTTGGACAACAGCTTCGTGACGGTAGTCAGTCGATTAAGAAGATCGTCCATCTCGATGACGAAGAACTGACTACGGGAAGGCTTGCCGAGAAAACACGCGACACACTTCAAATTATCGACAAGATCCAACAACTTTACCTAACGGGCCTCAAGCAGGCGGCTCAGCTACAAAACACGGCAAAATCGAATAGCCGCGTTTATTTGCGAGGCCGGAATCGGTTAATGCGAACCCGAGTTGCAATATCCCTGCTGGTCCGCTCGGTCCATTTCAACGAACACGAGAAGAAGCGCTTGATCGACATTATGCGGCACACCGTCGAGCAAGTGCACTCCCTGGAGCGCGAGATTGGCCGGCTGATACGCCGCGTGAGCGGGGCTCGCGCCGATTCAACTAACGCCGCGCGCTCGGACTTGCGGTCACGCCGCGCTCAGCGAAAAACGATCGAGGAATCGAACCACGTCGATTCGAACACCTTAAAGCGGACTCTCACGCTTATCCTGAAAGGCGAGGCGGAAACCCAACAGGCCAAAGTAGAGCTAACCGAGGCGAACCTCCGTCTGGTTGTCTCCATCGCCAAAAAATACACGAACCGCGGCCTGCAGTTTCTCGACTTAATCCAAGAAGGTAATATCGGTCTCATGAAGGGCGCCGACAAGTTCGAATGGCGTCGCGGGTACAAGTTCTCTACGTACGCAACCTGGTGGATTCGCCAAGGAATCACTCGGGCCCTCGCCGATCAGGCGCGCACCATCCGCGTACCCGTGCATATGATGGAGATGATTAATAAACAGGCCCGGACCAGCCGGCAACTCGTCCAGGAATTCGGCCGCGAGCCTACTTCAGAGGAGATTGCCAAACGGATGGACCTTTCCGTTGAAGCGGTGTGCAAGGCAAAGAAGGTTGCGCAGCAGCCGGTGTCGTTCGAAGCGCCGATTGGGGCGGACGAAGAGGTGCGTCTAGGTGACTTAGTCGAGGACAAGAATGTTGTGTTGCCCTTGGACGCGGCCATCGAACTCGACCTGAAGGAACGTATGGCCTCAATGTTGACGACACTCACGCCGCGCGAAGAGAGAATCATCAAAATGCGCTTCGGTTTCGACAACGGCAGCGAGCATACGCTTGAGGAAGTGGGTCAGATATTCGCCCTTACGCGAGAACGCATTCGCCAAATCGAAGCCAAGGCACTGCGAAAGCTCCGGCATCCGTCGCGCTCGAGCAAGTTCCGGGTCTTTCTTGAGAGTTCTTGCTGAGCCGGTATCCGTTGGCGTGGGTCGGTGTGCCTACGCGGTTGATGGCATAAGGCGCGAGGGTTCCTAAATGTATCAGCCAAACGAGGGGGAAAGCTTAGTCCATCACACCAGTGTGTGAGAGGGGTTTAACAACTCGCTCACTCGCGCCAGAAGCGCGTTGATACCCGTGCACTTTGAAAACACGGCCCGTATTCCCACCGAAGCCGCCTGTGGTTCTACTTCACGCGTGTCGTGAGACGTGAACATTAAGAGGGGAACCTGCGGTTTTCGTCTTCTGAAGAACGGTAGCAGTCTCAAATCCATTCATTCCCGGCATACCCAAGTCCAGAATGATTAAGTCGGGAGAGGCCGCTTCGGTCTTTGCAAATGGCGTCACGACCGTTGATCGCCTCGATGCACACGACCGAACCCAACTTTTCAAGCAGCTTGCGAAGGGTTTTCCTAACAGCAGGATAATCATCAACGATGAGAACGGTCGGCATATCTGCATCTCCGATGAGCCGGAGCGCAGCGCGGGGAGAGTGGGGGCAGTTCACCGTATCTGATGGCACCACGAGTCATAGTCCGTGACAATCGAGATCATCCGGTACTGACCCTACCTGGAATGGCTGCGGCACTTTAAATCGAAGCGTTCGTAGGTCGCTGATTTCCCGCAGTGGGGGCAGTCTAGGGTGAGGTGGCTGGAAGAAAATTCGAGCTTGTGAGGTGAATACGATCCGGCAAACGGCAGATTTTGGGGTATCGAATTGTACGGGAATTCTTTCCCGCAGGCCGAACACGTCAACGTCCAGTGGCTCATGCCTTCACCTTGCAGGCGAGTGCCTCGTTTACTTTGAGAAACTGGCAACAGCAGCTGCTTCGGTATTGAATACTTGAAATACGGTGACCAGCTTCGTGATTTGCAGGATTTCTTGGAATTTTGTTCCCAAGTTGCTGAGAATGAGCGATGCGCCCTGAAGTTTCGCATTTACGTGCGCGGCGACCAGAATGCCTAGCCCCGCGCTGTCGATATACTTGATGTTATCCATATTCAGGATTATTTTCTTGCTTCCATCGGCTATCAGACTCTTCAATTTCTGACGCAGAGCCTGGCTCTCGTCGCCGAGCACGATGCGACCGTCGAGCGTCACAACGGAAGTGCCATCGACTTCAGTGTTCGTCATCTTTAGTGGCATGTTGGTTGCTCCTGGAGACTGATTTTCAAAGTGAAAACTTTACAGGGCTAGGCGGTTATGCGGAAATCTCGGGGTGACATGCCAAGCAGTTGAGTTCCTGTCCCACATGCTCAAGCCTTCCCTGAGGTGTTGTCACCCAATGACGGTGGGTCCAAGGAGGGTTATGCCGAACGTGCTGCTGATGCCCGCACTGTAGATCAGCGACCCAGTCGCGGCTTTCGTCCATGTGAAAATCAACGATCTTTTGCAACATCCCTGGCACTTTTGCTTGCATTGGTTTCAATCGCGTTCCTTTTGATGTGGGCGAGGCAGGGTTGGAAAAGCATCTCGTACAGAAGGATAGATCAATCGCCGTGACGAAACTGTGCGATTAGAGACACTTTTTCGAATAGCTCATCTTGGCGACGGTTATCCCGCGAAGAAGGACCAAGTAGGCTGAAGGCTTTACTTTCAGAGCTTGCCGTCCGGTTTGAACAAGAAAGGTCTCAGACTTCCAACGCGCCTATGGTTCCTTCAGCCGCAGTTTCTCGCTGGCCAACTCCGTAAAGTCAGACGCCATTCAAGCCGACTATCACAATGGTGTGCTTACGCTAAGCCTTCGCAAGCGTGAGGAAGCCAAGCCGAAGCAGATCAAAGTGAATGTGGGAACAGCGCCCGTGAATCAAGCCGCTCCGAAGCCTCACAGCAACCTAGGTCAGAGCTGCCCCGGCGCGCGCTAAGGATCTTGACTGAAAATGAAATAGCAAAGGGCTGGCGAAATCGCCAGCCCTTTCTTCGTTAAGAGACGATTGTCTCTGTGGCTGAATACAACGAACCAACTGCGGAGTGAACTTTCGAATTCTCTGTGTTAGGCGGCGTAAGAACGCTGAGTGATACTACTTCCCTGAAAGTTCGCGCTTGAAACGGCTTTCAACATCTTCACGACTCAGCGGGTTCCTTGCTTTGCTCAATACGACCGAATAGACGACTTCATGCCCTGCGAGCTGCGCAGTGATAAACGCTCCGTCGTCCGGCAGTTCTTGGTAGATGAATTTAACTTTTCTGCCGTCCTCAAGTGTTTTGATCCACTCTTTGTCTGACATTTTCGTACCATGGACGCCGCAGAAGTGGAAACGGATGCGACTAATGCTTGGTCTTACCGCGTTTACCTCGCAAGAGCTGCGGAGCGGCTGGGTTGACTTCCTTTTAAGTCTGCGCGCAAGATGCTGCCCTGAAGGGGCGGCCCGAGTACGAAATGGTTTTGGCAATGCCCGTGAATAGCGGTCCTCTTGTTTTGCCTTGGGGAGTAAGCTTTTTACATGGATATCGGGTATCGGTTACGTTCGCTCAGAGAGCAGAAAAAACTTTCTCAGGGAGAAGTTGAAAAACGAACTGGATTGGTTCGTTCTTATATCTCTCGGGTCGAGAATGGCCATACCGTCCCATCCGTCGCAACGATGGAAAAATGGCACGCGCACTTGAGATTCCGCTTTATCAGCTTCTATACGATGGCAAGCAGCCACCTGCCCCCGCCAATCGTGGCGAGAGCAACGGCGAGGCGGACGAATGGGATAGCTCCGGAAAGGATGGCCATTTTGTGAACAAGCTGTGCCAGTCTCTGGCCCGAATGAGTGAACGTGACAGGCAAGTGCTTATGTCCCTTGCTCGGATTCTAATAAAAACGCAGAGGCGAGCTAAAGCAGGAAATTACGAGCGGCTAACTCAAGCCTCTTGCGGCGCTGACCGGAATTCCGGACAAGCCCTAAAGAATCTACTGCCGCTGGCTGGACCCTGCTAACTCATTCCGAAATCGTGCAGAAATTGCTCAGTTGCGATTAGCACGCTGACTCGTAGCGTCAATTCGGGCCTTCAAATCCTGCGCATAAATCGCCAATTCACACTGTTGCATTTGTGATTTCTGAGTTTTTATCAGAGTGCGGAGTCGCTGTTGGTCGATGTTGGCTTGACCTTTCGAATACTCCAGAAAATCGAGGTTTGCCTGGGCGAAACGGAGTTGATGAATCCAAAATATGGTTGTGTTTTTCATTGTTGTTCAGCCACCTATAAACGCTACAATTTGATTTATCGCTTCTCACCAGCAGTTCAGGTCCAATAGCGAACTACTCGAGTTGGCCCGGCAGCCATCTTCTGCAAAGTTGCAACCACTAATCCCGTGCCGCCGTTGTACAAAAAATCATTCGCCAGGCTCGCCATCGGCGACGCCTGCCAACTTGTCAACCCCTTCATCCAATAGTTCTGAGGTTCCAATCCACATCGGGTTACCGTTAGGTTTTCCTTTGAAGAGGTCATACGAGGTTTCAAGCATAGAGCACTCGTGTTCCTTTCCTGGTCAACTACCCGACCAGAGGGCAAACACGCTCTACCTGAGCGGTTTCTCTTCGCGAAAGGGTTGGAAGACGAGAGGTTGTGGCGTGTGGCCCTTGCGCAAAGTGTTTGCACAAGGTGCCGTGGCCCTAGAGCTTGGCGGGAGATTGTGTATTGACAATCTCAGTGTACGCTTAACCCGGTCGGAAGTAACCTCAATTTGGAGTGCAGAACGGCGGACAGGAGTGTGCTCTAGTTTCGAGCCTCCCGAGGGATCAGACTGGACCTACGAAGTTAAGCTCGACGGCTATCGCGCTATCGCAGTCAAACCGCCGGAGTGCAACGAGGTCGGACTCGTCAGTGGACGACGGTTGTCATGCCCGACTGTAGTAACTGGGCGAATTGGGCGGCGGACAGGGGCCGGCTGAAAAGGTAGCCTTGTCCTTCCGCGCATTGCTGGGTCTGAAGGTATGCCCTCTGTAGTTGCGTCTCGATGCCCTCGGCAACCACGAGATGCTTGAGGCTCTTTCCCATGTTAATGATGGCGCTCACGATTGTGGAGTCATCGGGATCGGCAGTGATCTGGTGGACAAAGGACTGGTCAATTTTGAGGACATCAATGGGAAATTGCCGAAGATAGCTAAGGCTAGAATAGCCTGTGCCGAAGTCATCCACCGCGAGGTGTACTCCCATCGTCTTAAGTTCTTGAAGTACTGAAGCCGTGGATTCGGCATCGTCCATAAGAACGCCTTCGGTGAGTTCGAGTTCGAGACACTGTGCTGCCAAGCCAGTTTCGGCGAGTATTGTCCGGACACCCTCAACAAAACCCTTATCGCGGAACTCAACAGCGGAAACATTAACGGCAATAGGCAATGGCGGCAGTCCGGCGTCCTGCCAGGCGCGCGCTTGCCTGCATGCTTCACGCAGCACCCAACGGCCGATCTGGAGAATTAGGCCACAATCTTCGGCGATGGGGACGAACTGGGCAGGAGGCAGGAGTCCTCGATCAGGCTGTTGCCAGCGTACCAACGCCTCGACTCCTGTAATCTCACCTGTGTTGAGATTTACCTTCGGCTGATAATGCAGCAAGAACTCTTCTCGTTCGAGGGCGCGGTGCAGGCTGCCTTCGAGCGATTGCCGCTCCACAGCTTTGAGATTCATGTCCGCCTTGAAGAACTGGAAATTGTTGCGCCCGCTTTCCTTTGCGTGGTACATCGCCGTGTCCGCATTCTTGATCAGCGTTTCGGCATCTTCTCCGTCTTCCGGGTAGACGCTAATACCGATGCTGCCATTGATATGGAGGTCTTGTCCCTCAATGGAGCAGGGTGCGCTGAGCGAAAGAAGTATTTTTTTCGCACTCCTGGCCGCGTCTTCCGGATGAGTGATCTCCGAAAGCAGGATGACGAATTCATCTCCGCCCTGACGGCTCACCGTGTCGGAGGCGCGCACGCTAACCAGCAATCGTCTTGAAACGGACTGAAGAAGCTTGTCTCCGGTGGCATGCCCTAGCGAATCGTTGATGTACTTGAAACGATCCAAATCCAGAAAGATCACGGCAATCGGTCTGTGCTGACGGCGCCCCAAGGAAATCGCCTGAGTGATCCGGTCGTTGAGCAACAGCCGATTGGGCAGATTCGTGACCAGATCGTGCTGCGCGGAGTGCGTCATTTGGACGGACATCGCCCGCGCCGCACTTACATCATGGAAAACAATCACCGCTCCGATGACGCGCCCCGCCCGATCGTGGATCGGAGCGGCGGAATCTTCAATGGCGGACTCAAATCCGTCCCGGCGAATGAGGACACAATTAACGGTCAGGCCCACCGTCCTATTCTGCTCCACGGCCATTTCCATCGGGTCTCGGGCGGTCTTGCGCGTAGCGCCGTCAACGATTTTAAACACTTCAGCAAGCGGTTGGCCGACGGCTTCTTCGCGCCGCCACCCTGTCATGCTCTCGGCAACCAGATTGAGATAGGTGATTTTGCCGGAAATGTCGGTACAAAGAACGGCGTCACCAATCGAGTTGAGGGTGACCAGCGCACGCTCTTTTTCTACGTACAACGCATCCTCGACGGCTTTGCGTTCGATGGCATTGCGCAGTGCGCGCGGCAGGGAATAATCGAGGTGACCCGGCAGGAGATAATCCTGCGCCCCGCGTCCCACTGCTTCTTTCGCGAGGGCTTCGGGAACATTTCCGCCGAGGATCAGAATCGGGATGTCGGGCGCGGCGATAAACACCTTGTCGAACGTCTCGATGCCCTGACTATCAGGCAGCGACAAAGCGAGCAAGACAGCCGCAATCCCTCTTTTGCTCAGGCGCTCAAGACCCTCGGAAAGTTGGCGAGCCCATTCCACGTCGAACGAACCGCTGGTTGCTGCGGCGAGCGCCGCGCGAATCTCCTTGGCAGCAACCGGATCACTCTCAATCAGAAGTATTTTTTGGGACAGAATAGGTGTGGTCATTGTGCCTTTTTCCTCAAGCCTCAGAGCCAGTTCCTTCCGCGTTCAAACACAACGCCGCCTGTCGCACTCAACGTAGAGAGAATAGCTGTGAAGGTTGTTTATATCTGTCCCCTACTGAACATCGAGTACTACCGACAACAACATTTTCCGAGTGCCCCAATCTGAAACGGTGACGAAGACGGGTGAAACGATAGAAGATTTCTAATTTGAGATGATCGCTTCAGTCCACTCGAAAAACTCAATCTGGGCGAGTTCCGGGCGTGACGGCAAAGACTCTCGCGGCGTGGTCAAGGAACACTCAGGAGGGGCGCTCTGTGATCATCGGCTCTGCTTTACAACCGTCTCAGTCGCGCAAAGTTTCCGGTCTACATGTGGTTCTTTGCGAATACGGCCTGAATGCAGCACACAACGCTGCCCGGCAGCGACCCCACACGTAGGGCAGGGGACGGATAATAATTGTTTGCGCGTCATGTCTGTGATTCTCATTCAAATATGATGCGATAAAATCGACGTGGGACAGCCCAAAAAGGAACACTGATGTCCAAAACGGGACAGACAGCCTGGTATCAGACCTAGTATCATTCATTAGGATTTTCAGCGGTGCATTTAGGAGCGAAACAACTTGGCAATGAAGATGACGGACCGCGAAGTGGACGGCGCGTTTGTGTTGGCGCTCGACGGTCGCATCGTGCTCGGCGACGAAAGCCAGGCTCTACGTGTGAAATTGAAGAGTCTGATCGCCGAAGGAAAAAAGAAAATCGTCCTGAACGTGGACAACATCAGATATATCGACAGCGCAGGGCTGGGCATCTTGGTCGCCGCGCATGTGAGCGCGAAAACCCAGGGCGCATCGCTCAAGCTCAGTAATCTGGGCAGCAGATTCCGGGAAGTCCTACAAATCACCAAGCTGCTCACGGTTTTCGACGTGTACAACACGGAAGCAGCCGCGACCGCGAGTTTCCCAAAACTGACGGACAAAGCTGGCGCGAAAAAACCAAGCGTCACTCTGCCGGGAACCGTCGAAGAGATCATCGAATCGCCGCACCCGAGCATACCGGAGAAAGCGGAAATCTCTATCCAAGGGGCAGACGAACTGTATCAAGAGATTCGCATCGAAAACACATTGACCGACGAACTCGGCGATGAACTGCGACTGAAAAAGGGTGCCCTCGTTGAGGTCACCGTCGAAGCCGCAGCAGGGGCAACTACGTCAAAGGTCGCCAGCACCTAGCCCCGAAGAGAAGAAAGACATGAGTCAATGGATGTTGACATGTTCGACTTGCGGTAAGGAATTTACTCACAGTTCGATCCCCGAAAATCTACCCTTCGTTCAATTGGACTTGCCTCACAAGCCAGAGTTCCCACAAGGGGGCCTCGCCTTTGATTGCCCTCACTGCCGAGAATCAGCCACCTACCAACGCCACGATTTTGATTTATCGCCTCTCACCAGCCGTTCAGGTCCAATAGTGAATTATTCGAGTTTGGCCCAGCAGCCATTTTTCTTCAAAGTTCCAACCACTACGTCTGCTACGCTTGCCAACTTCTCAATGCCTTCGTCCAAAAGTTCTGAGATTCCAAAGAGGTCATACGAGGTCTGAAGCATAGAGCGCTCTCTGTTTCATCTTTCATGGGTCGAACTTGGCCCAGGCCCGCTCACTTCCCATCGCCGTTCGACCGCCTGAATAGTTTTTCGCCGTCCCGTCCCTCTAAAACTTCAAACTCATCCACCACCTTTCATTTTGGGTGCCGCTGGCTGGAAATGTGATATAAAAAGCGATTCTTAACTTGGTGTACGATTTTCTATTGCTCACGCAGCCAAACTTGAGCGTGGGCGATTGTTTGGGATAACGACGAATCCTGGCAGACATTAAGCCTGGAAAACGAAGAAACCATAAGAGGGGCGGCGACATTTCTTGTTCTCCACTCCGGGCACGGCGACCATGACGAGGCTCAAGGAACAGATTCGCTACGAATTCTCGGAAACGGATCGCGGCGCGCGGATTCGGCTTGTCACGTCCAGTCCGGAGACAACGGACGCCGTGCACGCCTTCCTGCTCTTTCAAATCGTCGACCGCCAGACGCAAGACGCTCCAACGATATCCGACGATCTTCCGAAGAAGTGATTATCCCGCGCGGCATTCATCGCAGGCTTTGCCCTGCAATCCCTCGATTCCTTCTTTCGCGATGATGGGAACCATAATGAGGGCGGCCATTGGGTCGGCCCACCACAGGCCGAAAAGGGCGTTGAGCAGCAAGCCGGCGAGGAGGATCGCGGACAGGTACGTGCAAAACTCTGTTTGTTTGGCGTCCGCGTGCATTGCGGCGCTGCCCAAGGCGCGCCCCACCTTCCGCTTGGCTTTGGAGAGAATGGGCATTACGACCAAGGAGACGCAGGCCAGAACGATTCCCGGAATGCTGTGTTCGGGAGCCCGACGGGACCACAGGTCCAAAAGAGATTCATAGGCGATGTAGGCCGCCAGCAGCAGAAAGCAAACGCCGACAATCCTCAGGGCCCGCCTCTCATTCAGTTCGCGGCGCTGCACTTCGGCGTCAACCGACATCCTCCACAGTAAGACCGACCCGGACGTCACTTCGATGAAGCTATCTATTCCAAAACCTACGAGCGAAATGCTACCGGCGATTGCGCCTGCGACGAGAGCCACCAGACCTTCTAGGGCATTCCACGCGACGGTGAAATATTCGAGCCTTCGTCCATGGAGCACGACAGCTTTGCGTTCCAAGATGGCGGTCTCAGCCATACCTGCAGTGTACAACGTTGTCGAGACGTGTCCTGGTCAGGTTCTCCGCGAATTTTGCCTTGCGTAGTGAATATTAAACACTGGAGATAGAATTCATTCGGAGGTGCCTCATGCGTCGTCCTTTGCTTCTGGTCCCAAGCCTTCTGCTCATCTCGATGCCTGTTTTCGGTCAATCCCTCAAACGATTCACAGACTCTCCAGGCCTTGCTGGCGGAGGTTCGGCAACTGCGGCACGATCTACAAACCACTACAGTAGCCGCGCAAAGGGCACAAATCCTGATCTACCGTGTCCAAGCTCAAGAATCTGTCGTTAGGCGCATGCAGGAGCGCGTTGATGACGCCCGATCACGGCTCGCTCAGGTTCGCTTTGAGCAAAACAACCGTGCGGTCAGTATCAAGCAGATCGAGGAGAAGAAAAGCCACAGTGAGACTCCGCCAACGGAACAAAAGGACCTGGAGGATACCCTCACCCAAATAAAAGTTAGGTTCGATGCGGACGCGAATAAAGAGGGAGAAATACAAGCAACGATAACCGACGCCGAAGATCGATTGAGAATGGAGCAGGCGAAACTTGGCGGGCTGCAGGATCAGCTCGACCGTCTGGACAAAACCCTGGAAAGCGCAGGCCAACAGTCTGCCGGCAAACCGCATTGAGGCAAGCGCCCCAGCTCTATAAAACGCGCCGCTTGACCGCATTTCATTGGGAAGGGTATCGTCAACTAGGAATCGAGAGAAGATACGTAAGGCAGGTCGGTTTTTGAAAAATACTCAAGGGGGATTACGCTCCTTCTAGCGCCGGGTGAGTCATGAGTTGGCTAAAGGAACTGTTCTCGCGCCGCCCGAATAACCATCTCTCCGACGTATCTGTAACCGACGAAGGCAGCCGCAAGGTCTTGCACTGGCCCTCCCTCGACGACCTTTTCATGGATGTCCGCTACGCCGTCCGCGTGCTCCGCAAGAATCCGGCATTCGCGATAGTAGCGATTACCAGCCTCGCATTGGCTATCGGCGCGAACACAGCGATCTTTTCTCTGCTCAACGGACTGGTGCTGCGCGCCCTCCCCGTACAGCACCCGGAGCAACTGGTCCGTTTCGGCGCACAAAGCGGGGACGAATCGTTTGTTGCTTTGTCGTTACCGCTGTTCGAGCAAATCAGCTCAGCCCAGAAGGTGTTCTCTTCGACCTTCGGGTGGTTGGGCGATAGACTCTCGACCGTAGAGATAAATGGCGCGCTATCGAGAAACGACATCTGGGCCGTCACGGCGACGTTCTATTCGGAGCTGGGAGCGACCCCGGAGTTAGGTCGCCTCATTGGTCCTGAAGACGATGACTTAAGGGCAGCCTCGCCCACGCCGGTAGCAGTGCTAGCCTACAATTTCTGGCAACGCCATTACGCCGGGGATCGCAACGTAATCGGGAAGGTGCTGAAGATCGAGGGTGCGGCTTTCACTATCATCGGCGTGACGCGCTCGGGATTCACTGGAATTAGCGCTGACCGTCTCCCGGAAATAACCATCCCTCTGACGGCCGTTCCTTTACTCACCGGAGATAGCGACGTGCAGAAACTTTTGCGACGCGCGGATGTCTTTTTGCTCGAAGCGGCGGGTCGTCTTAAACCGGACATACGCTTCGAGGAAGCGCAAGCGCAACTCGAATCCATTTGGCCTGCGATTCGGGACTCCCTCACGCCTCCAAATCTGCCGCCCACAGAACGCTCCAGGTTCATTGGACTGCATATGAAAGTAGAGCCTGGCGAAAAAGGCGCTTCGGTTTTGCGCAAGCAATTTAGCAAGCCCCTCTACGTCTTACTGGCGATTTCGGGTTTGGTGCTGCTGGTCGCCTGCGTGAATCTCGCGACACTGATGCTCGCGCGCGCCGCAGCGCGTAGTCACGAGATTGCCGTCCGTATCGCGCTGGGCGCAAGCCGCGCGCGCCTGGTCCGCCAGGCGCTTACCGAGAGCCTCCTGCTATCCATGGCAGGCACGGTCGCAGGATTCTTCTTGGCCTATTGGTGGAGCCGCACCCTAGCCGATTTCATTCTTGGCCAATTCTTCAACGCGCCCGCCCAGTTGAACCTGTCACCTGACATGCGAGTGCTCCTCTCGACGGCAACGGTTGCAGCCCTCACAGGAGTGCTGTTCGGCTTGGCTCCCGCATGGCGCGCGACTCGCGAAGATCCCAATTTTGCCCTGCAAAAGAATGCGCAGAAGTTCTCCCGAAGCACCGGGCGTCTCGGTAAGAGCCTGATCGTCACCCAAGTGGCGCTTTCGCTGGTGCTATTGGCGGCTGCTGGGCTCTTCATCCGGACCCTGAAGAAATTGCGCACCATTGAGCCGGGATACCAAGCACAAGGCGTACTGGATGCGTCCCTTTATCCGAAGCCGGGCGGCTACAAGAATCTCGATTGGGTGAACTACTACCAAGAACTAACGTCGCGCGTCTCCCGCCTTCCCGGAGTCGAGTCCGCAGGGATCGCAAAGATGTCGCTGGGATGGAGGGCTTGGAAAGAGGACATTCGAGCCAATGAGGCAACTGAGGCGCAGGCCAAGGTGGACTTCGCCTTGGTGATGCCCGGATTTTTTCACACCGTGGGGATTTATCCGGAAAGAGGCAGAATCTTTACCTGGCGCGATGACGATCGGGCACCGCGGGTTGCGGTAGTGAGCCAGAGTCTGGCCAAGAAGCTTTTTGCCGGACGCGACGCCATCGGACGGCGCTTGGAGATCACGTCGGAGCCCACGTGGCAGAAAGTCGAAATTGTGGGCATTGTTTCCGATGCGAGTCTCTATGACATTCGTGAACAAGCGTCGCACACCGTGTATGTGCCGTCCACGCAATACGGAGAGATCATGGGCTGGTCGCAACTGATGCTGCGGACCAAAGCCGGACCCGGCGCCATGGCGAATGCAGTGCGGCAAACGGTGGATTCTCTGGGCCATGAGTACGTGGCTAAAACACATATGGTCGTGGAGACCATCGATCGTTCCATTTTGCGGGAACGGCTATTTGCGATTCTTTCGACTTTTTTCGGTGTGCTGGCTCTGTTGCTGGCTGGCATTGGTCTGTTTGGCTTGATGGCCTACAACGTCACGCGGCGCACCCAGGAAATCGGCGTGCGCATAGCCTTAGGAGCGGCACGGAGTGACGTACTCTCCATGGTTTTGCGCGAGACGCTTGGGCTAACGAGCATCGGTATTGCGATAGGCCTTGTATGTGCGCTGGCGGCTTCGCAGCTCGTCGCCAATATGCTCTACGGAGTTTCCGCACAGGACCCCGTGACTCTGGCTGCTGTCTCAGTCGTCCTCACCACCGTGGCCGCTGTCGCCGGCTGGATTCCCGCACGCCGGGCCACTCGCGTTGACCCGATGGTCGCTCTGCGTTATGAATGAGCGCAACTCCTTACTGGTTGGAATTTGTCATTCGGGGAAGGTTCAGGCGCTGAGCGTAGTTGTCGAAGCGCCCATGTGAGAGCCCTATGGATCCAAAAACACATTGGGAGAAAATCTACAGTACTAAAGCCCCGCCAGGTGAGCTGGTACAGCCCTCACTTGGAAACTTCCCTTGCTCTCATACATCGAGCCGCGGGTGCGAATTCAGCTTCCTTCATCGATGTTGGGGGCGGCGAATCCACGCTCGTCGATGACCTGCTTGCCCGAGGCTATCAGAACATTACGATCCTCGATATCTCGCAAACTGCAATCTATGTGACGAAGAAACGTTTGAAAGAACATGCTGAGCAAGTTCAGTGGCTCGCGGGCGACGTCACCAAGATTGCGCTTCCGCGTGGCGCTTACGACGTGTGGCACGACCGCGCTGTATTCCATTTCCTGACAGGCACGGACGAGCGTCTTGCTTACGTTCGGCAGGTTGCTCATGCTGTCAGGCCGGGAGGTTACGTAATTGTCAGCACGTTCGGACCAGAGGGTCCCACGAAGTGCAGCGGATTGGACGTGGTACGTTACGATGCAGATTCACTGCATGAGCAATTCGGCGCTCGGTTCCAGCTCGTAGACAGCGTGAAGGAATTACATCAGACTCCATTCGGCACGATGCAGCAATTCCTTTATTGCTACTGCAGAATTGAAGAAAAATGAGCTACCGTTGCGCGGCGGAGAGCCAGTTTAGTCCAAAGGTGGCGGAGCGCGACTTGCGACGTTACCGGCGACGCGGGGCGGACGCTGTCACAAGGCTCATGCTCGCGCAACTCCGGCGCTGCCCCCTGCAAGACAAAGAGCTTCTCAATATTGGTGGCGGGATCGGTGTCATCAATGCAGAACTCGCCGCTGATGGCATAGCTGCTGCCAGACATGTCGAGGCATCTCTTGCCTATCTTGAAGTCGCGCGGCGCGAGCTCCAATCGCGTTATGGGTCGCGATCCACGGAATTTCTTCTCGGGGACTTCGCACGGATTGCCGACACCCTGCCCGATGCAGACGTGATAACACTGGATCGTGTTGTTCGTTGTTATCCTGACGCAGAAACTTTGCTCCATGGAGCGGCGACCCGGACCCGGCAACTGCTTGCGCTCTCGTATCCTCGCGATCGTTGGTACATGCGCGCAACCACCGCAGTTCAGAACTTCTTGCGACGGATGAAAGGCAACGGCTTTCGGACCTTTGTTCACTCACCACAACAAATCTCTGCCGTTTTGGAGCGTGCTAGCTTGGTCTGCGCTTTAACACAGAGAACATTGGTGTGGGTCGTCGATCTCTATCGCCGAGTGGGTGACACTGTTTACGTGGGCGATGGCCAGCACATTGGAAAATTTCCGCATGATCACACTAGTTAGCCAGTACGGGCATGGCCTTCTATAGAGACCATATCTACCCCCATCTTCTAAGGGTGCTAGGTGATCCGAAGCCCATTCAAGAAGTTCGTCAACGTGTCGTTCCCTTGGCACAAGGGGACGTCCTTGAGATTGGAGTCGGCCCAGGCGTTAATTTCGTTCACTACGATGTCTCAAGAGTGAAAAGGATCTATGCATTAGAACCCAACGCAAGCATGATTCGCCTTGCAGAACAGCAGCGGCGTCGAACGAAGCTGAATGTCGAGTACTTGGATCTACCGGGTGAACGCATCCCGTTGCCGAATGCCTCCGTCGATACAGTTGTCAGCACTTTCACGCTATGCACGATTCCAGGAGTGGTGGAAGCCATTCGCGGTATTGCACGCGTGCTGACGCCAGGAGGCAAGTTCATCTTCTTCGAACATGGGCTCGCTCCCGATCCACGAGTCCGTCGCTGGCAGCAGTGGTCAGAACCGATTTCTAACTGGCTGTTCGAAGGCTGCCACGTGACAAGGGACATTCCGTCTCTGATTAGCAGTGGCGGCTTTCGGATCGAGCAGATGGAAACGGCGTACCTAGCGCCGTTCCCGAAGTCGTGGACCTACTGTTTCTGGGGCACCGCGACGCCACGATCACAATAGCGCTGCTTGCGGCGTTCTTCAGCGCGACAAAGAATACCGCCCGGCTGAAGCCGGGCGGTACCGAGCCGACGCGCAACGCGGACCAAGCCCAGAGGCGTCCACAGTTTGACGTCCGCTCGAAAGCCAAGGCGAGGCTCTGGGTCAGCGCACTTACGCTATTCGTCTTCTCTCTCGTCGTCGTCACTCTTCTGTTCTCCCCGGCTCACCAGGAAACCGTGTGTTTTGCCGTTCTGGTCCACGAACGCTCCAACAATGTCGCCTTCAGGATTGATTCCAAAGGGGCGGGTGCTCTTGGCGCTGGGGAGGTCGACCGGAGCGAACAGGCCCTTCCGATACTTAAAGCCGCGGAGCACGTGGGTCGTCGGATCCAGATAGGAGCCAACTGCCTCGCCATGCGGGTTCAGGTCCCAGACACGAGTGGCTGTGGAGCCGGGGAAATCAACCTGGGTAGTTGTGCCGTTGGAGAGGATGTAGCCGTGCGTCTGCATGGTCATAAGATCTGTGAAGAATCCAGCGACTTCGCCTCGCGGCGTTATGCCGTTGTTCATGGATGCCGGAGTTGGGTACACGTTCAAGCTGTCCTCGTTGCGCACCCAACCGTGCATGGTTCCCATCGTGTCGGTATCGTGATAGCAGCCGACGATAACGCCTTCCGAGCTAATCTTTACGGGAATCGTGTTGAGGTGGCCGGAAACGGAAATGTCCTTGAAGCCATCTGGTCCCAGAAAGAAGCCGTGCAGGTTCCCGTCGTTGCCGATGTAGTCACCGACGATGTTGCCGTTCGCATTGATGCCGCGGGCCTCCGTGAACAGCGATCCCGGCGGATCGATGGACACGTACTGGCCTGCAGTAAGTAGGAAACCGTGGTTTGTTCCGTTCTGATCGACATAAGTTCCGACCACGTCTCCGTTGGCATTAATTCCGTATGCCACGGTTGCTTTTGCGCTGGGGAAATCAAGTGTCGAGAGCGCAACCGAGGCCCGGGCCGCGCTCGCAAACGTCGCACCAGCGAATAGTAGTAGTGCAGCGAAAAACAGTCTGTAGCTCCTTGTAATTTTTCTTCCTGAAAACATCGTATTCCTCCTGTGAAATGGGCTTGGTCTCAACACCGGGTTTGGGCCCGGCGCGCCCACACACTGCGGTCGAATCGGATGCCGGTCAATTCGCGCAGGGTTAGTTTTAGGTGAGAGCGGAAGTCAGTGAAAACAAGGAGCTTGTAGACTTGAGTATCGGCGCTTTTTTGAGCGTATAATGCGCCGACACCTTTGGTGTTTGCGTGTCTAACACTCCTTCCAACAACCCGCCTATCCGTTTCGGAATCTTCGAACTAGTAGTTGACAGTGGAGAACTGCGCAAGTCGGGGCGCTCGGTTCGTCTCCGCCCCCAGGCCGCCAAAGTCCTGGTGCTGCTTGCTTCTCGCCCCGGCCAACTCGTCACACGGGAAGAGCTACGGGAGAATATCTGGGGAAGTGAAACTTTTGTTGATTTTGAGCATGGCCTGAACCTGTGCATCCGCGAGGTCCGAGCGGCCCTGGACGATGATGCGGATACGCCGCGGTACGTCGAGACACTTCCCAAGCGAGGCTACCGCTTCATCGCCTCTGTGGTCATTCCGGAGGCCAGAACAGGAGCGCTCACCCCGTCCAGCACCAGGCTCCCGCGTTCGGAAATAGGACGCCGCGGATTTCCGCTTCGCCTCGCTCTGGGAGGGGGCTTGCTTGCGGCGCTCACGCTGTTAGTCGGCTTTAATGTGTCAGGTGTTCGCGATCGCTTGCTGGGAAAGTCCGCTGTACCACGAATTCAATCCCTGGTGGTACTTCCTCTGACAAACCTGTCCGGCGACCCTGAACAAGACTATTTCGCTGATGGAATGACGGAGCAGCTCACGACCATTCTCGGGCAAATCAGTGCGCTAAGGGTGATTTCGCGGACTTCCGCGATGCATTACAAAGGAGCGAACAAGACACTGCCGGAAATAGCGCGGGAGCTGCATGCGGACGCCGTTCTTGAGGGATCTGTTGAGCGCTCGGGCAACCACGTGCGAATCACCGCGCAGTTGATCGAAGCGCCCACTGACCGGCATCTCTGGGCCAGGAGCTACCAGCGCGATCTGCGAGACGTCCTGAATTTACAGGACGAAGTGGCAGAGGCGATTGCGAACGAGGTAAAGATCAAGCTGACTCCTCAAGAGCGAATTCAGCTAGCAAAGGCGCGTCCGGTGAATCCCCAAGCTCACGAGGCCGACTTGCGCGGGACTTACGAACTGCGCAAGCACATGCCGGCGGGGCTATATACTCCAGGTCACGGTGAAAGCATCGAAAAAGCCATCAAGTATTTCCAGCGGGCCCTCTCGATTGACCCCAATGACCCATTGGCCTACGCGGCTCTCGCGGATGCTTACTACGAACAGAGTACATTTCTCCGCGCCCCGCTCGAAGTAATGCCTAAGGCCAAGGCCGCGGCCGCGAGGGCCATCGAGCTTGATGATACGCTCGCGGAAGCCCATGCTGCGCTTGGTTACGTGAAACTCACGTTTGACTGGGACTGGTCGGGCGCCGAGCGGGAGTTCCGCCGCGCTTTGGAACTCAACCCGAACTTACCTCGGGCACATGCCGGGTATGCCCATTACTTCCTGGTCTTCCGGCGCATAGACGAAGCTCTGGAGCAGTTGGACTACGTCCAGAAGATCGACCCGCTCTTCCCGCAGCCTCACATGGGCCCTCCTTGGCTGCTGTTCAACGCTCGGCAGTACCAGAAGGCAATTGAAGCGGCCAAACTAGATGGCGATGAGCGCGTTCTTGCGCTCTCGTTGGCCGAACTGGGTCGTCGGGAGGAGGCAATTGCCGCTGCAGACCGCGCTGTGCGGTCTACGCAGAATCCGATTATCTTGGCAGAAGTCGCCTCTGGATATGCCATGGCGGGCAAGAAGGAAACCGCCCGCGCGATGCTTACTTCAATCGTGGCACAGGCTCAAGAGCGCTACATCTGCGGGTTCAATGTGGCATGCGTATATGCCCAACTGGGCGACAAGGAGCAGGCCTTCTCTTGGTTGGAAAAGGCATACCTCGCACGCTCAGATTGAATGCCCCTCATCGGGGTGGATCCCCGACTCGATCCGCTGCGCGCAGATCCTCGCTTTAAGGATTTACTTAGGCGCATCGGTTTACCAGATTAGCTAATCTTTTCGCACGGTTACGCCGGCCTGGCGCTTGCAGACGCACAGCTCTCAAACCACAAATGAGTCCGGGAGCTGTGTTCGGATCACAGCCTAAGGCGCAAAGCTAAACATTTGGCGGTCCTGGATGAAACGTGGCACTCTTCAAAATACTGTTGACCCCGGACCATGGTAACAAGGACACGCCTGCTCACGAGGCAGGCGCGTCCCCAAGGCTGGTCTAAGGCCGACTTGGGACTTTCTTATCACCCGAATCATCGGCTTTGTTACACTCCGATCCGGCTATCAAATCCCCCTCTAAATTTGCCCAGTGAACCCCCGGCTGAGACATTCCCCTCGTGACAGTTTGGACGCGGATTTCTATTCAACGGAAAATTGTGTTTCTTTCGGTACCACATCTAGTCTTGAGGCGCTCGAAATGCTCGCCGCATCGGAAGATTCAGTCACTTCTTCGAATTCTGCCGGAGGGCGATAGCCGAGCGCGGAATGCAATCTGAGCCGATTGTAGTAGGACTCGATGAAGGCTGAGATATTTATCCGAAGATCCTCAAGGTCCTTATATTCTTTGGCTTCAACTTCTTCCCGCTTAAGGGTTCTAAAGAAGCTTTCGCAGTTGGCATTGTCACCAGGGCTGGCAGGCCGGCTGATGCTTGGCACCATTTTGTGCTTGCGCATCGTCCGCAAATATCCGGCATGCACGTACTGCGGGCCGCGATCCGAATGATGCACTAGACCAGGCCCAGGCTTTCGTTCGTCAATGGCCCGCTTCAGCGCCGCTAGCGGAAGACGTGAAGTTAGTGTCCGGTCTAGCGCCCAGCCGACCACTCTTCGCGAGAACCGGTCTAGAACCACAGCGAGGTACACAAATTCTCGCTTTAGTCGGACATGGGTAATATCTGCGACCCATAGTTGGTTGAGCCCTGAAAGCTTCATGCGTGCCGCAAGGTTAATATATATCTCACAACGACCTTGAATCTCCGCAGGCGATTGCCACGGTGCGGCAATCATGCTGTCCTCGCGCATGATACGAGCCACCCTTTTATGATTGACCAGCATTCCCCGGCGTCGCAGTTCGGCCGTCACTCGCCGGTATCCGTATTGTCCATGGTGTTCCAGAGTGACCCTTTGAACCTCGGATCGTACCTGCATCTCTTCGTCACAACTGTCCTCCGCACGCAAATGCCTGTAAAACCCTGCCTTGCTTACACCCGCAAGATGGCACATCCGCTCGATACTCAGACCGCCCTGCAGTGACATTACGTCCCGGATGTGGTCGTAAATGCCAGCTCGCCACCCGCGTTGCTGTCGCGGTGTTGAGCCTCGACTCTCTGCAAGGCGCCTTTGAAAAAATCCACCTCCAAGGTCTTGTCTGCAATGACCCCCTTCAACTTATCAACTCGTTTTCGCAGCCTTGATTCGCGCGATTTCACTGTCGGTACTTGTTCGCCGTCTTCGCGGACCTCGACTCGCTCACTCTCTTCGATCCACCTATATAAGGTCTGTCGTGGAACACCTAGTTCGCGTGAAAGCAGAGCAACGTTATCGCAGGACTTGAAGCGCTCGACCGCTATCCGGCGGAACTCTTCCGGATGCCGCCTCACTCGTTCGTTCGTCATTTGTGAGAACCTACGTTTCCCCACAAAGTGTAACGCTAGACAATTCGTCCCAATTGGGGGTTCACTGCCGCGATTTCCAGAGATGAATGGTGAGAATGACGTCTTGTAACTGACTGAAAGAGAAGGAGAATTTGGCTCCCCGGGCTAGATTCGAACTAGCAACCCTTCGGTTAACAGCCGGGGTATGCAAACTCTAAATGCCTTATTCGGTGTCGCTTACGTCCGAGAGCACCT
>Ga0209240_1000083_pt1 | contig 33764 bp, 29 predicted proteins | sample GraSoi_2013_80cm_FD_185828 | JGI IMG/M metagenome (GOLD analysis project Ga0209240, IMG submission 185828) | Grasslands soil microbial communities from the Angelo Coastal Reserve, California, USA - Sample 9_17_2013_80cm (SPAdes) (version 2) | ecosystem: Environmental > Terrestrial > Soil >...
GACAAAGGCGTGAAAGCTCTGGAACCGACAAACCTCAGAATCGCGTTTCTCACCCACCTACATGCCGATCACACACTCGGTCTTCCCGACCTGATTCTCACCCCCTGGATCATGGGGAGAAAGGAGCGCTCTGCAACTCTGCGGAGCGCGTCTCCATCTGCGTCGTCTGGAAAGTCCATGACTGATCCTCATCGGATAAATACGAACTCCAATTGAGCCGAAAAGCCCGGGATACAGTTTCTCCTCGCGGAAGGCACACGCGTCTTCAAACCACGATTACCAATTCTCGCTTGTCGTGACTCTTCCCGGTAATGATTTGCCGCTATTGTGAACTGTGAAGCTCCTGGACCGATACTCTACGTTGCGCAATATCTCTTGAGGTAAAAGATCGTAGCCAACGGCGCGACGGCCACTCCAGTTGAACCCTACTCTTACGTTGTCTGTGGTGAGGCCGGGCACCCACCTTTCGCGAAAGTCTGGCCATGAGATTTCGTGAGGCTCGCAGCCGGCATATGCAGGGACGTTCTTAACGATGCGTTGTACCCGCGAAAGTGAGGACCAAAACGGCTGCGCGATAACCATCATTCGTCATTGGCTGTGGAAAGCCCCTTGGCCCCGGACAGTCCATAGCTTGCCGGTTCTCGCCACTTCGCGATAGAACACATGGGCTTGCGCTGCAGCTTGTGACATTTTATTTGCCCGAGTCCTTAGCCTTTCACAATCTTCGTCAGGATTAGACGCGACGGCTTTTTGTTCTGAGTCAACAAGAGCTTACCGAAGTAAGCTGGATCCGCGTAATCGTCCCAAGCCCTGAGCCCGTAAAATGCGTCCAAGAACTCCCCTATGTTCCCACTGCCGATGACGACTGCGCCCACGAAGTCAGCCTTTTCCAAGGCCGGCAGCCACGTCATCCGCTCGAGGTGTTTTGGAGCGAACTGGCCCGCCAATGCCCAAATGCCTGAGTTGAGAAGATCAGGAGTCGTGAACTGCATGGATACCAGTTTGTCCGCAGACAAGTCATCAGCCGAAACGGCAGCACCAGGTTTTACGCGAATATCGTAAAAGGCGCAAATAACACTATTTAATGCTCCTGGGGTTAGTTTCAATACCTGACCGACGGAACACAAACCGTCCGACTGAGGCACCGAAAACACAGAACCCTCGCTCCACTTGGCCCTTCTTCGTGCCATACCAGGATTCTCCTCTGCCTACAGCTCAGTTCACGGAGTAACGCCGGGGGTTCAGAACCACTGATGGCACATGCTTTCGGGATGCGATCATTGCTCCCGCCCTCCGCTGAAATAGCGGGCCAGCCGCCGCTTGAGTCTGGGAAGTTCCTCAAAGTTATCCCTTCGACCTTCTACCTCGAAAGCATGGATTCCTTCGAGGATCATAGCGTGTGCTTCCTCCAGGCGTCCGGCGATGAGGAGGAAATCCGCAGCCTTGTCGTACCTCCAGCGCTGCTTCCGAAAGTGCTCGGCCGCGCCTTCCCAAGTTGAAATGCGCTCCAGCCAAGGCAGTCCCGCATCCTCGATATCGCTTCGGAACGATGCCGATACGGCGGCATCCTCGGCCGTATTGGTGAGGGTGTACCGCGGACCTGCGGGGCCACGCGACCATCCAGGGATGTTCCAGTCGGCAAGATCTCCGAGCGTGTCTCCAGACGGCTTCTCGTCACTCCACTGCTTCCGGTACCACTCCAGATACTCTGGCGCATTGGCGCTCCACATGGTCCAGAAAGTACAGTTGTCTGCGGTATTGTACCTATCCGAGCAGAGGGCGATATTTTGGCAGACCTGACCGACCGTGCGCGTGAAGTGGACTCGCGACTTCGAGAAGCGAAAACCGCGCTCCTCCATGAAGGGAACGATGTGTTCTTGCAGCCTTGTGATCAGCAGTTCTTTGGGTTTCATAATGTCAAATGGCATCTACAAGGTCAGCCATCCGCTGCCGTGATGCCATACGTATAGGTGGGGTCGCATATTTCAGCGATTGTATCTTCTTGTGCCCCGGCAAAGGTAGCGTGAACAAGGATCTTCACAAACGCATCGTGTTTACTGACCTTGTTGCGCTTGGTCGTAGAGCCGGAATCCTGGACAAGTGGCCCTCATGGGCCACAAAACGGGGTTGTGGGAAGTGAAAGACGGGGTTCTGGGCGGATTGTCGGCAAGCCGGAAGTAATGGTGCAGTCGAGTGTACTAGGATAACTTCCGCATAGCCCCTCATCCGCCCACGATGTGTATTCGACATGTTTGGCGGTTCACATCCGCGTCGGCCTCTTGAAGCACTTCTTTGAGCTAACCGTTTTCGACGCGCGCCTTTATATCCGAGTACGCCGTGTCGATCAGCCTGCTTAGCGCTGCGGCGTTTGCGGCCGTTCCCGGTCCCAGCTTCACATGGCGCATGAACTTGCCGGTGCCTTGCAACAAGCGAGCCGGATCCGGCAGCGCTGCGCCGTGAAAGAACCCCACGTTTACGTGCGAATGGAAGACATTGACGTAGCCGAAGGGCGCATCTCCCAAACATGCAACCGGGCAGCCGTCATGCAAAAGCTCCCGGACTTCGTCCCCGCATTTTCGCATCACCTCAAACCACTGATGCGCGATGGCGCCCAATTCACCTGAGTGCTCTTTCATCCACGCATCGATGGCGGGATCCCGCTCGACAGCGCCGTTGAATCGCAGCAATTCCGTTCTCATCGTCGCTCCACTTTTTTCGAGATCTACAGTTACGTAACACCTTACACGAGAAGGCCACTGGCTTGTCGTGCCGGAGGAACGAAAGGGATATTTCCTCGGTAACGCCATAGCGTTTACGGATAGCGAGCGGCTCGTCGGCAACCCTTACTAATCGCGTTACGTCACAGTTGCCCGTCATCCGCCCGCAATCGACTGAAGGGGTCAACCGAAGCTCACCGTACAAGACGGGGGATTTCAGGATCGGTAGGGACTATTCAATGCCGTCCAGGCTGCTAAGGAGTCCATGTAATCTCTCCAATGCACGATCTTTTTGTTCTCAATTGTGACAACCGAGATGAGCCTGTTGTCATAGGGGGTACCATTCGAAAGAATCCTTCCGTGCACTTCATACTCGAGGATCACGACGCGACTGTCCTGAGAGCGGTGCACAACAAGTGCGTCGCCGGAGTGAAGCTTGATCGTCTTGCCGTATCCGGAGAAGCTAGCGATCAGATTGGCTCGACCTCGAATTGTCAGAGGCCAACCGGGGAAGTGATAGCGGAACTCGAAGAATGCGTCTTCGGCAATCGTATCGAAGTAATGATTGCCATCGACGAGTCCGCGTAAGCCTTCCATGACGACTTTGAAGAAAGGATTGAGAGCTTCAAAAACTTCGTACTGGGCTTTTGTCATAAACACTCCTCGGCGTCCGACGGGCATCCAAGCGCAGAGCATTACAGAAGACAACGGACATGTAGTTTCACAGCAATATTTCTAGTTTTCAGAATCTCGACCGTCGCAGCGGCAGTAGGACTGCCCGGAGTATTCGGCGCTGAAGTCAACTCCGATCAGCGGACAAAAGAGTTCCTTGCCCGACCTAAGCTTTTTAGAGCGAAAGTTCGGAAGTTGTCTACGACTGCCGCTCGAACGTGTTTGCTGACAACGATGGCAATCTCAGACATTGGTATCTGGTCTACAATGTCGCAAGCGATTACCGAAGCAACGCTGTGACTCACTGCCGATGCGGGGAGAATGGCGATACCCATGTGCGCATCGACCAGCGAGATCAACGTTGAGATCTCTGCTGCGGTCTGGGAAACATTGGGAACAGTCCTGGCGTCGCGAAGCATCCCCAAGATCAGATCGTGGAATCCAGGGGCATAGGTACGCTCATACATCACGAAATCCTCACCCGACACTTCGCTTAGGCGGACCCTTTTCCTTTTTGCCAGTTTATGGGACGCGGGTACCACGAGTACGAACCGTTCGCGATGCACTGCGACAACATCAAGGGCCGAGTGCCCGCCAATCGGCAGACGCAGAAATCCAACGTCGAGCGACCCCGTCTCCAGCATCTGTACCTGATCCGCCGTGGGGATAGCGCGCAAAGAGAACTCTACTTCGGGATTTAATTCCCTAAACTGACCGACGATATTGGGCACAATCTCACTTCCCGCAGTTGAGATGAAGCCGATCCGCAATAATCCCAGTTTTCCATTGGCAGCCAGCCTCGCCCTGCGAATCGCTTGGTCCAATTGTGAGAGCGCCGCAGCTGCATCATCGCGAAAGGCGACACCAGCCGCGGTGAGCGTCGTTTTGCGTCGGTTCCGCTCGAAGAGTCGCACGCCGACATCCTCCTCAAGAGCCCGTATCTGAAGGCTTAAAGCTGGTTGGCTGAGATGAATCAACTCCGCAGTACGCCCGAAGTGCAGCGTCTCGGCGATAGAGAGAAACGATCGAATTTGACGAAGCTCCATGTGTCTATTCTTATTTGCATATCTTATCACAGGCAACAGAACAAACAATGTCTCTAATCAGTTCCAGAAGTGTCTAACTGGGTGTGGCAAAGGAGTAGTCCGATGCCATCGAAAGAAAGGATTAAAGAAAATGAAATTCAATTTCTTACAGAGGCCAACCTCACGCCGAGGAATGTTGCGAGATTCCGCCGCGCTGGCCGGCAGCGCCTTTCTGGCGCACATCTTTCCCGCGAGGTTGCTCCGCGCCTCCCCAGCGGGCTACGCGCAACAAGCACCTTCGCCGGCTGACCTGCTCGCGAGTATGCGCGCCAAGTTCAACGCCGTTCCGATGGAAACGCAAAAGCTTGCTGACAATATCACTATGTTCGACGGCCCCGGCGGAAGCGTTGTAGTCCTCAACGGCCCCGACGGCAAATTCGTCGTGGACACTTTTGTTGCGCCCGCCTGGCCCAGACTCAAAGAGGCTCTCTGTGGCCTTGGCAACGCTCCGCTGAAATACGTCATCGACACACACTGGCACTTCGACCATACCGATAACAACGCGCCTCTTCACGCCGCAGGAGCCACGGTCCTGGCCCACGAAGACACTAAGAAGCGCATGTCCGAGCCGCATGATCTGCCCGTCTTGTATAAAGGAGCAGACGGTGCGCTCGCCGGCTTGCATTTCGACCCCTCGCCCGCGGAGGCCTTGCCGCAGCAGACCTTCGCTACCAGTTACCAGTTGCGAGCCAATGGCGAAGTCCTCGAGCTCCAACACGTTGCTCCCGCGCATACGGATTCGGATATCTACGTTCATTTTCAAAAGGCCAACGTGATTTCGATGGGCGACTTGTTTTTCAACGGCATGTATCCCTACATCGACCCCGGTACGGGCGGCAAAATCACCGGCATGATTGCCGCCGCCGACAAAATTCTCTCGCTCGCCGACAATTCCACCAAGATTGTTGCGGGGCACGGCCCGCTGGGCAACAAAGCGGACCTCACGAAATTCCGGGACATGCTCGTCACCGCCCGCGATCGCGTTCGGAGATTGAAGTCCGCGGGGAAATCTGCACAGGAAGGCGTCGCGGAAAAGCCGTTCGCCGATCTCGAGACCGCCTGGGGCAAAGGCATCATCAACGGCGACCAGTTCGTCCAAGTCGTCTATCTGACGCTCTGAGTCGCGACAAAGGAGAAAACAGATGCCAGACACACTCTATTCCACAAAAGTCACTGCGATCGGAGGCCGTAACGGGTCGATCCGCAGCGACGACGGCCTGCTCAATCTTAAGCTTGCCATGCCGCGAACGCTCGGAGGTAAAGGCGATGCGACCAACCCAGAGCAACTCTTCGCCGGAGGCTATGCCGCGTGCTTTGAGAATGCGCTCTTGCGCGTGGGCCGCGAGGCTCGCCACCACTTCGCCGATGGCGACGTCGAAGTTGTCGCCAATATCGGCCTCAGCCGCAACGCCTCGGGTGCGTTCGTGCTGTCCGCCGGGCTCGCCGTGACCATCGCCGGCGTGGACCAGAAGACGGCGGGACAGTTTGTCGAGGGCGCCCATGCCATCTGCCCCTACTCGAATGCGATCAAGGGCAATGTCAATGTCCAAACCACCGTCTCGGTTCGATAAATTGAGACGCCGAAATTCGCCAGACCGGCACGGCACGTCTTGCCGACACAGCCTTGGGAAACGCGGGCCTACCTGCGACAAACCGTAACCAAAAGGAGATACGAAATGAGTAATTCAGTGAAGGCTTTGCGAGTAGTACGAGCAATATCTCAGTGCCTCTGCATCGTATTATTGCTGGTGACCTGCCTCTCGCTCTCAGCGCGGAACGAAGCGCATCGCGTTCGGAATATTGTTCTGGTTCACGGGGCCTGGGCGGATGGTTCTGGCTGGAAAGGCGTTTTCGACATTCTCGTCAAGGATGGCTACAACGTCAGCATTGTCCAAGAGCCAGAGACGTCCTTTAAGGATGATGTGGCTGCCACGAGGCGCGTCCTTGCTCAACAAGATGGGCCGTGCATTCTTGTCGCTCATAGCTATGGGGGAGCCGTAATTACCGAAGCGGGCACGGACCCATCGGTTGCCGGTTTGGTGTACGTCGCGGCCCACATGCCGGACGCTGGAGAGAACGAGGCGGACGACGGAAAGCGCTTTCCAAGTGACCTCAGCAAGTCTGGTGCGACAAAGAAGACGGCAGACGGTTTCACTTACCTCGACCCCGCGCAGTTTCATGAGTACTTTGCAGCTGACCTGTCTGCGGAGCAGGCCGCTCTCATGGCGCGCTCGCAGGTATTCAACTTCGCTGACAACTTCAAAGCAGTGATCACCACCGCCGCGTGGAGAAGCAAACCAAGCTGGATGTTGGTAGCGGCTAAAGACAGAACCATCAACCCCGACCTCGAACGGTGGTATGCCACACGAGCCAACAGCCACAAGGTCGAGGTCTCAGGCGCCAGCCACGCGGTCTACGTCTCCAGGCCGAAGGAGGTTGCAGCTCTGATCGAAGAAGCCGCATCGCACGCTCGGTAGAAAAACTCGCAAAGTCAAGTATTAGGTTGCTTCTTCGCTGGAAGCTGTTCAACAAGGCCCACACCAGCACTCTTTGACTATCGCCGGAAGGCGCGACAAGTCTAGAGTGGACGCTATCGTTCGGTTGTTTGGTGCCTTGCTACCACTTATGACGGGGCGACTTCTTCGATACGCTGGTCTTTGATTCTTACCGTGGCGAAATTAAGGGGATGCTGCTTTCGCACATTCAGGCCGAACTTTTGCAGACTGAGGATGTCGCAACCAACAGAGCAACGGTCTGGGACAACCTAGAAGGTTCTGGAATTCACTTTTGCAAATTCTTGGAAGGCGCGATAAATCAAAAGATCGAGCGAGACCGGGCAAACATTGGTAAGCAGACCGTTTAATGGTCTTGTGCAGAGTGCGCGGTCGTTGAGAGCAAACGGCGGAAACCTTCGGGGAACTTACAACGCTTTGACTTGTCTAGCTATTTTCTAAAAACCGGATGCGAAACGACCCGGTTTTTCTCTTCGACCTTACTTTGCAGTCGCTTTTTTCTACGGCCTGCGTGTTCGCCTGCTCGCACATCTGCGAGTAATTCAGCTTCATATGCGTCACAAGGAAAAAAGTGAGTTGTAACCGACGAACTCTGCGTTCCAGATACGTTCCAGTTGACCGCAATTTTGTCGTTTTTGGCGTTTCCAGCGTCTCGAAAAATCAGTAACTTACGTATTTTCAATACCACTGAATGTTCCGACTCCCCCCGCCTCCACGTTTTCGTTTTGTATTCGCCATTGGGAACCCCGGTGGGAAATAGACTGCGCAGGGGACGCTTTGCTCCTTGGGTGGCTACATTTCCGAAACTGTTCTATTTCCGACGAGCATTCGATAAGAACTGCACAGTTACCCTCAGACCGATAGGCAATGGCCTCGAGTTGTCGTCCAGGTCGATCACGGCTTCCAGGATGTCCCGGTCGCTTTTATCGGAGGGATCGCCGGTGCTGATGCTTTTCCTCCCCATCATTGAAGAAATCCTAGCCACCGAACCTTGGAGTTTCTTTCCCTCAAGGGCGTCGGCTTGGATAATCACCTTCTGCCCTACAGAGAGCTTGTCTACATCTCTTTCATCCACTTCCGCCTTAATATGTCGAGTCGAAGTATCGGCGAGACTGAACAAAGGACGGGGCGCGACTGTGCTAAAGGACTCGCCGCGCCTCGCGTAGACCCTCAGAACCGTTCCGTCAATCGGTGCCGCAATAGCGCACTTTCCGATGCGTTCCTGGACGGTTCGCACACGGCCTTCCGCCGCAAGCACATCGGCATCAGCTCGCGCCGTGTCTTCCTGCAATGGAGGCGCCGAGACTAACTCTTCTGTACGAAGGGCGGCTCGAAGATTAGCGTCGGCCACCCCGAAATCGCGGACAGCCTGATCATGCGTGGCCCGGGAGACCTGCTGCTTTTCGTAGAGGGCACGCTGCATGTCCATCCGTGATTTGGCTTCTTCAAAGGTGGCTCGGGCTGCAGCTGTCTTTTCACTCGCTATTTTCTTCTCCTCATCACGCGCGCCGCGCAAAAGCCGGGCGCGTGACTGGCGGGCGGAATCCGCTTCCGCTATGGCAGTTTGCAACGCCGGCTGTAGGTCGTCACAGGCGATCTCGCCGAGTATTGTCCCTCGTTTTACGAACTGCCCTTCTTTCACGTAGACGGCTTTTAGAATGCCGTCGGCCGCTGCTCCTACCTGAGTGGTTTCTGAGGCGCCTTCGACTCTACCCGGGGAGGCGAAGGCAACGGTGCCTATTGCGCTATTCGGGCTTCCGCGAGCCTGCACCGAATTCCGGTTCCGCGAAGTCCCGAAGAGAGCCACACTGGCGATCACCAGCAGAGCCGCTGCGCCGCCAAGTATCCATCTGCGCTTGGCGGTCATGAATTCACGACCTCTTGCTCAACCTGGCCATCGCAGAGAGTGATGATGCGGTCGGCAAAATCCCGCCAACGCGGATCGTGGCTGACAACCACGACGGTTCTCCCATGCTCACTAACTTGATTGCGAAGGATTTCGCAGATGTTCTTTCCAGCCTTGGCGTCGAGAGAAGCGGTTGGCTCGTCGGCGAGAAGGATTGGAGGATTTCCAGCCAAAGCGCGGGCAATGGCGACTCGCTGCTTCTCTCCAGGGCTGAGCTCGTTAGGCTCCTGATGAAGCTTATCGCCCAAGCCGAATTGAAGGAGTAGATCACGGGCCAGTTCCATACATCGGGGCTCGCCGGGATCGCGAATTTCAAAGCCTACAGCCACGTTATCGAGCGCCGTAAGGGAGTGAAAGAGGCGAAAGGCCTGGAATACAAAGCTAATTTTCTTCTGGCGAATTGCGGTCTTTTCCGGTTCGGTCAGTTGGTTTACCGCAGCACCGTCCACGAACACTGTTCCTTCATCCGGCGATAAGAGACAGCCCAGCATGGATAACAGTGTGGTCTTCCCGCTACCCGAAGGGCCCATGACCAACGTGAGCGAGCGACGCTCGAAGGTTAGTGAAACGCGGCGCAGCGCAGGCACACGCGCGTCTCCCTTGCCGAAGGAAATGCTCGCGGCCTGAACTCCTAAGAAATGATCAGGCACGGAACACTCTCCCCGGCTCAACGGTGAGGGCGCTCCGCACCGAAGCAATAGAAGCCAATGAGCACATAAATAAGCTGGGCACGACCATGATCGCCGGCAACCACCATGGTGCGTAGATCCAAGGAATCAGGGATTTTGCATAACCAATGCTTGGAATGGCGGCCAGCAGTCCGAGAATGCTGCCGAGCACTCCGCAAATCAGAGCCTGGGAAAGCACAATGCGCGCCACGAAAGTTTGGGATGCTCCGAGAGCCTTTAGTGTGGCGTACTCCTCGATATTTTCCATTGTGTTGGCGTAAATGGTTTGCGAGACAACAACAAGACCTATAAGAAAGGCCAAAACGGCGGCGGTGAGAATCGCGCCGCCTGCTCCGGTTTTCATTGTCCAGTACATCCGGGACTTATGCGCAAACTCGCTTTGCGTGAGTACGTCGACCTCCGGCAGCCGCTGTCTAAGGTTTCGCTGGACATCGGAAACAGGGTATCCGTTGCCGACGCGCAGAAGGATGTACATAGCGTCTTCCGGGCCGAAACCCATATACCGAGTGGCATTCCGGTAGGAGGTGAACAAAAAAGGGACACCCAAGAAAGCCCCATACCCCTCGATCTCGCGCTCGATGCTGGCGCGGTGACGATTTATCTCGACTTCTGCTGGCAGTGAGCTGACTCCCATTTGTTTTCGATCGCTGACGTCGTAGAGAACCGCCTCGGGTGACGTCTCTTCGGCCGAATCCGCCATATTGGGAATTGGAAAACGCTTGCCAACATTGGGGTCGGCGCCAACCAAAGCGACCACCTGCTGCGTCCCGTCGGGTGTGCGGTAGACAGCAAAAGCCATGCACACTCGACCGGTTTCCACCACCCCCGGAACCCCAGCAGCCATTTCCCTAACGCGGCTTTCCAGGGTAGTTCCAAACTCAAAAGCCTGTACACCTCGAGAAGTAATCCAAATGTCGGAATCGCTGGCGTCGATCAGCCGGGATGCTGCTCGCAGAAAGCCGGCCAAGAGACTGCCTTGAAAAATCATGAGGAACACGGCAAAACACACTCCGAGTATAGTCACCGAGAAGCGTGCTCGATCGTGAATGACGTTCTGCCAAGCAAGTTTCATAAAAATTCAGCAATCAACAGATTTGAAGAGTGGACCCACCTATAGAACTCAACAGGCAAGGCTTTTGCGCCGCGGCCGCGTCGGGCAGCCGGCTTCTGGTCTCCCAAAGCAGACATCTGTTGACCTATCTGGTTGGCTCGCACGCTTGCCACGTCAAGTCTCCTGCCAATAACGCCGCGGTTCCCTCGGCGGACAGTGGACGTGAAAAGTAATATCCCTGTCCGTATTTGCAGTGCAATTTTTTCAGCAAAGCGACCTGTTGAATCGTTTCTACTCCCTCGGCAACAACGTCTAAGCGAAGATTGTTAGCCATCGGCAAAATGGTTCGCGCAATCTCCATACCTTCTCCGTCATCCCCCATGCTACTGATGAAAGAGCGGTCGATCTTCAGTGTGTCGAGGGGGAAACGGTGGAGGTAACTCAACGAAGAATAGCCGGTGCCGAAATCATCGATAGCCAGCTGGATGCCCAGGGATTTGATGTGTTGCAACATTCCCACCGCCGCCGTCGGATCTCCCATCACGGTGCTTTCTGTGATCTCCAACTTCAAAGCTTCCGGTGGAAGAGCCAGATCGCCCAGCAACTCTTTAATATCTTCGACAAGCTTCGGTTGTAGAAATTGCTTGGCGGACAGGTTAACGCTAATCGTCAGATGACGATGGGCACCGGTCCGCCATTCGTTAATTTGCCGGCAAGCCTCGCGCAAATTCCACCAACCAAGTTCGCGGATCAACCCGGTTTCTTCCGCCACAGGGATAAATTCACTGGGGCCCAGCAGGCCTCGAGTGGGATGCTGCCAACGCAGTAGAGCCTCAAAGCCGGCAATTTCTCCAGAAACCAGGGCAACAATCGGTTGATAGAAATTGCGAAACTCTCCCCGTTCGAGTGCGCGACGCAGATCGGTCTCCAATTGCAATCGAGCCATCACACTGGCTCGCATATCAGCATCGAAGACCTCATAACGGGCCTTGCCCAGTGATTTTGCCCGATACATGGCGGTGTCGGCGTCTCGCAAGATCTCGTCTGGTTGAGTGTAGGCTGGGTTGCTCAAAGCAATTCCGATGCTCACGGAGGTGAACACCTCTTTCCCGCCCAAAATGAATGGCGACACCAAAGCCTTCATCATGCGATCTGCGGCGCGCTTAGCATCATCCGGATCTTTAATCTCGTCGAGTAGGACCGTAAATTCGTCTCCTCCCAGGCGCGCGACCGTGAAGGTTTCCCCCAGGCGTGCGACTGTATCGGTTGACCGCAAACACTTCTCCAAGCGATTGGCTACTCCAAGCAGCAGTTGATCGCCAATCAGATGCCCCATGCTGTCGTTGATCATCTTGAACCCGTCAAGGTCCATGAATAGCACTGCGAACAATTGGTCTTTGCGGCGCTTGGTGTGCTTGATGAGCCGACCTACCCGGTCAATAAACAGCAAGCGATTGGGTAAACCCGTCAGCGGATCAGAGACCTTTCCTTCGGTGATGTCGGTCTGCGAGCCGGCCATACGCAAAGCGTTTCCGGAAGCGTCGTGAACGGCGACCCCTCGACTGAGCATCCAACGAAAGGTGCCATCCTTGTGCAGCACGCGGTGTTCACTCTCGAAGTGAGGAGTCAGGTTGTTTTGATGGGCGGCAATTTCCTCTTTGACTCGTTCACGATCTGCATCATGTATCCGATCAAACCATTCTTCAGGTCTGTCGCCGATTTCACCTTCCTGACAGCCCAACATAGCCTTCCAACGGGGCGAGAAATGCACGACATTAGCGGACAAATTCCAGTCCCACAGCCCATCGTTGGAGCCACGAGCCGCTAGGGCATAGCGCTCTTCACTTTCCTTCAACGCTTCCTGCGCATGCTTGTGGGATAGCTGAGTACCTATGCGGGCCACGGCGACTGGAAAATCAATCGGCTTAGTCAAATAATCGTTAGCGCCCAGGTCCAGCGCTTTGACGATATCTTCGCTCTGTGCTTTTGCCGTGACCATGATGACCGGCAACTGGGCTGCAGAATAGTGGTCGCGCAGCTGTTGCAATGCATCAAGGCCGCTGACCTCGGGCATTTCAATGTCCAGCAACACCAGGTCCACGGGATCTTCTTTGACGCGTTCTAGCAATTCCTTCGCATTCTCCGCTAGTTTGACAACATAGCCCTTGCGCAGCAGCCGGCGAGCGAGCATGTCCCGGTTCATTTCGTTGTCGTCTACGATAAGCAACCTGCTCGGCCGGACATTGGTCATGATTTTTTCACTGTCAGCAGGTTGTCAATTTTTTCGTTCAGCCGGGCAAATTCAACGGGTTTGGTGTCGTAGTCATCGCAGCCTGCTTCAAACGCCTTATCACGATCCGTTACCAACGCGTGGGCCGTAAGGGCAATAATAGGGATGTGCCGGGTTAGCTCGTTACTCTTCAGCAGTCGAGTTACTTCCCATCCATTCATCAGAGGAAGACTTATGTCCATCAGAATCAAATCCGGCATTTCCGAACAGGCCAGTAAATGGCCTTGCTCTCCGTCATGAGCAGAGATTACGGAGTAGCCCTTGCGCTGCAAGCGCCTGGAGAGCATGTCGCGATTCATTTCGTTATCTTCGACTAACAAGATCTTCGGCATGATCGACCTTTCCTGAAGCTCGCCGTTCCGACTCCGTCCGACGTTGCTGACGGTTTGCTATAAAGGGGGCGGCAGGGGCCGGGGTGATAGTGGCCGGCCGACCAGTGCGGTGCTTTTCAATAAGGACCGCAAGACGGTCACGGTCGACCGGCTTGATAAGGTAATTGGAGGCCCCCAAATCAAGGCCCATGGCTTCATTGTCGACAATGGTGACCATGATGACCGGGATCTCCGCTAACGCGGAATCGCTCTTCAGCTTCTTCAGAACTGTCCAGCCGTCACACTCCGGCATGACCACATCGAGTGTGATAACCAGGGGACGAACTTGCCGCGCAAGTCGCACACCTTCTTCACCATTTGCCGCTGCAACCACATGAAATCCCAATTTGCCGAGAAAACGCGACATAAGGTCGCGAACCGAAGCGTCATCGTCTATGACTAGAATCGTGTCCTTGCGGCTTTTGGAGTCGTCGGATGTGGGCGCGACGTCGCTACTTGGCGTTGGCCGCGCGGATTCCGATGATTCCGCAACGCCGTGGGCGGGCAAATGCACCGTGAAAGTCGCACCCTTGCCAGGCTCGCTCTCGACTGAGATGCGGCCCTTCATCAACTGCACGAACCGATAGGTAATCGCAAGTCCCAAGCCGGTTCCGCCATACTTTCGTGCGATCGAGGCATCCGCTTGGGAAAATTCATGGAACAGGTTCTCCTTCTGCTTGGCCGTGATTCCAATCCCCGTGTCGCTGACGCGGAATCGAACCCAATCGCGGCCCTCGACTTTGCTTTCATCGACGTCCACGGAGATCGTGCCATGATCGGTAAACTTGCAGGCATTACTCAACAGATTGAACAAAATCTGTCTGACTTTGGTGACATCCGCGTGCATCGCACCGAGGCTGCTTGCGACATTCACGTGGATCGTATTGCCGTTTTTGGCCGCCGCAGGCTGCAATGTGTGAATCATTTCGTCGATCAAGGGCGCCACGTCAAAATTCTCCAGGTGCAAACCCATCTTTCCGGCTTCGATTTTCGACAGGTCCAGAACATCATTGATGAGCGACAACAAATGTTTCCCTGCCGACTGGATCTTGCGGAGATCCTGGACGCTGTCGGACTTTCCGGATTCCCGCGTCTCCTCTTCCAACATTTCGCTGTATCCGATGATGGCGTTGAGCGGCGTGCGTAGTTCGTGGCTCATGTTCGCCAGAAATGTGCTCTTTGCGCGGCTGGCTTCCTCTGCTGTGTGCTTGGCCTTCAGCAGTTCTTCCTGCGTCTGCTTTCTATACAGGATCTCTTTCTCCAGTTCGCCCGTCCTGGATTTCAATTCCTGGTTCGCACCCCGCAGAGCCGTATCCCTTTGCTGGATTTCGGACAACATGGTGTTAAAGCCGTCAATCAACCTTCCAATTTCGTCGCCATAGGACTTTGTAGCGCGCACTCCGTAATTGCGGTTGGCCGAAACCATTCTCATGGTGTCTTCGAGGTGCAGAATGGGGCGGGAAATCAACCGCTGAAGTCTCGAAGACACCAACAATGCAAACAAGCCCGAGATCAATACAAAAATGCAAAGAATACCTGCGTAGCGCTTGGCCCTTAAGCTCCATTGCCGCATGTCCGATTGCAAAAACAGTGTCCCTAGGCGTTCCCCATTTAGGGTAACGTCATGGAAGACCTGCAGATACCCGCCTTCAAACCGGTAGCCCTTATCTTGCGAATGGGCGGGAAGGAGCGATGGCATGACGTTATTATTGCGAGAATAATGCGCAAACATCCTGCTGTCGCGGGCGTACAGGCCTGCGGCTACTATGTCTTCCTTGGCGGTTAACGCGGAGAGGGTAGCGGTCGCAGCGGGTACATCCTTGAATTCCATCGCGCCAGCGCTGTTGTAGCCGATGATTTCCGCCTGCGTCATGAGGTCCTGAATCAGCAGGTGCCGGAAGGAAACAAGATCGTATATAAGGAAACTCAAGGCAGAAAGAACCAGCGCGGCGCTGCTGGTTAACATCGTTATCAGCGTCAGCTTGCGTTTGATGGAAAGGTTCTGAAGAATCATCCCGGATTCCTTCCGGTGGCGGCGGTCTGCGGGATGATTTTCGCCAGCGTGAGCAGCCGCGAGCTGATGTTTAAATCCGCTTGGTGTGCTGCGTCGACATTAACCTCAAAGCGCACACGGTTATCTTCCAAGGTAAATCGGATGACCCCACCGCGTTCAGCAAAACCAACCGTCTCACCGACCGTGAGGATCGGCAGGCCCTTGACGCTCTGCAGAATTTCATCGATATGGGCTTTTTCCGACGCGCTGACGAACAGGATTTTGCAATCTTTCAAGTCCTTTAGATCTTTGCCCCATTTATAGCGCCTGACAACAAATCCCCTTGGCCCAATTTTTTTGTCTTCCACTATGCGATCGAGAACGTTTCCGAAAGGATCGATTCCTAAAACACCGATCACAATCGGAGAATCTACCTGGGGAAAGGCAGCGGAGGGCCATTCCACGAATTTCGCGAAGTTGTAAATAAAGCCCGCCTTGATCAGGTATTCCGAAGAATCGGCATCCCCGGCTTGTGCATCTGCCGTTGACGTCACATTCAACGTCATACCAAGTATTGCGATCAAGATTCCCAATCGTCTCAACATTACATTTTCCGCCCGTAGGTGCTCATCGTTGAGAGGTCAATCATCAATCCAATTAAAACTTAAACGTCATACTGCCGTAGACCGTGCGCTTGACCACAGTAGGAGCGGTATTGATGAAATCTGGAATAAATTCCAAATGCTGGTTATCCAGCAGGTTCTGCCCGCCAATCGAAAACTCCACTCGGGGAAGCGGTCGCCAGCCTAGATGAGCGTCCAGTGAGTAATAGCTGGGTATGTTCAGGCTCGGCAGATGGTCGACGAAACGCAGGGTGGTATCGTGCTCGAAGTGCTTAGGCAAGTCGATCGAGGATCTCAGATACCACTGATGGCGCGGACTCGACCCGTTGGGATTGTCTGGCGTCGGATCCAGGCTGTCAGAATTCTTCTTTATGTTCATTTGCAGATAGCTGTAGGAACCCACTAAGCGCCATTTGGGAGCGACTCTCCAATCTGCAAACAGCTCGGCACCGTACGTGCCGCCGCTCATCTTATTGGAGGCCACGAAAGGAATGACGATGTCGGTGGGCGCCGGACTTCCTTCGATAAAGGGCGCTCCCGGCTCGGCCGTCCGGAGGTTGGAGTAGTTGTTATAGAACGTGGCGATGTCCGCCGACAACGAACTCGTCACCTGAACTCGATAACCTAGCTCATAGGCAAGCAAGTCTTCGGATTGAAACTGATGGCTGCCGAAAACGGTTACGACGGCTGGAAATGGGGTTGGATTTGTGGGCGTCGCCGGAGGTATGACCGCCGAGTTCAGCCGCAGGCCTTCCTCGGTTAGCGCTGGTGTGCGCACGGCGCGCGACACGGCTGTCCAGATCGACTGATTTGGTGTCAGCGTCCACAGTAATCTGGCATTTGGCTGCACTTCAAACCCGGTGAAGTCGTTATGCTCGAACTTCGAGCCGAACGTCAGGCGCAGGCGATTATCGACCAGACTTATCTCGTCCTGGACGAATGCGCTGAAGTGATTCAGCGTAAGCTGATTTGGCTGTAAGGAAACAGAAAAGCTTGAGTCATTCCGGTCACGGATTGACCGGTAACCAAGCCCCCATACAAACTGCTGTGAATCGCCAACGTGGAATCCATGCTGGAAATCCATGTCAAAAATGTTCTGATGGTCAACGAACAGCGAGTTGTCCGCGATGGTTGTGTTGTCGTAATACATCTGCAGCGACATCGAGGAACCCTCCGAGCTGTGATTCCACCGGCCCAGAATGTTGCCTCCGCTGTAGTTTCCGTTGTTGGGGAACGTGCTCGAATAGGGAGCGTTGAGCGACGGGACCGTCAAGGTTTCTCCATACTTGCTGCGATAAATATCGCCTTGCAAGGTCAAAGAATTGGCGCCTGCCGGTGTCCAATCCGCGCGGAACCCTCCGCGCAGCGCGTCCCAACCGTCATGCGCGGTCATGCCCGACGGATATTGCGATGGTCCCCAATTGAAATACTTTCCGTAAGCTCGATAAGAGGTATCGCCGATCTTGCCTCCGTAGCGAGCCCCACCGGAGCCGCGCTCTTCGGTGCCCGCTCCTGCGGTCACAATAGCGGACTGCGTGTCTTTGGCCTTCTTGCTGATGATGTTGATTACGCCGTTCACGGCATTGGCGCCCCACAAAGTCGCGCCCGGGCCTCGGATCACTTCAATCCGGTCGACATCCTCGAGCATTACGTCCTGCACATTCCAGTAGACGCCAGAAAATAAAGGTGTATACACGCTCCGCCCATCGATGAGGACCAGCAACTTGTTGTCGAACCGGCCATTAAATCCTCGAGATGCAATGGCCCACTTGTTCTCATCGATGCGCGCCACTTCCAGACCTGGGACAAGTCGCAACGCTTCCGGAATACTCGTGGCGCCCGACCGTCGAATATCTTCTTGAGTAATCACAAAGACAGCGGCCGCCGCGTCCGCCACCTTCTGCGTTCGCTTGGACACCGAGGTGACCTGCATGTTCATCAGATCTTCCATACTCAGCGTCGTAACGTCCGGCACGCTCTGATGACTTTGCGCCCCCGAGTTGGCAGCCAAAAGCACCGCTGCGAAACTGGCAAGCATGGTTCGTCCGGCAGATCTTGCCGCGCCGCCACTGTGTTTTCGTATCGACCGCATATCTAGCGTCCCTTCTATGAAGAACTCGTCAGCAAAGCTGGCGTACCATTCCCCACTGTGGATTTGGCCCAGACTTCTGGTAGCGTCTCTCCCCCTACTTCTGCTTCACCTTGATTCCGTGACGATTGCTCTGATAAATCTGCTTTCTAGCCGGTCCAAATTTTCCTTGAGCGGCACAATTTCAAGACTTCTCAAACCTTCTCTCCAGTTACCGTAAATACCGTCGAGTAGGTCAGTGTGTCCGGCCGGCATAGGTACTCGAGGAATCTCCGGCTCTGCTCTTGCGCTTCGCGTTCGCTCCCCAACAACCGCGCCAGCTGCGGTCCGGCGATTTCTAACTTCAGCTCCCACTGCTCCAGGATCTCCGGCTCAATTTCCCCCGCGATCAAGTGGTAGCACTCCACCTGCACGTCGATGTTTTTCAGTCCCGCCTGGTGCGCCAGGGAAAAAAGCTTTCGCCCGACGAACGGATCGAATCCTGTTGAAGACAGCGCCCGTACCACTTTTTCGACCGTGCCTTGCACCACTGGATCTTCCGGGTAATGCCACAAAAGCTGACCGTCGAGGTCTTGCAGCAAAACAGATCCTCGGCGCCTACAAACTCTGACCATTTCCTTGACCGCGCCTTCTTTGTCCTTCAGGTACTCCATCAGCATCCGTGAATACACGAGGTCGAAGCTATTCGAGGCGAACTCCATCGCCTGGGCGTCCCCACGAACGAATTTTGCTTGTGCATTCTCGCGATTTCTCTGTTTCGCTTCGTGTATTCGCCCGTCACTGATGTCCAGGCCTGTTGCCCGAATGGAAGCGTCTAGTGTGCACAACTCACGAATGATCACTCCCGGACCACAACCGACCGAGAGAACATCGGCACCCACGGGTATTCGGTGCGCCAAATACTTTTGCACCCATGCGTGCGGATCCACCTTCAGCTCGAGGCGCATCGCCTCGCGCGGGTCCTCCATGATGTAATCGGCGGTTGTCGTTCCTCTATTCATTACCGTTCCTGACCTATGAGCGCCGCTTGCAGTTCCTGCCTTTCCATTCGCGCTAGTAATTTTGAATAGAAACCGTCCACATGACGGTAGAAACGAGGATGGCCGTCCTTGAGCCAAATTCCCTGACAGTAGTGGCGGAGAAACTCGACGCCCAGTTTGAATAGGACGTGAGTCGCCATTTCCTCCGCAATTACGGGAATCTCTTCTAGTTCGAAATCGCTGTAGGCTTCCGAGCATGCGGTCAAGAGCGCGGAAGCTGCCTCGGAGACTTCTGATTCCGGAAGTGTCGGGTGCAACAGCAAGTCGCAACGATTTTCTAGATAGCTGAAATTGACACCCAGAGGCCCGCGATAGGCGATCACTGCGCCGATCGGCTCCTCCTTTTTGACTCGGTAGGCCAGCCAGATTTGCCGCGTACGTCGCAGCCCCACACGGCGGTAGAGTTCATCCACGGCTGCAAATTCAGCGTCTCGCTCCAATTCCTCTGCCATCACGTAGATACTTCCGCGCGCCGCTGCCGCGATCTCCAATAGCGCCTCTTGATGAGAAGGGTTGTAGCGCACAATGCGAATTCGCTTTTGCGTCGGCAGCGAGAGTGCTCTCGGTAGCGCAAAATACGCGTGTCTCTGAACCGACGAAAGCCGTTCGCCGATGGTCTGTACCATTGAGCCGAATACTCGTGCAGGAAAGCGGTTCTCCGGCCGAAACCAATTCTGGGCTGAGAGATCGCACCCTTTGCGAATCCGCGCCGCCGCAGCTGCCAGCATGACCGCCCGGGATGCGTATGGATTGTTTTCTGAGACCAAGTGCTGCGACATCCAGCCATTTCGCGTGCTGCGCCAGACCGCAAGCGATGCGCGTCCCCGCTTCTTGTCTCCCGCGGTTAGCACATAAAGGAGAGACTCACCGGCACTCAACATTCGCCGCCAGTTTTCCCTCACTTGAGAAAGGTGTGGGAAGAGGCGTGCTGCTTTGTCCGGATACAGAAAGCCGGTATGCTCGTAGAGGGCAAAAATGTCTTCGACCGACAGCGCATTGACCTCAACTCCGTACGCGTCATAGACGTCAGGCAGACGCGGAAGGCTGTCCACAGTCTCCTGGTCAAGTCGGCCTATCACCATATCCGCCGCCTCCGCGACACGCATCCTTAGGGTGCACAGCTAGTTCTGGAACTATTAGTACTTGCTTATTTGTGCCGGAACACCGCGTGTTTCTAAATGGGTCATTCGTACTGTTTTGCGGGAAGCACCCGACGGATTATTACCGTGTTGGATACAAACCCGGTCGGCGTCGCTTAGGAACTCTCTTAGAAAGGGGCAGACCGAGGCAGGAACATATAGGCCATTAACTTACACATTCTGAATGGTTTAACAAAGTAATCGCATGACAGTCCAGGTCGTGTACATAAGTCGGATTGTTTATGAGCAGGTCTGGAATACAGGAAGGCAGGTTCGTTCTGTGCGATTTAGCCTCTGGTTTGAGAAAAGGAGTCCTTCGCTGAGTCTTTGCCAGGACGCCGAGCGAGCCCGCGCAGCCACGCCTCAATTGCGGACTGCTGGTCAGCACCCATCTCTTCAAACACCACGCCCATGCCGAAAATTCCAAAGCCCCCGCCAGAATGTAAGTAGAGTACCTTTCCGTGCAGTTCGCACGTGTTTATCCCATCGCAGATGCGGAGGTGCAATTTCGTGTGACTGGGAATCGGTTCGAGCGCATCGATATAGCAACCACGCGAGCTCAATTCGGCAAGCTGTGCGCGAACCCCCGTTCCATCGCGAAGGGTAACTTCAGCATCCGCGAAAAACGAGAAGCGCGGATTGACGCGCCTTACCGGGTAGGGACCATCAGCCATCGTGTTTCTCCAGTCCGTGAACAGTCGCAATTCCCCGTGAATCCATTGTATAGAACGGCAGCGCGGCACACGCTGGCGTTTGTATGCTCCAGTCGCCGAAAGAGGTACCTGCCTATACGTACGGGTGGCTGAGGGAAAGCAGCAATCGTTGGCAGGCAACGGGGCAGTGGGCCAAAGTCAGCGGACTAGGGGACGCAATTGCCGGAGAAGGAAGATCTTTCTCACGAAATTGGAGAGCCGGCTTTTTCAGCGTCTCGAAAAATCAGTAAGTTACGTATTTTCAATGCCGACGAATATTCCGACTCCCCCGCCTCCACCATTTTTCATACGTGTAGATCGCCGACTACGCTGCTCTCTTTTTACGTTCCACGAGTTGAAGGATCAATGGCGTGAGAATGAGCTGCATGGCCAAATCGAGCTTGCCGCCGGGAATGACGATGGAGTTCGCGCGCGACATGAAACTGTTGTGGATCATGGAAAGCAGATAGCAGAAATCGAAGCCCCGCGGATTTCTAAATCGGATAACGACCATCGATTCCTCCGGTGTCGGTATCAATCGAGCTACAAACGGATTCGAGGTATCGACGGTTGGTATGCGTTGAAAATTGATATCGGTCTGGCTGAACTGCGGGCATATGTATTTCACATAGTCCGGCATGCGCCGCAAAATAGTGTCGGTTACCGCTTCGCTGGAGTACCCACGCGCTGAACCGTCGCGGTGAATCTTCTGAATCCATTCCAGATTAATAACCGGGACAACGCCGATTTTCAGATCGGCGTGCTGGGCGACATTGACGTCGCCCGTGATGACGGCTCCGTGAAGGCCCTCGTAAAAGAGCAGTTCGGTGCCTTCAGGGAAGGGCTCCCATTCCGTAAACGTTCCGGCCGGCGCACCAAAACACTGAGACTCCGTGGCGTCGTGAACGTAATGCCGGGTGCGACCCTGGCCTTGCTCTGCATAGTTTCGGAACACCGCCTCCAGGTCCTCAAAGAGGTTGGCCTCGGGCCCGAAATGGCTGAAATGATGGTCACCCTTCGCAGCCTGTTCGGCCATCACCCGGCGCATTTCCTGACGGTCATATCGATGGAAGGCGTCGCCCTCGATATACACAGCCTTGACCTTCTCGCGCCGGAAGATCTGTTCGAACGTGTTCCGGACGGAAGTGGTGCCGGCACCCGACGACCCGGTCACGGAGATTATCGGATACTTAGTGGACATGGTCACCCATTGCGGTTAGCGGCGCCTGATCAGACCACGGTGAAAGAATAGCGGGGCGTGCTCGGCCGAGAATTGCGGATCGGCGTGGTAACGACTGACGCGCTGCACCGCTGCGCTTGACCCGAACACAATAGGAGTGCGCGCGTGGAGTTCCTTCGGCTTGATGTCGAGGATGCGCAGTACCGCGTTCGTCGCGCTGCCGCCAGCCTGCTCGACCAGGAACGAGATCGGGCTCGCCTCATAAATCAGCCGAAGTCTGCCGTGACGGTAACCGCGCCGCTGATCGCCCGGATAGAGGAAGACGCCTCCGCGCACCAGAATCCGGTACGCATCAGCGACAAGAGACGCGATCCAGCGCATGCTGTGATCCCGGAACAAGGGTCCGTCCGCACCCTTGATGCAATCGTCGACGTAGGCGCGAACGGAATCATCCCAATGGCGGTAGTTGGAGTCTGTGGGAACCGCCAGTCTCGGGATCGCAAGCTTAAATACCCCGGCTCGACGATCGAGAGTGAAGACGTGCACCCCGTTGCCCAGTGTCAAAACGAAGGAGGTTTGGGGTCCGTAGATGATGAATCCAGCGGCCACCTGCTCGTGACCGGGGCGCAGAAAATGATCCGCAGGTCGTGGCGCATGGTTGAGAGCGGGAAAAACCGCGAAGATCGTCCCGATGGATACATTCGCATCGATGTTCGAAGAGCCGTCCAGAGGATCTATAGCAACAACCAGGGGAGCGTCCGGGTTAAGGAGGAGTGGATCGGACAACTCTTCGGACAGCACGGCTGCCACCGGAGCGCGCCGAACCGCGTTGACGAAGGCTTCGTTGGCCATGATATCGAGCCGCTTTTGAGTGTCGCCATCGAAGTTGGCCGTGCCGACGGGAGCTCCCATGGCCCCCGCGATATGGCCAAGCGCTACGAGGTCTGCGACCTGAATCGCAGTCTTTGCAATCAGGCGAAGCAAGACTGCCAACGCCTGTTTGTCCTTGTTCCCGCTCGCGGCCTGGTCCAGGAAAGCGTCGAGCGGCAAACCTCTTTCCAATGTCGCCGGCAATTCCTTCCCAGAACTCGCACGGACGGCCGCGCCAACACGCCGAGTTGTCGTGGCACGGATGGTATCAGCGACGATGATCGGATCAGTCAAATGTGCTCTCCGTTTCATCGCTGAGCGGGGAGTTGGCCGCTGCATCCTGCCCGAACACGCGGCTCGCCAACAGGTCCGGAGCATCGATGGTCATGAGATCTTCTGTGGTGATCTTGAGACCGGAAGCGCTGCGCACGATGCGGTTTGCCTGACGCATGCGAGCGCGGTCCAACGCATTGCGGATCGAGCGGGCGTTCGAGAAGTGAGGCTGTTGCTTGCGGGCGGTGATGTAGCGTGCGAGAGCCTCCCGTCCACTGTCGCTTAGCTTGTAGTTCTGTTTGACGAGAATCAGTTCGCCGATTGCCAGCAACTCGCTGTCCGCATAATCGGGGAAATCGATATGATGAGCGATGCGCGACCGAAAACCAGGATTGCTGCGAAAAAATTTCTCCATGCGGTCCGCATAGCCTGCGAGGATGACCACGAGGTCCTCGCGCTGGTTCTCCATGACCTGCAGCAGGATCTCGATAGCCTCTTGGCCGTAGTCTCGCTCGTTCTCGGCACGGTAGAGATAGTAGGCCTCGTCAATGAACAGGACGCCGCCCATGGCCCTCTTCAAAATTTCCTTGGTCTTCGGCGCGGTGTGACCAATGTATTGCCCGACGAGGTCATCACGCGTGACGGAGATGAGATGACCTTTGCGGACGAAGCCGAGGCGGTGGAGGATGTCGGCCATGCGCAGCGCGACAGTCGTCTTGCCGGTGCCCGGATTGCCCGTGAAGGACATGTGCAGGGTGGGTGGCTCACTCGAGAGGCCGAGTTTCCGGCGCACACGCTCCACAAGAAGAAGCGCAGCGATCTCGCGAATCCGGGTCTTGACGGGAGCAAGGCCAACGAGTTCGTCGTCGAGCTCCGTCAGGACGTCTTCGATTCCAGCTTCTGTCAGTTCTTTCGCGAGATCGACTACCTCGGTTTGCGACCCAGTACTAGGCTGTTTCCCGGCAGGCACGGGCATTGCAAACGGACCAGTGCCACGTGGCCTTTCGGTGGAGACAGGGTCGGTGATACCCGGATGTTCGTAAGATGGAGCCGAATCTGTCATAAGGTTCCGTTCCAGGCAGCCCGTTCAGGCAGCCAAGGAAAAGGGATCATTTGTATCGCTGTCCCTCCGGACGGTCGGTGACATAGGCCTGGGTTGTGTAGCGCACGTTTCGCCCTTCGGCCTCCTGGCGGACAAGCCGGAAGCCTGGCTCTTCCGCTGGGCGATTGACGAGGAAGGAGAGCTTCACGGATTCCCAGCCATGGGAAGAATCGAATCCAGAGAGGCGAATATAACGGTTACCATAGGCCTTGCGGCACTCGGCGAGTTCCATCATTACCGCGGCAGCGTCTTTGATATCGAACATCGGCAGGCCCCACATCTCCCAATAGGTATTTCGAGGATGCGGGTCGTCGGTGAATTCGATGTTCACTGCCCAGCCGTGATCGATGCAGTACTGCGCTTGGGCTCTGATCTGATCGTCGGTCAGGTCGGGCAGGAACGAAAAACAGCCTTGTGTCAATCGCATGATGAAATCTCTCCTTTTCAGACTGCGACGGTCGCGGTGGGAACGAAGTCGGGGGTGTCCGTCGAGGCGTAGTCGAACGTCACATCCTTCCAGATTTCCAGTGCCTGCCTGAGGGGCAGGCAGTTCTTGGCCGCCGCCTGGAGGATTTCCGGGCCTTCGTTTGCGATGTCGCGGCCCTCGTTTCGAGCCAGTACCATCGCCTCGAGGGCGACGCGATTTGCCGTGGCCCCGGCCTCAATTCCAGTCGGATGCCCGATCGTTCCTCCGCCGAACTGGAGCACGACGTCTTCGCCAAGAAGATCCAGGAGCTGGTGCATCTGTCCGACATGAATGCCGCCTGAGGCAACCGGCATAAGCTTCCGGAGGGATGCCCAGTGTTGGTCGAAAAAGAGGCCATTCTCGAGTCTCTGCCGCACGAAGTCTTCTCGGCAGATATCGTAATAACCTCGTATCGTTCTCGGATCGCCTTCGAGTTTGCCGACCACCGTGCCGGCGTGGATGTGATCAACACCGGCGAGGCGCATCCACTTGGCGATGACCCGAAACGAGACGCCGTGGATCTTCTGCCGCGAGTAGGTGCCGTGCCCGGCGCGGTGCAGGTGAAGAATCATGTTATTTCGGCGCGCCCACTTGGCCATTGACTGAATCGCGGTGTAGCCGATCACAAGATCAATCATCACGATCACGGAACCAAGTTGGCTCGCAAATTCTGCGCGTTCGTACATGTCTTCCATTGTGGCGGCGGTGACGTTTAAGTACGACCCTTTGACCTCGCCGGTCATGGCTTGCGCGCGATTCACAGCCTCCATGCAGTAGAGGAATCGGTCACGCCAGTGCATAAAGGGCTGCGAATTGATATTTTCGTCGTCCTTCGTGAAGTCCAGCCCGCCCTTCAAAGCTTCGTAGACGACCCGGCCGTAGTTGCGCCCGGAGAGACCCAGCTTTGGCTTGACCGTTGCCCCCAGAAGAGGCCGGCCGAACTTGTCCAGACGCTCGCGCTCGACGACGATCCCGGTCGCAGGGCCGTCAAATGTTTTTACATAGGCGACGGGAAGACGCATGTCCTCAAGCCGCAACGCTTTTAGCGGCTTGAAGCCGAAGACGTTCCCGATAATCGAAGCGGAAAGATTCGCAATTGAGCCCGGCTCGAAGAGGTCCAGGTCGTAGGCAACCCAGGCGAAATAGGAGCCCGGTGCGTTGGGCACAGGTTCGACGCGATAGCACTTGCCGCGGTATTTCTCGCACGCAGTCAATCGATCCGTCCAAACTACCGTCCACGTGGCGGTGGAGGATTCCCCCGCGACCGCTGCGGCCGCCTCGATCGGGTCGACACCCTCCTGTGGGGTGACTCGGAAAAGCGCGATGATATCCGTCTCTTTGGGTTCGTATTCCGGCTCCCAATATCCCATCTTCTTGTATTCCATGACCCCGGACTTGTAGCGGTCCTTCCCTCGAACCGTCGAGGCCTTGCCATCAAGAGCTTTTGCGCTAGTGTTCATGACCGTATCTCCCTTGTGCGGCAGCAATCCTGGCGAAGATTCGACGCTCTCGCTGGCGACGCCCTCTACCAACTCCTGTGATGCCCTCGCCCTTGGGGCGGATGGAGAGCGATTCCCAAAACTTAGCAGCTTGAAGGCAACAATAAAACTGAATATAATTTGCACTAGACATAAGAATATTGATGATTCTTCGTGACCAATCTGACCTTCAAGCAATTGGAAGCGGTGCAAGAAGTGGCGCGTACCGGCACCGTGGTCAAAGCTGCTGGAGTGCTCCACGTGACGCCGGCGGCGCTCACTTCTCGGATCAAGCTCCTCGAAGAAGACCTGGGCCTGGCACTGTTTGACCGCACTGGAAACCGCTTACGTGCGACCGACGCCGGTCGTGAAGTGATTGCTGCCGCCGCGCGCATTGATCGCGGCCTCGCAGATCTCGCCGACACGCTGGAGGCAATGAAGGGACTTCACGGCGGGCGCGTGCGCTTTGGCGCGGTGTCGACAGCAAAATACTTTGCGGCTCAGCTCATCGCGGGATTCCTGCGCCAGCATGTAGGGGTCGAGCTCAAGCTTGTCGTGGGAAATCGCGCCGAGATCATCGAATCCCTTCGCAACTACGACATCGACATGGCTTTGATGGGGCGCCCTCCAGGGGACTTTGGTGTGGAAAGCGAGGCGTTCGGGCCGAACCCCCATGTAATCATCGCTTCCGCCGACCACCCTTTGAGGCGCCGCCGGCGCGTCGCTAAGGCCGAATTGGCTAACCAGAAATTCCTGGTTCGCGAGGAAGGTTCCGGCACCCGAAGCATATTCGAGTACCTGTTCAACGAAGCAGGCATACGGCATCCGAGAGACAGTATCGAAATGGGGTCAAACGAAACGATCAAACAGGCTGTGATGGCGGGTCTCGGTCTCTCCTTGATCTCGGCGCACACGATTGCGTCTGAAGTTGCCGCCGGGCGGCTGGCTATTTTGAAGGTCGAGGGCTTGCCAATCGTGCGGCAATGGTTTGTGGTTCGGCGCTCCGACCGTGACCTTCCGCCGGCGGGCGGCGCTTTGTGGACGTTTATCGCAAAAAAAGGGAGTACGTTTCTACCGCAGCTTGGTTCGGCATAGGAAACACCGCCATCACCGCTGATTAGAAGTCCGCGTTCCAGATACGCTCCAGTTGGGCCGCAATTTTGCTGTAACCACTCATTCGCGGAATAACGCCTTCCTACAGTGACAGACGATTCTAGCTCGAAGCGTACCGCAAAGAGGCAGCACCTTGCTTGCGACTTGGATCATCTGTCGTTGTCGGAATCGTCCCTTCCGTGAACGGGAGTGAAAAAGCTTTCGAGGACGAAGTCAGCTACCTCGCGGCCCAGCCGTTGGCCACTGGTGAGGTCAGAGCGGAAATGCACGCCGCCGAAAATCCGGCTTAGGGTCGCTTCTTCAGCTGCAGCCGAAAAGCTGGTGAAGGAGCGGTCTACTCCTGGCAAAACTTCAGAAGTGACACTGAAGTCGAAATGATTTCTTCTGAAGAAAGAAATCAGGACGGAAGCCCCACTGGCGCTGATAACAGCGTGTGCGCCCGGATAGGCGGGATCCGGTGTCGTGTTACCAACCTCCGGGAGCCAATTCGGGTCAGGGAGTGTCTCGGGGTTGCCGTCCATAGCAGCCTCGCGGATGGCAGTTACCGGTCGCCAGAAGTTGTACGTGTATTTAGCGTCGTAAAAAGCGATCACGTCATCGGCAAATGCCACGTTTAACTGCGCGAAGAGACGAGCGTTTTCTGCCGTTGTTAGATTGTGCGTCACGGCTGCCGTCTGGGCGATCTCGTTCCAGTAGTTCTGGATGGCTCCATTCCAAAAGCGGCCTGTCAGCGCCTGGTCTGGAGTTGCGGCGGTGCTTCCCGCGATTCCCAGTGATTTCACTTCATTGAAAACATCGCTGTAGGTATCGCTGGCCAGCGCGGGAGGAGGGCCGGGGCGAAACTGATTCGCGCGCTCCAGGGCAAAAGGAGTGACATGCGACCAGTTCGTGAATTGAGGCTGCTTGGGGAAGTTCGGTGGTGTCGACTGGTAATCCCCCGGGGCCGTTCCAAAAAGGAAAAGAATCGGCGTATTCGCTGATCCGTCGTTGCTGCGCCGAACCAAAATGCGATCCGCGACAGTTTGACCGATACGGATGCCTTCCGCCTTGTCCGCTCCATCTGGAATTTGTGCCAGCAACTGCTGAAGTTGCGCGTCGAGTGTCGTTTGAAAAGTCGGATATAACGTTACAAGAACTGCGTGCGCTGCCGCATCGGCCGCGGCGTCCTGAGAAGCAAAACGAGATACTCCCGTGAGGCGAACCAAATAGGGTTTATGGGTCCTGTCGATGGCGTTCACGGCATCGTAGATCGCGGCATGCATGATTGCGAAGCTGCGGGTGGGGTGGATCGTTGCCGGCTGTGCCTTTGGGGTGCGTACAATCACGAGAAGTGTTCTGTTCCACTGTACAACTGGATTGACTGGGTGGGCAGAAGAGTCGCGTACACCTTGATGCTCGTAATTAGACGAAGCACCATAAGAACCACTCGTCAGTGCCGAAAGACCGACACAGAGAAATGCGAAAACAATCAAGATTTTTGACATCAAAAGTTCCTTTCATTTCTGCATACCGACGGTGGCGGTGCACGTCGTAAGACAAATGCTCCACTGACCCCGCTAAAGACACTTCCCTTCTTTCATTCGCTCAGCGCAACAGGAACCGAGAGCATCAGAATCAGGGCGCTCTAATGACAGTGACTGAACTTCCTGCCGATTTATTCCTCTCGCGAGCAAGAAAAAACAATACGGAATATTTTTGTGGCTGGAGAGTCCATCTGTTTGTACCGGCCAGAAGCAAGAGGAGCCAAAATGAAAGCAATATCGGGAGTATTTTTGCTGGTGTGCATGCCACTGGGCATGGCGAAGAGCGACAACGCTTATCCAAAGGAAAAGGTAGCCGAATTTGTGGTCGAGAAACTGGACGTAACGTCGATACCGTCTGCGATCCGGCCGAAGCGCGAAAAGGGGAAAAAGACGTTCGGCGATTATGGATATGTAACACGGAAGCTCGACGACAAGGAAGCACTCGTCGAGGCCCCGCAGGGCCATTCGCAAATAAGTGTCAGTATACTGGAAGAAAACAAATCTGGAATTTACGTTTGCTTGAATGGCCGGGCGGAGAAACCAAGCAGTCAAATCCAGCGAGTGTTCCTGCTAACACTGAAAAATGGCGACGGGCTTTTGAAGGGCAGGGAGTCCTGGAAGGAGTTCGCCAGCTGTCCCGCGATTGGTGGGGCCGAGAGCGACTCTGCAGCAGATGCTTACGGGGGATGAGGAGTTCCCCCGAAAATGGTCTCCCTTAAAGTTCCTTATTGTTCGCGAGGCGCGTCGTTCAGCAGGGGGGCCATAGCCGTTGAACGCCGCAGGATAAGGCTAGTATTCAGCTCGTACTCTCTCTTCTGAGTGGATGGGGTTTCGCGGCCTACTTCATCTAACAATGCCCGGAACGCAATCTGGGCCAGCTCTTTCTGTGACATTTGCACTGTTGTCAGCGGCGGAGTCATGAATTGCGCGAGCCGGATATCATCGAACCCCACGAGCGACAGGTCGGTCGGGATCTTGATGCCATGGTCGTACGCTTCGCGCATGACGCCAATGGCGGTCATATCGTTGGAGCACACGACAGCGGTGGGTTGATCGCGCGCGCCGAGCAATTCAACCAGCGCGCGCATGCCTCCCTCCATAGTGTGGTCCCCTGTCACGATGAGTTCCGGGAGCAAGCCGATTTCGGTCATGGAGGACTTGAAAGCTTCCGTCCTAGCCAGCGCTGATTTCAGCCCTGGCGGCCCGGTAATGAACGCGATGCGCGTATGCCGCAGCGCGGCCAAGTGTTGGACTGCTTGGCGAATGCCGTTCAGGTAGTTAATCCGAATGTTGACTATGCCGGGAGCATCGGGCCCGACGTCGACGAACACCAAGGGCACTTTTCGGAAGCGAAGATGGCCGAGCAAGGCTTCCTCCATACCGAACGTTAGAATCGCGACACCGTCGACACGGCGCTCAATCATACGCCGCACGGACTGCTCCATTCTTTTTGGATCGTGAATCGTGGAGGTTAGAAGAATTTCGTAATTGTTCTCCACGGCGAGATGTTCGAAGGTCTGAACAATTTCAGGGAAAAACGGGTTGGTGATTTCGGATACGATCAGGCCCAAGATTCGGCTTCTGCCTGACACCAGTGCCCGGGCCTGGGTATTCGGGAAATAGCCCAGTTCGTCGACGACTTTCCAAACGCGCTTGGCGAGCAGAGGATTGACCGTAGGGACGTGGTTAATCGCTCTGGAAACGGTGGCGGTGGAAACTTTTGCCCTTCGTGCAATCTCCCGGAGGTCCATGACGGTACTTAGTATTATCCTCGGCTGTAGACATATCCTAGCACGGAGACTCGGTATACGTTTACCGCATCAACTTGAAAGAAACTGCAAGGTTATTGCGGCCTATCGGCAGATTCCCGTGCTTCGCATTCGCGAAGCACCTTGCCACGGAGATCTCCACCTTTGAAGACACAGACCCAGCCATTCTCGGCAAAGGTTTGCTCCACTAATGTCCTGTTAATTGTGATATATAGCAAGGTTTAATAGGCCGAATGATCCGTTAGCTGTAATCGCTTTCTCAAATGAAGTATCCTGTCGTCGCGCATGTTGCGCGCCCGAGTTGGTGATAGGAATGAGCCGGTTCAAGAGAGTCGGGCACATGGTGGTTCCGCTGCCTTATTCACGTCGCTTGCGTGTAAGTACCTTTAAGGGCAAAGAATGATCGATCTTGCAAACCTGGAAGTGTGGTTTCTCACTGGCAGCCAGCATCTCTATGGGCCGGAAACTTTAGAAAAAGTTGAGGAGCATTCTACAGCCATCGCCCGATCTCTGTCGGTATCTGCGCACATCCCCGTGAAGGTCATCTGCAAACCTGTGATGACGAGCAGTAATTCGATTCACCAAGTCTGTTTGGAGGCTATCTCCTCAAAGAATTGCGTAGGGCTGATCGTCTGGATGCACACTTTCTCTCCCGCACGAATGTGGATCGCCGGCCTTCGATTGCTGAACAAGCCGTATTTGCATCTGCACACGCAATTCAATGAAGAACTGCCGTGGTCGACCATCGACATGAACTTCATGAATCTGAACCAATCGGCTCATGGGGACCGCGAATTCGGATTCATCGGGGCCCGCATGCGCCTGCATCCGAAGGTAGTCGTCGGATCCTGGCATGATACAGAGGTTCACGCGGAGATTGGGACTTGGGTACGCGCCGCTTGTGCCTGGCACGATGCGCAGCATTTGAAGGTCGCGCGCTTCGGCGACAATATGCGTAACGTAGCGGTGACCGAAGGAGACAAAGTCGAAGCAGAAATCAGAATGTGTTATTCCGTGAATGGATACGGCGTCGGAGATTTAGTTCAGCGGGTTCAGCAGGTGACCGACGCGGAAGTCGAGAAACTCACAACTGGTTACGATGAAGCTTACGCCGTTGTGGAGCCGCTACGTGCCGGCGGATGTCGGCGGCAGGCCATGCGTGAGGCAGCAAGAATTGAGTTGGGTTTGCGACATTTTCTTGAAGAAAGCGGCTCTAACGCATTCACCGACACGTTTGAGGACTTGCATGGACTCGCGCAGCTTCCGGGAATTGCGGTGCAGCGCCTGATGGCGGATGGATTCGGCTTTGGGGCGGAAGGCGACTGGAAAACGGCAGCCCTCGTACGGGCGATGAAAGTGATGAGCCATGGTCTGAACGGCGGAACGTCCTTCATGGAGGACTACACGTACCACGTGAGAAATGGCGGGCAGGTGCTGGGTGCGCACATGCTAGAGGTATGTCCGTCGATCGCCGAAGGCAAGCCGTCGGCGGAAATCCACCCTCTTTCTATTGGCGGGAAAGCAGACCCCGTCAGACTGGTATTTGCAGCCTCCACCGGGAGCGCGGTGAATGCTTCCGTCGTCGAGATGGGCAGCCGCTTTCGTCTAATCGTCAATAAGGTGAATTTGATTCCCCCCGAGCAGCCTCTCCTGAAATTGCCCGTGGCGAGAGCAATCTGGGTACCGGAGCCGAACCTCAAGGTAGCGGCAACGACCTGGATCTATGCGGGCGGCTCACACCACACCGGGCTGAGTCGCGCAGTGACCCCTGAGCACCTGCAGGATTTCGCGGAGATGGCCGGGATGGAATGTTTGCTGATCGACAGCAACACAACCATCAAGGGCTTCGTGAAGGAGCTGAGAAGTAACGATGTGTACTACCATTTATCGCACGGCTTTTAGGACGAAAGGGCAAAACGGCCGGCAAACTGGCCTAGCTTTATGGCTTCCAAAATTGCTGGCCGCCCCCCGGATCAAGCGGACCACTGAATGACCGTGTACGAGCGCGCGGGCACCTCAAACTTCGTCCGCCCACCGTTCGTGGAAGGCTTAGCAAATGCTTGCGGCGCGACGTGTTGGGGTGATTCGAAAGTATTGAACGCTTTCAAATCAGTTCCGGTCAGAACATTAGAGGCCAGCACCTGGCCCGGCCCCTTGTCCTGCCAATTAATTTCCAGAACGTGCGGCTTCGATAGGTCGCGATTCAGAACGAAGATCCCAACTTTTCCATCCTGAGGATTAATGGTTCCGGCGACGTCCACGTACGGAACCTGGCCCATCTTCACAACTTCGTAGGTTGGTGACTCCACGAGAAGACTTAGGACGGAACCGCGAGCATACTGAAGCGCCCAATCATAGGGGTAGTAAATGGTCTGGCGGAGCAAGCCGTTTGCATTGGTGGATATTGGCGCAATGACGTTAATTAGTTGGGCCAGGCACGCCACCTTGACTCGATTCGCATTCCGCAGCAAAGAATTGACCAGGCCTCCCACGAGCAATGCATCTTCGAGGTTGTATACCTCTTCCAATAAATGAGGCGCCTCCTGGTGATGCCCGTTTGCGGCGTCCCCGCTCCGGGCTCGGTACCACACGTTCCATTCGTCAAAAGACAACCACAATTGTTTCGGCGAGCGCTTGTGCCCGCGCACTAGGTCACAAACCGCGACCGTCTCCGCGATTTGTTGTTCCATGCTGAGGTTCATCGCAAGGAACTTCGAAGTATCGCCCCCGGTGTCCGCAGGAGCATTGGTGAAATAGCGGTGCAGGGATAGACAGTCGACGTAGTCGTAGCATTGCTCCAGAACCTCGCGGTCCCACTCAAGATAGGTGGGCATGAAAGGGCCGCTTGATCCGCAAGCAATCAACTGCAGCGAAGGATCAACGTAGCGCATCTGGCGCGCGGCGTCCTGGGCCTTCATGCCATACTCGGTCGCGGTCATGTGGCCTATCTGCCAAGGGCCATCCATCTCGTTCCCCAGGCACCAGTTCTTTACCTTGTAGGGCTCCGCAATCCCGTGCTTGCGGCGGAGATCGCTCCATTTCGTTCCCTGATCCAGGTTGCAGTATTCGACCAGAGCGGCAGCCTCTTCAGGAGTTCCCGTCCCAAGGTTGAGACCCATC
>Ga0209240_1000084_pt1 | contig 33727 bp, 34 predicted proteins | sample GraSoi_2013_80cm_FD_185828 | JGI IMG/M metagenome (GOLD analysis project Ga0209240, IMG submission 185828) | Grasslands soil microbial communities from the Angelo Coastal Reserve, California, USA - Sample 9_17_2013_80cm (SPAdes) (version 2) | ecosystem: Environmental > Terrestrial > Soil >...
CGTTCCGTTCCGCTGTCGCCGAGATAGGGTAGTTTGCAAAGCGGTGCGCGGAATCCTGGCAAAAGGATAGCGACTCCATTGGCGTCGATCGGCCCTACCTCTAATAGAATCGTGCTTTTCTCGCTCATATCTCTTTCCAGTGGCAAGCCGTACGTACGCGCTAACTCTGTTAGCTGGACCAGGTCGCTTTCCGGAACCGTCACCGGGATCTTCTCGGTTTCGCCAAAGGTCACTCCATTGATCAAAGCAATAGCATGGCTTTTTCCGTCCCCGGTACTGACGCCCTCGACGAAGAGGTCGTTCTGTATCGCCTCGACCAAAGTCTGGAGATACCGTTGAGCCGCTTTACTACCGAACGAATTGTCTAACTCTATGCCATGCCCAACCAGCGTCTTGCTGGCATCTGCACTAACAAACGGATCTCGGGCTACGGGACTGTATCTAAATGCGTAGAGATCCGGTAAATGAGGCGTGATTATCTCTCCGCCAAACCCGAGCTGTGACGTCGAAACAACCAGCAACGTGAAGTAGAATCCTTTCCTCATTTCGCTGTTAACATCCGGATGGTAAGCCGAGTATCCAGATAAGTGGGATCCGTCGAAAAAGGCGGAATACTCGCTGGACGACTCAAAAGCACCTTATCAAAATACAAGAACAAGTCGGCATTCTCCTGCTCGGACAAGAGAGGCACTAGCCGATGAAACTCGAGGCCGGCGGTGCCGGCTTCATAAATGATAGACATTTCTCCATTCGGAACCCGAACGGGCTGCACAATCAGTCCCGCTTGAGTGAACCCGGCGATGCCCGCTGATTCAAACGAAGAACTATCGCCGGTAAGTGGAGCGGTAGGCGCGGAGTTAATGTGCAGCGATGAAGTACCCCGGGACGCGATCATGGTATCGCTAAGACGCGAGTAAAGCGCGTCGATTCGGGGTTTACTGACTCGAAGTCCCTCAATTTCACCCGCCAGATGGTCATTTCCAGTTTCCTGTTGCCGATTCTCTTGCTCCAGTAACCGGACAGCGGCTCGACCTCTGGCTAGCAGATTGAGCTCTACTCCTAGCAAACCCGCTGCGATGAGGGTCGCGGCTATAAAAAAGATCGCCTTGAATTGCATTTGGCCAGTCAGGTTAAGTTCACAAACGGTCCGGATCCGCAATACGCTGTACTCCCAAAGCCGAATAGTTCCCGGCCGGTGTGATCGAATAGACTAGTAGGAATGGCACCAGGTTTTCTGTCCCCTCGAGCAGTTTCGATCTAACCAACTGGGAGCCGATCGGCAGGCGCTTTTTTAGTTCGTTGGTAAAAGCGTCTAATTCATCCGCGTGACCGAATTTCAGACTTCCCTGCAGGGAAAGTGTATAGACCTCCGGTACCCGATAGGTACCGCCCACAACTGGTAGAGCTTGAAACCTGGCGGCTTCTATAGAGATCTTTTCAAGAACGGCATCCGCCGGCACGGTTTGTTCAATCGCCGCCAGCACAGCGCCACATGGAAGCCGCCCCCGAATAATCGGCTCCCATTGCTGTATCTGGCCTAGTTTCTGGCGGGTGTCTTTAAACGCCATCAACTTGCTTTCCAGCTCGTTCTCGGTCGCTAAAAGTTGGACCTTTCTGTCGCTTTGGGCCTGATAGTCTCGCCAGGCGGTAAGCGCAAAAAACAGGATCGGCAACTGCAGAAATGCAGCTATCAAAACGATGAAACCAACTCCCCGGAAGACGAGCTCGCGTTGATAGCTCCTGAGAATGATCCTTTCGGGGCTGAGGAAAAGGTTTTTCATTTAAACTCCTGAGCAAGCCAGCGTGACAAGAGTGCGACCGGCGAACGGGTAGCCAAGCTGGGTGCTCGTTGCCGCTGAATGGTGATATCCCCACCCTCTATCTGTTGCAGAACTGAGCCGGTCAGCTGGAATCCCTGGATCTCTGAATAAACCGGATCTTCGTCAGACGACCAAGACCAAACACAAACGTAAGGATCTTTATCCGGACTCAGTTGTTTCGCGAGCTGGGCTAGTTCCTGACGCACCGACTCGACATCTTCTTCGTACTGTCGAAACAAAATGATTTTTCTGTCTTGGATAACCGCCAGGGCTAGTGAGCTAGTAAGGCTCAATAGTAAGAACGCCGTCCTTTCCTGAGTCGGTACTCTCTTCAGAAACCAGGCCAGACAGGCCACGGGAACGGGCACGATCGCTAATAGCGCCGCGTCTTGTCGTTCGGTCCAAAGCTCGCAATCCGCACAGTAATCAGCGGGCATCCCGAGAATGATGATTTGAGAGTGTTTCCCTTGCAGGTGGCCGGTAACAGGCTTCAGCATTGCATCTAGCACTGCCCAACGAAACAGCCGATCCTCGTCCCACACGCCGATTACCTGCCGCGGTTCCTCTGCCAGGCTCTCTAAGATACCTTCAACCGTTGACTCCCGTAGATTCGGTACCAAATGAACGTTACAATAAAGATCGCTAACGGTGCAGTCAGGTAACAACACCAGCTCCGCTTTCCCGCGCAATCTATTTCGAGCCAGGAGCTTAGAAGTAAAGGTGCGAACCCCCGTTGTACTAGGTTCTGGTTTACTCGGCACCGGAGGAGCGTCCGGTAAATCGCCGATATTTTCTTCGAATGCCACCACTCGTTGTCGCCGCGCTAACAACACCGACGACGTTTTCGGGGAAAGAAAAAATACGCCCACTTGTTCAGACGTCGTAAACAATCCCCCGGAGAGATAATACCGGAGGGGAAAATGTCGAAGGTAATGCCTGAACGAGTAGTTCATCGGGGCTTATCTTACATCATCAAATTGGAGTTATTACAACTTTATTTTTCAATGTATCTAAATTCGTTGGATTATTTCCATTGCCGGCAAGAAAGTGGCAAAAACGATCCCGCCAATAATCAATCCAAGCACAATGATCAAAAGTGGATCCAGGACTTGCCTAAGCGCGGCTAACCGGCTGTCCAGTTGGCGTTCGAGTAACGTGGTTAGCCGGAACAGCCCGTCGCTACCGGCGCCTGCCGCCTCCATAAAAGACAGTCCGTTGATGACTAACTCGCCAAAGATATCCCGGTCGTCGTTCAGTGCCGCAGCCAATGACTCGCCTCGTTGCACCCGAACTAGGGTCCGGCCAATGGCCGACCGATATTCATAGTTCCAGCTCAGGTCACGGCATAAGAGAAGTGCTTGAGTGGTTTTCGCGCGAGCATGCTTTAACTGCGCAAAAGTCCTGACGAAATTAGCCCTGAGAAGGAGAAGCATGAGCGCACCGATACCCGGTAAACGAAGAACTCGGCCATGGAACTTGGGATGCTTCCTCACATAGCTCGGGACTCGCGAAACTAGCAGAACCGTGCCCGCAATCAGCCCTAGCACTACCAGAGGGTAATGGTTGCAAAATTGGGAAAGATTGAGCAAACAGACCGTCGGAAGCGGCAGATTGGCATGCATTTCCCCTAGCACCCCAATGAACTGCGGGACTACCCGGGTCATCAACAACCAGACGACTCCTATCGCCGCGGCAAATACGATCATCGGGTAGATCAGCATCATTAGGAGGCGATGCCTTAAATCCTCGTTTCTCGCCCAGATCTTGCGGACGTTGGTTAGAGCTTCTGTTAATGTGCCACCTTCTTCTCCGGCCGAGACTAAGCCTATGGCAACCTCGTCAAAAACTTCCGGATAAGAAGAAATCGCGTTGGCAAACGACATCCCTTTAGAAACACGATCGCGGAGCCTTTCAGTGATGTGCGCCATCCGCTTCCCAGAACGATCCCGGGTTGGGGTTGTACTTAGGCAAATCGAGAGCGCGGTTCGAAAATCCATTCCCAGGTAGACAGCTGCCTCTAGATTCTCGAGGAAGGTCAATTTCGTTCGCAGTGAGACTCGTTGCTTCTTTTCGACGGTCTTCTTGCGCGAAGGATCTGTAATCAGGACGATCGGCTGATTCAGGTTATTTAACCGGACACTGACGTCTGCTAGAGAGTGCCCTTCGATCACCGCTTTGACGTAGGAGTCGCCTTTGCGCTTTTGCGTGACGTACTCGAACCTCGGCATAAACGGCGACTGATAGAATAGATGTTAGTTCCCCGTACCGGACGGAGGGATTGGGCTCGTTGGGATATTGTACGCCGAGATGTACTGGTTCGAAGAAGCTCCGGCTCCCCCTTGAAAATACGGATTACTACCCCAAACGCCGAGGTTGATGGAACCACCAGTTCCTTGATCCAGATCGGCCTTACCTTTTATTGGAACGCCGTATCTAGTGAGATAGGGACCGATCTGCACAATTTCAACCGAGGCAGTATCGGATGGCACTGGGGTGCCGTTGGTCTGCGCGTCAATCGCGTATTGCACTTTCGCCTTTTGCACTGCATCGAGCCGCTGTGCAATCATGGCAGCCTGCGATTTCTTCAGCGAATCCATTATCGCCGGATAGATAATGGCCGCGAGTGCAGCGATGATCGCGATCACCACTAATATCTCGACCAAGGTCATGCCGACCTCCGCTCTCCTACGCGCATAGGAGCTTTGCCGATGAATCAGTAACATCTTCATCGCGGTTATCATTAACGTTAATTCCTGATGTTACCGTCCCTGGCTCTTTCAATTTATATCAAATGCAATTTTGTTGGCAATGTTTATCTACTTCTGTGTCGCAGAAAATTTGTTGCACCTTTCGGGAGGGGCAAGCCCACGCTCGTTTCGCTGCCCAACACCCGGATCAGCGGGAGCTCATCCCTACCGGATCTGTACGGTAAGCTCTGAATCCGGTTCAGAAATATAGCCGGTTAGATCGCCAGCCTTAGATGTTGTAAATGAAGTAGTTGCGCTCATCCCTTTGGCGTCGGCATGCAGTTTACTATTTCCGCCGCCTCCATAACTCCACACATCTACCAGGGAGAGTTTATGTACGCCTTCTTTTAACACTGGGAAAGGCAATAGCCGGTCAGCGTACAAAGTATCAAAGAAACCGAGCGTGTTGCCATCGATAACCACTAGGCCGTCGAAAACAAATCCGCGTTCGGATCGGAAGGAGATTGAGCCATTCTGTCGACGCCGGGCGTCCCACTTCTGCTGGTAGCTTAGGAGAGTTTCCGGCCACTCTTTACGATCGATTCCGGCGGCCGTGGCTACATTCAATCCGCGATAAAATCCAGTCCCATAGTAGGGAGAGAATTTGTCACCGATATCGACAAAGTGGTCCAAAACAGCTCGTAACACCGCGTGCCCGGCGTCAGTTCGGCTAAGCTGCTGCGCCGCCCAGCCATCCGCAGCCGCTTCATCCCGGCTCCCTAGTGCGAGATGACCGTATTCATGGACACGAAAGAAGAAGGAGGCGCCAGGATGGCAGTTATCAATGGCGGTCGCTCTATCAGGGCACAGAAAGATAATGCCATGCGGATTGAGAAGAGACGGCTGGAACGACACCCCAATTCCGTGACGCGTCTTCTTGCAGTCATTTCGAACCGGAACAGCGTGAAGGTCATCGGGCGGATTCCATTGCGCGCTGCTTAACTGACTGAAGAACAACCACATAAGTAAGATAGCAGCCTTGCGGGTGATCATGCTCTGAAAACTATCGGCTGCTATTAGCCGGTTGTTCCGCATCAAATGCAGAATTCAATTCTTCAATAGAGACATTACCGGTTATCCTGAGCAGGAAATCTGAGCCATCAGGGACATTAATATAGGTACCGTCTCGATAGATTGCCTGTTTGACACCGGCGTCGTTCAGATTCGGATCTTGAACGCTTTTAAGTCCTTCGGCATTTAACGGGTCGAGCATCGTCGCGGTCACGCGAATCAGATGATCACTAACATAAAAGGTCCATCGGTCGTGAGATAGGATGCGGTTACGTTCTGGCTGACAGAAACCTTCGCCGATGACCTTAGTGCCGGCAGGAACAATAATTTTCCCGACCGAACTGACTAAATCTTCCTGGACATTGCCGACGATTGTAATGCGTTCATTGAGATTGTTAATATCTCGCAGCGTTTTGCAATGCACTGTAACTTGAGATTCGTTGGTTTCTGCCCCCGGAGAGTAAGCCGAAAAAAAGGAGGGTTGCGCAGGTGTGCCTCCTGATCCTGTTACTTTCGCAGACGCCGACGGATGCGAGTTATTAGCATGGTCCAACGCGGCGACTTTCGCGTTGATGAACAGGATGAGGAATAAGTAGGGCAACATAAACATTCCCTTTTAGCTCAATCGTGTTAGCGACCGGTACTATTGAGCTTTGTCTCCAGGATCATACAGAGCGTCAAGAGCCTTCGTGATATCTCGAAATCGCTCCCGCATTCCGGGGAGCAATCCGCGCCCTTCGTGGACCACTAACATGCAAACCCGCCCTTCGAGAAAAATGCTGATCGGTGAATCGGCGAGCAGGGTGAAAGCGCTCACTTCCGCGGAGCTGAGCGCGGTTCCAAACTCGCGCACGGCTCGCATCAAAGCGGGAGCGGATAATGCAGCGCCCTCTCGATAAGTCTCCGGTAGTTCACCTCCTAACACCGTGCCATCGTCGAGCATGATAAGAGCCGCTCGAACTTTGGGAAAAGCCCGTAACAGCTGGGCAACTTGTCCAGCATCAAGAAAATCGTCAGTCAGGAATAGCTCTTGTAACTGTTCTAGTCCGCGCCGGCGTTGAGGCTTTGCCGGTTTACTGGCCGGTTCCGGCAACTTCGAACTCTCCTCCGCGGCTGGTTGAGGAGCGCTGACCGACGCACTGGGAGCGGGCAATTTCGGTCTTGCCAGATCGGCAAACGGGTCGGGGCGAACAGGCCTTTCAACGCCAATCCCGCCGCCGACAGTAGCTGCCTCGCCTAAGTCTTTTCTGGGTTGGAGTTCCTGCCTGGGAACTGGCGCCGCAACCTGAACGGGTGGCATCGAAGAAGGATCCTCACGAGCTTCGAGTTTCTCGCGAATTACGGGTAGGTCGGAACCGAACTCATTGGTTGCGACTGCGGGCCGTTGCGGGGCGGAACTTGATTCGGACGAATGCTCCTCCAGTTTGAGAAACCCCTCGTCCTCGCGGGCGACCTGGGCAATAGGCGTATCAAAATCAGGTGCTCCCGCCAAGTTTGATCCATCATTTGCAGACCGGATAACACTTTGCAGCTGTAGTACGACCGATCGGAGGGACAACGGAAAAACAGTGTCTTCTTTCAGTTGGTCCGGGACCAGGCCGGGATAAAGTTCGCGCAAGATCTTTGCAGAAATAGTAACGCGGCCATCCATCAAGCCATCGGTCTGCTTCAGTTTCACCCGGATTTCTCTTGGTTCGTAAGTGCTCCAGTTTAAAGCTGCGCCGATCTCGCTCGTGAAGTCCACGGGACGCAGCCTAATTTCGTGTTCCTCCACGGGCACATTACCTGCAGGATCACCGGCAGCCTTCTCCGGTGATCCCAAGCCGGTCTTTAAATTGCGGAAAAGATAGTTCCCAAATTTTGGAGCCATAGAGGATAGGAGGGTAGAAGGATAGGAGGATAATCTTGCAGATGATTACGAGCCTAACTGTGCGCGTCCGTGGTGTGCACATCTATCTCGAATAATAATAACTTGCAATAATAATGTTTTATTATTTAGCCAATCCCGTCTGAAGAGACGGTCATCTCGGCAAAGCCTGATCCCGGTAGATCCGATCCTTCCAAGTAACCCCTTTACCCTTCGCTCGGCGAAAGCTGTTAGCAGCGATCAACAAGGCCAGGCTATAACCAATCGGATGAAAGCAGACGCTGATCCAGGAGGTATTAAAACGGAACGTCGCGACCACCCGCAGGCAAAGAATGACGCCGATAACCAGATAAAGCTCGCGCCGCGGCCAGAAAGGTAAAACAAGAAAAGGAAGGACGCAGACCAGGAACTGCCAAAGGACCGCGAACCAAAACCCAACCCAATCGCCATCAAAAACCGGCCACAAATTTTTGGTAAAGCCTTCCCAGATATCACCGATCGAGGAATACATTCGACAACTGATGAGGCGCGTTCCGTCGCACGATATCAGCCGCCAGCCGTCCGGAATGCGTTTACCGAGTTCGCGAGCAAGCGCAACATCTTCCACCAAGTGTTCGCCCACGGCCCGATGACCGCCCATCTTTAAATAGCTCTCCCGGCGGAACAAAAGAAATTGGCCGGAGGCCGTGCTACATCGGCCTAAAAATTTGCGGCCGAGAACTCGTGCTAGCCAAGGGACACGCTGGGCCCAGATCAGTAGCCAGTGCGGTAAATAAGATCCGGCCACGACAAACAGCAACGGAATCACCAGCTGCTCCGCCCGGGTGACGGTGGTTTGATATGGCCAAAGGGTCAGCAAATCAGCCCGGAACTGTTGCGCAGCCGCAACCGCGGAAGAGACGGCCTCCGGCTGATGGACCGTGTCTGCATCGGTGAACAATAGATATTCGCCGCAGGCGACCTCAGCTAACTGATGACAGGCCCATGATTTTCCGGTCCAGCCTGGCGGCAAAGGTTCACCCGTCAGCAAGCGCCGGTTCGATCCGGGATCGGTCGAGAAACCGAGAGAGCGGACGATCTCGGCGGTAGCGTCCTGCGATTCGTCATCGAGAACCACAATTTCAAGCGACGGATAATTTTGGGAGATCAGCGATTCTAAGCAGGCTCTGATGCGGAGGGCCTCATTTCTGGCCGGCACTAAGACCGAGACGCTCGGCGTCGCGGCGGATGGGGCTTCGGGACGGAGACGCGGCAGGAGTAAGACGTTGAGAATAAACTGGATAAGGAGAATTCCGTTGACCAGGATCGAGAACCAGAGCCAGAGGTCGACGATCATACTGGCAACGCCGTGAGCGCCGAGAACGCCGGCTCGTCCGACGAAGCCTGCCCGGCTTGTCCGACGCAGCCTCCCGGAGTTTCAAACGACGGGGCGGAGTCGGAGAACGACCCTGGCATCTCATGCGCCAGCCGGTGCATTGGCGAAACGGCGAATGGGCGAATGGGCGAAACGGCGAGAGGCCGTAGGGACCCGATTCTCTTTAAGAACCACAAAATTTTGCACATGATCTTGACAGAGAGCGGCGGTTGAATGGCATAAATTCCGGCCATGTTCAGGGCGATGCGACATACATTATTCACGTTACCGGCGTTGACAGCGTTCGCGGCGTTATTCATCACCGGTTGCGCTCAAATCGAAAACACCGTTTACGATATCAGAGGGCTGCCGCCCGGCAAAGTGTCGGTGGTCGTGGATCTCACTGCGCAGGAGGCGTATCTTTATGCTGGCGGCCAGCTGGCGCTAAGGGCCACGATCTCGACCGGCCGGGAAGGCTACAACACCAGCCCGGGCCGGTATAAGGTGATCCAGAAGGACGTGGATCATCGCTCGAGTATTTACGGCGAATACATCAAGGACGGGATCGTCCTCAAAGCGGATGCGAATGTTTACAAAGATCCTAAGCCGCGGGGCGCGAAATTCCTGGGAGCGCCGATGCCTTATTTCATGCGGATTTATGGCGGGGTCGGCCTTCATGAAGGGGACCTGCCGGGATACCCGGCATCGCACGGCTGTATCCGGATGCCGGGCTCGAAAGCAAGACGGTTCTTCGACGCGGTGGAGATCGGAACACCGGTCAAGGTGGTTAGATGAAAAGGAGCTAGGAGGGGGATGCGAAACGGCGAAACGGCGAATGGGCGAAACGGCGAAGGCCCAACGATTGCGAGGGCGAAAAACTCGGCGCGCCGGGTTTTTCGTCCTACCGAGCAAGGAGATTTTCACGCGGCCGTCGCGGCATCGCCGTATCGCCCTTTCGCCGTTTCGCCGTTTCGCATCCGGCTCCTAAATTCTGGATTGTGGCTCCTGCCTTACGCGCCTCGCACCGTTTGCTCTACCCACTTTAGGAGATCTCGTTTCTCGTAATAAAGATAGTCCCAATTATCTTTAAAGTTGCCGATAACGGAGTAACCGAGATAGAGGGTATCGCTGAGGGACTTGGTACCTTGAGAGATCGTTCTCCCTCGGCTATCCACCAGGGTATAGTTGAAGGTCATCCGTAACGGCAAATATTGGCGCTCGTACCGGATTTGACTGTGCTGTGGTTTCCACGGCTCGTAACGGCCGCCGAGATCAATATCGGTGAATTGCAAAATGAGCGTACAGCCTGGAGCCGTCTTCGCCACGACCGGAGATAACGCCTGCGTCATTTCGTCGCCGAAAATCTTGGCCGATTTGAATTCGTTGAAATCATGGATCCGGATATCGGTGAAAGACTTAGGATCGACGAATTCGATCCGGACATTAGGTGCTGTCCCAGCGTTCGATGAAGGTCTCCCGTTCGAGGACGGCCCGGCAAAGGCGCTAATCGCGATGGTTGAAGCCAGCGGCACCAGCAAACCGCGCCACAGACTCGTAGTTTTCATAGTCAAGAAAATAAGCACAGAAAAGGACCGAGCGCACCCGGTTTCGGCGGCGACGCCGAGGATCGGTAGGGCGAAAAACTCGGCGCGCCGCGGACCTAACTAACTGAATGACTTCGCCGCGCCGGTTTTGAGCCGTTCCGCGCGGTCGGTTTAGCCGCGTGGGGTACCCAAAAATCCAGCTGCCCGATCCCGTGAACCCAAACCACCTGTCTCGGTGATGGCGAGTCCAGGGCGCGGCTCAAAACCGGCGCGTATTACCCCGATAGAGCACACATAATCAAGGGCGCGCCGAGTTTTTCGCCCTACGACCGCGCGCTTGACTATGGAGAACGAAATGATGTGACTTTGTCCCTAGGCGGGGCGCGTCCGGTTGTAAACCACCCTTGCAAACGGGCGTTGTTTGGAATAACGGAGCAAACCCGTTGTATGCACGCCCTCTCAATCACGATCTACGACACCACCCTGCGCGATGGTACCCAGGCCGAAGGCATTTCTTTCAGTGTCCAAGACAAGATCCGGATTGCGGAGAAACTCGCAGCCTTCGGCGTCCATTATATTGAAGGGGGATGGCCCGGCTCAAACCCCAAGGATATCGCTTTTTTTGAAGAAGCTAAGGGTCGGGATTGGGGACACGCGAAAATTTGCGCTTTCGGCAGCACCTGCCGGCCCAAAGTAAGCCCGGAGAAAGATCCACAGGTTCTTCTCCTGCTGGAGGCGGCGACACCGGTCGTAACGATTGTGGGCAAAAGCTGGCGCCTGCACGTGGAGCAAATTCTGGGCGTAACAATCGAAGAAAATCTGAGAATGATCCGCGACACCGTTGCTCACCTGAAATCGGCGGGCCGGGAAGTGATCCTGGATGCTGAACATTTTTTCGATGGTTACAAGGAAGACCCGGAGCAAGCCATGGCGGCAATCCAGGCCGCCAAAGATGCCGGGGCCGATATGGTGGTTCTCTGCGACACTAACGGCGGATCCATGTTGCACGAGGTGAGTGAGATCACCCGCACGGTGGTGAATCAACTCGGGTTACCGGTTGGGATTCATACGCACAATGATTGCGAGCTCGGGGTAGCCAACGCTTTAGCTGCTCTGAGAGCCGGAGCTACTCAGGTTCAAGGCACTATCAACGGGTATGGGGAACGAACCGGTAACTGCAACCTGACCAGCGTGATTCCCAATCTGCAGTTGAAACTGGGGGTCGAAGTAGTGCCCGATCTCACCGGGCTACACGAGCTTTCCTTATTCGTTGATGAGCTGGCCAACTGCCAACACAACATCCGGGCGCCTTTTGTGGGCGCAACCGCTTTCGCGCATAAAGGCGGGCTGCATGCGAATGCAGTGGAGAAGCTAGCCAAGAGTTACGAACATATCACCCCGGGCGCAGTGGGTAATCGGCAACAAATTCTGGTCTCCGAGCTCTCCGGGCAGAGTAACGTGATTGCCAAGGCGCGGCAGCTTGGGTTTCAACTGGATAAACGTTCCCCGCAGGTAGCCGCGATTCTGCAAGAAGTGAAGCGGCTCGAACATGAAGGCTATGAGTTCGAGGCAGCGGAAGCTTCATTCGAGCTGTTGGTCCGCCGGGTATTGAGCTCTCCCGCGCCCTTCTGGGAATTGCTGGAGTACCATTGCACTTATATCCGATCTGTTCGGAACCAATACGAGACCTGCGAAGCGACCGTAAAATTGCGGGTGGCAGATCAAGACATCTATATGGTGGCCGAAGGCGACGGACCGGTAAACGCCTTGGATGGCGCGCTCCGGAAAGCATTGACCCCGACTTACCCCGAGATTCAGAACATCCGGCTGACCGACTATAAGGTCCGCATCATCGGGACCATTTCCGGAACCGCGGCCAGAACCCGGGTTCTGATCGATTCCTCGGATCACCATGAGACCTGGAGCACGGTCGGGGTGTCGGATAACATCATCGAGGCAAGCTGGCTCGCGTTGGTGGATAGTTACGAGTACCGTTTACGCCGCCGCTAGAGCGGTCTTTCGCTAGCATTGACGAGATCGTTGTTTTCCGCTTCTCTGGCTTGAGCTAGCCGACTATGGCGACGATCACTCTCCTTGGGACCGCCCCCGGTTACCCCGCCGCTTATCGTAACCACTCTAGTTTTCTTCTGGAGACGGGCGGGCACAAAATCCTGGTCGACGCCGGAGAGTCATGCAGCCGAACCTTAATCGAGCTCGGGATCCAACCGGTCGAGCTGGATACGATCATTATCACCCACGGCCACTCGGATCATACCGGCGGGTTAGCCATGGTGATCCAGTCCTGTTGGATCATGGGACGAGAACGGCCTCTGCCGATTTTCCTGCCTAGAGAGCTGATTCAGCCGCTGACCATTTGGTTAAACGCTTCCTACATCGGCCCCGATTTTATTCCGTTTGCTCTCCAATTTCAGGCTTGGGAAGACAGCCATCAGGTCGATATTTGTGGAGTGGAGGTGCGGGTAGCTCCGACCACTCATCTTGATGCTTTGGTGAAGCGGTTTGGTAACGGCCGGTTTCATCCTTTCAGTCTCGCGTTCAACTCTCCTGAGTTTGAGTTTGTGGCCTCGGGAGACATCGGTGCTCCCGAGGATCTGCTCCCCCAGCTAAAGGACGGAACCAATCTACTCATTTGTGAACTGGCTCACTTTCCGCCCAGCGCCCTATTCAAATTTCTGCAAAAGATCCGGATTGGAAGACTGGTATTAACGCATGCTGCAGCTGAGGTCTTGCCCGGGATAGATTCTGTCTTAGCCGAGGCGCACGCGACGCTGCCGAACACGGAGATCATTTTTGCTGAGGACAAAATGCAGGTGCGGATACCGGGAAGAGGAGAAGCTAGGGGCTAGAATCTAGACTAGGAGCTAGGAGACGGCGGCGCGTCGCCCTGGGTCACCCCTCGGGAGCCGCCTGCCCGCCCCGAAGGCTTTCGGCGGCTTTCACTCCACAGAATTGCCACTTTACGAAGCGGCTCCGCTCCCATATTCGTGGTGCGGCTGATCACGCTGGAGACGTCCAAGCGAAGCCTCTCTACGGACGGCCTGACCTTTTTTGTTGAGCCACTCCAGCTCTTCTCTATGTTCAAGCCTCTTTATGGATTCTGATCTGCAAGCTTTGGTCGACTCCGGAAAGATTGCGGCGAAGACTGGCGAACAGCTTCAGCAGTTGAAACCGGGGTCATATTGTCAACACAAGAGTTGGGGCTTCGGCCAGGTAAAAGCCTGGAATTTGCTCCTGAATCAAGTTGTCGTAGATTTTGAGAGCAAGAAACATCACACGATGCAGCCGCAGTACGCGGCTGAATCTTTGCAGCCTCTGCCGGACGATCATTTTCTGGTCCGCAAAGTCACTCAACTCGATACCTTAAAAGCGACGGCTCGGGATGATATCCCCGGTTTCTTCGCGCAGCTCCTCGGCGGATTCGGAGGTAAGCTGACCCAGGATCAGATCCAAAAAGCCGTAGCTCCGGAGATTGTCCCGGAAGCCGATTTCAAAAAATGGTGGGATAACGCCAAGAAGATTTTACGCAAGGATGGCCGGTTTGCGCTTCCGTCCAAGAAGACCGAACCGATTAGCGTAAGGGAACAGGCCCTCAGCTATAATGACGAGTTGATCGAAGCGTTTCAGAAGGCCAGGCAGCTAAAGGATCAGATTAACCGGCTAGATCAGATCGTAAAGAATGCTGGAATTTTCAAAGACAAGGCCGAGGGACTGCAAGCGGTCGTAGCTCAAGCGGAAGAGAGTGTCAGTCGTAACCGTCGCCTGCATCCAGCCCAGGCAGTGGAGCTCCTGATCGAACGGGACGAGCTCTTGAAAGAGGCGCCAGGATTATCGGCGGGTGCAATCAGCCTGGCTCAGTTGTTGCAAGAACATGAGATCAAACTGGGGCAAATTGTGGCTCAAGTAGCCGTCGCCCGGCAACGAAGTGTCCTCTGTGAGTTTCTCCTTGCTTTCCCTCAAGATTGGGACCGGCGGTTGCTGAGTCTTTTTCAAGACGCGGGCTATCGAGTTGTGGCTGAGATCGCCAAAATTTTTGGCGAGAACAATCGGGCGGACGATGTACGGCAATATCTTATCCGCGCTATCCGAGATCATTCCGCGTCTTCCGATATCCTCTATTGGCTGGCCAAGGACCGGGCCACGACTGAATTTGCCGACCTGCTCGAGCCGGACGTATTAGCGGCGATGCTTGGTGCTTTGGAGCGCGACCAATTCGCTGAAGCCCGTCGCGGATCTAAGCTTCATGATCTATTGATCGATGACAAAGACCTTATTCACGACTTGATCGTGAGCGCATCAGTAAGCCAGGCCCGCGATTTAATGCGCCGGTTAATGCTAACCCCGGTCTTTGAAGAGCTGAACAAGCGCTCGTTGATGGCTCGAATGATTAAGGTTCATGGCGACTTGCAGCAGATGGTCAGCGGCGAATCGGAAGAAAAGGAAGAAGCGCTGGTCGTGTCTTGGGCGAGCTTGGAAAAGCGAAAAGCAGAGTACGACGACCTGATTTCAAAGAAGATTCCGGAGAATACCAAAGAGATCGGTATCGCCCGCTCCTACGGTGATCTACGGGAAAATTTCGAGTACAAAGCCGCCAAAGAAATGCAAACCGTCTTGATGCGCAGAAAGGCCGAGCTTGAACAAATGTTGTCACGCGCTCGCGGCACTGCATTCGAGAATGTGGAAAGTAGCCAGGTAGCAATCGGGACATCCGTTGTGACTCGAGACATGGAGAGCGGCCAGCTATCGACCTACCATATCCTGGGCGCCTGGGACAGCGATCCGGCCAAAGGGATCGTCTCCTATCAAACCGCCATCGGTCAGGCGCTGATAGGAAAAACCGCCGGTGATACAGCGGAACTGCCCGGCGAGACTTCAGTCAAAAAAGTAGAGGTCGTCGAGATCACGGCTTGGCAAGACACGGCGAACGAAGCCGTCGCTGTGACCGAATAAGACTTTCACTACAGAGAGCGCAGAGGAAATCATCCACAGATTTCGCAGATTGCCTTTCCAGGTCCGCTGATGCCATGACGTGAAAATTCTGCTAAGCCGAAGAGCGGATAAACAACTCGCACGTCGAAACACCGTTACGCCGATTCGCAAAATCCAACCCTTAAACACTCTTCTTTATGTCACTAACCGTCATCTCAGATATCCGAGCCCGCCAAGTCCTCGACTCTCGGGGCAACCCAACTGTTGAAGTCGATGTTGAATTAACCGGGGGCGCAGTCGGCCGAGCCATCGTTCCCAGCGGAGCAAGTACCGGAGAACACGAGGCGTGGGAGCTACGCGACGGCGATAAGGAACATTACTTAGGAAAAGGTGTATCTCGAGCCGTACAAAATGTTGAGACTGAGATTGCGGATGCGGTGGTGGGACTCGATGCGCTGGATCAGCTGACCATCGACAGCACCATGATCGCGCTCGATGGAACACCGAACAAGAAACAACTAGGCGCAAATGCCATCCTTGGCGTCTCGCTAGCTACCGCGCACGCCGCGGCCGGCCAACTCGATCTACCGCTTTTTCGTTATTTGGGCGGCCCGAACGCGAAAGTGTTACCCGTACCGATGATGAACATCATCAACGGAGGAGCACACTCGGACGCTCCTATCGATTTCCAGGAGTTCATGATCATGCCCAAAGGCGCCCCGACGTTCGCGGAGGCATTGCGGTACGGGACAGAGGTTTTCCATGCTCTCAAAAGTGTCTTGAAAGAGAGGGGTCTATCGACCGCTGTCGGTGATGAAGGCGGTTTCGCTCCGAATCTCAATAGCGTGGAGGATGCCTTGGATACGATCGCCAAAGCGGTCGAGAAAGCAGGGTACAAGCTTGGCGACGATATTGCCTTCGCCTTGGACGTTGCTTCCAGCGAGTTCTACGATTCTCATCGCGGTGTTTACGTCTTCAAAAAGTCCGACAAATCCGAGAGATCTGCCGACGACTTGATCGCGTTCTACCAGGATCTCTGCTCCAAATATCCCATTATCTCCATCGAAGATGGCTGTGCTGAGAATGATTGGAAAGGTTGGAAAAAGCTGACCGATGCACTCGCGCAGAAAGTGCAGTTGGTCGGAGATGACCTTTTTGTAACGAACGTCGAGTTTCTGCGGAAAGGGATCGAACAGGGGGTAGGCAACTCCATCTTGGTGAAGGTCAATCAAATCGGCTCACTAACCGAGACCCTCGACGCGATTGAGCTAGCCAAAGAGAATAGCTATACGGCGGTAATCAGCCATCGTTCCGGTGAAACCGAAGACACGACGATCGCCGATATCGCGGTAGCGACCAATGCCGGCCAAATCAAGACCGGCTCGCTTTCACGGACAGACCGAATCGCCAAATACAACCAACTGCTGCGCATCGAGGAAGAACTAGGTGACAATGCGCGGTATGGCGGTAAATTGCGGTGAGTGCGGTCGGCTTACGATAGCTTCAATGATTCACACACAGACTGGCTCCGATTGTTGCTCAATCGGATCCTCTACATCTTGCTGATCGCAGCGATCCTGATCCTGATGATTTGCTGGTTTCTGCCGTTGTTAAAAGAGCGGCAGAAGCAACAGTTAGCTCTCCAGTCGCTCGAACAACAATTAGCTCAAGAAAAACTGGTCTATAAACGGGAAGAGAAAAAGCTGGCGTGGATCCAAAATGATCCCAACTATCTCGAGTTACTGGCCAGAGATAAGCTTGATCTCAAGAAACCGGAAGAGAAGATTTTCCGGGTTGAGCCGAGTCCTGGGAGTCAGAAATGAATGGTGGAGAGGCCTGCCCTGAGCAAGCGTTAAGCGCGTCGAAGGGTGATTGGTGATTGGTTTACCGCGAAGCGGTAATAGATCATAGCCCAGGTTTCAACCCTGGGTCGCAGGTCCCGAGAGAAAGCCCTGAAAGCACTCCCAACTCCGCGCACGCGGTCAATTCGGACTTGGCGCAACACTCGGGAAGTTCAGTCGAGTCTCCAGATAACTGGAAATAACGAACTCCATTTCCTCCATTACCGCTTTGGCGTCTCGCCGAGCGACATGCTTATTCAATGCGTTCGCCGCTTTGACGAGTTGCACGGTCACATCGGCAATCTGCCGGAGCCGATCGGCGGGCAGAGCCGGAGCCAGCACGGACAAAGAACGCTGCACGTTTCTGGTGAAAATCGCTCGAGCTTCCAAACGAACACTCGGACGCGAGAACAACCCAGATGCTTCGATTAATTCGGAAAAAGCTGGCCGTTGCCGGGTAAAATCGATGTGACGCCGAATGAGATCATGGACAAACATTTTGAGATCTATGGCCCCTACCCGGTCATCGAGTTCTTCCCACTCCGCTGACATCTCGTTCAGGTACCGGGTAAGCAACGCTTCGGCGACCGCTTCTTTGCTCGGGAAAAACTGGTAAAGAGAACCGATGGGTGCGCCGGCTTTCTCCGCAATTGCGCTCATGGCGGCGGCCCGATAACCGGTTTGAGCAAATACCTCGGCCGCAGCAGCCAGGAGCTCGGCTACTCGGCGCTCGCCCCGTTTCTGCCGAGGCTGCTTAGGTTGAAGATTTGACAAATGTGAGGGTTCCATCATATTTAAAGTAAATATGAGGGTGGCGTCATATTAACAGTCATTTCATATTAGCAGTCATATATTAATCACAATTTGCGGCCCCATCAGGAAAATTATCATGCAATCATTCGCTCGGCTGCCCAAATCCACAGCTCTGGTATTGATCGATTTGCAGAAAGGAATCACCAACTTCTCCGTTGAACCTCGCAGTAGTACCGAGGTAGTTCATAATGCGACGAACCTGGCTAAGCGGTTTCGTGATCTCGGCGCTCCGGTTTTTCTCGTACGAGTCGCATTTCCCAGCGGAGAGGCGGCCCTAAAACTGATTACCGACGCCCAGCCCCCACTCCCCGCGAGCGAACCCGAAGGCTGGCTCGAATTCGCCATTGAACCGCAACCCCAGGATGTGCTGATTTTGAAACGGCACTGGGGCGCCTTCTACGGCACCGAGCTCGACTTGCAACTGAGGCGCCGGCACATTGAGACCGTCGTGCTTGGCGGTATCGCTACAAACTTCGGTGTAGAATCTACCGCCCGCAACGCTTACGAGTTCGGGTATCACTTGGTTTTTGCGGAAGACGCCATGGGAGCTTTTACTCGAGTTAATCACGAATTCGCGATCCAAAATATCTTTCCGAGGTTAGGTCGCGTCCGTTCCACACAAGAGATTTTGCAAGCACTAGGCGAAGGGAAATGAAGGCGGTTCTGATCCTAATCGCCATTTTGGCCGGATTTATCTTGGCTCAGCTCGGTTTGCCGGCCTCGTTTCTGACCGGACCGTTACTGGTGGCGGCGATCTTTGCGGTCACCAATCGCCCGGTCGTCCGCTTTCCTTTATTCGGGTATCGTCTGGCTCAATCGGTGATTGGAGTGATGCTGAGTTTCACCATCACCGGGAAGTCGTTGCAAGCGATTGGGTCAAACTGGGTCCCCATCGCGACGCTGGTGATCACGATGTTAGTGTTAACCACTCTGATCGGGATCGGTGTGCGCCGGTTCGCTAACTTGCCACCTGGAACTGCGTTGCTGGGCGCGCTGCCGGGTGGCGCCGGTGAGATGATCGCAATGAGCGATTCACTCGGGGCTGACGTTCGTTTGGTTACAGTGATGCAGTATGGCCGGTTGTTAGCCATCCTGGCGACCATCTCGGTGGTGGGCCACTTTGCCGGCGCCCAGACCGGAAGCGGACAGCATGCTTCGCATCTGGCTCCCTTATTTCGGGCAGAACCGCTGAATTACCTGGTCTCAACCATTATCGCGATAACCGGTGCTTTGGTGGGCGTGCGTTTCCGAATCCCCGCCGGTACTATGCTCATACCGGCGATTCTGGCAGCTCTCGCGGGTATCCTGGGAATACCGGCCGCCCCCTGGCCTCCCTTTATTATGGCGAGCGCCTATCTAGTCCTGGGCCTACAAATCGGCGGCAACTTTGACGCTGCGGTGGTAGCTCAACTCCGCCGTTTGGGTTGGTTTATCTTGGTGAGCAATCTGTTTCTGCTTGGGATCTCAGCGCTCCTAGCCATTTGCTTGATGCCCCTGCTTAAGATTGATCTGTTAAGCGCTTACTTGGCTGCGACTCCCGGAGGATTAGACTCGGTAGCAGCCATGGCAACCGATCTCAAAGCAGACGCCACTCTCATCCTCGCGGTTCATTCACTGCGCTTAATCAGCGTCTTGGTCATTGGACCGTACCTGGTGCAGTTTGTGGCCCAGCGATTGGATCGACAACAATGCGACGTCCAAAATTCAGAATCACGATCGATCGACTCGGGATCTCCAAAGTAGTCCCCGCCACACTATAAAACATTTAAATATTGTGTTAGCAAAAGCGTCGACACGTCGTATAGGAGAACCGGGTATGAAACGAAGAATTCGTGAGCTGCTTCACGCGATACCATTTCAACCGTTTATCATTCGCATGGCGGATGGACGTGAGTATCGGATCGAGCATCCGGATTTTGTGTTGGCCGCCGACAGCGAGGTCCCGCGGATCACGATTGAGGAAGCCAACGGCAGCCAGCACAATCTTTCGGCCCTATTGATAACGAGTGTCGAAGTAACCGCACCGGCTGGATGAGCCAACAGAAACGGAATTCATCGTACCGAACGGCCGGATCATCTGTCCAGAATAGCGCTAACCGGGAAAGTAATATCCGGGAAGATCTCTACCGCTAGGAGATCATCACCTTTTGTTTCCAAGGTGAATTGGTAACGTCCTTGATCCGGGCTTCGGTAGATAAAGGCCCGGCTACGCACAGCGTCAATGACCCAAACTTCGCGGACACCTCCGCGCGCGTATGCCTCCAATTTCGGGCCTTGGTCATAAGCGAGAGAAGTATCCGCTACTTCAACTAGAAGAAAGATTTCGTCGGGTCGCGGATGCCTGCCGCGCACGGTTGAAGCGTATAGGACCAGATCGGGTTGTGGCTCGCTATTGGGATCCAACGAGATTGGATTCTGGATCCCAAGCCGGTACCGATCGTTGCCAATTCGGTTTGCGAAAAGTGAGGTCAAAGAATCGACCAAAGTGCGGTGTCCTCCCCCAATCGGCGCCATCGTAATCAAGTCCCCGTTAAGAAGTTCGACTCTGTCGTCTTCGCCAAGAATTCCGGCTTCACCCAATCGATGGTACTCCTCGACGGTAAATCGATAGGTCGATAGCACCTGCATATGTAGAGACAATAATTCGGGTGTTGCCACACGTACAAGAGAAACACGGAAGAGCACGAACGAACGCGGATGAGCGGGAGCTCATCCCTACCGGGGCCCACGCCCAGATTCAATCGCTTCCGCATAAACAGCTTCCAAGTTTTTGATCTGCTGCTGTTGCTCGAAGTTCTGAGCAACCGATTGACTGGCTTGTTTCCCGAGTTGCCGCCAGAGATCGGGCTGACGCGCGAGCTGGAGCAACGCTTCATACAATGCCGTCTCGTCCCGCTCCGGAACTAAGATCCCATCCACCCCCTCTCGCACCGCCTCGGGGATGCCACCGTGCCGAGTAGCCACCACCGGGAGACCGCTGGCCATCGCTTCCAACATGGAATTTGGAACTCCCTCTTGGTTGGAGTCAGCGGCGAGTTCGCTGGGATGAATAAAAATGTGGCTCTGGTTATAGATTTTGCGCAGGTCATCCTGGCTGAGAAAGCCGGTCAGGGTCACTTGATTTCCAAGCGAGAGCTCATTGATCTTCTGCATTAAGCCATCCCGCAACGGACCTTCACCGGCAATCACTAACCGAGATTTTGGATAGTCACTGAGAAACCTACGAAATGCGCTCAAGGTGCTCAGCAAGCCCTTCTTTTCCACTAAGCGGCACGCCTGGACGAGCTGCCACGGTCCATCTTTAGGAAACGGGCGCTCGACCCAGGGAAAATTTTGTAGCGGTATACCAGTTCGATTTAACCGGATTTTATCAGCAGCACATCCGAGGTCCTGCAGCCGGGCCGCTAAAGATTGGCTCCGAACTAATACCAAAGGCGCAAGCTGCAGCAGTTGGCGTAGTTTCTGGTCATAGCGTCTCTCGTTCGGCCGGCTCTGAACATCCATTCCGTGAAATGAGACGACCCAGGGGCGATCCCACCTTCCGAGCAAAGGGAGCAGGTGGACTCCCGTGTTTCCAAAATAGACATGGATCAGTTCAGGGTCGCGCCGGATCAAGATCCGGCGAATCGCATCGTACTCGCCGCGATAAATTAGCGCGGGCTTTCTGGCAATGTATTTAAGATAACCTCGGCGTAGTAGATGCCGTTGTGGTGTCACCAACGGTTCCACATCATCGAAAGGGAAACGATCCGAATTTTGCCGATACTTCGTAAGGACGAAGGTTTGGAACGCTTGCAGCCCGGTGAGCTGGCGATAGATGTGCAGCATTTCCGGCTTGAGAAAGAAGGTGCAAAAGCTGGCGACCAAAGGCCTCGGTGATGACACGGTTGACCAATCTCACACAAAGGCACTAAGGCACAAATCTGTAGGAGTTCAGAAGTCCTGGAGTTCAGGAGTTCAGAATGGGCCGCTTCGGCCCGCAAAATTGCCACTGGAAGGCGCGTTCTCTTTTTCTTAATTGGAGCGCCCTGAAGTCTCGCATATCTCGCACGTGAGTTCCTGAAGGCGTACAGTATTTTAAGAAAATGGCTGCTATCCAGAACACGATCGGGATCGTGTACGACTATGACCAGACCTTAAGTCCGGCGTACATGCAGGATGATGTGATTTTTCCGGCGTTTGGCATCAATGCGGAGAAGTTCTGGCGCCGGTGTGCAGAGCTGGTCCAAGAACAAGGGTATGACCAGGAACTCGCGTATATGAAATCTCTGCTAGATTACCTGGCGGTGGATCGCCCGACAAACAAGCAGCTGCAACAGCTCGGCGCCAACATGAGCTTGTACCGCGGCCTACCGGAGATGTTTGAAGAGTTTCAGGACGGATTACTGGCGCCGGAACAAATCGAGGCCGGGATTCGAGTTGAGCATTACGTGGTTTCTTCGGGTCTAAAGATGTTGATTGAGGGGAGCAGAATCCGTCCCTACCTCCGGGCGGCATTCGGCTGTGAATACGCAGAAGATGCGGAAGGCCGGATTACTTTTCCGAAAAGGGTGATCAGCCACACTCAGAAGACCCAGTACCTTTTTCGAATCAACAAGGGCCTGCTGGATATGTCGCAGGACGTAAATGATCACATGCCGGATGATGTTCGCCCCATCCCTTTCCGCAACATGATCTACATCGGCGACGGCCCGACCGATGTTCCTTGTTTCACGATTATGAAGAAAAATGGCGGACACGCCATCGCTGTTTACAACCCGGACGATCCGGAAAGAGCGGGCTTTCGAAAATGTTTCGACCTAGCCACCCGGGCAGAAAGGGTCCGGCACATCGCGCCGGCTGACTATCGGCGCAACAGCCACTTACGTCTTCTCTTGGAGGAAATGGTGCGCGAAATCGTAGACCGCACCTTAGCGGAGCGAAAGGCAAGCGCTGAAGCCGGAGTCGTACACGCACCGAAGCATCTGGTTTGAGCGGAGAGAGAAGCGGCGACGGGCAGGACTTCGGCGAGCTCAGTCGAGCCGCTGTCCTCGTCCTCGAATCCGGCGGCGCCAAGACGCGCCCCATTATCCAAGTTTTCGCTTCAGTACTTTCGCTACTTCGGCCCGGGGAAGGCAATTGACCACGTCCTCTCGGGATAACCATCCTTTGCGAGCAGCTTGCACACCGAACCAGAGATCTTGAAAACCGGCGGTCGAATGGGCATCAGGATTGATAGAACAGAGAACACCCAGTTCTTTAGCGTGCCGCCAGAGGCGCCAATCCATATCTAGCCGCCGTGGATTCGCGTTCAGTTCGATAATCGTTTTGGTGGCGGCAGCCGCTTTAACGATCTCGTTAAGGTCAACCTTGTACGGTTCACGAGAAAGCAACAACCGGCCTGTCGGATGACCAAGCATGGTGACATACCGGTTCTCCATCGCTTTGATCATGCGATCGGTCATCGCTTTTTCAGTAATCGATAGAGCGTTATGGACGCTGGCCACGACAAAATCGAGTTGCCCTAGGATCTCATCCGAAAAGTCGAGCGTCCCGTCGCGCAAAATATCGCATTCGACACCAGCAAAAATCCAAAACTCACCGTTAAACCCCGCGTTCAGCTGCTGAATCGCTTTCACCTGCTGAAGCAGTTTTTCTTCAGTTAATCCATGCGCTTGAAATGAGCTCTTGCTGTGATCGGACATCCCCAGGTATTGCATGCCTAGATGCCGCGCTGCCGCTGCCATCTCCTCCAAAGTATTTCTACCATCGGTGGCGCTGGTGTGAGCATGGAATGTCCCCCGAAGATTACTCAACTCAATCAGCTTCGGCAGTTTGCCGGCTTCAGCCGCCTCGATTTCTCCGGTCTCTTCTCTCAGTTCAGGCACAACAAAATCAAGGCCAAGAGCCGCATAGAGATCCTGTTCGGTATTGATCGCAGGAATCGGCTTAGGAGGCTGCTTCGCAGCCGGTTCTGGTCCGAGCCGATACTCGTTAAGCGTCCAGCCATTGCGTAAGGCCCGTCCTCGCAGCGCGACATTGTGCTCCTTGCTGCCGGTAAAATAAGCCAACGCAAACGGAAACTCATGGTTGGCGACAACCCGAAGATCGGATTGCATGCCATTCTTCAAAAGCACGCTGGTTTTAGTCTCGCCTTTGGCCAGCACACGGTCGATCAGCGGAAAAGTCACAAAATGTTCAGTAATACTTTTCGGGTTCTTGGTTGCGACCAAGACGTCCAGATCACCGATCGTCTCTTTAGCTCTTCTCAGGCTGCCGGCTGAGCTGATCTGAGAAACATCCGGATGATCTCGGAAATGTTCCATCATCTGCTCCATTACGGTTGTCGCGTCGGAAAGCAGATGCCGGGCGGAATGCTTCTCCCGCCGTTCGATCGCGCGAAGAAAATTTTGCGCTGTCTTTTCGCCGAAGCCCGGCAATTCAGCAACCCGACCGTCGCGACAGGCAGCCTCTAAATCGGCGATGCTTTTCACCTTTAGGGTTTCCCACAGAACTTTGATCTTCTTGGCGCCCAATCCTTGAAGCTCAAACAGTTCAGACAAAGTGTCGGGGAAGCTACTGCGAAGCTCTTGATAGTATCCCAGGGCTCCCGTGGTGGCGAATTCCTCGATCTTCTTGGCGATCGCTGAACCGATGCCTTCGAGCTCTTCGAGCCGCTTCTCCTCCACCAAGCTAGGAAAGTTGCCAGAGAAGGTCTCCAAAGCTCGGGCGGCATTTGTGTAGGCGCGAATCTTGAATGGGTTTTCGCCTTTCAATTCAAGCAAGCGCGAAATCGATTCCAGTAGAGCGATCGTTTGTTCCTTCGTAACCATGTTAGACAACGCCGCGATCGCCGAGATCGCCGACAACGCCGGGAACTGACAGGCCGATCGGAGCGCAAGAAGCCAACATACATCAACGCGGGCGGGGCATCATAGCGGCGTTTTTCCGTTCACGGTCCGGCAGTCGCCGGAGCGATCTCGGCGTTGTTCACCTGGGAATTCCGCTGATCTTGGCGCCGGGATCAATGTGATGCTTTTGGAACCAACCCAGATTTACCTCGAGCGCATAACAGATATCGTTCGTCGCGCTACGTGTGGTGCGCTCGTCGAAGGGCTGCATATCATGCTCTTCTCGCAGGATCGCATCGCGGTCGATAAAGCCGATCGAGAGCGGAATTTTAGTGTTCTTCATCCAAAAACTGGCTTGCTCCGCCGGGCCCAAAATGAAGAGCATGCCCTGCTCCTCCGGGAGAGCGCTTCTGTACATCAATCCATTGGAGAGGGATTCCGGGGTATCAGCTACTTCGGCCTTTAAATGAGTTTCCCCAACGTTAAGATCAACGGTTCTTAAGCCAAACGCCCCAGTCTGCGCGTCGGGCGAACATGCGGATAGAACGAGGAGGACTAAGCCCAGAACGGGTCTAGCGACGCGTTGCATCATTCAATTCCGTTTTGATCTTCAATGCCTCGGCGACAGCTTCATCAACGGTCGGTCCGAGCACGCAATAGTGTCCCATTTTCCGGCCTGATCGGCCTTCGGTTTTGCCATAGAGATGCAGCTTAGCGTTGGGACGTCGAAGGATCGAGGAACAATCCGGCTGCCGGCCATTGACCCAAAGATCTCCCAACAAATTGACCATACAGGCCGGAACCAGCAGGTCCGGCAGCCCCAGAGGAAGTCCGCATACGGCGCGGAGTTGTTGTTCGAATTGGCTCGTGATGCAGGCATCAAAGGTATAGTGGCCAGAGTTATGAGGGCGCGGAGCCAGCTCATTTACCAAGAGCCGGCCAGATGTGGTCAGAAAAAATTCTACCGCTAGCAGCCCGACCACTTCCAAATCTTTCGCCAATGACTTGGCGATATCGGTCGCCTCCCTCTGTAATGCTTCCGGGAGCCGGGCAGGCGCAATGGTGTAATCCAGGATATGCCGATGATGAATGTTCTCAGCCAGTGGAAAAGTTGATAACTGGCCATCGGTCCCACGAGCGCAAACCACAGAAAGCTCGCAATCGAAATCGACCCACTTTTCCAGAATCCCTTTCCGACCGGCTAACCCTGAGATGTCGATCTGCCCTGAATTCTCAATTTTCTGTTGTCCTTTGCCGTCGTAGCCGAAATCGGCCGTTTTCAGCACAGCTGGTGTGCCAAGAGCAGCAAGACCATCTCGTATCTCTTGCTCGCTACTTACGATACGAAACGGAACGTGAGGATATCCGCGAGCAGCCAGAAATTGTTTTTCGCGCTCGCGATTCTGGCAAATGTGAAGGACCTCAGACCGAGGATGGACTGGTTTTTCCTGGGCGAGCCGGTCGATCACCGACGAAGGGATGTTTTCAAATTCGAACGTGATGACATCGACCGATCGAACAAACTCCTGCAGGGCGGCTTCGTCGGTATAAGATCCGGTAAATTCCCGATCCGAAATCTGACCTGCCGGGCTATCCGGTGTGGACTCATAGGTATGGACTCGGTACCCCATTCGTCGAGCGGCGATACCGAACATTCGGCCGAGTTGACCGCCGCCGAGGACACCAATGGTCGATCCAGGACAAATGCTGTGCCGCATAGGAACAATAGAACTAATCTAAAACGTGTATTCTAGCACTTTCAGAACGAACCAAGAAGGCAGGGCGCGGACGGTAGGGCGAAAAACTCGGCGCGCTGAGCGTGTGGCTAACGGCCTAAGCTTTCCCGCGCCGGTTTTGAGCCGAACCATGGACGTTACCTCACCCAGCGGATATTCGGAAACCCCTCGATGCCATTGGATCCCATGACGTTCGGGATCAGTGGCGATGTAACACGCACGGAACGGCTCAAAACCGGCGCGAGTTCGTCTCTTCAAGAAATTATACCTCGACGCGCCGAGTTTTTCGCCCCACCGGACGAAATCCCCGCCCGCAAAAATTTTCCCACGCACCCGGCCTGGATATAATATGAGATGATGTTAGCAGAATGGGAAATCAAGGCCCGGAGCCACGCTTGTGCGCGAACCCAGGTTCCTTTCAACGACGGCGAGACAATCTGGACCTTGTTGTTCCGGGACAAACATGGCTTCCGCCGGGAAGACGTCTCCGAAGCAGCCTGGGACCAACTAAAAGAAACCGTCCAACCGTTCTCGTTCTGGAGGTCGAAATATCAGGCGCCCCCGGAAACGCCGCCTGAACCGATGCAGAAGGAGTCGGTGGAAGCATTGCTTCGCCGCCTCTTGGATGAGGATCGCCCGGAGTATCTCAATACGCGTTACGTGTTAGCCGCAATGTTGGAGCGGAAAAAGATCCTGAAACCCGTCGACGTCCGGGAGACAGGCTCCGAGAAGATCCTGGTGTACGAACACGCAAAGAGCGGCGAAGCCTTTCTGATTGTTGATCCTGAGCTCCGATTGGATCAGCTCGACGCCGTGCAAAATGAAGTTGCCGCGCTCCTGGCCAACGGATTGGCGTCCCGGCAGCCGGAACAATGACGGTCACGGGACTCGCCTTAAGCTCGCCCGAATGATCCGGCAGCCGCCAGGCAGCCGCCGGAACAGATAACAAATGACAAATCCTCGCGAATTGCGTTCCATAGGCTCAAGCTCCCGCTCATCCGGGACAGGCTGTTCGGTGAGAAACTGCTAGCGACCACTAGCGGTCTGGCGACTGCCGATGCGCGTCAACAACGCGTAGCCGTGGAGCGCTGCCTCGCTTGCGAGGCCGGCTGTCCATAGGGGGGCGAGGCTCCCGAACGTCCAATAAAGTCTTCGCAGCGCCTATAGGTTGTACGGACTGATTGTGGGCAATGTCGGCATGCGCCGAGCCGTTGCTCCCAGGATGCGGCAACTTCGATTCGGGACGCAGGAATGAAAAGAGTTGATAGGGGCTCCGGATCAACCTCGCGAACGAAATCTACACTTGGGCCTAATCGCGGCTCGGCACACGTTTCGGCGTTGCCCACGACTAGTCATCACGCGTCAGGGACGTTGCAAAAGCGTTTCGGTCTTTCGGGAGCCTCGCCCCCCTACCAACGACACTACGGCCTCGCAAGCGAGGCAGCGCTCGACGGTGGACCAAAATCCCGACAACCCTTGCTAATTCTTGCGTCTAGCTATTGTTTAGTCCGTCAATCTTTACTTTTTATGCCGAGCAATAATCCGGTCAGCAATAATCCGGTTCTGAGAAGAGGCCCTTTTAGTACGGTCCAGCCAGGGGAAGCGGCTGAGCCAATGACTCTAAATGGCGTGATCAGCCGCACTTTTTTCTTCCTGGTTCTGGTTGTCGCCTCGACGGCGGTAACCTGGATGTTCCTGTTAGACCGACCCCAAGCACTTTCTGGCACAATCTTGGTCGGCGCGCTAGGTGGCCTCGGCTGCGCTTTTTTCACGACGTTCAACCCAAGGTCGGCAGCGATTTCCGGATCGATTTACTGTCTGTTTGAGGGGTTGGCCATCGGTGGTATTACGCTCTACGCGGAGGTCAAATACCCCGGGGTTGCTTTTCAAGCCGTCTGCCTCACCTTCGCAGTGTTATTTGCGCTGCTTGGACTTTACTCGTTTCGCATTATTAGGGTTTCTCAAACCTTCCAAAGCGTGATCGTCTCCGCCACCATTGGAATCGCTCTCGTTTATGGATTGAATCTCCTGTTAGGAATGTTCCACGCTCCGCTGGGGTTCATTTCTGGTTCTGGTCCGTTTGGAATCCTATTCAGCCTTTTTGTGGTCGGAATCGCGGCTTTAAACCTGATCCTCGATTTCCAGTTTATCGAGGCTGGGATCGCGAATCGTGCGCCAAAATGGGCGGAGTGGTATGCCGGTTTCTCCCTAATGGTGACCTTGATTTGGCTGTACCTGGAGATTTTGAGACTATTGATGAAACTGGCACGACGCAGGTAGGGGCGTGAGCCCGGGAGGGATCGCGTCCCCGCGATCCTTTGTTAGCGAAGCCGAGCACATTTTACAATCGCGGACGTAAATACACCTTTTGGTTAAGCAATGTCCTCGCGGCGCGCGGGGACGCGCGCCCTCCCGAATTATACCCTACCACCGCGGGATCCGATTGGTCTTTACGCCTTCGCCTTGCTGGCGTGATGCAAGGCGGTCTTTCGACTGCAAGAGCCGCGCTCCAGGAGATCGAGACAGGCTGCCTCGACGCGAACCGTCAACTTCAACGGTTTGAAGCCCAGGCTGTTAGCCAGGAATCGTTCCCTCAAGGTGATACAGTCATCCCGTACCTGCACAACTTCGTGGCAGTCGGCGCAGACAATATGAAATGAAGCCGGCGATTGCTCGCGATTCACCTCGTAATACCGGTGCTCGCGGTTGAGTTCGACATCCCGGATCAACCGGCTGTCTAACAACATGGGCAACGTACGGTAAACGGTGGCCAAGGAGATCAACCGATCGTTTTGCCGTGCTCTAGCTAAGAGATCTTCGGCATGAAATGGACCGGAAAAAGAGATCGCAGCGCGGACAATGACTTCGCGCGGCTTTGTTACGCGGAAACCGCTCACCCGCAGGTAGTTCAACGCCTCATGAAAGAGGTCATCAGGTTGCTTCTTCAACCGCTCAGCCCGTTCCGTCCGTTTGCCGCTGTTGGCGGGAAAAGTCCATGGCGCAATCTTATGCATCGCGCATTCTGTCCGTTCGAATTTCATGGTTCTGGCCAACTTGTCTCGCCGTAGGCCTTCGGCGAACTCAGTGGAATCGCTTGGCAAAGGCGGACACCGGCTACTTAATCCCTATGCACCCGGTATTCTCATAACGCAAACAACGGGAAACAATCAGGACCCCTATACTAACCCACTTTCACCCTTCGTCGCAAGAAAGTTGGCACATCAAGATCTTGTCCGTCGATGATGGTGGGCTCGCTTTTCTCAAACCTACCCCGAGAGACGGCGTCAAATTGAAGGACTTCCTGCTTCGCCTCGATCGTCTTCGGGGCTGCTTTGGGGGCGGGTTTATTACCCGGGTCGGCCTCTTTGGCCGCCTCCTTCTTGGGAGCTCGAGCTTCAACAGGAGCATGAGCTTCAATAGGAACTCGAGTCGCAATAGGAGCTCGAGTCTCGGGCTCTAAATGCTCTACTGGATCGAGCGTAGCTCCGTTAGCCGGCCGTTCATCTTCCAGTCTTAGCGTAATCACTGGTTCCGGAGCGGGTTGGGGCGGCACCGGTTCAAGCCGTGCAGGTTCCTGCAAGGCGGGATAGACTTCAGTTTTAAGCGGCCGTTCTGAACTATCCCCTAAAGAACTAATAATGCTGACTGACAGCCGCGATCCCAATGAGCCGTCGATCGCGATTCCCATCATTAATTGGGTCCGATCGCTGACGTGACGGTTAAGCTCTTCCATCACAATCCCGACTTCACCCAGGGTGACATTCGCAGCCCCTCGAATCTGGACGATGACGTTGGTCGCATTCGCCAACATTTCGCCGCGATGCATGAGGGGATTACGCAGCGATTTAACGAGGGCATCGTGAGCCCGATTCTCGCCATCCGCTTCTCCAAAACCGAACAACGCGCGAGCGTCCCCGTCGCGGAGGACCGAACAGATATCGTCAAACCCTAACCGGATCAAACCCGGTTGCAGAAGCAGATTCGCGATCGCTCTAATACTTTGACTGATCGTCACGTCTGCAGCCGCAAAGGCTTCATGGATACCCATTCGCGGCAGAGCAAGCTCGGCCATCCGGTCGTTCTCGAAACAGATGACCGCATCGGAGTTCTCCCGGATGAGTCGTAAACTAGCCGCTGCCTGGGCACACCGCCGTCTTCCCTCAAAAGTAAACGGCATCGTCACAAGCACCAACACCAGGGCGCCAGCTTCTTTGGCGAGCTTCGCGATAAATGGGGCAGCGCCGGATCCAGTTCCGCCGCCCAGACCGGCACAGACAAAAATAATATCGCAGCCAGCGACCGCGGATTGTATTTCTTCGCAGCTTTCTTCCGCCGCCGCCAAACCCAATTCGGGGTCGCCCCCCGAGCCTAAGCCTCTCGTTAGGTTTCGTCCGAGCTGAATCTTCTGGTTAGCTACTGATCCGGTTAAAGATTGGACGTCCGTATTCACCGCGGTGAGTTCAACGTGGTCAATGCCGTCGAGTAAGGCCCGATCGAGGATATTCGATCCGGCGCCTCCCACGCCGATCACTCTGATTTTACGGGTTTCGCTGGCAGTCTCTGCTCGACCGTATTGACGATTCAATTGGACCATAAGTGTTTTTCTAAGTTCTAAAAATACCGCTGAGGCGCTTCATCGTGCGGCTGAGAATCCCTCTCGCCATGGGGCGGTCCAGGTGCACGAGATGAGCGTATCTGACTAATCCGATCGCCGTGGAAAACTGAGGATGCTCAAAAGCCGAAGTAACTCCGGTTAAAGGCAACGGGGCCGTGGTCCGGCTGGGCAGTCCGAATACTTCGCTGGCTAAGTGCTCGATCCCCCGAAGCTGGCTGCTGCCGCCGGTGATAAATACTCCTGCTCCCAAATAATTGAGATTCTGATCCGCATCGACCTGGCGCGCGACGATTTCGAAGATTTCGCGGACCCGGCAATGGATAATTTGATTGAAGGTCTCTCGTTCGATTTCTCTGCCGGCAAACCCTGTCTCATCGCGCAACACGATGGTTTCACCAGGAAAAGCGTTACCCAACGTTACGTCCCCTTCTTCGATCTTCAGTTTTTCGGCGCGGGCGCTTGGGATCTTGAGCCCAATCGACAGGTCGTTGGTGATGTGATCGCCGCCGACCGCAATCACACCGCTTTGTTTCACTGCACCCTCGACATAAACGACGAAATCAGCGGTTCCGCCGCCGATATCGATCACTAACGCACCCTGCTGCTTGTAATTCTTATCCAATACTGCTTGGGCAGTCGCGAAAGAATTGATAACGACATCGGCAGTCTCCAATTCCAGCTCCTTCACACACCGGATGGCATTTTGGATGCGGGTCCTAATGCCGTAAACAATATGGAAGTCCGCTTCCAATTTCTTCCCGAACAAGCCTAGCGGATTCAAAACTCCATCCTGCCCATCAACATAGTAGTGCTGGATGATAGTATGAAGAACGCAGTCCTCCATGGGTAAGCTCACCTCGCGAGCATTGGTGCGCACGTCCTCGAGGTCTTGCTCGTCGATCTCTTCGCGTCCCTCTTCTAGCAGTACAATCCCACGGTTATTGAAGCTGCGAATATGCCCGCCGCTGATGCCAAGATAGACTTCGCTAATCTCCACATCGCTTCGTTCCTCGGCGTCTACAATGGCGTCGTGTACACACCGTTTTGCGGTTTCGAAATCGACGAGCTCTCCCTTACGGATGCCCCGGGAAGGGGCGTTGCCGACGCCCAAAATCTTCAACGTATTGTCGTGCCGGGCCTCCGCCACAACCACGCAGACTTTAGTGGTGCCGATTTCCAATCCTACAAAAATGTTATCTCTAGCCATTGAAGGGCTTCATTTCAGTACTTTTTGGTTTCTTATGTGTGTTTTTGGCTGGGCTGGCCGGTTTGTCCGACTTGTGTCCCGGTCGAGTAACCGGCAAAGCCCGGCGAACAGTCGGTTGCGGCGAAGGCGAAGTCGTTGGCTGCGCCGCAGGCTCAGGGCTCGCTGATGGTACGGCCGGCTCATTGAACACCACCGGGATATTTCTTTCCGCCATCAGATTCGCCGACTGCAGATCTTTGCTAGCTCGCTCGCAATACGACAACAGCATCGCCAATCGCCGGAGCTGGCCGATCAAATCGTCGGTGCCGAACGTGACCACCGACCGCTGTTTATCGGTTACTACCAGAGAATATTCTTTCGACACATCAATCGTGGCGATTTGGAACCGAGATGGCAGCACTTCTGGACAATCCCGGATCAGCTCAAGAGCGGCTTTGACCGGATCCTTATCGATGGGTTGGCCTACCGTGACGTTGGATAAATCCACTCCGATGATAATTGGTAGCGTCATGTATTCGGGAGCCGAACCCTTTGGTTTTAATGCGATCCCGCGGCGATCGACCAGATAAGCACTGTCATAATTAAAGCCGGACTTATTTGCGTCGGCGGATGCGATCCACGCGATCGGCCTGCGTTCTTGAATCACAATCTTCAGTTTGTCCGGCAATAACCGTTGCACATTGACTTCTTCCACTTGCGGCAACGCTCTTAACCGGTCCTCAACCGCTGAAAGGTTAGTGGAGAAAATATTGGAACCTTCATCGACCTGAGCCGTTCGCAGTACAACCTCTCGCGCTAACTCGCCATCCGTCGTCACTTCGACCGAGTGAATGGCATAGTCGGGGTTCGTGAAGAAAAGCGAATTTAACAACCGCTGAGCACCGAAAAGGCCTGCGCCGATCAATGAGAGCACGATCAGAAGAAAAGCGAGGACAAAGAATCCCTTCTGGACCCGGCGCGCAGAGGCTCGGCGAGCGCGTACTTTGACGTCCAGCAGATGTTGTTGACGCCGCTGTCGCGATGTAGAAAGCCTACGGTTTTGCTTAGTCGGTCTTCTCTTGGTCACTGCTTGCTCACCACTCTCCTTTCCAGAGATATCGTCGCAGCGCGTCGGGGAGAGGCGTCGCTGGCGTAGCCCCAATTCAATCGGGGGTTCATTAACCCGGCTGTTTTAACAGCCTTCGGCAAGACAGTTTCGCTATTCATAACAGACCCCGCGAAAAGTTCCAAGCTTAACCCGCAAAAAACACGAACTGGTAGGGACGAGAACGAAGCGCCGCCGCTTTGCATTTGATCAATACGTTTCATCGTCGACTCCGACTACTTGAACTTCTAACTCCAGCTCGATCCCGCGTTGCTGTTTCGCGGTTTCTTGAATTTGCGAAATCAAATTGA
>Ga0209240_1000085_pt1 | contig 33614 bp, 25 predicted proteins | sample GraSoi_2013_80cm_FD_185828 | JGI IMG/M metagenome (GOLD analysis project Ga0209240, IMG submission 185828) | Grasslands soil microbial communities from the Angelo Coastal Reserve, California, USA - Sample 9_17_2013_80cm (SPAdes) (version 2) | ecosystem: Environmental > Terrestrial > Soil >...
AGAAAGGTCGAAGGGGGAGGGGGTACCACCCCCGTGGCGATAGAAAGAGTGCGGAAGCTATTGAAAAAAGGAGAGATAACGGACCGCCGTTGCGCAAAAGAGTGCGTAATCGCATGAGACTGCAGGGTTTGCAGGGATGTGATAGGAAGGAAAAGACTTAGGCAGTTTATTGAACCTAACATAACGGATCGTATAACAGGTCCAGAAATTTGTCAATGGAAATTCTAGGGTGCTAGCGTCAAGATGTTTGGTTGAATTTGAAAAGCGGTTTTCTTTCCCAGGAACAATTCAGGCGACAGCACTGGACAGCCGACCGAGCTGGGGTGAGGAATCACGGAAGCACAGGTTCGTCAGGCGAACGCGATCTTCGCAAGTATATAAGTTTACGAAGCTGGTAGAAAGATGAAGATAAAAAGCAAATGCTTAAGAGGGAATGGTCGGGGCGAAAGGATTTGAACCTTCGACCTCCTGGTCCCGAACCAGGCGCGCTAGCCAGGCTGCGCTACGCCCCGACAGCATTGGACTGAGAACGCGCTCGGACCGTGAGGCTCAAGCGAGAGTTAGAGCTTAACATAGGCTTCCTAGCCGCGACTAGGGGCGGTTCTTGTCCAATCAGGCGCTAGGTTATTGAAAGCTCCGCACCGAACCATCCTACAGCGTCCGTGAAGCACGAACCTTGCGGAGTAAGACGCCGAGCTCTTCAGCACCACGCTGATTTCGTCGATTCGCCTTGGATCAGTAGTAGATTTTAAGTCCGAACTGAACTAGGCGCGGGCCGCGCGTCTGACTGATTTGGCCCAACGTTCCGCTGAACCCTCCGTTGGTGGGATTCAGGAACTGAGCGTGATTAAAAGCATTAAACAGCTCTGCTCGGAACTCGAGCGACTTGGACTCTGTGAATTTCGTTCGCTTCAAGAAAGAAATGTCCCAGTTGTTGATGCCTGGACCACGAAACACATTGCGGCCCAGATCACCGAACGAAGCCAGGGAACCGGGAGCCAGGTGCCCGTCCGAGTTGAAGGTGCAGTCAAACGCCGTGGGATCGAACCAGAAGTTTCCGCTAATGTTTCCATTCGCATCAGGCGACTGACCCGAACAATTTGCCGCGGAGGCCGGATAGCTGGTGACCTGGCGGGGGTTCAAGAGCTTAATCTTGCCTGTGAGATTGGGGCGATCCAGGAAATTACCCTGCGCGCTGTTGTCGTTGTTCGAGAATAGGGTGATAGGCTGTCCGGTTTGAAAACTCGCAATGACATTTGCTTGCCAGCCTTCCGTCACCTTTTTCATGAAGCGATAACGACGGAACGGCCGATCAATCGGCAGTTCCCAACTGCCGCTGAAGACAAAACGGTGAGTGGCGTCAAAGTCTGCCAAACCATGGTCCAGCCGCGGGTCAAACGGGTCCGTGTAGGTTGAAGACCGCGAGCGGAAGCCCGATGTGAGATCGGTGGTTTTGGACAAGGTGTAAGCCGCGCGGAAAGACAAGCCATGACTGTACCGCTTGTCCACGGTCAGCTGAAACTCATGGCTGGCAGAGACTCCGTTGCTCTTATTCGTCAGTAATTGACCAAGGTTCTGGAGACTGCCGTTTGGATCCGTCGGGTCGGGACACCCGGCCAAAGGGCGGGCACAATCCTCGTTGATAAACCCTCCATTCGGATTATTGAGCTGCGCGATTTCGGTGCTGGGCTGCGGGGGATTCACATCGATGGTGCTAATCAGCTTGCGCCCAAGGCTGCCTACGTAGACTGCTTCTACAGCGGTATTCTTTGTCAACTGGAATTGGAACCCGTAATTGAAATTCTCGGAGTACGGAGTCCGGAAATTCGGGTCGGTCACGAACGCGAAGGAGATCTTAGGGATAAAAAATGTGCCAATGAGACCCCGTGCCGCAAATGGGAAAGGATTTTGAATTCCAATTGGCGTGAAAGGATCCGCGAGAAAATTAGGAGCGGAGGTGACCTGGGAATTCTGGAAATTCAGATTCAAGACGTCTCCAAAAGGAGGCTGGCCGCCAAACTGGAGATTCAACGCGCCGTCTTCGATGTCATAGAAAATTCCCGCGCCGCCACGCATGACCAGCTTTGCATTGCCAAACATATCCCACGCGAAGCCGACTCGAGGGGCGAAATTGTTGCGGTCCGGCTTGACCAGCGCACGATTGGGCGTGCCGGGGTCGCCTGGGTACAAGATGCCCGGTGGCGCATCGGGAAAGACTTTGGATTGGGCGCCCACGCCGAAGAAGCCGATGATTTCATTATGTATGTCGTATTGAGGGCTATTGTACTCGTAACGCACGCCTAGATTCAGCGTGAGCCGCGGCAAAACCTTCACTGTGTCTTGCGCGTAGTAGTACTGCGAAGTCGTGCGAATGGCGTAGATGGCGTTAGAAAACTGGAAGAAGTTTCCTGGAAAGCCGGCGACAAAATCGGCAGACCCGTCGCCTGTAAACGTGCCGCCAAGGGGTCCGCCCTGCGCGTTTCCAAAGGTAAAGCTTCCATTATTGAAGAAGTCAAAGTTGAAGTTGTTTTGTACGCGGCGGATGTCCACGCCGAACTTCCATTCGTGCCGTCCGTGGGGAATCGTGATGTGATCCTGATACTGGTAGGTCATATCGTGTAGCTTCGTCGGACCCTGAGGGGAAGGGCCAAGGTTAAATCCCGGCGTGAAGATAACTGGAGGAGCCCCGCCGGGTGCATCATCGGGACTTACGTTCGTAAAGCCGAGCTGAGCCGGCGTAGTACGGTCCGTCGGGTTCGCCTGCAGGTTCGCATCCCGGTTGGCGGATACGCGGAATTCATTGATCCAACTCCGAGCGAAAGTATGCGTCCACGTTAGTGCGAGGACCTGATTGCGGTCCGTGTCGGTAATCCCGGATCCCACAGGGACATTACCCCCTGTCGACGCACCATGATTGACCTGAAATGGTAATGCGTCTCTGAAGTCATTGATAACGTACACGCCGGAGAGGTTGTCGCGCTGAGACAACGTGTGGTCCACACGGAGTATTCCTTGGTCTTCATTGATTGCCGCGGAAGAGGCAGAAATGAAGCCGTTCGTTCCAACGTTAGGGAGCGGGACGTACTTTGCAATGTAGTTTGCGGAAACTGGGTTTACCGGTATCTGATTGAACGGATAGGGATTACCGCTAGCGGGGTTAATAAGTTGTGTGCCCGAAGTCTGACAAACTCCGCTGCTGTTGAAACCCGCATTGCCGCCTCCAGGCGTGCATAGGTCGCTAAAATCTCCGGTGCGCTCGGCCTTGCTGAGCACGGTGAGTTGCCCCGGAGTCTGCCCTTCCCGGCGCCTCGCACCCTGATACGAGCCAAAGATGAAGGTCTTATCTTTTTTGATCGGTGCGCCGGCAGTGCCGCCGAAAACATTGCGCTTGAACGGAGGCCGCTCCTGCAGGAAAAAGTCGCGAGCGTTCAATACATCATTTCGTAAAAACTCGAACGCTGACCCGTGAAGCCGATTCGAGCCGGACTTGATCACCTGATTCACAATGCCGCCCGAAGAGCGTCCAAACTCGGCATCGTAATTGTTGGTGAGAATCTTGAATTCCTGTACCGCATCAGGATTCGGACTCACCACAATTCGATTGGATAGAAAGTTCGTATTGTCGGCACCGTCCAGCAAGAAGGTCAACGATTCCGATCTCTGCCCACTCACGCTGAAAGGATTGCGGGAGCCATCATCCGGGGCTGGCGCGAACACACCGGCTTGCAGCAAGCCGAGTTGCAGGGTATCGCGATCGACGAGGGGTAGATCCTCAATGCGTTTCGTGTCCTCCACCTTGCCCAGAACAGCTCCGGACGTATCAATTTGGGACACCGTCGCGGAGACCTCAATCACCTCGCTGGTCTGTCCAAGTTCCAAGGTGACGTCGAGCCGTCCGTTCTGATTGACTTCCAGAGTTATATCGCTCTGCACCGATTTCTTAAATCCAGCGTGCTCCACGGTTAGTCGGTAAACGCCAGCATCGACCAGCGGAAACAAGTAGCTACCGTCATTTTCAGTCCTTGCGGTGCGGCTCACGTTGGTACCTTGGTTGGTCATCGTCACCGTTGCGTCGGAGACCGTTCCTCCGGAAGGATCTTTCACTGTTCCGGAAAAGCGAGCCGCTGTCTGCGCCCAGGCGCTACCGGCAATTAGTGCTGCGGCGGCGAGAGCGACGAGCCCAACAAAGAAATTCCGTTTTGTAAAGAATGAAGACCAGTCCATTTACTGCTCCTTTTTCGCTCACTTGTTTCGAATGAATACGGCTTGGGGAGACGCGCTCTCGAAGGCGCGAAAGGAATGCGGCACGAAGGCCGCAAACTTCAGCGGGCAAATAGGATTGAGCGACCGCTTACACCCCACGCAGGCAAAAGCTATACACCGTTGGCATAGCTTTTAGGTTAGTTGAGGCACAGATGTCAAGCGGGGTACCAAGTCATATCTCAACTACATTGCAAAAATTTTGTAAATTGGCTTAACACGAGGGCCAAGCGACCGTCGAGGTGAAATTTATCGCTATCTGTAAACAAGCGTTGGGTTCGATTCCGGTGTTCGGTTCCGCTCCGAGGTCACTTTCCACCGTCACTTGCTACCCGGCCGAGATGGAGGAGGCGGGCCTCGGTAATGGCGCGGACTTTCTTGATCGGTTCGAGTATCGAAGGAGACACGATTCCGTCCAAGCGGACCAGCGCTACAGCCTCGGCCCCGACAGCGGCTTGCCTGCGACCCAGCGCAAACGTGGCGATGTTGACTCCGAGTTGGCCCAGAGTGGAGCCCACTTGACCGATCACGCCGGGTTCGTCGCGATTGCGTAGGTACAAAATGGTGCCTTCGAGCTGTGATTCCACGGGTATCCCGTTTATTTGCAATACACGCGGGGAGCCGTCGTGCAAAACGGTGCCTTCGACCGTGAACTCGGCCGCGGAGTCGGAGGCGGCCTTATCCGGCAGCGCCGAGACTTCCAGCGTGTTGGGAAAGCCATGCTCGCGACGCCGAGTCTCCTCTTCCACGGCAAGCCGGCGGGCGGCGGCGACTTGCGGGGCGTTCACCACGTTCACTTTCTCGTCCAGCACCGCGTTCAGCAGGCCCGTAAGCACCGCGCTGCGAAGGAGATGCGTGCCAACCTCAGCGACTTCCCCAGCGTAGCGAATGCGAATGCGCGCCGGGCGCGACGGTGCGGCTTGCGCGACGAAGGAGCCAAGGCGCTCCGCCAAGGCCACATAGGGCCGCCCGCGGCGGTACTGGTCAGCCGAGAGCGCGGGGAGGTTCACCGCGTTGCGAATAATGCCTTCGGCGAGATAATCGCGGACTTGCACCGCAACCTGCGTGCCGACTTCTTCCTGCGCCTCGGTGGTGGACCCGGCGACATGCGGAGTGGCGATCACGTTGGGCAGAGCTGTTAGGGGCGAATTCTTGGGTGGCTCTTCGACGAAGACGTCCAAGGCGGCACCGGCGAGCTTGCCGCTTTTCAGGGCCTCGGCCAGCGCGGCTTCGTCGATCAGTTCGCCGCGAGCAGCGTTGACCAAGCGCGCACCCGTTTTCATTTGCGCCAAAGTCTTCGCATTGATCAGATTCTGCGTGGCTGGGCTGAGCGCGGTGTGCAGAGAGACGAAATCGCTTTCGGCGAGCAACCGCTCGAGTGGAACCAGCTCGACTTGCACTTCGCGCGCGGCGGCTTCGCTGATGTACGGGTCATAGCCAAGAACGCGCATGTCGAATGCTTCAGCGCGCACGGCGACCTCGCTTCCGATACGTCCCAGACCGATGAGGCCCAACGTCTTGCCGCGAACTTCGGTCCCCGCGGCGCTGGATTTCTCCCAGCGGCCTTCGTGAATGGCTTTATCAAGGCGCGGCACTTGTTTGGCCAGCGCGAGGAGCAGCGCGAAGGTGTGCTCCGCGACGCTAACGGCGTTTCCGCCGGGCGTGCTCATGACCAGGACGCCGCGGCGCGTGGCTTCCTCGAGGTCGATATTGTCGACGCCGACTCCGGCGCGGCCAACCACGCGCAGGTGCCGGGCTTTTTCCAGTAGATCGGGAGTCACCTTGGTTGCGCTGCGCACGATGAGCGCATCCGCGTCGGCAATCTCTGCGTTAAGCGTGTCCTTTGTGGTCACGACAATGTTCCAGCCGGCGCTGCGCAGGAGCTCCACGCCGCGTTCACTGATTTTGTCTGCAACGATAACTTTCATCGAGCCTCGTGTGATTTGCTTGCAGGTGCTGCGTTGCTAGCGTGCAAAAGGCGCTGCGAGCAAGAGGATAACGGTAGCGGTGTCATCGCGCGGTGTCAAATCGCCCGCCTGATCTGGTGTTGGCGCGTCGCGTCGCCTCTGAGAGCAGACCAAACAATGCTACTTAGATGACTGCTCGATGGGCGCGGCCCAGTGCGAGAGGTGATTCAGGGATTTGGTGTCGGTGGGGTCGAGGTGCAGGGGAGTGATGGAAACGGCGCCGGAAAAAATCGCGGCGTAATCGGTGTCCGGTGCGACGTCTTTGTCGATGCGCTGCTCGAAAAGCCAGTAGTAGGTGCGGCCGCGGGGATCTTTTCCTTCGCTGAGTTGGTTGCGTGTGATTTTCTTGGATTGGCGAGTAAATTTCACTCCGCCGGTCCAGGGCTCGGGCACATTCACGTTCAGCAAAACCTGATCTGGCAATCCTTCTTTCAGAACTAGCTCCGCGGTGGAACGAGCGATGCGCGCTGCTGCGTCGAATTTCACACCGGCACCCTTCGAGCATAAGGACATTGCAAACGCGGGGATGTGATGCAGGGCAGCCTCGCGCGCCGCGCCGACGGTCCCGGAGTAGTAGACGTTCTCGCCGAGATTCGCGCCGAAATTAATTCCGGAAATCACCAGGTCGGGCGGCTCGGGCAAAAGCCGGTGCAGCGCGACGATCACGGCGTCTGCGGGCGTGCCTTCCACAGCCCATTGTCGCTCACCAACGTTATTGCAAATAATCGGCTGGCGCAGGGTCAGCGATTGCGCCGCTCCGCTCTGCTCGCGATGCGGCGCCACGATGCTGATCGTCGCAAATCCTTCGAGACCTGCAGCCAGCGCCTTCAGCCCTGCGGCATGAATCCCGTCGTCATTCGTCAATAAAATGTGCGGCATTCGTAAAACGCAGTCTCAACATCGAGTGCGCGTGCTCCATCGAAAACTGAATTCGCCAACGCGAGGGAGGAAAGAAGTGGTCGGGACGACTGGATTTGAACCAGCGACCTCACGCACCCCAAGCGTGCGCGCTACCAGGCTGCGCTACGTCCCGACCGTGGCGGCCCGGGTAGAGCCGCATTCGAATTTGGCCTCTTGAGGGCCGCATTCGACAGCAACGAGCGTATCACCGGCGTTCGAGAAGCGTCAAGAAAGCGCGCAGCGTGTCGCGCAGATCAAGCAGCATTTTGCGGCTCAAAAGCTCTCCGGCGTTTTCATTGTGTGACCCCGAAGAAATCGTCTCAGAAGCAGCGGCGCCATTTTCGCGAAGATGGCGGCGGGCGCCGGCGATTGTAAAGCCTTCGTCATAGAGCAGGCGCTTGATTTTGAAGACCAAGTCGACGTCTTCCTGCCGATACATGCGGTGGCCGTTTGGGCTCTTTACCGGCTCGAGGATGGGAAATTCGCTTTCCCAGTAGCGCAGCACGAAGGGTTTCAGTTCGGTGAGGCGGCTGACTTCGCCGATGCGATAAAGCTTCTGCTCGGTGGCGGTTTGCGTTGCGGTGCCGTTGTGCTCCATGCGTGGTCCGGCTTGCTGGTCACAATCCTACCAGTTTGCCGCGCGTCGCAGTAGAGGGCGTTTCATGATTCGCAGCAGCTCAATCTTCATGCTTTTCTCGCTTGTTTCGCTCGCCGCGTTTCCGGAGGCGCTGCACAAAGCGCACGGGCGTTCCGGCGAAGTCGAACTTGGCGCGCAGTTGGTTTTCCAGGAAGCGCTCGAAGCTGAAGTGCAGAGGCGTCTTTTGGTTGGTGAACAAAAGAAACGTGGGCGGCGACGCTTTGGCTTGGGTGATGTAGTAGATGCGCACGGGACGCGCCTTCGGCGTGCTGCCGCGCTGCAGATCGACGTCTTCCTTGAGCCACCGATTCAAGTCCGGCGTGGAGATGCGGCGCTTGCGGGCGATGGCAACCTGATCGATCAGAGAGTAAAGCTTTTGCGTGCGCTCGCCGGTCTTGGCGGAAAGAAAGATGATAGGCGCGTAACTCAGGAATTTCAGTTTTCCGCGGACCATTTTTTCGTAGTCGAACAGCAGCTTGCCTTTATCCAGGTCATCGAAGTTGTGTTTTTCGTCCGCGCCGCGCCTTGCTCTACCCTTGGTGGTAGCGGCATCGCGCGCGGCGGCTTGGCGCGCGGCCTCGGCGGCCAAGTCCCATTTGTTCATTACGATGACGACGGAGCGGCCGGATTCCTCCGCGTAGCTGGCGATTTGCGCGTCGCCCTGCGTAACCCCTTGCTCGCTGTCGACCACCAGCAGCGCGACGTCCGCGCGCTCGAGCCCTCGACGCGCCATCACCACGCTGAGTTTCTCCGCGACTAAATTCGTTTTGCCCTTGCGGCGAATGCCGGCAGTGTCGACAAACCGATACAAGCGGCCGTCGCGAGTTATTTCGGTGTCCACGGTATCCATCGTTGTACCCGGCACGGGAGAGACGATCGAGCGCTCTTCACCGACCAAGCGATTGAGCAGAGTGGATTTCCCGACATTGGGCCTGCCGATAATGGCAATTTCTACCGGACCGGCGTCTTCATTCGCGGGCGAAAGGGGGGCGTCTTCCGGCACGAGATTAGAGGAGCTGGATACCTGCGCAATGGCGGCGTCGAGAAGATCATCTACTCCGGTGCCGTGTTCGGCGGTGATGGGGAAAACGGGCACGCCGAGACGGTGGAAAGTAGCAGCATTTGACTCTTGCAGAGGCGAATCGACTTTGTTCACCGCGACAAAAAAAGGTTTTCCGGTGCTGCGCAGAAGGCGAGCCAATTCTTCGTCCAGCGGAGTGATCCCGGCCTGACTGTCGACAACGAGCAAAAGCAGCGCGGCCTTGTCGATGGCCACATGGGCTTGCCGCAAAATCTCTTGCGGGATGAGCGCCTTATCGTCGGGGACGATACCGCCGGTGTCGACAATCTCAAACGAGTGGCCGCGCCAATCCGCTTTACCATAGATGCGATCGCGGGTGATGCCCGGCTCGTTGGTCACAATGGAGCGGCGCGTGCCGGTGAGGCGATTGAAAAGTGTGGACTTGCCCACATTGGGGCGGCCCACAATCACTAGAGATGCTGGAGTCTTAGTCATGGATGCGAGCAGTGGTCGATGACACGAAAACGCAGCGACGGTGCAGTACTCGACTGTATCGCATTTGCCGCAAAGCCGACAGTTGATCATAGGTGGACTTGGTCACGGAGGCTGTGCAATTCGCGACTCGCAGATAGGGAAAACACGATTGACCGCGAGGCAATGCAGGGCCAACTGCAAACGAGAGGGGCAAAGCACAACAGGGCCATGGAATCGACAGCTTCTTTATCCGGAGATGTAAGCATCTACGACACGTCGGGATAACTTCTTCGGCTTAGGGCTCCTGCCCCGTGGTACTGCTGACTTAATGAAACTGATCGCAGAACAAGAGATCAGCACGCAGGAATCTCAAGAGACGGACGGGCTATGGAGATTACGCTCCCTTTTCTTAGTCGTCGCGCGTGCGCCTCTGGCGCAAGTCGCCGGCATGGTCGGTGTTTACTCGTTTCTGGCGCTGTTGTTCCTCCGGAAATTCTATCTTTCCGATCCGGACATCTGGTGGCACATGGCGACGGACCGGCGGATCCTGCAGCACCATGCAGTGCCAATGACAGATCCATTTTCATCCTATGGCCTGGGCAAACCATGGATTGCTTACAGCTGGCTGTTCGACATCACGATGCAGCTTTTCTATCGCCCGTTCGGCTATGTCGCGTTTGTCTATTTTGAAGTATTGGTTCGCGTGGCGCTGGCAGTGGCGCTATTTCATCTGGTGCGGTCATTGCTTCCGCGCTTTTGGCGGGCGGTGGCAATTGCCGGCGTCGCCTTGTATGCGATGAGCTGGGTCATAGGTCCCCGGCCGGGAATGCTGACGATCCTGTTCGGCATCATTGAGTTGGATATTCTGCTGGCGGTGCGCCGAACGGGCGCGGCGAAGAAACTCTGGCTGTTGCCGCCAATGTTTGCCATCTGGGCAAATTGGCACATTCAATTTGTGTACGGATTGCTGCTGCTGGCCGTGTTTGCATGCGAGCCTTTGCTCACCCGGCTATGGAAAAACAAAACCGGGAAAGAAAACTTGCTGCCACTGAAACAGGTCTGGCTCGTGCTCTGTGCAAGCTTCGTGGCTACCCTGCTAAACCCGTATGGGGCGCGGGTTTACTCGACGGTCTTTCAATACATGCATCAGCCCAAGGTGTTTGGCCAAATCGTCGAACTGCGAGCGATGACTTTTCGGGAGCCCTCGAACTACGTTGTGCTGTTTCTGATGCTATCCGCCGCGATGGCTATTGGCTGGCGGCGCGATACCCGTTTGCTTTGGCCGGTTCTTCTGACGATCGCCGCAGTCTTGGCGTTCCGGTCCGTGAAAGAGACTTGGTTTCTCGCCGTGATTTCGGCGTGCGCCTTGGCCGACGGCTGGGAACTGAAACGTTCCGATGATCTTCCTCCGCTCGCCCCGCGTTATCGGCTGCTGGCGGCGGTGTGGCTGCTGGCGGTAGCGGTTGCGGGTTATCGGTACTACGGCGTCTCCAACGACTTTCTGGAGATGCAGGTGACCGAAAGTTTCCCTGAAACTGCCGCGCGGTACATAGAGAAACATCATCTAGCAGGTCCTCTTTACAACGATTTCAATTGGGGTGGATTCTTGATCTGGCGACTGCCGCAGTTGACGGTCGCGATCGATGGCCGGACAAACGTACATGGTGACGAGCGCGTCGGGCACTTTGGGGCGATGTGGACGGGCAAGCCGGAATGGGCCTCTGACCCCGAGCTGTTGCGCGCCAATGTGGTTGTGGCGAAGAAGGACACTGCGCTGGGGTCGCTATTGCGGCTAGATGGGCGGTTCAAGATTGCGTACGAGGATGTCCAGGCGGTGGTGTTTCAACGGCGATAAGAAAAGCCACAGCGATGAGGTTCCTCTTACGCACCTCGAGAAGGAACCGGAAGGAAGTCCCGCTGGCGGGAACTAGGCTTTCAATTTGACCTTAGGCTTAGTGGCGGGAATGGGCTTCTTGGTGGCCCGTTTGCTGGTGTACAAAGCTTGATCGGCCCGCGCTAGCATTTCTTCCGGCCGGTCTCCCATCTCGTAGTCTTTCCATCCAGCGGAGAAAGTGACGGGGATCTTCTGACCTTGCCAATCGAGCTCGAAGGAACCGAGGCGTTGCAGCACAAGTTTGAGCTGCGCCAGGGTGCACTCCGGAAGCACGACGAGAAATTCGTCGCCCCCTAAGCGGACAGCCAAGTCTGATCCGCGAATGACCTTGTTCAAACGAGAAGCAAATTCCTGCAGGACCTGATCGCCGGCAGGATGGCCGTATGTGTCGTTGATCTCCTTGAAGTTGTTCAAATCAAGGGTCAGCACCGTTAGAGGATGGCCGCGACGCTCGGAGCGAGCCACCTCAGCCGCAAGACGCTGCTCGGCAAAACGCCGGTTGTAGAGACCTGTCAGAGGATCAATCATCGCCAGGTTGCGGAGGATAAAGGAATGGTCCTGTTTATCGAGGAGCTGTCGACGCAGACGCTTAATCAAGATTTCTTGGTAAATCGTATAAATGTTGAAAACCACGATCAGCGTAATCAGGCCAAACACGGCTTCCGTCAGCTTGATGTTAAAGAATGTTTCCGCGCCGCTAAGGAGTGCCGGGAGCGTAAGGGAGAATACGGCAAAGGTAAGAAGGAGCATGACGAAGATGGAGTAGCCGCGCACCCACCAGTCGCGTTTTTCAAGGCGGCGGCGTTCCTCGGCGAGTTCTTTGGCCGCGGCCTCCGCGGAAGGCAGAGGGTGAAGGTGGGTTGTATCGTTCATTAGTCAGCTGGGTGGAAATGGCCAAACTCAATCAATCCAACTTAGAGCGGGGACGTCTGGGGGTCAAGCCGCATTCCGGGCGGCCGGCCACGCTAGTTACTGGCCTCTCGGAAACGAACTGCTCGTCGAGTCCGTGGACAAGGAGCAATAAGGCCTTTCTTTATAGTAGTTTAGAATTTCGGCCAGTTGTACGGAAGTCCCGGTTGGACAGTACCGTTGGACCATTGGTCCCCGCACCGTATCGCTCCAAAATGACGGAGTTGAGAAAGGCGAGAAATGCTCTCACTCTGCATTCTCTTATTCTCAGGGTTCGCACTAATACGGTTCGCCGTATCGCAATGGCGCGCCATTTGGATAAGCTCCGCGAACCAGCCGGTGTCTGATTCATTGCAGCTGACAGCCGGAATTGACGCCGCCGCCATCGGCGCCGGGGATTTTGGCCGGCTGATGAATCTGTGCGACCAATTGTCGCCCGAGTTGAAAAAGAGCAGCCCCTGGCTCAGCGAAGTATCAATCTACTATCGCGCGATAGCGATGCTTGAGCAGTTCAGCAGGGTTAAGGTTCCGAGCATCTCGACTTGGGCCTCTCGCGAGATGCAGACCTGCGCTCGCTATGTCGCGGTCGTTCTGGATCAGAACCTGGCCATGAGTCTCGATCGGCGGCTGGCTGCCCGAGCGAATTAACCTCCAGTAGTCCTGCAATCTCGTCATACGCACACACGGATTTCCTTGATCCTTGAGGCGCTGAGCCAATTTCGGCGCCTTGGACATAGGGACGCTTCGCACTCAGGGCAAGTCGCTCACGCGAGTGGTGACCGCTTTTCTGGTAGAGTGCTGGACCAGTACGCCGCAGGTGGCGTGGTGTTGGCAGCGGTGGGACGCCCCTACACGCTCCAGTGAGCGGTAACTCTAGGGAAGCCGCGGCATAGCAGTGTGTAATTTTTGCGGGGTTTCCTGCGTATTAGTCTATGGATGCGCCGAGACCAGAGCGGATGAGCGCGCCGGGAAAGACCGAGCCTAAAGAGGCGATTGCTCGGGCACGGACAGGGGACGCCGATGCCTGGGGGGTGCTGTACCGGGAGTACGCATCCGCCATTTTCCGCTTTTGCCGACGGGCGCTGCCGACCCGGGAAGACGCTGAAGACGCCACAATGGATATTTTTGCGAAGTTGATGCGCGACAACAAGTTGCTCCAATACGACCAGAGCCGTTCGTTTACGGCATGGCTCTACAAAGTGGCAGCCAACCATTGCTGGGACGTGCTGCGGCGTCGCAAGACGCGCCAGGATAAAGAGACCGAGGATCTGGAGAACGTCCCCCTGGAGCACCCGGATCCGAATCAATTAGACAAGCTGATCGAGCAGAGGACCAGCGAAGAGGTGCGGCGCGCGCTGGACAAACTGGGAGCGCGTGCGCGCATGGCGCTGGTCATGCGCTACTACTCGGAAATGAGCTACGACGAGATTGCCGATGCGTTGGGAGTGCGGCGCGCCTTTGTGGGCGTCGTGCTGCTGCGCGCGCGGCACGAACTGCGCCAAGCGCTGGGACAGGGCGGCGCGCTGGCCGCGGGAGGGACCTCGTGAAGGAAGCCGATAATTTAGGTGACGCAGCGATGCAGCACCTCGACGAAATGACCTGTTTGTTGTATATCGAGCGGCAACTGGACCGCGCGCGGGCGCAGGAGGTTTCCGCCCATACGCAGGAGTGCAGCGCGTGCCGCACGTTGCTGCGCGCCCTGGAGCGCGAATCGCGGTTGTTGACGCGCGCGATGATCGAGGAAGAAGAGGCCCTGCCCGCCAGGCTGGCGCAGTTTCAGGAGCGGGCGCGCCGGTCGCTGCAATGGATTTGGACCGTAGCGCTTGGACTAGCCGCAACGGGAGTGTACGCGCTATATACCCAGTACATTGAGCCCTGGCAGACGCAGTTGGAGCAGGCAGGATTTGGCGGCTCGAACCTTTTGAGTTTGCTCATTTTTCAAGGCGCCTTCTGGAAAGGATGGCAACCGATGATCACTTTGTTGGAGGTGCTGGCGCTGGCGACGCTCGGGGGATTCGCCGTGGCGTTCCTCCGGAAGCGGGTGCGCCGGGGTTCTGCGCTGGCGCTGGTGCTGGCCGGATTCTGCGCGGCATTGGTGATGCAGCCGACGTCGGCGTTGGCGTCGGAGACCCGCAAAGGCGAATCCGTTAGCGTCAGCCGCGACGAAATGATCAAGGGCGATATTTTCCTGTTCGGCGACCGCGTGCGCGTCGATGGCACCGTGGACGGCGACGTATTTCTCTTCGGAAACGATGCCATTGTGAATGGGCATGTGAAGGGCGATGTTTTCGCTTTCGCGAAATTTCTGCAGGTCAATGGAGACGTGGATGGAAATATCCGCGCGTTCACGAACACCATGACCATCCGCGGAGCCGTAGCCAGGAACGTTTTGACCTTCGTTGACATCATGAACCTGGAGTCCACCGCCAAAGTGGGCGGGAGCTTGACCATCTTCGTAGAGAACCTGACTCTCGAAGGAGCCCTCGGGCGTGACGTACTGATGTTCGGAAAGCATTTCACGCTGTCCGGAAAAGTTGGCGGCGGTATCCGCATGAAGGGAGACGAGTTAACGATTAACTCGAACGCGGAAGTCGATGGGCCGATTCGCTTTGAGGGAAACAAGGAAGCCGAGGTGGCCACAGGCGCCAAGCTGGCATCCCCCGTGGAATTTCATAAGCTGGAACACAAGCCACGGTACATGCAAGGGCACTATTATGTCTGGCGTGTGATCTGGACCGCCGCGTTCGTTCTCTTTGGAGTTGTGCTGTTTCTCCTGATGCCGAAATTTGCGGAGGAAACTATAGCCGCGGCGGAGCACTATGGAGCCTCAACAGGATTGGGCGTTTTGATCTTCTTTGGAGTACCGATAGCCGCGGTTATCGCCTGCGTCACAGTCGTCGGTATACCGCTGGGAATCCTCGCTTTCGGATTTTGGTTCTTGATGCTTTGCTCTGCTGAGATCGTGGTAGGCACAATTGTGGGCATTTGGATTCTTGGCAAAGCCCGGGATACATCAGGCCTGATTGGCAGAATGGCGCTTGGTTTTGTGCTCGTGCGGCTCATCTACACCGCGCTGGAACAGGTGCACGTGATTGGCTTGCTGGCTGGTTTGGCCATATGGATGTGGGGCATGGGGGCTATTTCTCTGGCCCTGTATCGGAGATTGCAGCCGACGATTGCCGGGGGCGTGGCGTCAGAACCTTACACGCCGCCGCTGCCGCCAAATACCACGGTGGGCGGCATGCAGCCCGCGTAAGAAAAAGCCTAACATTTAGAACACAGCGGCAGCACAGAGAAGAGAATGACGAAAAGGAACGGGCCAGCCCGATTTAACTCGGGCCGGCCCGTTTTGCCTTTGCGGAGGCGGTGAAATCGGTTAAGGGACGCGGACCTTGGCCGCGCTGAAGGGCGTGGGCGTCACGGTGATTCCGATGGGTGGTCCGAAGTAAAGGGCTGTGATTGAGACCGTCTGGCCGGCCGTTAGGGTGCTCGAACTGCTAATCCCGTCAAAATTCGTGCTGGGCAATCCCGTGGATAATTGCACTGTGATGGGTGTGGTGAGGCCGAAAAATGGAGGGAACGATTGCATGGAAAAAGTATTTGGGGGAGCCACGCTCAATACAGTTCCTGTCACGCGGGTGAAACGGAGATAAAGAAGATCCGCGCTGGCTGTTGCCAAGGTCGTACCCGAGTGGGCGGTGAACGCGGTGACGTGCGCCGCAACAGTTTGTCCAGGTGCGAGAACAGAAGTGTCTGCGGCGCCGCTAAAGGCATTCACCGGAACGACCAACCCTTTACTGTCGACAATGAAGGGTTTTTGAGGAGTCCCCACGAGCGTGAGGTTTACTGGCGAAGCCAAAGGCACGCTGCTCCCGATCAGGCTGTTTGTCGTCGAGAGCACAAGATCATTGGTAACAAATTGGAACTGCCTGGTGGTAGAGGGTGTCGAGGTAATGATGCCTTCGATCCAATCGCCTGTGGTGGTTGATAGCGGATCGTATTCGAGCAAGGTAAAGGTGCCGTCGGAATTGAGGGCCATGTCCAGGCTGGCGACCTGCCCCTGCACAACGCAGGAAGCAAACGTGAGACTTAGGTTGAAAGCTGTGCAGTTGGGTGAAAAGACGGTGGAGGAGATCGCGACGGCAGTGAGCGAGCCGCGCGTGGCGGTGCGCACCGTGACGGACTGAGTGGTGGTGTTGATAGTCGTCACGACTCCGGTGACATCTTCCACAAAATCGAGTTCCCCCGCGGCAACGCTGCTAGCAGCCGGCGGGAGAGTACTGGCGCTCAGCACGTTGGCGGCAGCGAGATTCACCGCGGTGACCACTTGAGGTTGAGTGATGCTTACAGTCAGCGCGCTACCCAAGTTGAAATTGATCGCCAGTCCTGTTTTTTGATTGCTAGTTAACGTCAGCGGGAACGGCGCGGAGCTGATTTTCGGCGCCGCGGCTGCCCCTCCGGAGATCGTGGCGACGCTGCCGGCTGCGCAACCAATATTGCCGGCAGTTTGCGTACAGTAGGTCACCACCGGATTTGAGATGCTAACGGTGATGTTGGTGTAGGACGCCGCGGGCACCGTCGCCGAAGCGCCAAGAAAGACGGAGTCGCTCTGCAGCTTGGTGAGGTCGACGCTAAGGTTGGCGGCGTTCAGCGGGATGTTAACGGTTGATCCGGTAGAAGAGGTGAGCGTGATGGTATTTACATCCACAACGAAAGAAAGAAGATTGGTGTTAGGCGGTGGCGTAAGCGGAACCGCCGTCATTGTCACGCTGAACGTCGCGGTGCCTCCGGGCGGGGGCGTGTTCTTTGGCGCACCACTGCAGGACATCAGATGAACGGCGAATAGCAAGATTAGCGCAGCAAAAACTTTTCGGAAGTTCACGCAGCCCCCACGGCAGAGTTTTGTGCCGAGCGCCTAAGGCGGGCAAAGGCACCCAACGTCCCGCATGCGATTTTATCGCTAGCCTGCGAAGTTATGGGGCAAAAGGAATGTGAATTGTTCAACCGCTAAATACGAGAGCGGGTAACCTGAGTGCACAAAGTGCTGGTTCACTCTCGTGTCATGGCTGTGTCACTCCGTGTGCTATCGTTGGCGAGACAAGGCTGTGCGCTCGGACGGTCAGAGGGTATCGATTCTTGGCAAAACGTGAAGCAACAGCAGTAGGCCGGCAGGCGTCTGCGACGGAGACAGAAAGGAGTCGCGCCGCAGAGCGACGCTATGCTCCGATGGATGAAGAGCATCCGCGCGGGGAGAAAAGTGAAGTGCCCGCCGAAAAGTCTGCGGCAGATAAGAAAAATCAGCCAAACATGGGCGAAGTGTTTGGGCCGGGCGGTCTGCTCGAGCGCTGTATGATCAGCGGCTACGAGCACCGCCGCGCGCAGCTAATGATGGCAGAGTTGGTGCAGGACGCCTTTGAATCCCGCCATCACGTGGTGGTAGAGGCCGGGACGGGCACCGGAAAGACGCTGGCGTACCTGCTGCCTGCGATTTGCAGCGGGCGCCGAGTCGTGATCTCCACGGCTACGAAGTCCTTGCAAGAGCAGCTCTATCAAAAGGACATTCCGTTTTTGCAGAAGCACTTCGCCCCGGAACTCAAAGTCGCGGTGATGAAAGGACGCGCGAATTTTTTGTGCCGTGCGAAGCTGCATCAGATCGCCGACCAGCCGATCCTCAAGGGTATGGAAGAGATGGACGCGTTGAGCCAGATTCAGGATTGGTCCAAGCTGACCGAAACCGGAGACCGCGCCGAGCTCACTTTTCTGCCTGACGATTCGGAATTGTGGACGCGAATCGATGCGCGGCGCGATACCTGCACGGGGCAGAAATGCCCGGAATTCAAGCAATGCTTCATCACCGCCATGCAGCAGCGCGCCAAAGAAGCGGACCTGATCATCGTAAATCATCATTTGTTTTTCGCGGACCTCGCCTTAAAGCAAGACGACTTCGGCAGCATCCTCCCGGAATATTCGGCGGTGGTTTTTGATGAAGCGCATGAGATGGAGGACGTAGCCAGCGATTACTTTGGCCGGCAGATTTCGAACTACCGCTTCGAGGAACTGGCCCGCGACGCGGACCTCTCCATGCGGTTGTTGCACCTCGGGACGCCCTCGCTGCTGCGGCGAACGCAGCGGATTCGCGAGCGGAGCCGCGCGTTCTTTGACGCTTTTCCCGCGCGCGACGGCCGTTATCCCTTCGAAAGAAACGAGCGCGAGGCGTTCCTGGAGCAGCATCGCGAAACCTACGACGCTTTGACGAGTGCGTTGAAGGGACTGGAAACCGAATTTGCGGCCATGGCGCAGAAGCCGGAAGAGTTGCTGCGCATCTCGCGGAGGAGTTTCGAGATCCGCCAAGAACTGGCATTTCTTTTTGAATCGCATGAACGCAATTTCGTTTACTGGTACGAGCGCCGAAACAAGGGTGTTTTTCTGGCCGCCACGCCGATTGACGTCAGCCAAGTTCTTCGCGCTCGGTTGTTCGAACAGTTTGATTCTATTGTCCTGACATCTGCCACGCTTACGGTCGCTGGGCGCTTCGAATACATCCGCCACCGGCTGGGGCTCGATCACGCTAAAGAAGGAGCGCTGCCACCGGAGTTTGATTGGGGAAAGCAGGCGCTACTGTATATGCCTCGCGCCATTCCGGACGTGCGCAATCCGGCTTTTTCGCAGGTAGCGGCGGATGAAATTGTGAAATTGCTGGAGCTCAGCCAAGGGCGCGCGTTTTGCCTATTCACCAGTTATTCGCAGATGAACGATCTGTTCGAGCGTGTTCGCAGCCGCGTTTCGTTTCCTTTGTTGCTGCAGGGCACTGCGCCGCGATCGGCGCTGCTCGAACGATTCAAGAACACGCAGGGTGCGGTGTTGTTTGCTACCTCCAGTTTCTGGCAAGGCGTCGATGTGCCAGGGGATCAACTTTCTTGTGTCATTGTGGATCGTCTGCCCTTCGCGGTCCCGAGCGACCCGATTGTTGCCGCGCGAGTGAAGGCTTTGCAGGAGGATGGGCGCAACGCGTTTTCGGAGTTCCAAGTTCCGCAGGCAGTGCTCGCACTGAAGCAAGGGTTTGGGCGGCTGGTTCGGACGAAAACCGATCGCGGCGTGCTCGCGCTGCTGGATAGCCGGATTCAACGGATGGCCTATGGTAAAATTTTCCTGGAGTCTCTCCCGGCATACTCGACGACGCGGGAATTGAGGGACGTCGCGAGGTTTCTGGAAGGGCAATAAGAGCATAGGTCCAGCGACGGGCCCGAAGAAGAACAAACTATGTTTCAAGTTAGCGTCGAAGAGAGTTTTTCGGCCGGGCACGCCCTTCGCGGATATCGCGGCAAATGCGAGAACGTGCATGGGCATAATTATCGCGTGCGCGTGACCGTCGAAGGCCCGCAGCTTGATGCAATCGGCTTGCTCTGCGACTTTACGGAATTGAAAAGAGTGATTCGCGAGATCATCGGCGGCCTCGACCACCAATTCATCAACGACTTGGAGCCATTTCGCACCGTGAATCCTTCGGCCGAAAATCTTGCGAAATATTTCTACGACGAGGTCACCGGGCACGTGAAGGAATTGCCCGCCGGCGCGCGGGTCACCGACATTGTGGTGTGGGAGACGGACACGGCCAGCGCGCAATATCGTCCCGGGAAGTAGGGAGCTACGGAGGACGGAGCTGTGAATCGATCGATTTACATCATCATGGTTCCAGTGCTGCTCGTAGCCCTGGGTTATATCTTGATGTTCCGGCACATTGGCGTTGCTCCAGGGTATCCGCGGCTAATGACTGCCATGGTTGCCTTCTTCGGCGTAATTTGGTTGCTCAGCCGCAAGACCGCGCGCAAGACGGGCTCAAGCCAGCAATAGGCGGACAGCCGCTAAATATTCATGTTTATCACCGAAATCTTCAAATCGATTCAAGGCGAAGGCACTCGTGCCGGGCTCCCATGTATCTTTGTCCGCCTGACGGGATGCAATCTAAGGTGCACGTGGTGCGATACCGCCTATGCTTTTCACGGCGGCAAGAAGATGAGCGTTGACGAGGTGCTTGCGCGCGTCGATGAGCTTGCAGGGCGACCTGCCGGTGCGAATGCTTCTCGCGCGACAGTGCCGCTTGTGGAGTTGACGGGTGGCGAGCCTCTCTTGCAAGAGGAAATCTACCCGCTGGCGGAAAAACTCCTGGCCGAGCGCTATACCGTGCTGATCGAAACCAGCGGCGAGCGGTTTGTCGGTCGGCTACCGCAAGAGGTCATCAAAATTGTGGACGTGAAGTGTCCGGACTCCGGAGAAGCGGATACCTTCGAAATGAAGAATCTCGACGCCCTGAGCGCAAAGGACGAGGTGAAGTTCGTCCTCTCAACGCGGCGCGATTATGAGTTTGCGCGCGACTTCACTCTGCAGCATCAACTCCCCGAGAGAGTACGCGCGGTGCTTTTTTCGCCGGTATTTGACGACCCGGAAGGGAAGTGGCAGGGATTGCAGCCGCGCTCTCTGGTCGAATGGATTCTCGCGGACGAATTGCCGGTGCGGCTTGGATTGCAGCTGCACAAGTTCGTCTGGGACCCGGCTACCAAGGGCGTTTAGAAGTAAAGGATACAATCACGAGCCGCGCACGGCAGAATAAATCATACGTGATGCTCATGGACAAAATACCGAAACAAGCCGTGGTGCTTCTGAGCGGGGGCATGGACTCCTGCGTCGCCACTGCGATCGCACGCGAACACCACGGCGCTGGGGGCATCGCCGCCCTCCATGCGGGCTATGGGCAGCGCACGCAAGAACGCGAGCGCCGGGCGTTCGACGACGTTGCAGACTTCTACGGAATTCGCGAGCGACTAGTCGTGCAGCTCGACCATTTCCGCGCCATAGGTGGCTCTGCTTTGACGGACAGGAAAATCGCCGTGCCCGAAGGCGAATTAGGCGCCCCCGAACCTCACGGGAATATTCCCGTAACCTACGTGCCGTTTCGCAACGCGCATTTTCTTTCTGTAGCAGTGAGTTGGGCGGAAGCCATCGGCGCACAAGCCGTTTACATCGGCGCCGTTGCCGAGGACAGCTCCGGATACCCGGACTGCCGGCCCGAGTATTACCAGGCATTTCAGAAACTGGTGCGCGCCGGTACACGGCCCGAAACAAACATCGAAATTGTCACGCCGGTGATCACGTTGAAGAAGAGCGAAATCATCCGCCGCGGCGTCGAGCTCGGGGCTCCGCTGCATTTGACGTGGTCCTGCTATCAGAGCGAAGATGCAGCCTGTGGCGCTTGCGACAGTTGCTTGCTGCGTTTGCGCGCGTTCGCCGAAGCTGGAGTGCCGGACCCGATTCCTTACCGGCGAACGGTGGCAGCGAAGCCTTGAGCTTGGCATCTGGCCAGGTTTGGAGATAATAGGCGCACGCCAGTGGGAGACGGGTAGGCTCTCGAGTGGCAAAGGAGAATGGGGCATGAAGCTACGTTGCAGGAAAGGGAATTCGTGGGCAATGTCGATCGTTCTGTTCGTTGCCTTACTGTGCGCTTTCGCGCCCAAGGCTGCGGCGCAGGATGGAGTGGTTAACGGGCAGATTCTCGATATCACCGGCAAGCCTTGGGTGGACCTGGGAATCCAGGCCGTAAGCGACCAAGGCGCCAAGTCCGACACAAAAACCGACAAGGATGGCAATTTTACAATTCGCGGCTTGCGAAATGGCGTCTACACCGTTGCCATACAATTGCCGGCGCCCAATAAGCCTTATGAAGTGAAAGTTCGCGTTTCGGGTCCAGACACTCCCAAGGTGAGTCTGAATTTCAAAGACATCGCCGCGAAGCAGGGTGCTGAATACGCGGAGGCGCAAAAGAAGCAGGACGAAGAAAAGCAGAAATTTCAGGGGATGAAGGCGCACTTCGACCAAGGCATTGGTTTCCTGAGTCAAGCCGGTCAAGCCAAGGCGGATCTGGCGAAAGCGCCAGCCGACCAGCGCGATACGCTGAAACAACAGGTGAAGGATCTGTCCGACAAAGCCGTGACGGAGCTCGAAGCGGCCAAAGCGGCAGCCCCCGAAAAAGATCCCAACCTTAACCTGATATGGGCGCGTCTCGGGGATGCTTACGATGCCGATGGCCGCGCCGAAGATGCTTCTAACGCCTACAAGCAAGCCATTGGGCTAAAGCCCACAGCGGCGTACTACAACAATTTGGGCGGCATCTACGGCCGCGCCGGCAAGATACCCGAAGCAATGGATGCCTATAAGAAGAGCGCGGAGCTGGATCCTCCCAATGCAGCGCAGGCGTATCGCAACGGCGGAATTACTCTCTACAATGCCGGAAAAATGAAGGAAGCCGTCGAGCCGCTGAAGAAGGCAACGGAGCTCGATCCCAAGAGCGCGCAAGCCTGGTATCTGTTGGGCGCCGCGCTAGTCGGTTCGATGGATTACAAACAGGTCGGCAGCAAGTTGGAAGTTGTAGTGCAGCCGGGCACCGTGGAGGCCTACCAGAAAGCCCTGGAGCTGGATCCCAACGGTCCCTACGGTCAACAAGCCAAGCAAGGCCTGGAAGCGCTACAGCAGCTCGCCCCCGGCATCGACACCAAGCTGAAGAAAAAGAAGTCCTGAACGCATCCCGCGTTTTGGCCGGCTCTCCAGTCCCGAGAGCCGGCCTTTCTTGTTGTCGTCATTAGGACGAGGCTCGCGCGACGTCTCCGGAAGCCATCGCTGTGGCCAACCCCTTGAATCGCCTGTAGAATCTAAGACACTGAAGTTTGCGAGTGGGTGTGTGCTGATGACAAGTCACACGTTTTCATGTCCGCGGCCTCTGGCGACAGAGCCTCACTGATGGTGTCGCTCGACGATCGCGTGAGCGTACCCTCACACGTGCTGGTGCGTTTCCTCGATAAAGAATCCGTCCTGCTGAATATCGAAACGGAACGCTATTTCGGTTTGGATGAGACGGGCACGCGCATGTGGCAGTTGGTGACCGCAGCGCCGAAAATCAAAGTGGCCTATGGACAACTTCTGGAAGAATACGATGTTGACCCGCAGCTGCTGCGCGCGAATTTGACCGACCTCGTAAGCCGGCTGGTGGAAAATGGTTTGCTGCAAGTGAACTCGTCCAATGTGGGAACCTCTTCGACGCTTTAGTTTGCTGGATTCGGAAGCGCGCGGAATTTTCTTGCGCGCGGCGATACTCTTGCCGGTGATTGCCGTTACCCTCAGGCTTCGCGGTTTTCGAGCCACGCAAGAATCCCTTCTCCGCTTTCTCGCGCATCCTCGCCTGATACTCCAAGAAGACTCGACGGACCTCCGGCTCGCGTTCGAGCGGACCCGACTCACCGCACGCATGGTCAACGCGGCAGGCCGCCACGCCTGGCCTGGTTCAACTTGCTTGGAAAAATCGCTGGCGCTTTGGTGGCTGCTCAGGCGCCAAGGCATTGAGTCCGAACTCCGCATCGGCGCGCGCAAATCAGATGGTAAGTTTGAGGCCCACGCCTGGGTCGAGCGCGAAAGCATTGCGGTAAACGAACCGCAAGAGGGGCATCGGCATTACGCTCCATTCGACGAATCGCTTTCTTCCGTGCCGTTGGAGCCGCGATGAGCGGATTCGCGGGCGTTGTTTCGCTGGACGCTGCTCCGCCAGATGCTCTTTTGCTCGAGCGTATGGCGGAAGCGCTGGCGTTTCGCGGCCCCGATGGCACTCACATTACAACGAAACCTGGGGCCGGATTTTGCTTTACGTTTCTCCGCACGGGCCCCGCGCCGCAATGTCCTTCGCAGCCTTGCTCGCTCGACGGGAACGTCTGGTTGCTCGGCGACGTGCGCTTGGACGGCCGCGACGATTTTCGCCGCAGGCTCGAGCAACATGGCGACGAATTCCATGGGGAAGTTACTGATGAGGAGTTAGTCCTGCGCGCCTGGCGCCGGTGGCGTGAAGACAGCCTCCCCGATCTGATTGGAGATTATTCCTTCGCCCTGTGGGACGCTGAGGCGCGAAAACTGTGGTGCGCCCGCGACCTGATGGGCGCTCGCCCCTTCTTCTACGCACAAGTCGGCAACCGCCTCTACTTCAGCAACACCCTAAACACGATCCGCTGTGCCCCAGACATTTCCGCCACGCTCGACCATCATTTCATCGGCGACTTTCTGCTGCAAGGCTCGTGTTCCTATCCTGAACGGACAGCGTTTCGAGAGATCTCGCGTCTTCCTGCCGGTCACCTGCTGAGCTATTCGCACCACAAAATGGGCATTCGCCGGTTCATATCGCTGCCTGAAGGAGAGCCGCTGTGGTTGAAGCAGCAAGACGAATACATCGAGCAGTTTCGCGAGCTGTTGGTCCAAGCGGTCGCTGACCGCTTACCGCGCGATTCCGCTGCCATCTACATGAGTGGAGGCCTGGACTCTACGAGCATCGCCGCAATTGCTGTTGACTATGCGCGGAAACACACCCGACCTTTCTCGCTTCGCGCCTACTGCGTGGATTGCCAGCCGCTTTTCGATGATCAAGAGGGCCGCTTGGCTGCTCGTGTGGCGGAGCATTTGTCGATTCCGATTGAGATCTGGTCTCAATCTTCGTGCCTGCCGTTTGAGGGCTGGGATGAAAACAAAGTGACTACCCCGGAGCCGCCGCAGGATCCTTATGTGCCATCTTATTTGCAGCAAAATCGCTGCATTTCACGACAGTCGCGGGTAGTGTTTACAGGGTACGGCGGAGATGGAATCCTGACTGGCCAAGCGTGGCCATACTTGGTCTATCTCATTCGCCGTATGCGTCTTGTGGCAATCGCCATGACGTTTGGAAGATATTTTGCTAAGCATGGACGCTTTCCTCCGTTGCGCGGCGGGTTTCGAGCGCTCCTCAATCGGTTTCGGCGCAAGGATGCTATGGCTGATTATCCTCTATGGCTTTCGCCGAGCTTCGAAGCTGAAACGCATCTGCGCGAGCGCTGGCGCGAACTGATGAAATCACCCCAGAAATCTCACCCTTGGTACCCGGATGCTCACGCTATCTTGAACGGTGCATACTGGCCTGAAATCCTTGAACGTGAGGACGCCGGGTGGACTAAGGCCCCACTTGAGTCGCGAGCACCCTTTCTCGATCGGCGGCTGATTCACTTTCTACTGAGGGTTCCACCGGTCCCACTGTGCGTCGATAAGGAGCTCCTCCGGCGCGCCATGACAGGAATGTTGCCGGAGGAAGTTCGTCTTAGGCCCAAAGTGCCGTTAGCGGGTGACCCTCTCATGATCCAGGTGCGCTCGGGAAAATGGAGCCCCTTGCCCCTACCCAAACCGACGGCGTCACTAAGATTCTTCGTGGATTGGGAGCCGCTATGTCGAATGCTGGCAAACAGTTCAGGGGATTGCCTGGGCAGAGATTTGCGACCTTTGCTACTCAATCAGTGGCTAAAAGGCATTGAAAAGGATTACGCTATTCGGTAAGGTCAATAAGGAGAGTATCGATGGCGCGCGAACCGCAACCACCTCCCCGAAAAGGGTACGAAGCTCCAAAGCTTTTGGTCTACGGTGATTTAGCAGAGATGACGAAGTCCGGAGGCAGCAAAGGAATGGCAGATGGAAAAGGAAAAGCGATGACGTAACTGGATTTACGCCAGTGGCTTATCACTACCGCGCTTACGGCCTCACCTGCTTCTCCGATGTTCCAATTGCCGGGTTTTTTTCTCAGCCGGTCACCCCGCAACGTTGCGATTCTGATATCGTCCTCGAGCTAGGTTCGGTCGCGCCTGAATGGGTCAGGGCCGCCCGGATCTTGCCTGCCCAAACCATCTATGCCGACCCCACGCCGGCGCAGAATGGGGATTCCGGCTACACGATAAGAGCTTTTGGCGCGCAAGAAGCTTTTGAACTAACGTACCCCGACGGAGCGCAATTCCTCATCGGTAGTTCCACTACCCGTGTCTGGGGACATTGTCCACCTGGATTCGAGATGGACTACTTGGCAACCTACCTTCGCGGGCCAGTGATGGGTTTTATTCTCAGATGGCGCGGTGTCACTGCGTTGCATGCGAGCGCGCTGAGCCTCGGCGGGCGCGCCATTGTGCTATGTGGTGAGAGCCAGTCTGGGAAATCTACTACGGCGGCGGCGCTGGCGTTGAAAGCCACACCAGTTCTTTGTGAGGATGTGACTGTTATTAAACTAAGCGGTCACACTTATTGTGTCGAGCCTGGTTACGCACAGGTCGGGCTATGGCCGGATGCGGTGGAAACTTTGTTCGGTACCGCGGATGCGCTACCAAGATTGACGCCAAGCTGGGAAAAGTGTTTTTTGCCACTCGATGGCGACAGGGCAAGATTCGAGCCGGAGGAGCGGCCGCTCGGCGTAATCTACCTCCTGGCTCCACGGAGCGGTTTGGAGGGTGCGCCAAGGATCGAGCAACTCAGCCCCCGCGAAGCGCTTCTTGGCCTTGTGCAGAACACATATATGAATTGGCTTTTGGACCGAAGACAGCGTGCTGCGGAGTTTGATTTTTTGAGCGCGCTAGTCACACGAATACCAGCGCGGCGCATCGTGCCACATGGTGATTCGGCAAAAATCTCGACCCTTTGCGACTTAATCGTTGCGGATGCGCATGGATTGCGGGGTCGCTGCGACTCCGCGCCTTTGGTTTCACGCTGACGATGTATTCGCTTCGCGATTACGGACAAATGGTCGCGGATCGCGAGCGTCTCGACGCATATAGCAAGGCTATTGCTAAGGCGGTCCGGCCCGGGGATGCGGTGCTGGAAATCGGGTGCGGGCCCGGCGTTTTTGCGTTGCTGGCTTGCCAAGCGGGTGCCCGAAGAGTTTACGCTATCGATTCGGAAGAGATCGTTCACTTCGCACGAGAGCTGGCCGCTGCGAACGGCTTCGCGGAGCGTACGGAATTTATCCAAATCGACTCGCGCAAAGTGCAATTACCGGAACGCATGAACGTCATCGTGTCGGATCTCCGCGGCTCGCTTCCTCTCTTTGGGCGCGCGATTACATCCCTGGAAGACGCTCGGCAACGGCTCCTCGCGCCAGGAGGGATCCTAATCCCTCAGCGCGACACACTGAAAGCAGCAGTGATCGAAGCGAACGACTTCTATTCACAATTGGTTGCACCCTGGCAGAATTCAGTTTCGGACATTGACCTCTCTCCTGCACTTTCGCTCGCCCTCAACGGATACGACGGAAATCAGTTCGACGCAGAGCAGTTGCTTACTGGACCTCAAACCTGGGGCGTACTCGACTATTCAACAGGTGCAAGGGCGTGTGCGGCTGCCGACTTGAATTTCTCGGTAACGCGGACTGGCACGGCTCACGGCGTGTGCCTGTGGTTTGAGACCGACCTACTTGACGGGATTGGATATTCCTCGGGGCCGGGCTCGCGAAAAACGGTTTATGGGCAGGTATTTCTGCCATGGTTAGAGGCAGTTCCGGTTCAACAAGGGAACGAGATTTTCGTTAGGCTGCAGGCAAATCTGGTCGGCGAGGACTATGTTTGGCAGTGGGAGATGAGGATTTGCGGGGATGGGGGGAATGCCGGCCGATGTTTTCAGCAGTCTACGTTCCTAGGCGCGAACTTCACGCCGCAGTCGTTACGGCATCGCGCAGCGGACTTTGTGCCTTCCCTATCGGACGAAGGGCAAGCAAACCGCTGGCTGCTCCTCGCCATGAACGGAAAGACTTCGCTGCAGCAAATGGCGCAGGCGGCCGCGCAGCGATTCCCAGCTATTTTCCCTCGTTGGGAGGACGCGCTGCATCGTGCCGCGGAACTCGCTGCACGATTCTCGCGGTAAGCAGGCCGCCGCTGGGCGGTCTCTGCATTTAATTTGTTCACGGAAAGATTGCTCAAGTCCCCTTGTTTTATATCTTAGTCGCGGAGAACCTTCTGACAGAATCGTCTCCATCCAGAGCACTCCCTCTTCGGCTCAGACGATGCAAGTAATTCACTCGCAACTCATTCACACGCTTACACTTATAGTTTACTATTGACAAACGTCCAGATCTGTGGTATGGTCGCGCGTGTTGCCTCGAAGAAACCTCTCTTACCCCTTCCGTCGCTCTCGGCCTAGCTCCACCGAAACAGCAATTCTAACTACCTTTAGAATCAACACTTGCAAAAGTGTATCAAAACAAAGGACTTTAACTCTCTGTAGAATCAACACTTACCAAAAAACGGGGAGGGGGTACCCTTCCCTGCTGCAACTCAGGCAACGCCCGTCATATGCACCACGTGGCGCCTCTATCCCCTGTGGACTCACTCGATTGCGCATACTTCCTGTCACCACGGGGGTGTACACCCCAAACGCGCGTTCTGCATCTGTGGCGAACCGAGTAGGTCGCCCTTTGTTATCACAAAGATACGAACCCCTTTTTCCCCAACTCCTTTATTTTCACATCCATCCAAATCCCTAGGGGTGTGGGGGCATTCGGACCGGAATCATGCATCGACTTGTAGCCTATAGCGCTGGGGGAAGTGAGAGGGCGGCGGGTATCGCCCTTACCTGGCAAGTCTTAGTTGCCTGCGCCTCCCCGAATTCAAGCGCCGAGCGCTTGAATGATGCTCTTTGCGCGAAGCTGGATTGGCCCGTGCTCTTCGCTCAAGCGGATGAGCACTCCGTGCTTCCCTTGTTGGCCACCCGCCTTCAGGAACTCGCACAGGGCGCTTCACCTCCAGAGATTCAAACCAAGCTCCAGTCATGGCAGCGTGCCCATGCAGTTTTTACTCTGACTCTGTCTGCGGAATTATTTCAAATTTTGGAACGCTTCGCGGCTCTCGATGTCGAGGTTCTCATCACTAAGGGACCCGCGCTTTCCGTGCGTTGTTACGGCGACCCAGGAATGCGGCAGTACGGCGACCTCGATCTAATCGTGCGAGCCAAGGACATCGAGCGCGCCACTAAAGCGATGATCGAACTTGGCTTCGAGCTGAAGATTTCGCTCCACACGATCCGAGCCAACAAGATTCCCGGCGAATACGTATTCACGAGGCGCGATAAGAAGCTGTTGATTGAATTCCACACCGAGCGCACGTTTCGCTACCATCCGCGCCCATTGCATATAGAAACGTTATTTGAGCGGCGCGCTTCCGTCACCATCGACGGCCGCGAGGTCCCCGCGCTTTCGCTGGAGGACGAACTCATCCTCATTTGCGTGCACGGCGCCAAGCATTTTTGGGAGCGCCTCATGTGGATCGCGGACGTGGCCGCGCTCATTTCCTTAAGACAAGCGCCGGATTTCAATCGCGCCATCGCAGTAGCCCGCGAAGTCGGCGCAGAGCGAATCCTGCGTTTGGGGCTACGCCTCGCTTTGGACGTGCTAGGCGCAAAGCTGCCGGCGGAACTCGAAGCCAGCGTGCGATCGGACCGCGCGGTTGCGAAACTAGCCGCGCAAATCCAGACCCGACTCGCCTCCCGCGAGCCGCGCGGCATGGGAATATTGCAGCGCGCCGCCTTTCGCGTCAGAATGCGCGGCAGCTTGCTCTCCGGCGCGGCCTACTTGCTGCGCCTCTCGCTGTCTCCCACCGAAGAGGATTGGACTCCAGGAAAAGAAGGAAATCGCCCCGCTTTCATCGACGCCATGAGCAGACCGCTTCGCCTGGCAAAAAAACACAGCCGCCGCTCGGTTGATTGAACCGCGCAAAAGAAAAGGTCCGGGGCACGCCCGGACCTTTTCCGCAAAGACAGCGCTAAATATTCGTTCGCTGCATGATCCTGTGCCGAGTCTTCGGCCCCCGCGCCGGCAGTTCCACCGTCAACGAAACCTCGCTCCTGTTTCGCAGCACGCCGATCTTTGCCGTCTTGGCGTCGTCCTGCGACGCCAGCTTCTGCCGCAAATCACCCAAGCTGAGCACGCGTTCGCCATTAAAGCTGACGATCACGTCCCCCGCTTTCATCCCGGCTTTCTCCGCGGGCGACCCGCTGTTCACGCTGCGCACCAGGATGCCTTCCCCGTCTGGAGCGCCGAAGAACGAGCCCAGTTGCCCGCCAATGTCCTCCGCATCAATTCCCAGCCGCGGACGACCCCCCGCCAGCACTCCCATCTCGCCGCCCAAGTCAAGGGACGGCATCTCCGGAATCTGCACGTCCGGCATGCGAAACGCGAAGGCTCCGGGCATCGCACCCATCCATTTATCGTGGCGCTCCTCAGACTTGCCCAGCGTAGCGCTCAGCGTTTGCGCGTGTCCGTCGCGCCAAACGGTAAGCTGCGCCGCGCGCCCCGCGGGAATTTCGTGAATCATTCTCCGGAACTGCGCCGCGCCTTCCACCCGCTGCCCATTGACTTCGGTGATGACGTCCTTCTCCTTCAGCCCAGCCTTCCCCGCGGGACTATCCTTCGTCACGCCCGCCACAACCACGCCGCGCTCCGCAGGAAGCTTCAACTCCTTAGCATTCTCCGCCGTCACTTCATGCGTCTCGATCCCGAGCCAGCTCGGTCCTTCGTCGCCGTCAAAAATGGTAACCTGCTGGGTCTCCGGGCCGGTCAGCGCCTCCATGCCTGCCAAAGCCCCCGGATATTGCTGCATCACCCGTCCCGCCTCTTGCAACACGCGGTCCCCGTCAATCTGAATTCGATTCAGTTTCTGCACTTTCGGAAGACGCTCCACCCTTACCTCTGGCGAGGTATCGTCCTGCTCTTGAAGCGCTGCCGAACGGCTTGGCAACGCAAGCAAGGCAATGCTAAGCGCCGCAGTGCCTCCGCCAATCCACAAAATACTTTTCTTCATTGTTGTGATTCTCCTCTTTAGCTTGGTGACTGCTTGCTTCCTTAGACGCGCGTGACGTTAAACCGTCGATCGCAAAGCCACCAATCGAATCCCTCCATTCACCGTATGCAACCGGATCGGTGCGCCGCCCCGGCCCAATCTGCCGTGCATCTCGCGCGGCTTCAGCGTGCTCTCGAACGTCACCGGCAGCTCCGAGAAAAAGTTTCCGTTCAGGCACCGCGTTTCGAGGTCGGCATGCGTGTCGGCAGGGACCGCCAGCAACAGCGAGCCGTTCGTGGTTTCCGCAATTGCGCCGTTCTTGTCTGGAACGTGCAGCAGCTCCAAATGCACGTTGCCGTTCGTTGTGTGCGCGTGCACCGACCCGCCGCCCTCATACACTTCAATATTTCCGTTCACCGTTCGCAAATCTTCCACCCGCTCGATTCCGGACACGCGCAGCGTCCCGTTCACTGTGCCTAGATGCTCCACGTGCGCGCAATGCGGCACGCGCACCGTGTATTCCACGGCCACCTCCACTCCCTCATTCTGCGGGTAGCGCGTAGCCACGGAGACCACCCCAGGCTTGGCGTCCACGTCGATGGACACAAGCTCCAGGTCAGATTCCTTGTGTTTCGCGGTCTTCACCGCGTGAATCTCAATGGTGTCGCGGTCCCAGCCTTGCACATCCACTGTGCCATTGACGTTCTGCAGCTCAAACGAGCCGCCGGGCTGCAGCGGATAAGTTTGGTTGAATTCTTTGGTGATGCCCAGGCAAGCCGGAGCAGAAGCCGCGGCCAGCACAAGGATAAACAGCGCGATAAAACTAACAGAGCGGCGGAGCATAACGTTCTACCTCCTTCGAGGACCGACATTCCAAAATCGAGTTCCAGAATCGAAGACCAGAACGAAACTCTCGTGCGGCGCCCAACCGCCGCTCAGCGTCTAATGCAGCTGAAAATTAAACGTAACCGTCGAGATCACGTCCACCGGCCTGCCCCCGGTCGAAAACGGCCGCACTCGCCACTGCTTCACGGCGGTAATCGCCGCGTCCGCCAACGTCGGCGATCCGCTAAGGATTTTGTCCACTTCGATGCGTCCATCTCTTGTCGCGCGCACTTGCAGTCGCACAATCCCTTGCACTCCGGCTCGCCGCGCAATTTCTGGATATACCGGCGGCGGAGCTGACACGAAATGTTTCTGCAACTCGTCGGGATCTTCTCGAATGGCCCCCAGGAAAGTCGTTTCCAGCGTGCTCAGCCACCGGTCGATCCAGTCGCCGCGGTCCTCCGCCCTGCTCGGGAGCTCCGGTGTGAGTTCCGGCACGCTCCACGATTGCGCTTTTTCGAATCCCGCTTGAGTCAGTTGTGCTGAATTCAAGCGATCCATCAGCCGCTCTTTTTGCTCTTGGATCAGTGACTGGCGCAAAGCAATCTCCGAATCCAGGAACTGCAGCCGGATTTTTCCAGCCGTCGTGCGCAGCTTCAGCGGAGGCCCGCCGCCATTCAACGCCGCCAGCGCGTGCACCGGTCCACTTCCGCGATTTTGAATTTGCAGTGCCAGCGCCGGATCCGCTTCGATACGCCGCTCGCCGCCGGACTCCACCATTGCATCGATATCTGCCGCCAGGTTGCGCGGCAAAAACACAACGATGTCGCCGTTTCCGGAAGTCAGTTGCGACAATCCTGGCAAACGCACCGTGCCGCCCGCAGAAGACGCGTCCGGATTGATCCACGCCGTGATTGTCCCGCCCGCCGTAGCCGCCCGAACCGTTCCCGCCACGCGCGTCAAGCAAATGCTTCCCGCGCTGGATTCCACTTCCATCGGTCCCGATACATACATGATGCGAATGCCGCCGCCACCCGTTTGCGCGCGAACCGAGCCCCGCACTTCTCCAAAATCAATCTGTCCCCCGCCGGTCCGCACACTCACCAGGTTTCCTGCCTGCCCAACCGTGATGTTGCCTCCATCGGTTTGCAAATCTGCGCGCCCGCCGATCTGGCCCGCGCGAATGTGCCCGCCGCCGCTTCGCAGCGATGCGTCGCCCGCAATATTTCCCGCGTTGATGTGCCCTCCGGCGGTGAACGCCCTCAAGTCTCCGGCAACGTCCTGCACCTGGATGTGGCCGCCTTCCGTCTCCAACCGCGCGACCAGGCGCTCAGGCGCCGCGTTCCGCAAGTTTCCACTTCCGATGCGCCCGGCGCGGATGTTACCGCCCTGTGTCGTCAGGCTCGCGATGCCGCCAATATCCCCGGTCTCGATGTCCCCCGCTTCCGTTTTCACCTCGACACTGTAGTTGCGCGGCACCGCGATCTCGAACTGCACCCAGAATTGCGCGCCAGAAAAGTGCGCCAGTTGCGGCGGCAAATTTCCCGTGATCTCCACGCCGGCGGGGGTGGACTTAGCGCTCAGCGAATAGCGATCCAGCAAACGCTGTGCCTGCGGAGCGCGCGCGTCGGTCTCGATATGCACAGCGTACCGCACCACCGGAGCCGAGCCGTTTTCCAGCGGAACGATCTTCACGGAACCTAAGTCCGTAGTAAGCCGCAGCGTCAATCCATCCGACGTCTGCAGAAATCCCGTGCGATCCGCGGAAACGCGCGGCTGCGTTGGTTCACCCGGCTTGGTCAGTTCCAATGCGGAAGCTGCGGGTTCGCGGCTGCTTCCAGCTATGCCGGGGGCCAGCAGCATCGCCGCGCACAAACCGGCCATGCCCGGGGCCAGCAGCATCACCGCGGACAAAAGCGGCGCAAGGTGAATCGTTGCTCTCTTCATTTCCAGTGTGATTGGTACTGCATCTCGCATGGTGTCGTTGCGGAACACGCCTTTACTGCTCTTCTCGGGGACCAATCTGACGCAACGCCGCCGCGCTGCGCAGTCGCACATAGCGGTTCGGGTCACGGTGCTGCAACCCTTGGAG
>Ga0209240_1000090_pt1 | contig 33292 bp, 21 predicted proteins | sample GraSoi_2013_80cm_FD_185828 | JGI IMG/M metagenome (GOLD analysis project Ga0209240, IMG submission 185828) | Grasslands soil microbial communities from the Angelo Coastal Reserve, California, USA - Sample 9_17_2013_80cm (SPAdes) (version 2) | ecosystem: Environmental > Terrestrial > Soil >...
GGTTCTGAGCATAAAATTAGAATTTACCGCCGACATCGAATTGAAATACGTCAGATTTAAATGGGGGCCCGGCCACGTTATTGGCGCTGTAGTAGTGGAACCCGATGTAAACTACCGGGCTCAGGGCTAAGCTGCCGAATACGGTGTACCCTTTCAGGTTTGTTCCGTAGAGCGGCGCTCCGAAATCCGAATCGTTGAAGCCGTCTACTACCGAATCGGATTCAACGTAACGATAGCCGACCCCAAGGTTCCAATCCCATCGCTTCTGTAGCACTGGAGTGCCTAATGTCAGATAGACGTTCCAGGCGCTGTTGCCACCGACGTAACGGCCGATTACGCCGCTAGGTGCCGAGGCGAGGTTATTCACCGCCTTTTTTGCAATACTGTTTCGGTCAAACGCTGTGTTCGTTACCCATTCGCCGGTTACCGAGACCTGGAACGGCTCGAAATGGTTGTACTCGGCCCTGCCGGTAATAGCGACCTCATGGAACGGAGTAGCCAGCCCGAAGTACTGGAACTGAAGGGCGTTGCCGTTATTATTTGCGGCCGTCGGCACAATGTTGCGGAGGGCCATGTAAGTGTTCCCGTTTTGGGCAAACAGGGGGCGCAAATCGTCCGTGTTACCTTGATCCGTGTTAGTTAGCGGGGTGAAGGGTTAGAGAGTCTTCCTTCGATGTGGTTAAAATCGTAGAGGGCGCCCGCTACCTTCAGATGAAAGTCATGGTTGAGACTCCAATCGGCGCCACCTTGGACCGCGTAAAGATATTTATCGGTGCTGTCGAACTTATTCGGCAGCGTATTCGAGAAATTGAAATCGGTGTTGTAAACCGGGAACGCACCGGCAGTGATGAACGGGGTCAAGCCTCGCACGATCTGGTAGCGTCCACTAATCGCGGCTCCATCAAACCCGAGGTCGTTTGCCCAGATTAGAGTGGTGGAGAAGAACGGATTGTCCATCCGGCCGAGCGTGATGGTCAAATCCCGTTCCGGTAGACCGCCTGCCTCCCACTTGAGGAAAGCGCGATCGAGCCAAACCGAATATTTCTGGAAATTGCCGCCCTGCGCATTGTTAGCATTCCCTAACGTTTGGTTTTCCGTAACGGGGGAATCGTTCTCGCCCGTGGCGCCGCGAATCCCGATACTGAATCCGTCACCCAAATCCGCGTTTAGACCGACCCGGACGCGGAACCGGAAACGCTGCCGGTCTTTATCGACATTGTATTCCGGCGGGAATGTAGTGCCGGTGACATCGAAAGGATTCCCGGTGTTGATGGCGTTAAAGTTAGGAAAGGCGCCGGTGTTGTCGTTGCCCCTGGGAAAATTGTCCAGCTCATAGCGGAGGCGAATATCCCCGAAGAGGGTGATTCGATTGACCCAATCTGGTACTAGCGGTTGCGGGCCGAATTTGTCATCTGCCCTGCGGGCGTCGCGCAACACGTCTTGTTCAATCTGTTCACGCAACTGGTTCTTCACGATCTCAGGGATGTAAGTCACCCGGACGGTGTTATCTGGTCCTGGCTGCAAAGCTGGCGGCATTTCTTCCGGAACCGGAGTTGGTTGCGGAACGGCCTGCGAGAGAGCGGTCGCGTTCTTAAGTTCTCCTGGGGAAGGCAACAAGCTTGATTGAGCAAACTCGGAATTAGCTGCAGCAGCCGCGTTGGCTTTCGCTGCTTCTTCCTTGGCTCGGGTTGCGTCTGCTTCCGCTTGTTGGATTAGCTCGCTGGCGTCTTCCTTGGTGAGCACCCCGCGTTGGACTAGACGATTGATGAGATTGATCACCGCATTTTGAGACGGCGTGGGCGACGGTTGCGGTGTAGGCGAGGCTACCGCTACGTCCGTCGGAGTCGGCGAAGCGGCAGGACTCGGAGATACCACCGGGGTTGCAGCGGCGTTGGGCGATGTTGCCGGCACCGGTGACGGGGTGGGACTCGGGTTCGAGTTAGGAGACACGACCGGCGTCGGCCCAGTACTGCTATCGGATGCTGATTGATTCTCGGAACTGGGCGAACTGGCCGGATCGGCGGCAAACCCTGGCAGGGTAGATGCGCACCACATTAGAACTAGTAACAACACTTGCCGGCGTAATACTCGGTCTCGATTAGTCATAGTCGGCTGAGGAGGTTGGAAAGGATAATTTCTTGGCAAACTGGTTAACTTGGCCGGTGCGTAGTCACTCGGACCACTATCGGCATCGGCATGTCCGAAGGCGGCGGTTCTTTCAGTTGGAGGCCGGTCAACACCTCGTTTGTAATAGCACTATCAAGCGATGGGTCGCCCATTGTGCCGACTAACTGGGCGCGAGTAATGCGAGCCGTGTTATCGACCCAAATCCGAATGAGAACCCCTAAAACTAAAGCCGTTCTGGTTTTGTTATTCTGAAGTAACGCTTCTTCAATCCTCGATTGCACTTGAGCGGCGTACAAGGCGGAACGGCTTGGATGCGCAGTCAGTCGGAGCACAATCGGCATCGGCATGTCCGAAGGCGGCGGTTCTTTCAGTTGGAGGCCGGTTAACACCTTGTCTGTAATCGCACTATCAAGCGATGGGTTGCCCGTTGTGCCGACTAACTGGGCGCGAGTAACGCGAGCCGTGTTATCGACCCAAATCCGAATGACAACCCCTGAAATTGAAGCCGTTCTGGTGTTGTTATTCTGAAGTAACGCTTCTTTGATCCCCGATTGCACTTGAGCGGCGTACCAGTCGAAACGGGTACCGCCTCCTCCCTTCAATAAACCATTTCCACCTGCCCCCGGATCGGCGGCAACCCCAGGCAGGGTAGATGCGCACCACATTAAAACTAGTAACAACACCTGCCGGCGTATTAGACTGTCTCGATTGGTCATAGTCGGCGAAGGGAGGTGGAAAGGGTAGTTTTTTCGGATTGGTTAACTTCCCGGGTGTGCGGTCACTCGAAGAACAATCGGCATCGGCATGTCCGAGGGTGGCGGTTCCTGCAACTGCAGGCCCGTTAACACCTCATTGGTAATGGCGCTATCAATGGCAGCATTGCCGGTGGAGCCGATGAGCTGGGCTCGGGTTACCCGGCCGGTGTTATCTGCCCAAATACGGACTCGTAGCCCGGGAATAGATGCGCTGCGGGTGTGGCTGTTATCGCGAAGTGCTTGTTCGATTCTCGATTGGACCTGGCCGGCATACCAGCCAAACCGCGAACCGGTGCCGCCGCCGCCGCCATTTAGCAGGCCATTACCACCCGGCCGGCCAACCAGCCCGAATGCATCCCCTTGACCTTCGCCCTTAGCGTTTACACCCAACGGCCCTGGAGGCGCCCGCTTTTTATTCTCTTCTTTTGGCTTCTCATCCGGATGAATCGGTTTCGTTTCCGGCTCCATCATTTGCTTCTGCTCGATCATCTCCTCCGGGCGAGGAGTTGACTGCGGTGGCGGTGGTGGAGTCGGAGTCGGTACCGGCGGCAGCAGCTTAACAAAAGTGACCGGCTGGACCTTGGTCGGTGGTTGATTGGCCGTAAAAGTGCGGATGGCTAAGGTGATCGGCGCGATCAAAAGTATCAGACCGCCCGCCCAAATAAAAAACCGGTACCGCCGGTAAACACTCAATTCTTCGTCGTCGCTAGGATCCATTTTTGAGTTTGCGGTTTGCGGTTGGCGGTTTGCCGTTGCCGGTTGGCGGTTAGCAGTTGGTGGTTTGCCGGTAGCGGTTTGTTGTTTGCTGTTGACGGTTAGCAGTTGTTGGTCTGCCGTTTCGTTTGGATTTTCCTCGTTGGCCGGCGAGTCAGCGGTTTGTCGTGATTCGCCATTCTCAAGCAGCCGATTGCTATCGCTCATTTGACCAATGCCTTCGTGGCCAGACCGACTTGGGTAATGCCGATACGGCCCAGCATATCCAGTACGTCCATAATCTTTTGGTATTGCGTCAGGCTATCGCCTCGGACCACGACCGGAAAATCAGGTGTTTGCGCTTTCTGTTGCACCAGGCGCTGTTCCAGCTCAGAAAGCGTCACGGGAAGGGTATCCAAAAAGATCTTACCTTCACTCGTTACGGTAATCGCTTTGGTCTGCGGCTTAGCTAAACTCGGCGCCGCGCTGGCTTTCGGTAAACTAACCTTCAATCCCTGTACCGACGCCGTGGTCATGATAATGAAAATGACGAGCAACACGTAAGCCAGGTCGAGCATCGGCGTGATGTTAATATCGTCGTAAGGTTTCTCTTCAGATTGAATTTGCATAAGGGATTATGAAAATTTCACCACAAAGACACAGAGATCACGAAGGATCAGAAAACAGGATTGATATAGCGCTTAAAGGTGATTCTGGCCCCGCAGCCGATCTCGGCACGCAGTTGGTATCCCTATTCGCGTTTATTCGTGCCTGTCCGCCGTAGCTTCTAGACTGCGGCGTCTTCGTTCCACTGTTTAGCGGAGGCTGATCCATTCGCGGTTAATCTTCGTGTCCTTCGTGTCTTTGTGGTGAATTTTCTGTTAGTTTACCTCACTATTTCGTCGGGGCGGTCGCTGTAGAACTCGGCCATTTTGGTGATGAACTCGTCGATGAAGACGTGCATATCGCTGGTGATCGATTTGATGCGAGTTAGTAGATAGTTGTAGCCAAAGAGTGCCGGGATAGCGACGCTCAGACGGCGACCGTGGCGACCAGCGCTGCCGCGATACCGGGCGCGATTGAGTTCACATTAACGTCGCCGGCGGCGGCAATGGCAGCGAACGTGATCATCACACCCACCACGGTGCCGAGCAGTCCAAGAAACGGGCCGCCGGCAATGGCTAAGGTCAGAAACACCATGAGGTTATTCAGCTTTTGGGTTTCTCGAACTAAGCCGCCGTCCAAGCTCGCCCGGATCGCTTCGATCGATGCAGCGGAAAGAATTTTCGGCCCGCTGCCGTTCATCCGGCGCCGGATCTCTTCTGCGCCGATATGATAAATCCGGTAAATGGCAGCTCGTCGCACGGAGCGGCCGCTGAATCTGTCGAAATGCGCATCCAACGCTTTGATATCTTGTTCGTTGGATGAATCGAGTGAGGTAAGATCCTTCGAAATATGGTCCCATTCTTTCAGAAACCGGTTGTTACCTTTGCTAACACGGTTGAGATAGGCCAGCCGGTTGAACATCACGAACCAGCTGAAGATTCCCATCAGAATCAGGATGCCGATTACCACCCAGCCGTCCGGGGTAACTGACTTGAGAATGATGCCGAAATAGCCTCCACTGAACCAGCTCGACGTCTGTTCATCCTCGCCGATCGTCAGCAATTTGGATGAGTCACCGGCTCCTTGGTTGGTAGCAATGAACTTGATTAGTCCCGGCGCCCGGCCGGTTTTCGAGATCTCCAATTCATCCATTTCGCCTTTGAAGCTGGTGCCGTTAGGATCGCCCCCCAGGATAGGGGCGCTCGTCATGGCCGGAACCCGGGCACTTAACGTGGCGTAAGATTCGCCATCGACGTAAAGGGTAATCATGGAGCCGGTAGAAACCACCGATAGGTGGCGCCAGGTCTTTGCTACGAATGCCGTCCCCGGAGTGGTTCGGCCTGAACCGCCTCCTCCGTTTACTTCAACGAAGGGTACCCCGTTATCTAGGCCAATTACGAAACTCGAGCCGCCATCCCGCCGACTGTAGAGCGCGGCATTGGGCTTTAGTTCTTCCGGATTAACCCAGGCGCTCCAGGTGAAGGTTGCGCCATCAGCCCAAGCCAGCGATGGAGAATCAGGCAACGCAATGCTGTTTTTACCATCGAATCTGACGCCGTTCCCAATCAGAGAGCCTTCGACTTGGGTGGCGGCGGTCTTAGCATTGTTCTCGTAGCTGGTCGCATCAACCGCGGGCTCCGCGTTGAAATGATAGACGAGAACGGTCTCGGGATCATAAGTCGCTTTTGAGTTATCGACCCGGGCTGCTGCGTTCCCCGCGTTGCCGTAGTAGAGCCAAAATATAGTTTTTCCGCCAGGCGCCAAGTCGGGAACTTTTACCCAGACAAACGCTTCATTGAGCAGAGAATCATAGCGCTCAATGTGGTAGGTGAGGAGAGTCTTATCATCAGCAGCAACGAAACGAATATCGCTGCCATCATCCTTCGCCGCCGCAAACTGGAAATTGCCATCATGCAAACGCAAAAGGACGACCGCAGGTCCTATTGGCTGATTGATAGCAACGCCGGTGGTTGAAGTGTCGACCGTGATTTTCTTTCGGACCGCCCAATCGCCATTCCACCAAGCGTGCGCCGCCGTAGGGACGATGAGAGCGATCAAACACGCAATTAACCTTAACCGTTGACCGAAGCCGATGAATTTACTGAGTCCAGCATCCCGTCGAAACGCTCCGATACAACACTCCAGTACTCCCGCCCGCAACGCTTCGCGTAGCGATGCGGGCAGGCCAATACTCCAGCACTCCAATGCCTTATTACTCCAACACTCCAGTCCTTTGATACTCCAGCACTCCGCTGCTGGGTTACCCAGGTGCTCTTTTCTTGTTAGCTTGCTTACCGTTGCCATAGCCAGAACTGTTAGATCTTTGTTATGTTTTCAAAAGTCGGCCCACACTCTGAAGATAAAGCGCACTTCGTGTACGGTTGTATCTTGAGCGCGAATCATCGGCACACCGATATCGAGTGAACCATTGAGGTGTTGATAAAGTTGAATCCGGCTACCAAATCCCCAGCTGGCTAGGTCGAAGACATCGGCTTGTTGGGGAAGCGGCTCTCTAATGGTCAATGTGCCGGCGTCTAGAAAACCGTAAATTCGCCATTCGTCTTCCTTTTTGCCCATCCAGCTAAGAAGCGAAGGGCTGCGGAGCTCCAAGGTTCCAAAGAGTCCGTTATCCCCTAGTTCCTCCGCTTCAAGATAACCGCGCACTGAGGTCAGGCCGCCGCCTCCCATCTGCTCGCTATTGATCAGTGGTTGATCGGCGACTTGGCCTTGTACCTTGGCATAAACCTGCATGCCTCCCGGTAAATCATGGGTATGTGACAAATCGCCCCGGAAGTAGATGAAGTTACCACTGGCTTTGAAGCGGCTGTTATCGAATTGATCGTCTTTGCTTCCGATTCCGCCTCGCAGGCCGAAGGTGATCCCGGCATCCAGATCAGTTTCCGATCCTTTGGGAACCCAGGTAGCAGTATAGACAGCGCTGACTGGGTAGTAAGTAATCGGGGTGGTAATGTTGCCGGTGCTTAGACCGACGCGCTGGTCGAAATGCTTCCAATCGAAGCCGGCGCTAATCGACTCATAAAAATCTTGCCCTGGGGGCAAGGTGAAAATACCTCGGACGCCGAAGATTGAACCTTTCCCGGCAACAGCAATGCTGCCCAGAGTCGATACGTCACTGTTTTGCTTGGTCCCTTGCAGGAGGAGGCTAAACCCTTCGAGCCCAGGGAAACGCGCCAAGTAATAGCCGGAAAAAACTTGGGCGTCGCGCATGTTTTCCGGCGCAATTTGAAAGCTGAAACCGGCGGAATGTCCGAGTTGCCAGAAATTGTTGTAACTAATTGAACCGTTGAGCCTGAGCAACGTCGTGTTTGGGCTGTTCCGATCGTTCAGTTCCAAACTTCCATGCAGCGGTAATGTGTCTTTAACGTTTAGATCGATATCGACGGTGCCGGGTTCGACGCCTGCCCGCAGGCTAGGGGTGATCCGCCGATCGGGTAACTGGTTTAGCGCCACAATGTCGCGGGTTACGTCATTGAAGTTCGGCACTGTTCCTTCGGCCATCGAAGGCGCTTGTTTCCGAATCTGCTCCAGCGAAAAGTAGCGCGAGCCGTGGATGCGTAGCCGGCCGACCTTCCCCTCGATGACTTGCAGAACGACGCCGCCGTTTCTCACCTGCTGAGGCGGGATTTGCACAGAAACCGTCTGATACCCTTTATCCTGGTAAGCTTTTTCCAGAGAAGCGCGAGCGTGCTCCACATCCTCGGTATTCCGTCCGGGACCAAGATAGGGATACACCGCTTCCTCCACCTCGAGCTCGCTCAACTTATGGGTGCCTTCGACCCGATACTCTTGGATATAGATTTGCCGTTCCGGCTGACCCTGCCCTGAGCTTGTCGAAGGAGCCTGCCCTGAGCCTGCCGAATTGGGCTGCCCTGAGCTTGCCGAATTGGGCTGCCTTGAGCCAGTCGATTGGTCCTGGGTTGAGTGGGTCGAAGAACTATCCGGAGGAGCTGGTGTCTGCTGCGCGATAGATGTAAGCGGTGTAACCGCTAGAACGGCAGCTACGAGATAACAAACAGCCGAGACACCCCGGTCAATTGGTTTACGGATCAAGGCATCACTCCCTGTCGGCACGGAGTGGACTTGGTTGAGCACCCGGCGTCTCTTTGGGCAGGAGCTTTCCGCTATCATTTTGTGAAACCTGCCATCGTGGCGCTTGCGCATTTCTTTCCTACGAACCCTTTCCTCGCGGTCCAGATCTTCCGTAGAAGTGCAGTTCCTAGCACTCTGTTAGCAGAACAAACAAGATTTCGATTGTTACGATCCTGCGACAAAGCTTCGGCTTTTGTTAGTCTCTCGCCGACAGAAGCTAACGGATGACATGTCTAGGGAATATGCCGGTTTATAAGTCATATGGTTCCTATAGCGGAGCGTCGCGTAGATGTTCTTACTCCGAGATAAATGCGTAATCTCGCTCCAGAAGGGGCCAAAAAATTCTCGGTAGGGACGGCCTAGCCAGTTCTATCGACTACCCACCGTCCAGCGTAAGTCACACGCCCACACGCTGAAATGGCGAAACGGCGAAACGGCGACACCCCCATTCGCCCATTCGCCGATACGCCCATTCGCCTACTCTACTCCCCGCCGCCGTAACCCAAAACTTCCACAATTATGACTGACGCCGGAGCTTCTTGCGTCTGAGTTGCCTGCTGTTTGGCGATTTCTTCGGCTGCGTTGGTGGACGAACCAACGGCATTACTAGCGGCGGTGATCGCCGCCACATTGGGCGTAACAACGGTCGGGATACCGGTGGTCTTCCCGGCGACCGAAATATTGGCAGCGTTAATAATCACTCGCGCGGCCAGGTTGGCATTATCGGAAGCTCGAATACCGGCTTCTCCGGCATCAATGGTCCCAAGTGGCGCGATCAGGTTTACATTGCCCGGCGGAACGTTGGGGATTGGCGCCAGGGTTCCGATACCCGCGCCAGAACTCGGCACGGTTGGAGCGAGTACGATATCGCTGTAATTATCGTAGACGATGCCTGACGGCGCGAAAATGACGGTGCCCTTGGCCCCGATACCTGCATTGATGTCGCCCGTGGCGGACCAGATAACGATATTACCACCGAAAGTCGTTAGTATCCGGCTTTCTCCCAGCAGCACGCTGCCTTCGGAATACACATCGATGTCGCCGGACCCCTGCGTGAGAATACCGGCATGCGCGCCCGGGGTAACTCCGTTGACGCCGACAATGGTTTGACCGCCTGGCACGACTGTCGTAATGCTCCCGCCAAAGTCAGTCAGGATACTGCTGTCGGTCACTCCGTTACTGGTGGAGTTCTCGGCACTGAACATCGTCAGGCTGCCGCTGTAAGTGATCCTCTGCCCGTCCGCGCCGGTCGTTGGAAACAGAGTGGCAATTTGACTGACCCATTGACTGCCCCCTTGTTCGAGACTTTGCTACCACGACCCTGGCAAATCGATGAATTTGTGAGGATTTTCCGCCTCTTTTCTTTGCGTCTTTGCGTGAGATTTTGCGGGATTGGCAGATAACGGAGTGTGCTCGACAGGCGGCACGTCAATGAGTAGGTTGGCTGGTGAAACCATTGTCGGAAATCACCAGGGATGCACTAGAACTTCCCCCAAAAGAGCGCCTAGCTTTGGTGAGGATTCTTATCGACATTTCCGAGGAAGCAACATCGTACGATCCTGAAATCGATACGATTTGGGAAGACGAGATTTCCCGGCGGATAAAATCTATCGAAGAGGGGAGCGCTCGTTCCAGAAGCCCTACGGATGTCTTTGCTGACCTTGATAGCAGATTCCCAGGATGAAGGGATCTTGTCTTTAAACGAGGGACCAACCGTCACCTGGCAAGCGCTCGACGATCAACTCCGTCACAAACATGGCTGGCAATGATCGTCCTTTCGCGCAGAGCTGACGTCGAGTTTTGTCTCTTACGTCCGAAATCTCCAAAGTTCAGATCCGTCCTGTTCCGTGCGTGCCTAATCGCACTGACCGCACCATGAAGAATTCTCATTCACTCTGGCCTAGTGTCCAATATTCAACACGCGACCTTCAGATTCGTTCTTCTTTCGCCCATCACGTAAATTACACTTTTCATATCTGTTGCTCGTTGAGACGTGACCCTAGCTCCATCACCTTCAATGCGAGCGGTGCTACCACGCCTGACGGGTTACAGATCACGCCGAAGTAATCGTTCCGAATTTTCTGTGTAATCTGCGTAATCTGCGGATAATTTAATCTTCGGGAACTGAGTTAATCCCGCGAGTGCGGAACCGAAACTAGCGAATTTGTGCCAAGGGTGTTAAACTCACCAGGAACGGGTACGTAAATGTAGGGACTTGCTCGTGTAGCAACGGCACGTTTGTTTAGCACGGAATGACGAAGAAACTCTTGGAAGATTTCGTAGCGCGAAAGAAAGCTTGGAGGAGGGCGCAGGCGCGTTTACCGATGGCGGAGAAGGCTAAAATCGTCGAGGTTTTGCGGGATCGTCATCTAGCCTTTCGGAAACTGCGGACGGCGCGCCGAAAGAGCGCTCAATCGGACTGAAACTTCGCCCATTTTTGCTCAAGTCCGAACCTTTTCACGAGCTGGAGAAACCGGTCACTCTCAAACTCGTCGGCAGCGAGCAATAATGATACTCGCTCGCGATCCTTCGGGCGTCCTAGCCTTAGCGCTTCGATGGCGAGGTATTCAGGGCGCATTACGCGGACGCTAAGGCCCTGTTCAAAAATCAAATATTGTGCCTCACGCAACGCCTCGGCTGAAAGCTCGTCGCTCACGGGCAAGAACTGTACTGGCCAGCCCTCGATGATCACGTTGCCCTGGGCGTCGAACTCAATACCTCCCTTAGAGCGCAACCAAGAAAAAATGGGTTCTAGTGAGACGAGCAGTCCTTCCGACGCCGGCAGATTAACGAGGAGGTCTATGTCGAGCGTCGCAAAGGGCTCCACATAAAAAAGAGCGCCCACTGCGCCGGCGACCGCATAATCGTCGATCACGCGAGCTCGCTTTATTTCCTCGACCGTTTCAAATGTTCTTTTCATCAAGAGGTGATCCCGAATAACACGCTCGGGACTTATAGCACACATGGAGACTTCGACGATGATAACTCTCTCTTGCTGGCTGGCTGTAGTCTGTCGTTTCGCAATTTCCTGAGGAACATTGTTCGAATCGACGCACCTGCTGACTGACGTTTGCCGCACTCCGCATCCGGCCTTGGCACAAGCCTGGCCCAAGGTTCGCAGCATCTGCTCCCTGTCCTTGTCATCCAGAAAACGTTCCTGGCGGCGAGTCTCGGTCGGAGTATCGATAGCATTCCCCCCCCAAACGCAGACTTCAGAACGGCGTGCGGGTCTCTATCCAGGCGTATGGGAAGTGGCCGAAGATTTTGATTCGCCGCATCAAAATTGCCAATGACTCGAGTTCTATGATTCACGAGACGAAGTGAATGCCTCTCTTGACGAGTAAGACTGATTAGCTAAAAGTATTACTGTGAAGCTAACCAGTAAAGGCCAAGTAACTATTCCGCAAGCGCTCCGGGAAAAGTTCGGCTTGTTGCCGGAAACCGAAGTGATGTTCGAGGAAGCAGACGGCGGCGTACTTATAAAACCGGCGGCGACGACTCGCCGGCGAGAAGCAGAGGCTTGGTTGCAGCGTGCTCGTGGCAGTGCAACTGCCAAGCTCACTACCGACGAGATCATGTCTCTCACCCGCGGGGAGAAGTAAATGGTCTTGGTGGATGCGAACGTTTTGCTGGATATCCTCACGGACGATCCGAAGTGGGGCTTGTGGTCAGAAGAGAAGCTTCTGACTGTAATTGAGGATGATCAAGCAGCCGTAAACCCGATTATCTTTGCTGAGCTGGGTGCTGCTTATCGCACCGCTACGGAACTCGAAGAGGCGCTCTCCGGATGGCCCATCCAGCGGTTGCCGCTGCCATACGAGGCGGCGTTTCCGGCAGCGCAAGCTTTTCTCCGGTACCGGAGAAGAGGCGGACAACGCCGATCGCCATTGCCCGACTTCTATATCGGCGGGCATGCCTCCGTGACACGTTTCACACTCCTGACCCGTGACGCTGCGCGTTATCGAACTTATTTCCCGAAGGTGAGGCTAATTTCGCCAGAAGTCTCTGGGCGATAACCAAAAGAAGAAGAGGAGTGTGGAGTAATGGAGTGGGGGAGTCAGGTTAATGTTTCCAAGAGGCACTTCCGGAATCGGCGCGAGCGTGCCGATTCCGGCGACGTAATTAATTTGAAGCTTCAGCTTGTGAAGACGATCTCGGTTGGGGCCTCGCCAGTTCAGGTCGTGTTTACGCCCAACGGGACGCGGGCTTATGTCATCTTTGACGAGGGGAGTCCGCCTTATGGTTATTTAGCGTATATCGACACCGCGTTGGAAGCCAGGGAGGGGATAGCACGAGATCGACGCTTCAATGGTCCATTTGGTCTCGCGATTACTCCCGACGGCGCCACGTTGTATGTCACGCAAACAGACAGGATTTACGCGACCGGTAGAGAAAAGGAAGGTGTGATTGTCTTCGATACGGCCAGTAATCAAATCAGGCAAACAAGCCTTCAGCTGTGACATTTCGGTTACAACGTCGAGGAGCGTTGAAAACGAATGATGCGATTTTCTCGATTGCACATAAAAAACGGAGTTAGTCGCGGATCACGCTGCTTGTTTATGTCATTAGAGATTCCGGACTAACGACTTAGGTACGAAAGAACGACCCTTCCAGCGTCTTTGTGACGCAATCGTAACAGCGTATCCGTTGTTCCCGGGCGGTTTATCAGGAAAATAACGGCCAGGATCAGAGGAGGGGATTGGCCTGTGCTCTCTGGCCTGCTTACCCAAACGCAAGCATCAGATCGTTCAATCACGTGAAAGCATACAAAACATTTCTGGCGAGTTGTCTTGCCTTCGCGCTAATCAGCGCGGCATCTGCACAGACGCCGACAGTGATTCATATCACCGGCTCCACTTCGTACCGGGCAGCCGTCTATACGGCGATCAACAATATCCTGAAACCAGGATACACGTTTGCCTTTGTTGGCATGCCTAACCAGCTATTGCACGCTAGCCAAGCCATCTTCACGGGCACAACCCGCAAGGGCGCCTACTCTGTCATCATCAAGCTTTCGTTTTCCGGTTCGATCGGCGGTATCGATACAATTGCTGCGGACCTGACCATCGGTCCTTTCGGCACGTTCACCGGCGGAGGAGGCTGGCTGGTGAGCCAACAACGGATACGGGATCCCGGAAGCCCCTGTTGGACCTCAAGGTTTTCCTACAGGCGGCAACGCGATTTCCCCTTCCGGACCGCCGCCTAATTTGGACGTGGCAGTAACCGCTGATGTGGCCCTGTCCGATTGTTTCCAGGCGGACGCGCCGCCGTTGTACGCACATATCGTGGTCAATGACGAAATCGTGGGAGTCGTCCCGTTTGTGTTTGTGGCGACCCAGGGAACGCCCCTAGCAAATCCCAAGAGACATCCGGTAAATAACATCACGAGCGAACAAGTTAAAGACGTCTTCGTGGAAGGAAACTTGACGCTCAGCGAGCTCAGTGGCAACAGCGCCGACACCGAACCGGTCTTGGCCGTCGGGCGCGACGAAGATTCCGGTGAACGGGTCCAGGCACTCGTCAATTCCGGAATCGGGAACTACACATATTACACATTCTTGCAGCAGTACCAACCGTTGTATAACGGCAACAGGACGCCGACGAATCCTCCTCCAGCTCCTCCTATTGGCTCCCAGATCACCGGCGCAGCTCTGTGGCCGACATTGACCCTCAATGCCATCAGTTATCCTCTGGGAGATTCCGGTTATAGCGGCGGCGGAAGCCTCGCGGCAGCAATCAGCGTGTCGCATGGGAATCCGCCTTCGCCAACCTTTGCGACCTGGTTCGTCAGTTATTTTGGGGTGAACGACGCGACATATCTAATGACATTTCTGTCCTTCAATGCAGTTCAATTGCAGTTCAACGGGATCCCTTACACAGCAGCCAACGTTGAAGGGCCTGCCGCGCCGGGGTTCTCTGCTCAGTACACTTACTGGGGCTACGAGCACGTCTTCTATCGCACGACCTATGCCGGCTACGGCAAAACAGTTGCCGACCAGATCGCGACTGACCTGACAACGACCAGCGCGAGCGTATCTGGGATTCTGCTTGGCAATATGAAGGTCCACAGGGAGGAAGACGGGCGAACCAGAGACGGCGAACCCATTGTGCCGGGTCCTCTCTAACATTGTAATTGAGAGTCGTCAGTTAAGAGCGTCCCGGTGACTAGGGTTAAATGGGGCGGTTTGTGGGAGTCAGGGCGATGAAAGGGGATTCCTTTGAGCCTTTTGCGTAAAGCGCCCTTTGGAGGCAGCGTCGTGAAAACGCGAGACTTAAACGGGAGGAAAGGGACGAAACGGAGAGGGCTCTCCTTTGGTTAGCCCTATAACCTCCTGTTCAAAGCCCGACGCCGAGCGATTTTCTGTGTAGTTTGTGTTAGCAATGGCCTTTCGCAGGTTGAAACCCGAACAAACAGGCTTAAGGCTTTGCGAATTCAGTCCGGCTTCTTACTTTTGCTTGTCAGCGGTTGCCGGGAGAGCCCGATCCAGTTCCTCTTGCAGCTTGTCGTACAACCAAGCTTTGATGAGCGATTGCCGAGTCATCCCGCGCAGCGTGGCTTGAAAGTCGAGCTTTTGCAGCACATGCGACGGCAAATCCAGATTAACCCGTCTTTGTTTGAGTCCCGGTCGGGCAGCCGTGGACAGATCCAAATAAGGGACTATGCTTTCTTCCCCGGCATCAAAAATTCTGAAGTTCTGGTCTGAGCGTCGGAAGGTCCAGGGCGACAAGTGCGTTAGTTGCTGCTATCTGAGTCCCCGCCGCCATACCCCAGGACCTCGACGATAATCACCGATTGCGCAGCCTGTTCCTGATTCGCCGCAGTCTGCTGTTTAGCGACCTCTTGTGCGACGTTAGTGCTCGAACCCACCGCATTACTAGCCGCCGTGATCGCGGCCACATTGGGTGATACGATGGTGGGCACTCCAGTGGTCTTACCAGCCACGGAAATATTAGCGGCGTTGACAATAACGCGGGCTGCCAGGTTGGCGTTACCCGAGGCCCGAATACCGGCTTCACCGGCATCAATAGTTCCTTCCGGCGCGACCAGGTCGAGGTTACCAGCCGGTACATCTGGAATCGGTGCTAGCGTGCCGATACCGGCGCCGGAGCTGGGAACAGTTGGAGACAGCAGAATGTCGGCGAACTGGTCGTAAACGATCCCGGGCGGTGCGAAAATCACCGTGCCTTTGGCGCCGATACCGGCATTGATATCGCCGGTAGCAGACCAGATCACGATGTTGCCACCGAACGTTGTTAAAACGCGGCTCTCGCCTAGCAACACGCTGCCTTCCGAGTACATATCGATATCACCGGACCCTTGGGTCAGAATCCCGGCGTGGGCTCCTGGAGTTACGCCATTGACACCCACAATCGTTTGACCACCCGCTACTACCGTGGTGATCCCGCCGCCGAAGTCAGTCAGGATACTGCTGTCTGTCACTCCGTTCGGGGACGAGGCGCTGAACATGGTTAAGCTACCGTTATAAGTAATCTTTTGTCCGTTTGGTCCGACCGTTGGGAATAGGGCGGCGATTGCGTCGTTACCGCGCACGTAGGTCCGATAGAACCGGCTGGTTGGATCGTTATATTCCAAGCCGGTTTCATTCAGTTCGGTGAAATAGACCTGCAAAAGGAAGACGCTCTGTTGCTCAATCGGCAGCGATTCGAAGTAAGCAAGCGCACTAGTGGCAGATCCAGTAAACCTGTACATCTGTTGCAGCCACGCCAGCAATTGACCCTGGTAAGTCGCCACCACCTTGCCGGGTTGATTGACTAAAAGAAGATTCGGGTCCGCCACGTTCGCCGGATTCAGATACAGATTGGCGAATCCGGTCCAATTTGGGCCATTAGATCCGACGCCCGCCAGGACGATGATTCCGGCCCCGCCATTCGGGTTGGTCAATTTGGGAGTGCCAATTAGTCCGATGGACTCGATTACACCTTGCGCACTTTGATAGACATTTCCGCCGGCGCTGAGCTCCAAATTGCCGGGTCCGGCGATATCGACGTTCGCAAATAGAATCTCGTTCCCGGCAGAGATAACGGACACATCGCTCGTCGAGTTGTTGAGAATGAGGCTGCGAAATGTTTGGGATTCACTGAAATTCACCGTATTACCCACGATGTCGCCTCCGGCTCGGATATCCATTGCCTTGCCGGCGATGTATTCCGTCTCGTTTATTCCCGCCATAGTGACATTCAGCTGTTGTCCGACCTGAAGACCGACAATGTCGCCGGTCACCGCATAGATCCGGGCAGGAGTAGGATCGTTCGCATGAAGCGTTCCGGACGCGGAATCGAGCTCGAAAGCGAAAATTGTTGGGAGTACGGTCGCTGGCACGCTCCTCGTAAGCGTATTCGTGTCCAGGACCGTTTGCTTCTTGGGGTTGATCAAATAAATAAGCCGGGTTGAAAGGATTAGGTAAATCTCCGGCGTTGGCGCCGGAGATATCAAGGATCAGCGGTGCTTTTGTGAGTGCCGAAAGCGCATCGGCATAGATCGAGCCTTCCGCCAGGAGTTCTAGTTGGCCGGTCGGCGAGGGTGCTAGTTCCAGCACGCCAGGGTTTGTCAGTGCTCCGTAAACACTACCGCTTGTGATAAAGACGCGCAGCGTAGAAGGAAAGAGACCATCGGCCAGGGAGACATCGGTAGGAGTCTCGGAGGAAACAGGAACGAAATTTCCTCCGGCCGAAAGGAGATCGATAGCGGTTCCGGCTGTCCACAGGGAGAAAAAGGATTGGCCGTTGCCGACCTTAGACGGATCAGAAAGTAGCGCTGCGCTCGTTGTATTTATAGGACCATTTATTATACCGGGATCGACGGCGTTGCCGAGTACGACATCGCCCCGGACCTCCAGACTAATAGTGGCGTCTCCCGGGGCCAGCGCGGGCCCCCCAAAGGCGAAACTGTAAACTGCTGCCGTAGAGACGCCGGTCGGACGTGGATCAATGCTGCTGGACTGCCCATACACCAAATCAATACCCCCAATCGAGCCTGCCTGGATGTTCAGCTTTCCCCGAAGATCGCTAAATTCGCCACCCGCGAAGCCGATGTCATCGCTAAGATAGGCGGCCGGGGCCGGATTCAGGGCTTCTCCGATTTTGATCGTCACATCGCCACCACCAGTCTCAATCAGACTTGAGCCGCTGCTCGAAGTCACACGACCGGTCCCACCGACTGCCACGACCAAGCTGCTACTCGTCTCGCCGTTAGAGGAGAGCGTCAAGACCCCGGCGTTACCACCTGACAGCACCGTCACATTGCCGCCGCCCAGAGCGCCGATCCCGGTGAAGCCTGTCACCACTGGAGCGCTCGGCTGGTTTGGCCCAGGCACGTAGGTTCCAAAATTGATCCACCAGGCGGCATTTTGGCCGATAGCAGCACCTCCCTGGATCCAAAGCCAATTTCCAACGCTATAGCTTGGAACGAAGTTACCATTGGGTAGAGAATTTAAATTGAAGCCGGTCAGGTTGCCTTGGGCGGCAACCAGCACGTTCCCGCCACCATTAGGATAATAGGCCTGATAGAATGGTTGCGCCGCGATGGTTTCGTAAACCGTATTCTGGTACTTTTTGCCAAGGATCGTTCCGTCTCCTAACGTACCACGGGGGAGGTCGAACGAAGCCTCCTTCGTTAGTAGCGATTGTGCGCCCGCCGTGTAGACGCCATACAATGAATCCTCGCTAAAGTTCCCGCCTGCTAGCAAATCGAGGTATCCGGTACCTGTCCTGATCACGCTAAAGATCGGTGTACCGCCCGCGAGCGTGATATGCGGATCGTCAAGCACAAGGTTCCCCGACCCATTCAAGGCGGTTTGTGCCTGCAGAATCCGGGTATCGGCTGCCGCAGTATCGGCGCCCGCCACTAACCGGATTGACCAGGAGAGCGGTACCTGGCCATTTGCTCCAAGCGACAACATCTGCTCCACCGCGAAGACCTGACCTTGAATACCCGAGCTATTCGGCGGGCGAATATTCACGGACGTAGTACCGGCAGGAAACACGAGGTTGGTGCCTGCCGGGATCAGGGCGCCTGGGTTCATCAGAGTGATGTTACTGGCTAACGAAATTGAACCGGTGAAGTCCGACAAGATTGCCCCAGCCGGCCAAGTCACTCCATTAATCGAGATAGAAAATGGGAGCACCGAACCCGCGGCGGCTATAGTCCCCGCTGGCAGCATCGTCCCTGCCGGAACGGTCTGGCCTGCCTGAAATATTTTGCCCCCAGGGATCGTGATGGTCGCGCTTGCAATAAACGCGGTGTTCACCTGTGCCGGCGAACTCAACGTAACTGTCACCGGAATCGTGACATTTGAATTCAGCTGGGCCGCGTTGACCGGAATCGCATAATTAAGCGCCACCGGGCCGTTAGAGAAAGTGGTCCCTGCCGCGAGCACTACTCCCGTTGTGAACACCGCGACATTGGACAGGGTGGTGCTCCCCGCCGTCAATACCCAGCCGTTAGAGTCCGGATTTGAGAGGGTGGAAGGGGCGAAACCATCATTGATACTTCCATAAATGTTCAGGTTACCGCCGGCGCGCAGGACCAAGACCCCGGGTTCACCGGAACCGTAAACCGGGTCTAGGGGCGAATTTGGATTAACACTGGCATAGCGATACGTCGACAAATCGAGATCTCCCATTACCGTCAAATTCCCGGTCGGAGTCGCACTCACGATTTCCACGCCCGGTCGCAGATGAAATGCCTGCTGGTAGGTAATCAGACCGGCTACTTCGGATCGCAACGTGGAATTGAGTTGCCCGTTTGACTCCGCGTTGGCAATAAAAGAAGTACTATCCTGATTGACCTGATCCAGGATGATTGCGCCGGTTGGAACTCCGGTATCCGCGCTTTGTACGATGGTGCCGTTGGGATCCGTCGGTGCGTAGGTCCAGAAAGCGTTTAAGGCGATCGTCTGCGCGCCGGTAATATTGAGCTGTCCGCTTGCCGCGATCCGGACATTCCCTGAGGTTACCCCGGTCCGAGGTACGTTGAGTTCGAGATCGCCGCGGTCGACTCCATCGGGCGAAGCCATGTTGATGGTAGCGCCTGCATCCAGGAGCAGCACTCCGGTCCCATTGTTTAACGCTGTAGCAGAGGTGTTCGAGCCATCCGCCACCGTTAACTCGATCGTGCCGCGATTTTCCGCGGCGATCGGTTGGCCGTAGCCATCGACCTGCAGAACCGTGTTATGAACATCAAGAATCGCGGTCGAGGTTAGTTCGAGATTGCCATTGGCGGATAGTCGAATGGAGCCTGGAGTAGCGCCACTCGCGTCGATGGTGCCGCTGACAATCAAGCTGCCGTTATCGACAGAGATGTCGACCGTATGCGCCTTGATGGTGGTGGCAGCCGCGATGTCGATACTCCCCTGTTTGATGTCGAACGAGCGTGAACCGAAAAATCCACCGGTATCTAGCAGCTGATTCAAAGTCGTGAAATCGCCGAGGTGTTGAGCTCGGATATCGAAGAAACCCGCATTAAAATCACCGGTACTACTTCCCAGTAGCGTGCCAGCAAGCGTGACTTGTCCAGCCGATGCGCTAGTGGCGGTGATCGTTAGACTACCTGCGTTGTCGGCACTTGCGGAAACATTGATCAGCGAGAGGGGCGCTTGGGTGATATTACCCAGAGTGCTTTCCAGTGAGACATCGCCGCCAAACGTGGGTACTTTCTGGTCGAACATCGAGACCGTCAGTCCGGAGACATCGATGCTGGAATTCGCATTCAGACTGATATTTCCGGTGGCAGTCAAGGTGACTTTACCACTCGCCGCGAAGATTGATGTTGAGTCGGTAATGGTGTTGCCGGTTAGATTGATCTCCGCTCCGAGACTATCGGACATCGCCGTGGCTGGAAGCATCCCGGAGGGTGTGGTCAATGTCAGCGCCCCTCCGGTCTTATAGCTGAGGACTGAGGCCGGCGCCCCGGTCAGTAACGGTGTGATCAAGTTCAAATTTCCACCCGTATAAGTTCCTGGCCCAGTCTGAGCGAGATAGACAGAGAACGATCCTTTGCTATTGGCCGTGATCTCCTGGTTTGCGGTCAGGTTAACCGTGGAGAACCCGAGCACCAAGCGGCCGAGCCCCGTGAGATTCTGCGGTTGGTCCGTTGATGCGTAGCCGAATACGATTTCGTTGGCCACGATATTCAGCACGCCGCTACCGGTACCAGGCCCGCCTGGGATCACTGGTCCCGGCGGCGTGTCGCCGTAGGTTGTGACACTCGGGCTACCCGGGGCGACTCCTAACTGTGCTAACCCATTCCAGACAAGTGTATTGGTGGTGATGGTAACAACATCTGAGCCGCTTCCGGCGCCATACACAGCGGGAGTATCGAAAACCAAATCCTGGAGTGTCGATTTGCCGGTAACTGAGTTAATCGTATTCAGGGTAACCGATCCGTAAACATTGATCGACTGCGCAGCCGAAAGCGTCAGAATCTGCAAAGCCGGGGCGCCCGCAGCAGGATCTCCTGCCAAGAGGCGATCGAGGACAGTCTGGTCGAGCAAGATACCGATCGGGAGCGTGCCGGACTTTTGGGCGTTGGCTAACGCTGCTGGGGTTCCAATATTGATATCCGTAGCCGAGAATCCGATATACTTGGCGCCATAGTTGACGTTCTCGCCGAGGTTCAGACCCCCGTTAGTGGCGAATGCGATGCTGCCATCCGAGAATAGTGAGGCGCCATTGTCCACCGTGATCGGTCCACCGGCGGGTCCCGACGCGGGTTGGATATTCAGATAGCCGTTCGAAACCGCAAGCACGGAAGAGGTCTGGGAGAATTCCCCTCCCGTGGAGTTCGTAAAGAAATAACCAGTAGTGGAATCAAATGCGGGGGTGCCTTTCCCGAGCGTATCAATGCTTGCTCCCGACTCGACCGTGACACCGCCGCTCATGGCTAGCAGGGTCACGCCAGCGCCGGTGACGATCGCTCCGGTTCGGACAGCCACGGCGGTAGCATTGGCATTAAACTCGACGAGAAAACCTCCCGTCGCCAACAGACTGCCGCCGACGTAGACGTTCGACGCGCCGACAGCGTCAACCGAGGATGCGCTCAGGGAAATCCAACCTTGAGTCGGCATGGCGTTCGGCCCCGTTATTTCGATTTGCTGTGCCGCGCCTCCGGGTGCTCCGATGCCGCTGATTACCAGTGCCCCGGAATACCCACCCGGCGCCGGAGCAAAGTCGGCGGTGCCATTAAAACTGAGCTGGGAATGAGCATTGGGCGGAGCTATTAGTTGGAGCGTCAAAGTGGAGGCGTCTACCGTCAAAAGCGGGCGCGGCTGGTTAAACCTTTGCGCCTGAGAAACCGCGACCCCGCTGTAGCTTTCGAGATCGTATTGGGAGTAGGTTTCTGCGACTGACGCCGGCGTGATGATTGCGTCTGTAGGAAGAGCGTTCAGGATACCGGTGTTGGCGACACCGGTGTTGACATTCACCTCATAAGAACCATTACCCAATGACAACACTGACGGCTGATTGGTATTTCCGCGGCCGCCCAATTCCACCCGGAACGCGCCCGGCAGGAGCGCGTAATTGGAGGGCATCAGCGTGTAGGTACCCGCTGCAAGCCCAGGTACGCCTGTCGGAACCACGATTTGCTGGCCGATATTAGGGATGCTCCCGCTGTAACCGGTGTTGGTGTCCACTACGGATGGCGCATAGGTTTGTATACCCGGTACCAGAGCATAGACGACGTTGCCCGAAGCACTGAAAGTGTTACTCGGGTTCTGGTTAACCAGCGCGGTCGAGAGTACATCGAGCGATCCTCCCCTACCAGAAATGAACCCCTCCCCAAATAGCGTGCCACCGCCTGAGAGATCGAGCAATGCGCCGCTTGCGACCGACACCGAATAACCCTCTAGGGTAATTCCCCGATTCGATGCGAATGTCCCAGTGATTACGTCGGTCGGAGTTACGTTTTGTCCATTGACGGTGTAGGTCACGCCGTCGGTGGTTCCTCCGTACGGAATCGTTAATCCGTTTGCGCTGACTGAGGTAATACTCCCCGGCAGGAAATTTACTGCCTTCGTAACAGCGCTCGCCCCCCCTCCTGGGTTAATCCCGAGAGTAATCGAGCCGAGGGGTGCCCGGACGATTCCGCCTTGATTGATCGCTTTCGCTTCAAAGGCAATCTGCCCAAAGACAGATTGGGGAACCGCTGGATCGACGCCGTTGATCCGATAGATTGAGATAAACGTGCCCGCAGTAAACGCCGCTAAACTGCTGTTGACTAGGCGGAAACCAGCGATCACCGTGACCGGCCCGCTTGCCGACACCGGATAAAGTTGGGCGGCAGTAAACGATAAGCTTCCGGGAGAGCGGACGTTGGCTCCGGATAGAAAGCGAATATCCCCCTCGCTAACGAAATTCACCACCTCGAAACCGGGGTGATGGATCGACTCCGGACTGGATCCGGTGGTCACTGGGACGGTTTCCAGATCCCCGAACTGAGCAAAGCTAATATCAATAAGATCGGCAAGGATACTGAGAACCGACTCTCCGGGTCGATTCCCGGGTTGGCTCCCAAATGAGGTAATGCCGCCGGCGCCATTTGGAATGCCGTAATCCCCGACGGTGTTGGCGAGTGAGACGTACGGAGCTGCAATCGTGACAAAGCCGCTGAGGTTAATATCCGCTAAAGTACCGGCCGAAAGTTTGATGCTCTCTCCGGCAGTCAGAGTAACGTTGCCCTTAAACAAAATCGAGTTGGCGGCATAAAACGAAAGATTATCAAAACCGCCCTGAGCGATCGCGCTAGCGCTCAAATAAGCATGCCCAACCTTAAGGTTCGGATTTGCTTGCCCAGGCTCGAGGGTGAGAGGGAGGTTGCTCGGCAACGCATTTTGCCCGATCACGATTGTTCTCGGCAGCCGCAAGTCATTCGGAACTAGCTGATCTGAGTTTGTGTTGAGGGAAGTAGTGAACGGGGCCGGGACTGCATAAAACGGACCAGCGAAACTGACGGCCAGGGTGCCGCCGGCTGCCTCCGAACCGCCCGCCGCTGCTCGCAGTGTCCCGTCGATGTAAAGCCCGTCGTAAGAACTCAGTGAAATTGAGCCGCCGTTACTCTCGACCTGGACAGGGTCAGTCAAGAGCTGGGAAGCCGACGTTCCTCCGAAACTCTGAACCGGAGTTGCCCCTGCGAACAGATCCAAAACTGCGCTTGTACCGGACGCGTCTAGGGATGCACCAGGGCGGATGATGACGAAAGCGTCGGTAGAAATCAGCGCCGTTAGAGTATTGCTCACGACCCCCGTGCCCCCAGTGCTTCCCAATATAATGGAACCTGCGTTTGGAACGACGCCGTACCGCCGGCCGAACCGGTCAAACGTGACAAACGCCTGAGCCGCTACATCCAAAGTGCTGTTGCTGCCGATCCAGATCGAAAGGGGCCCTGGCTCATAACTGAGCTTAGCTCCTTTGCCACTCCCTACACCACCCAGTGGGCGATAGTTGACGATCGTGATGGAACCGCTTGGCGCCCGCAGCGTGCCGTTGACCGTGATCTGACCTGCTCCCTGGATATTGATCGCCTGGCCGGGGTCGACGTTGATGACGGATCCTGTACCAATATCGATGGTGCCGCCAGCTGCCACGTTGGTCGGCCTAGCAAGCTGGCCACCGGTAACGAGTTGCCCATTGATCCCGGCTGACAGGCTCAGGCTGGCGCCGGGACGCTGGGTTACGGTGGCAGTCTCTGGATTTCCCAGGTAGACCGGCAGTAGCACCGGATCACCCATAGCCGCGGCTGTGCTAGCGCCGGTCGCAACTTTAAAGCTATTCGCCGTAATCTCGTAGACCGGTTCGGTGACATTGATAGCGGCCCCCGGCGCCACGGTCAGCGAAGCCAGACCATGGATAGTGTAGCTGGAGAACCCTTGACCAAAGAACGATGTCGGGAGTACGAGCTGGTCCGTTGCCGCCGGAGTAATTGCATTGCCGATGACCACCGAGTAGGCCTGTAACGAAAGGCCCCCGCCCGCCTTGACACCGTATGAACGCAAGGCGCCGTCTAGAATCAGCGGCCCTTGCGATACGGCTTCTGCGACGGTAAGCAATGTACGCAACTGGCTCGGACGCGGTGACACATTGCCGACGTTATCCGCTTGGATCGTGATATTTCCGCCGCTACCGTCGAGGGTTTTGCGGTTGGGCAGGATGGCTGCACCCGAAGACGCGTCGATCAGGCTGCCGCTCGCCAGCGTGATCCCCTGATTTGAAGTGAGGGTCAGGTTGCCTCCATTGATAAATGCCTCACCGGATATACCTAACGGATCAAGCAATGCGTTTGTCCAGAGACCGGCAGTATCGATCGTGGCACCGGCTTCCAATGTGATACCGGCGATTGGCTTGGCCGGCTCGAATGCGGGTGGCGCACTAAGGTTATATGATACCGTATTAATGGAAACGCTACCGTCGGGAGCGGTGATGCCTCCGCTGATCACAACGTTGGCTGCGGCTAACGAGATCTGGGCGCCGTCGGCGAAAACTAGGGGAGCACTGATCGTCAAGTAGCCTCGACCCTGATGCAGTTGTGGCGGGCTGGTTGAAGGGCTTGCTTTCGGCGCAGCCGCTTCGACATCGACGGTCAGCCCGCCTAAATCGGCGCTGTTGATCTGTGAGGCAGAATAAGTGTTAGTATTTGTTAGAGTTTTGCTGACCGGTGTCGTCGCCGTTAGACCCGCCGTTAGCGACGATGGGCTATTACCAAAAACGACGTTGCTTGAATACAATTGGCCGCTGAATGTGGCCCCGTTTTGGGTAATGTTTGCGTACGGGCCCACGGTCAGCGAGCCGTTCAGCGGAACTGTGCTCTCAGTCAAAAGAAATGGATCGGTTACACTGGTTGGACGGCTAGCGTTCTGCTGGGGTCCATCAATCGTCTTGGCTTGAATGGTTCCCTCGAATACGGAGGTAGCGGCATCAATCAATAGACTCCCCGCGTCTCGCCCCTCGGTATAACCGGGCCGATAAATTTCGCTCGGCTGTGTGATCACGTTTTGGTACGTCTCCGTGACGTTCCAACGCGGATGATTGACCATGAACCCTTGGAAAACGCCAAGATAGGTTATACCTGCCGGAGCCGTGTTCACATTATAGATGCGGCCATCACTCCCGATAAGGTAACTTTGCTTGATGTAGCCCGCCTGGTATTGGATGGATCCGCCAGCGATGTTAAACACCGACCCGGATTGGGTCACTACCTGGTTCGAGGAAAGGGTAATCGCGCCTCCCACGGTATCCCATTCGCCGATACTGTGGCCGACGTTGTTGAGCTCGCCGCTGACCTCCAACAGCCCTCCGGCTGTGTAGAAACGGTTCTCGGTGTTGTAAGGCGCGTTATAAGTCGAACTAGCCGGTACTTCGACGAGTTGCCGGAGATCCACATAAACCGTGTTATTATTTAGCAGTTTGGTATCCCGGTTTAATGAGGCATCCCGTAGTTCGAACCCCTGAACGTTGACGGCGAGATTGTTAGCCGACATCGGTAACGAAACACCGACTAAGCCTGATACATCGAGCTCGGAGCCGCTTCCTGCAAAAATCCGCTTCCCGGCGCTCACCGCGATTTGACCCGCCGTTGCACTAGTGAGCGAGCCGCTCGCGAAATCGACGCTGCCGCCAGTGCTGACTTCGATGCGGGAAATGCCGATTCGGTCTGGGAGAGTCGCGTAATCGTTGGCAAGAGAGGGAAACGCATTGTTGGACGTATTCGCAACACCCAAGTTGTATGCAGCGGTTCTCTGTGGATTAAGCGCAGTACCGGAGTTTGGGTCGGGCTCAATATAAGTAATGCTGCCAGGGGCTAAGGTAACCTCGCCAGTGGTATCGGTTAGAGAAGTTAACAGATGAATTGTGCCTCGCTGATCGACCGAACTGGTGGAAATAACCACCCCAGCCTGGGTCACCTGGCCGCCCGCCATGGTAATGTCGCCGGTTTTCGCTTGAATAACACCGCTATTCAATGCGGAGCCGCCATTACCAACGGCAACCTCGGTGCCCAGGGTCGTTGCGTAAGTAACAGAACCGCTGGCGGGAACTATGCTGTATCCCTGCTGGAGATAAAAAGCTTTTCCGGCGGCGAGAATGGTCTGGCCATTGGCGGTCGTAATCGAGCCCGCGTTCTCCACCGAACCGCCGAGTAGAATGATAGAGCCACCTCGGTCCGCGATTCTCAGCGGTGAATTCGTTACGATCTGTGCACCGGCTTCAACCAGAACCGGACCAGACCCGTTGATGAAACTCGGTAGATCCTGACCAGTATGATTCAGCGTGCTGTAGATCCCATTACTTGTGAACTGAGAATCGCTGATCGACGCCGCAGCAGCCAGCAACGAGCTCACATTGACCTGGGATGCGCCTCCGAAAATGACGCCGTTCTGGGTTGATCAAGTAGACTTGGCCTTGCGCCTTGATCGAACCCAGTATCTGGCTCGGCCTACCCGAAGGGTCCAGGATCCGGTTCAAAGCCACCCAGCTGTTCGCTAAAACTCCTCCGGCGTTTTGGTTGAAATCGACGGTCGTATTCTTACCAACGTTAAAGGTCTGCCAATTTAAAATCGCTTGTGACGATGTTTGCTGGATGGTGACCGTGGTTTGAGCCCCGGTGACCGACTGGGTCGGAAGTTTGGCTCCCTGCCATTCCGCGTTCTTCCCGGTTGCCATCTGCAGACCACCCGGTATCAGACCGTTTGGAACATTGCTTGATCCGGCTAGGGCTGCATTCCGTGCCGCTTGTTGCATTGCTTGCGCCGATTTCAACGCGTCTGCGGCTCGGGACAGGATCTCGTTGGCATTATTTTGTAGCGCCGTCATCGCCGCCTGATTCCCCCCGAAGAAGGTGCTGGTCGCAGGGGTGCTCGTGTTGCCAGAAGTGCCGCCCCGGAGGATGTCACCGGCCTTGGCGTCGACGCCAAAGCCGAGATAGCAAATAGCAAATAGCAAATAGCAGATGAATTTTTCACCGCAAAGACACAAAGAACACGAAGCGACCGAATCCAAACCGCGAAGGAACGCTAACGAACGCGAGCTGAGGAGCTTTTCTGCGCGAGAATTGATGCCACCTGGGCCGGCCCTTCCGGCGCAGTTTTTCATATCGCTGCAGAATCCTGCTGGTTGAGCGGAGGTGGATACATTTCCGATTCGGATCTCAGTGAACTTTGTGACTTTGTGGTGAATTCGTTCGTCGTTACTTACCGCCGTAGCCCAGGACATCGACCTTCATCAACGAAGGATTCTCCTTTGGCTTCGTCAGTGCGCGCTGGAATTTTGCGAGATCCGCTTGCGAGTTGCTCGTCGCACCCATGGCAGCGCCGGTCAGCTCGTGGGTATTGATTTGGCGTGGACCGCCAAAAATGATGCCGTTACGGTCAATCACGTAGATCTTCCCATCGGCATGTACCGAGGCAATGATCTGGCTCGGAACCGCCGCGGGATTATTACTCACGTTGATCATGACGCCGCCGCCCCGGATCCCATTCGCCTGATAACTCTGAGTCGCGGTTTTCAAAGCCTGCAAAGCTTGCGCGGTCTGTACCTGGTTCGCGAGCGCCACCTGTTGCGACGTCAACGCCGGGCTCGCCACTTGCTTGAGGATATTGCCCGCACCGGCCTGCGCGAGTGTGGCTGTCGCCAGCCAAACTGCGACTGCACCGACGGCCATCGCTGATCTCTTTTTATCTGGTAAAGCCATAATATTAATTGTCCTTCCTTAATCGTCTTCCGGCGCCCGCTCGATTGCTTTGATTCGTATGGGCGCTCAGCAAACCAAAGGATGATCTACCGAGAGTGGAATATAGGCCCAACAAACCAAAACAGCCTATCGGTTTTGACCGACTGCCTCAATCCGCCGATTGTCACATTTGTGTGACATTCAGGAGCCTTGCCTACGAACACGATTTAATCTCGCCCGCTGCTCGAAAACGCAACAACGATTTACCTCGAAGTCGTTTTGGATGTTCTACTTTTATTAGCGTCCATTTTGCAGCTAGAAACTTGGGGCAAAGATGTAACGATCGCAGTTTTGCCGTTGTCGCCGAGGGCTGAATCTTGTCCTGTTAAGTGGACAGATCAGGAGAGCCGCGACGGTAATCCTTGAGTTCACTAATTGTGGGACCAACTAACAAAGTGGGTGGCAAGATCGAGCAGAGTGGCCAACCTAGTAAGTAGTGCTTAGAGGCAGACAACTCCATCGCCAACCAGACTAACAAAGCTAATTCTTACTCGCGCAAATTCGTATCAACTCGCGGTTAGGTTTCGACATTGGCTATCCAGGTTACAACATCGCCGAGCTAAAGAATACCAACTTGATATAGTTAGTTTTGATCCATTGTATATGATATTTGTGTAAATTATCGAACAGAGACGATTTAAAATCTCCAGCCCCTTCATTTTGTAACGCAATTGTAACGAAAGAGGTGTTGTTCTCGGATACTTAACGAGTACAAGTAGTGGCCCGGTTATACGAAGCATTTGTGATGGAATGGACTCTGTTCGGCTGCGTTATCTGATCGGATAACCTCAAACTAGATCTTTTCCAAAACTGAAATCACTCAAAAGTATTCCGACGGGTTGTCTCGTCCTCACATTAGTCAACGTGGCGTCTTCGCAAACAGTCGTCGACATCACCGGTTCCGCTGCGTACCCAATTTGGCATTATTGTAACACTAAACATTTTGCCTTGGGACCTTCGCACGTGGAGCGTGGGGCGGGTTCAGGACTCCGCGGGAGTGTCGAGACGGCAGTCCTCAGGATGTTCCTGATTTACTTCAGCTCAACTAACAGAATCCATTAACCTCCAGAGGAAGTTAGCTTAATGAAGATCCTAAAAGCGGTCATCGCGACTTTTGTCGCTATTATGGCCATCAGTTCGGCATCGGCTCAGACGGTAATTCATATTACCGGTTCTACGGCGTATCGAACGGCAGTCTACTACGCGATTAACGATATCCTGCAACCAGGGTTCGTTTTCGGATATTCTGGAACCAGCGGTGTGGTAAAAGCGAATCAAGCGATTTTTACCGGCACCACCAAGACAACAAACCTCCCGGTCATCATCAAAACGTCATTCTCGGGTTCGGTTGGCGGCATCTCCACTCTCGCAGCGGGGCTGACCATTGGACCTATGGGCACGTTTACTGGTGGCGGTGGCTGGTTGGTTGATTCCACCGGTCAGAGCGGCGTTACTGGCGCTTGGCCAAACGGCGGTACCGGGGGCGCGCCGGCCAACTACGATCCGGCGGTTACTGCAGACATGGCCATGGCAGATTGTTTCCAGGCATCTGCTCCTGCTATGTACCGGACCCCAATTCTTACCGATCACATCGTGGGTGTCGTTCCGTTCGTTTTTGTGGCGACCAAGGGAACCGCTGCTCTGGGCACAGTCTCCAACATCACCAGCGCTCAGGTTAAGACCGCGTTTGTGAGTGGGACGTTGAAGCTGAGCGCGCTCAGTGGCAACAGCGGGGACACCGAGTCGGTGCTTGCTGTGGGTCGGGATGAAGATTCCGGTACTCGAATCCAAACGTTGGCCTGCTCTACCATCGGCGTAGAAACGGCGCTGCAACAGTATCAACCATTGTTTAACGGAAATTTGGTTCCGACGGATCCGCCTCCAGCGCCCGCTGGCAATATCACCGGCGCTGCTCTATGGCCGGCGAAGACCTTGAACGGCATTAAGTATCCGTTGGGCGATTCCGGCTACAACAGCGGGGGAACTCTGGCTACAGCGGTCAGTCTGCCGCGCAGCGGCTATGGAAACTGGTTTATCACCCCGTTCGGCCTCAATGATGCCGCCACGGCGATCGCTGCCGGTGGGATTGAGTTGACGTTCAACGGGAAGAGCTACTCGACCGCCAATGTTGAAGGCCCGGAAGTGTCCGGGTTCACCGGTCAGTATGCCTTCTGGGGCTATGAACACCTGTTTTATGCGATCGGCCTCAAGGGCAACGCTTCCGTGGTTGTCAAAGCGATCCAGACCGACCTGACAGCGGTGAGCGCGGTCCAATCCGGTATTCTGATCAGCGCGATGAAGGTTAGCCGAGATACTGATGGCGGCAAAATCGAGGACGAAGGCAAACCCGGTACTTAGTCGTCGATAAAGAAATCTGTGGGGCAGTTTGGTGTTCGCCCCGACGATGCTTGCAGTGCAGGTGGAAACACCTGCACTGTTTTTTTCCGGAGGCTGCGCGTACTCTTGCACTCGGCCAACACCCTGCTAATGTGCCGTTCCTTCTTTGACGCCGGGGCGTAGCTTAGCTTGGTAGAGCGCCTGCTTTGGGAGCAGGAGGTCGCAGGTTCAAATCCTGTCGCCCCGATTTCAAGTCTGGGAGCCGGTCGGTGGGCTATTCCTTGGTAACTGGACGCCTGTTTTCTCGCAATGACACGTCATCAAGTGCCCGAATAGTGCCCTTATTCTCTCCTCGACCGTACTTTTGCTGTTTCTTCTTCGAGAACGGCGCGCCGGTGATGTCGGGTCCACTCGCGATCTTACCTTTCTTTGTGCTAGCGCAAGCCGTAAGGTCCCGGCATGTTCCCCCCCCAGATTGGTTACGTCACCCGCTTCGAACAGCAACGCGATCGTTTTTCAGCTTCGGTCGACGTCGAAGTGCCTGAAGGTGTTTCGCACGTCCAACTGGACACGGAACTGTTTGGTGGTGCTGCTTATGCTCTGCCTCGCAGAAATCCCGGGAACGCAGAGTCGGCTACCATCTCGGTGCATGGTCCGGGGTGCCTGAAGGTTCAAGTCGGCGATGAAGTGCACGTGATGTGCTTTGAAAAAGGCGAGCTACCGGAGGGCATTACCAGTGTGCATCGTTGTGGAGCCGTTTCCCGTTCTTTCCGGACTAATCAAGAGCGGTAATGCGGGATAGCGTGCCAGCGGCAATCAATGCGTGCTGACCAATCGGCTGGCCTCCTCAGCAGTCAAGTGGCCGGTCATCTCGGCGCCAATGGCGCTCTGGAACCGGCGAATCGCCTCACGGGTCAACGGACCAAAGATGCCGTCCGCGTCCCCTTTGTAGTAGCCCAGGCGGAGCAGCATCTCCTGGACCCGCACCCGATCCGCTCTGGACATTCCGGCCTCGTCTGGCATAGCCGTCGTTTTGGCGGGTGACGGCGGTGCCGGCAGAGGCGCCGATTGACTGCCAGGAGTGGGGGTCGGTGTCGCAGTGACGGTCGGAGTTAAAGTAGGCTCCGGTGTTGGCGTGGGCGTCGGTGTCGGAGTGCTGCTCGGAGTTAAAGTAGGCTCCGGAGTTGGCGTTGGCGTCGGTCCCGGGTTGACTGATCGGCTGCAACTAAATGTGAGAAAGCCTATTAGAAGCAGAGAAAACACGCGAAAGCAGCAATTCGGATTTTGCTCCATTGTAAAAATCCTTTTAAAACGCGATTTAAGCTACTTTAGGCAATCAAGAAGCTCCCGACCATTTTTCGTTTTGGGCCCAGCGCATTCAAGCACATATAGTGACAGTGCAAGATCAAGCAGTACAAAAAGAGCTCGGGAGCATTGAATAGCTGAGCGCCGACACGCCCGGAGGAGTCGCTCGGAACATTCCTGGTAAGCACCGGTGGAATCAGTGGATCTGCGGTCTTTTAATGCGCACCATCCGTGCGTTGGAGCGGCCAGGGGCTGCTCTTTGCTCAGGGTCTCAAGAACCCGAGTAACGATTGGATCAAGCTGTTTACAGGAATAGCCTCTGCTTTCCCCACGCGGTTATCTAGAAGGAACGAAACCCGTCAATACGTCAATCGACGTACTTTTCTCTGCGGCTCCTTTCTGATAGAAAATGCGGCTCCTTGAACACAAAGTTTATCCCTCGCCGATTATTGACCGCAGCCGCTCTCATCACAACATTTGTCTCCGGCTGCGCCATTGCAGATTTCACGACGTACTCAGGCCAGCAGCAGAACTGGCCGACGCAGCCAGGAGCGTTTGTTGCTGCTCAGTACGCCATTCCGGCCTACATCCACAGTTATCCGGATAGGTCTTACAACGTAATTGGGTATCTTGACGCCACCACAGCACCAATCCGGCGACGTGGCGTAATTGGCTTTGCTGCTAGACGGGCGAAAGAGCTGGGAGCTGACGCTATAGTCGTGCTCTCGCAGGGTAGCGAATATGCTGGCACTCTCACCACTGGCAACGCGTTCACAAGCGGCAACTTTTATCCTGGCGGTTTTAATGCAACGACCACTGGCACAAGGGTTTCTGTACCTTTGATGCTCGGGAAAGCCCAGGTGCTTGCCATCAAGTGGAGATAAAGAGCAAAGAATCCGTTTAGGCTTACTCGGGCAACGATTTTGCTTCTCAGAAACAACCGCTGCTGATCAAATAAGCAGGCAAATTGGAGAGTCGAAAAGTGGCGTGGCAGTTCGATCGCGTTGACCGTCAAAGCCTTCGTGTACTTGTTCTTGTGACCTTGCTCTGTTGGTCGGGTGCCCTGTCCGCTGACACCATTCCAGAGATCGTGGCGAAGGCGAAGCCTGCCGTTGTCCAGATCATCACATTCGACCAAAACAAAGAGCCCCTAAAGACGGGAACCGGGTTCTTTGTTACCGGAGACGGCTATCTTCTGACAAACAACCATGTGATCGCTGGAGGATCCTATATTTTGGCGAAAACGAGCTCAGGGGCAGTGTACAACTTCGAATCTGTGGCTGTTAGGTCCGATGACCCTGACGTTGCGATACTCAAGTTTACGACCACAGACGTACCACACCTACAACTAGGAAGTTCTGCAGCTGCGGTCGAAGGCCAAAAGATCCTAGTAATTGGAAACCCGGAAAGTTTAGAGGGAACTGTTTCAGACGGCATCATTTCAGCGTTTCGTGACGATCGAACCTACATTCAGATCACAGCCCCGATCTCTCACGGTTCAAGTGGGTCGCCTGTTCTAGATGAATCCGGTCAAGTCATCGGTATGGCAACTTTGATCTGGAAGGAGGGGCAAAATCTAAACTTTGCGATTTCTTCCGAGAGGATTAAATCCTTTCTCCTT
>Ga0209240_1000091_pt1 | contig 33288 bp, 33 predicted proteins | sample GraSoi_2013_80cm_FD_185828 | JGI IMG/M metagenome (GOLD analysis project Ga0209240, IMG submission 185828) | Grasslands soil microbial communities from the Angelo Coastal Reserve, California, USA - Sample 9_17_2013_80cm (SPAdes) (version 2) | ecosystem: Environmental > Terrestrial > Soil >...
TTACCTGCTCACGGTCAGCAGTCCCAATTAATTCAACAGCCATGGCCCACCGACGTTCGAAGAAAACGGTTGATGGGCCATCGCTGTTGAATTCGCCGGGGGGTGCGGCTAGCTCTCGACGCCGAGGTCCTCGCGCATGAACTCACTGAGCGCGCGGAGCCTGGAATCCGCCGCTTTCAGGTCAGCGAGCACGCCCTCTGGCGTCTCACCTTCGCGCTGGAGCCGACGGTCCAGCCGTTTCACCGCCGCATCCGCCTCGGCGAGCACGGAGTTGACCCTCCGGGACGCGTCGAGAACGCGCTGCGGAACGATCATCTGGATCTCGGCGTACCGGTCGCGGTAGGCCCGCCTGCGCTCTCGACCTCGGTGCGCTCCTCATCGCCGTAGGCGCCGTCGCGGATCCGGTGCAGCGCATCCTTCAAGAACGTGTGGAACTCCTCCTGGACGCCCGGTTCATGGCGGTGTACGCGGCCCGGAGTTCCTCGAAGTTACGGCGAGTATCCGCTGCCCGGTTCTTCTCACGGTTCTGCCGTCCGGCCATGAACTGGCCCAGAATTGGCCCGCTCAGCGTCCCGAAGACTCCGACCACGGCCGTCACCATGGCGGCGATCGCGGCTGTCATGTGGCGAACCGTATCGGGACCAGCCGGCCTACGCCGGCCGGATCACCAGCCTGGGCTGACAGTCTAAGCGGCAGCTTAGAGCGGTCGGCCGCGCGGTGCCCCCATCGTCTCAGGGTGGCTGTTCATGCGGCTCACCAAGCTCGCTGATGCCGGCGTCAGCTGGGCCTGCTCCAGTACTCCTGCATGCGGGCGATCGACTCTTCCCTGGTCATCTGCGCGATCTCGGCGCTGGACAGGCGCAGGCGAGTTACCAAGAGGTGCGCAAGTTCGGCGGGCAATGCCTCAGACGGAGCCTCGGGTCCCCCGCGATCTGGCTTCACGCCGTTGCGCGCACACGCCCAGAAGGTCGCTTCGTCGACATCCAGCTGATCGCGGAGAATATGGCTCCAGATGTTGGCTCAACCGTGCCGGAACTCGACGACGTCGCCGTCGCACTCCGGGCCGGCTGTTACGTCAGACGTTTGCTAGACAATTGTCTGACAGGAGCTTATCCTGGTGACATGGCGACATCACAGGTTGCGTTCCGCCCCACTGAGGAGGACCGCCGAATCATCGAGTCGGCCAAGCGCCCCGACGAGGGCGTGACTGACGTGATTCGTCGCGCGTTGCGGCTGCTGGCGCGCGAAGACTGGCTCAGGCAGGCGCGGGAGGACGCCGAACGGCTTGCCGATGAGGATCTGTCCGCCGAGCAGGACGCCTGGTGATCCGGGGCGCCGTTTACCGCGTGGATCTCGGCGAGGCTAAGCGCGTGCATGAGCAGCGGGGCAGGCGCTACGGCCTGGTCATCAGCCCGAGTTCGATGGCGTGGAGCGTAGCGACCATCGTGGCGACCTCGCGGAGCGCTCAAATGGCGGTGTTCCGCCCGACGCTGGAACTGCTGGGCGTGCCGACCCGGTTCCTGATCGACCAGATCAGATCCATTGACACCAAGTACATCGACGGCGAGCCGGTCGCCTACCTTGAGCGGGACGAGATGGCGGAGATCGAGCACGCTCTCGCCAGGTACCTGAGTCTAGGACTGTGAGATACGCAGCTCCCAGGAGTTCGATCAGCTGGTCAGCGACGATCTTCAGGAGTGTCGCGAAGACCAACAACGACGCCAAGGCCAAGCGAGCACGAGAGGCTCCGCCGGCCAGCCGCTGCAAGAACAAATGTGAGCGTGAGCCGACACCTTCTGGCCGCGCATGATTCCCCAAACGGACTATGTGGCGGGTACCGTGCCGCCCTTGGCAACCACGGCCCGTACACCCAGGTCAGCCGCACAGCCACCGGCTTCGCGGCCCGCGGGGCTATTCGCGCCCGCCCACTGGGCCATCACCTTCACCTGGTGACTGCTGCGGCAGCGGCTTGCGGCCTTGGCTCACGTAAACTATTGCGACGCGAGCGGGGTGACCTGGCGATGGTCCACTCCACCGACAGATGGCCAGTGCCTAGCCGAGGCGAGCCAGCCCCGCGGCCCGGCGTCCACCTCGGCATGCCAGTCACCCGCCTCATACCACCAACCCGCCCGGGCAGTGCCCGGCATGGCCGCCCGCTCACCCGAGGCCCTCATCGCGGCCCGGCGCCGCGACAGCGCGGCCGCAGGCAAGCTCACGCGATGGCTGGGGCCGGCCTGCTGCGGAGATGGTGATTGATGATGCCTCGCCTGAGGTTCCCCGCTGACCTGGCGGTTGGCACGCTGGACTGGCCCGGGTCTGAGGCTCAGGCCCCCGTGCTGGCACGGGGTGATGTGCTGATACCGCGCGGGGCAGAGGTGAGCCTGGACGTAGAGATCATCACATCGGTGCGGCGCTTCGATCCTGGCGAGGACGCCCCAGCATGGATCGAGCTGGGTGGCGTGACAGTAACCGGCGCAGCGGGCTATTCGGTTGAGGGAAGTGGCCAGCCCGTGCATCTGGGATTCCTGCGCGAGCTGCCGGGCGACAGCATCACTGACCTCCATTTGAGCTGGCCGCTTATTCCGGAATCGCTCGCCGCGATCACGCATCTGTCACCCGGGCTGCGGAGGCTGTACCTAGCCCAGACCGCCCTCGGAGACGACGCGCTGACGCTCGTAGCCCAGTTGCGCGGCCTAACGTATCTCCAGACCTGGGGAAACCAATTCACCGATGACGGCGTCCAGCAGCTCGCCGCCCTTACCGACCTTGATCACCTGTACCTCGAAGAGGAGACCCTTTCCCCCGCCGCCTTCGGCTTTGCTCGCCACCTGCCGAAGCTTGCCCGCCTCGGCCTCCAAGATGTGCCCTTCACCGAAGCTGAAATGGCTGACCTGAGAAACCAGCTCCCAGGCGTAGACGTAGGTTAATGCCTCTTACGGCCTTCTGCTTTCTTCCCGGGGTCATTTCCGCGGGTGTCCTTGCCGACGGTGTCGGCGGCCTTGACCGGCTGAGAATCGATGATCACGGCGGCCGGGGGCCGGCTGGCGGCCGACCGGCACGCTTACCCGCTCGCGCAGTTCAGGGACGGCGCGGCGGCCATGAGGTCAACGCAGTACACCGGCATGACGCCGTCACATCCCCGGCCGCGCGAATGTCTTCTGATGTCTAGCTGTGCCGGAACTCGACGACATCGCCGTCGCGCATCACGTAGTCCTTGCCCTCGATCCTGGCCTTCCCGGCGGCGCGGGCGGCGGCGATCGAGCCAGCGGCCATCAGGTCTTCGAACGAGACAACCTCCGCCTTGATGAACCCCCGCTGGAAGTCGGTGTGGATTACCCCGGCCGCCTCCGGCGCGGTCGCTCCTTCCTTGATCGTCCAGGCGCGGGCCTCCTTCGGCCCGGCGGTCAGGAAGGTAGTGAGCCCGAGCGCCGCGAACCCGGCCCTCGCTAGCTGACTGAGGCCTGGTTCGCCCAGGCCGAGCTCGGCCCGCAACTCCGCGGCCTCGTCCGGCGGCAGGTCGGCGAGCTCGGCCTCGTCCTTGGCGTCGAGGAACACCGACTCGGCCGGGGCGACCAGCTTGGCCAGCCGGTCGCGCAGGGCGTCATCGGCCAGTTCGCCTTCACCGAGAAACTCAGCGTCGACATTGAACACGTACACGAAGGGCTTGGCAGTCATTAGCGACAGCTCGCGCAGCCGCGCGAGCTCGATGCCGGCCGCAGCGGCGCCGCCGAATAGCGTGGTCCCGCCGTTCAGGACCTGCTCGGCCTTGGCGGCGGCATCGGCCACTGCGTTCCGTTGCGGATCCTTGGCGAATTTCGATTCCTTGACTAGTCGCGGTACGGCTTTCTCAAGTGTCTGCAGATCGGCCAGTATCAGCTCGGTGGCGACGGTCTCGATGTCCCGTTCCGGCGAGACATCGCCGTCCACATGGCTCACGTCCGGGTCGGTGAAAACGCGCACTACCTGGCAGATCGCGTCGGTCTCGCGAATGTGGGCAAGGAACTGATTGCCCAGACCCTGCCCCTGCGACGCGCCGCGCACCAGGCCGGCAATGTCGACGAAGCGCACTGTGGCTGGGACGATCCTGGCCGAGTTGTACAGACCGGCGAGCGCCTCGAGCCGCGGGTCCGGGATGCCGACAATGCCCACGTTGGGCTCGATCGTCGCGAACGGGTAGTTCGATGCCAGCGCGCCAGCCCTGGTCAGCGCGTTGAACAGGGTGGACTTGCCCACATTCGGCAGGCCGACGATTCCGATCTCAAGGCTCACCCCGGCGAGTCTAGGCGGCGCAGCCAACCCGCCGCTCCACGCCCGCCGCACCGTGCGCAGCAGTTCGGCGAGCTCGAAGGATTAGGGTCATTGCGGGCCCTAAAGTCTTCGCGATCATGGTCAATGCCGCGCGTGTCGGACCCAGGTACTGTCAGAGCGGGCTGGAAACATAACCGGACATGGACTCGGCATCGCTGCTGGCCGGCCTTGGCGTCGGGGTGATCCTGGGCGCCATGATCGGCTTCCTGTACGCGCGCAACCGCCTGACCAGCGCCACGGTCGACCTCACCGCACAGGCCCGTGCCGCTGACGAGCGGGCCCGCGCCGCGCAGGAGCAGGCGGCGCTGGTCGACGGCTACCTCGCCGAACGGTTCCAGGCGCTGTCGACGCAGGCGCTTGACGCTAGCCAGCGGCGGCTGCTCGAGGTCAGCGAAATCAGGCTGCGGGCGGCCAATCTCAGCGCGGCCAGCGAGCTCGACTCCCGCCGCAACGCCGTCGAGCAACTCGTCGAGCCGCTCAGGCAGACCCTGGCCAGGGTCGAGACCCAGCTGCGGGAGACCGACGCGGCCAGGCAGAGCTCGCACGCGGCGCTAACCGAGCAGGTGAAATTCGCTATGGCTGCCTCCCAGCAGCTGCGGGACCAGACCCAGGCCCTGGTCACCGCCCTGCGCCGGCCCGAGGCGCGCGGCCGTTGGGGAGAGATGCAGCTGCGCAGGGTGGTCGAGCTCGCCGGCATGAGTGCCCGCTGCGACTTCGACGAGCAGGTCACTGTCGCTGGCCCCGACGGCGGAACCGCGCGTCCGGACATGGTGGTAAGGCTGGCCGGCGGGAAGAACATCGTCGTGGATTCCAAAGTGTCACTCGCCGCCTATCTTGAGGCCGCCGAGACAGCCGATGAGCGGGCCCGCGAGGCCAGGCTCGCCGCCCATGCGCGGCACCTGAAGGAGCATGCCGACAGGCTGGCAGCAAAGGCGTACTGGTCGTTGCTCAGCCCGGCGCCCGAGTTCGTCGTGCTCTTCATTCCCGGCGAGGCATTCCTGGCCCCGGCGCTCGAGGTCGACCCCGGCCTGCTCGAGTACGCGATGGCCAGGAAGGTGCACATCGCCACGCCCACGACTCTGGTCACTATGTTGCGGACGGCTCAGTATGCCTGGCAGCAGGAAGCCCTGGCGGATAACGCGCGCGCCGTCTTCGAGCTTGGCCGGGAGCTTTACGAGCGCCTGAGCGGCCTCGGCGGCCACGTCGAGCTGGTTGGGAAGTCGCTGACCAGCGCCGTCGCCGCCTACAACCGCGCGGTCGGCGCGCTGGAAAGCAGAGTTCTCGTCACCGCGCGCAAGCTCAACCAGCTCGGCGTCACCGACGCGGAGTTGGCGGCGCCCCAGCCGGTCGACGTGCCGCCGCGCACGATCTCCGCACCCGAGTTCGTCACCGGCCCCGCGCCCGCGCTCAGCGCGGTTGTGACGCGGATTCCCGCCGCTGAAACCTCTGATCTCATGGAGAATAACCGGGCGCAGGACTCACTCCCTGCCCGGCAAGGCGAGTCCCGCGCGTTCGGAGTTGTTCATTGACTGGCCAACGGAGCGGGCCGGAATTCGTCTGGCGCGAGCTGTGGCCACTGATGACCACCCGGGGTGCACTGGCGGCCATGTTCATCATGTTCCTGCTGGCTGACCTGGGCGCGGGCTGGCTGCACATGGTCGCGTTGACCGGATTCGGTTTTGCCGCAGGCTGCGCGGCGGCGGCTGGTCGTACCCGGCGGCAGGATCTCCTGCTCGTTGCGACCTCGCCGCCGGCGATCTTCCTGGCCGCCGTCACGGCAGGCGAGCTGATCACGCTGCACCTCGATCACGTAGCGGCATCGCCGGGACTCGTGCTCGCCGACATTTTCCTGACGCTGAGCACCGCCGCGCCGTGGCTGTTCGGCGGGCTGGCCGGAGCCCTGCTGATCGCTACGGTCCGGGGCCTGCCGCAGTGCGTCAGGGACCTGCGGGCGCAGCTGACAGGCAGAGTCATGGCAGAAGAGCCGCCAGCCAGGCCGGGTAGTCGGGCGCCCGATGGCGTCCGTCGGGCGCCCGATGGCGTCCGTCGGGCGCCCGACGGTGTCCGCCGCCGGATGTCGTAGCGGCCAGCTTTTTTCGCCAAGCCGGCCGCTCGGCACGCCGCTCTAGCGCCGAGGACTGCGCAAGTCCCTGGGCAGCGCGAAGGACATGCTCTCCCGCACGGCCTCGACCTCTTCGATCGTCGAGAATCCCGCCTCCGCCAGCCGGTCAAGCACCTGCGAGACCAATTCCTCAGGAACCGACGCGCCGCTGGTCACGCCGAGCGTGGTGGCTGACTCCAGCCACGCCTGGTCGATCGCCGCTGCGTCGTCTACCAAGTAGGCATTGGACGCCCCGGCATCGAGGGCCACCTCAACCAGGCGGACCGAGTTGGACGAGTTGGTTGAGCCGACGACGATCACCAGGTCCGATTCCTTGGCGATCTGCTTGACCGCGGCCTGCCGGTTCTGGGTCGCGTAGCAGATGTCGTCGCTGGGCGGGTCGATCAGCAGCGGGAACCGCTCCCGCAACGCCGCGACCGTCTGCGTGGTCTCGTCGACCGACAGGGTCGTCTGGGACAACCAGGCGAGCTTGGCCGAATCGCGCACGTCGATGTTCGCGGCGTCCTCCGGACCGTCCACCAGCCGGATGTTGGCCGGCGCCTCACCCGTTGTGCCGACCACCTCCTCGTGGCCCTCGTGGCCGATCAGCAGGATTTCATAGCCCTGAGCGGCGAAACGACGGGCCTCGTTGTGCACCTTGGTGACCAGCGGGCAGGTCGCGTCGATCGTACGCAGCTTGCGGTCCTTCGCGGCTTCGTACACGTCAGGAGCGACGCCGTGCGCGGAGAAGACGACCACGGATCCCTCGGGAACCTCATCGGTCTCCTCCACGAAGATCGCGCCCCGCTCTTCCAGGGTCCGGACCACGTGCGTGTTGTGCACGATCTGCTTGCGAACGTAGACGGGCGCGCCGTACCGCTCAAGCGCGAGTTCCACAGCCTGGACCGCACGGTCGACACCCGCGCAGTAGCCGCGCGGTTTCGCAAGCAGGATGCGCCTGGTCGGTTCTGACATGGCATCCATCGTAGGCGAACTCCGGCGCCCCGCCGCGGGCGTGGCCCTGGCTCGGCGCCATTCACGGCGCGCCGTCGGCGAAACTCCCGTCAGCAGCGTTTATGCGGCACCATGTCGAGTGAGGGTTCGGACGCGGAGAGTAACGCCGCGCCCGCGCCTCATAGCCGTGCTGGCAAGGAGGCGATAAGGATGGCGCGGTTGCCGGATGCAGCCGGACAGCTCCGGAATGCCGGGAATAGTCGGAAGGGCCGGAACGGCCGGAACGGCCGGACAGAGCGGAATAGGGCTAGGCGCAATATCCCGGCGATCCCGGTAAGAGTTCTACGAGGCTTTTTCGCCGGCGTCGGGCAGCTGCTGCTCGCCGCCGACCGGCTTCGCGAGGTAGGGCCCGAACGCGATCGTAACGGCCAAGACGAGCAGCTCGACCCTCCGACAGGCCTGGATGGCGAGCCGCCAGCTAGCCACGAGCGAGCCGAAGGCGATGCCCGGGCTGCGGCGCCGGTCGCTGGCGGTCGCGCCGGCGCGGGTCATCGCTCGCCCAAGGCCGGTGCACAGAGCTCCCACACCAGGTCAGCGACTCGGCCGCGCGCGGCCAGGCGCGGACAGCCAGGCATGCCGACGAGATTCCGCTCTCTCGACGCGACCGGAAATGTCCGCATACTGACTCCCGATATGCCTGCGGAAACCCCGGGTGCCGCGAGGCCGAAGGTTGCTTCCCGGCCGAGAGGGAAGACCGCCACGCGCTCAAGGTCGAGGACCACCTCCCGCGCCGTCGCGGCTGATCTGCCCGTACCGGGCTACGATGCCCTCTCGCTGCCGTCCATTCGCGCGCGACTTCGCGGCCTGGACGTGGCACAACTGCGGGTACTCTGCGACCACGAGAAGTCAGGCGCGAAACGCGCCGACGTCGTCACGATGCTCGAGCGCAGGATTGCCAAGCTGGAGGCTGCCGCGCGCGATGCCACTTGAGACAAGCGCTGAGACGCCGATCCCTGTCCGCACCGTGCTTCGGCTGGTCGGCGACTGGATCGGCAGGCTCGGCCGGGTCTGGGTGGAAGGCCAGATCGCCGAGCTCAGCAGGCGCGGCGGCGCGGTCTACCTGACCCTGCGCGATCCTGTGGCCGTCGTATCGGTCCGCGTCGTTTGCCCGCGCCCTGTCTTCGACGCGGCCGAGCCCGCACCCTCCGAAGGCGCGCGCGTTGTCGTCTGGGCTAAGCCAGACTTCAACATGACCAGGGGATCCTTCTCTCTGAGCGCGCTAGAGCTTCGCGCGGTCGGCATCGGCGAACTCCTGGCCAGGCTAGAGCGGCTGAAGCGGAGCCTGGCCGCCGAGGGACTCTTCGCCCGAGAGCGCAAACGGCGGCCGCCCTTCCTGCCCAGGCTGATCGGGCTGATCTGCGGCCGGGACTCCGCGGCTGAACGGGATGTACGGGAGAACGCGGCACGCCGGTGGCCATCGGTGCGGTTCAGGGTCGAGCCGGTCGCCGTGCAGGGTGCGTTCGCCGTCTCCGAGGTCACCGACGCCCTGAGGGCGCTCGACGCCGACGCGGAGGTCGATGTGATCATCATCGCCCGCGGCGGCGGCTCGCTCGAGGACCTACTGCCCTTTTCGGACGAGTACCTGATCCGTGCCGTAGCCGCGTGCCGGACGCCGGTGGTCAGCGCGATCGGTCACGAGCAGGACGTCCCGCTGCTCGACCTGGTCGCCGACGTGCGGGCGTCGACCCCGACCGATGCCGCCCGGCGCGTCGTACCCGACATCAGCGAGCAAATCGCGATCATCTCGGAGCTGAGGTCGCGGGCGCGGCGGCAGCTGGCTGGCCGGCTTGACCGGGAGGCTGCCTGGCTGAAGGACATCAGGTCCAGGCCGGTCCTGGCCAGCCCGGCTGCCGAACTAGACCGTCGGCACGAGCAGGTCCTGGCCCTCGCCGAGCGCGCGCGCCGATGCCTCGGGTCCGGGCTGGACCGGGCCGAAGCCGATCTGGCACACACCAGGGCCCGCCTGATAGCCCTCTCGCCAGCGGCCACCCTTCGGCGCGGCTATGCGATCGTCCAGCGCGCCGACTCGACGGTAGTGCGGTCCGCGCGAGACGTCGCCAGTGCGGAACCGCTTCTCATCCGGCTCGCTTCGGATCAGATAAATGTGACTGTGAGCGACTAGAAATCACGCTCTGAGTTGTCCGTCGGAACGCCGTTGTTACTTACCTTGCGTGGCGTTTCGTCTCGCGAGCGGGACTCAAAAACTAAACTGTCGCCCAGCCCAACAACGATTGCCCGGTGCCGCGAGCGGGGAACGTAGACCCTGGCCAGAGGAACCACCTCCTTGGCCGGGGGAGCGCCCGGCGAAAGCCGGGCGCTAATTCAGCTGCGAGCGCTTTCATTGACCGTGTCAAACAGGGAGGACATGGCGTGCCGGTACAGCCAACCTCCCAGCTCGCAACCTCCCAGCTCGCAACCTCCCAGCCGGCAAGCTCCCAGGCGCCAAGCTCCCAGGCGCCAAGCTCCCAGCCGGCAACCTCCCAGGCGCCAAGCTCCCAGCCGGCAACCTCCCAGGCGCCAAGCTCCCCCTCAAGCTCTCAGTCCCCAGCCGGAGAGCCCGGCAAGGCCGCCTGGCGGGCGCCTGGCCTAGACGGCGTGCGCGCGCTCGCGGTCCTGTCCGTCCTGGCGTACCACGAGAGCCTGCCTTGGATACCTGGCGGATTCCTCGGCGTCGATGTCTTCTTCGTGCTCAGCGGTTACCTCATCACCGACTTGCTCATGGTGAGGGTTCGCCGGGACGGCCGGATCGGGATCAGCAATTTCTACCAACGTCGTGCCCGCCGCCTGCTGCCCGCGCTGGCGCTGATGCTGGTCACGGTGACTGCGGCGGTCAGCCTGCTGGAACCGGGCCAGCGTGCCGCGCTGCGCCCCGCCCTGCTTGGCGCGGTGACCTATACGAGCAACTGGTGGCAGGCGCTGGCACAACAGTCCTACTTCTCGCGTTTCGGGCCACCGCCGGTCTTCCAGCACCTGTGGTCGCTCGCCGTAGAGGAGCAGTTCTACCTCATCTGGCCGCTGCTGCTCGCCGCGATCCTGGTCATGGTGCGCCGGCCTGCGGCCCGTGCGCTGTTCGCCTGGGGCGGGGCGCTCGCCTCTGCCCTGGTCGCGATCGTCATCTATAGCCCCGGCGCAGACCCGTCGCTGGTGTACTACGGCACTGACACGCATGCCAGCGCCCTGATGGTGGGCGCGGCACTGGCGATAACGTGGCCGCTCGCGAGCGTCGCAGCAGCGGCGGGCAAGACACGCAGAGCGCTCGACGTAGCGGGTACCGCAGGCCTGCTGATACTGGCCTGGGCAATGTGGCACCTCGGAGGGTCCGATCCGGTGCTCTACCCCTACGGCCTGGTGCTTGCCGCGGCGGCCGCCGGAGGCCTCATCCTCGCTGCGGCGGCCCCAGGCAGGATCGGCTCGCTGCTGTCCTGGAAGCCGCTGCGCTGGCTGGGCATCAGGTCCTACGGCGTCTACTTGTGGCACTGGCCGGTCATCGCGATCAGCGCCGGCCTGGCGCCACGCTCGGCTACGTCGGCTCCCGCCCGGCTGACCGATGCTGTCCTGCCCGTAGCGCTGGCAGCCGCGTCGTGGCGCTGGCTTGAGAAGCCTATCCTGAGCAACGGGTTCCGTTCCGAACTCACGCACCGAGTCCGGCTTCTGCTGATCGGGCCGAGGGGCATCCTGACAACTCCCGCAGCGGCCGTGCCCGTCCTTACCGCAGTCGTCACGCTCAGCGTCGCCTGCACCGCCGGATACGGCATCCTGAACCCCCAGCGTGGCCGGACCCTGCAGGCGCAGATCGCCAACGGAGCCCGGTTCAGCTCCACCACCGTGCCGTCAGCCCAGCCCGCCGGACAGCCTATGCCGTGGTGGATCGAACCCGCCCGCATGCCGTTCGGCGAGAGCCTGCATGTTAAGCCCACGAAGCCGCTGCGCGTGCCTGGCACCATGGTCATGGCCATCGGTGATTCTGTCATGCTGGCATCGGCGCCAGAACTCGCTCAGGCAATGCCAGGCATTTACATCAACGCGAAAGTGAGCCGACCGATGTATGCCGGCATATCCCTCGTCGATCAGCTGGCCAGGGCCAAGCGGCTACGGCAAGTCGTGATCGTGGGCCTCGGCACCAACGGCCCTGTCACCGCCAGCCAGGTCAGCCAGCTCAGGACGGCGGTCGGCGACCGGTGGCTGGTGCTCATCAATACGTTCGTGCCCAGATCCTGGGAGCACGAAGTCAACTCAACGCTAGCCCGCGCCGCGAGCCGCTACCCAAACGTGCTGCTCGTCAACTGGCACGGCGCGATCGAGCATCACCAGAGCCTGCTCTGGAACGACAACATTCACCCTCAGCCGGTTGGCGGCAAGCTGTACGCCAAGGTCGTGCGCAAGGTTGTCCTGTCGGCCCTCGGCAAACAACCGAGGTTGCGCGAGCCCACGCGACGGCATGTTCCGGTGACCGGCTTTCTTCTGCACGCCAGTTACGCCACCCTGTATTAATGGCGGAACGCCCGGCAGCGAAGCGGCCGAACTACGAGCAGGCCCGCGACGAACTCGCTGAGCTGGTTAAGCGGCTTGAGGCAGGCGGACTGACCCTCGAGCAGTCGCTAGAACTGTGGGAACGCGGCGAGCAGCTCGCCGCGATCTGCGAGGAGTGGCTGGAGGGTGCGCGGGCCAGGCTGGCCGCCGCCATCAAGCCCCAGGACGACGACTCCGGGCGCGACGACAACCCGGCGCGGCCGTTCTGAGCGGCCAGCAGCCGAGCCTGCCCGCCAGGCCTGACCTGGCAACCAGACCTCACCTGTTCGTGGCCCTGCTACGTAGGATTCGATGGTGGCAAGCCGCCCGCACGGTCAGCCGCGGGACGCCTAGAGGCCGGGAGGCACAGCGATGGCTCAGGAGAGCATGCCGATAACGCTGGAAACCGAACCAAGCGCCCCGGACCGTAACCTGGCGCTTGAGCTGGCCAGGGTCACTGGGGCTGCTGCCCTCGCGGCCGGGCGCTGGGTCGGTCGAGGCGACAAGAACGGTGCCGACGGCGCGGCAGTCAGCGCGATGCGGCAGCTGATCAGCACGGTGTCCATGAACGGCGTCGTAGTTATCGGCGAGGGCGAGAAGGACAAAGCCCCCATGCTGTTCAACGGAGAGCAGGTCGGCGACGGCACAGGACCCGACTGCGACGTCGCCGTCGACCCGATCGACGGCACACGTCTGACCGCCAACGGAATGCCCAACGCGATCGCGGTCATCGCCGTCAGCGCTCGCGGGTCGATGTACGACCCGACCGCCGTGTTCTATATGTCAAAGCTCGTAACAGGCCCTGAGGCCGCGGATCTCGTGGACATCGACGCACCACCCGCCGCCAACATCGCTGCCGTGGCCAGGGCCAAGCACATTTCGCCGCACGACGTCACGGTGGTCATGCTGGACCGGGAGCGGCACGGAGAACTCATCTCCCAGGTGCGCACCGCGGGGGCGCGGATCAAGCTGATCACCGACGGCGACGTTGCCGGGGCGATCCTGGCGGCGCGCGAGGGCACTGGAGTCGACCTGCTGCTCGGCATCGGCGGCACCCCTGAAGGAATCATTGCCGCGTGCGCGATCAAGTGCCTCGGCGGAGTCATGCTCGGCAAGCTGGCACCGCGCGATGAGCAGGAGCGCCAGAAGGCGATAGCGGCCGGACATGACCTTGATCGCGTTCTAACCGCCGACGACCTGGTCTCCTCCGACGACGCCTTCTTTGCGGCCACGGGCATCACCGATGGCGACCTGCTGCAGGGTGTGCGATACAGGTCGGGCGGCGGCGCGACGACCCACAGCCTGGTCATGCGGGCAAGATCTGGAACGATACGCAATATTCACAGCGAGCACGCGCTATGGAAGGTGTCCCGATACTCGGTCGTGCCCTACTGACCGCTCGCGCCGACCCTACGGCTGCGCCATAGCCCTCGCCGCCCTGCGGCTGACCGCCAGCGCGATCGCCGCGCGGTCACCACTTTCACCGCGCCGCAGAGGGTAAATGTGCGGACCTCGACAACGGCATTCCCAGCGGCCGGCGGGTTGACCGCCCTGGTCTTGTCCCGCACACTCCTGGTGCCAGCGAACGATCGGCCGACCAACTCGACCGCAACGCCCGCCGGAACGATCAGGCGGATCTGCCCGGCGACGGCCACGGCATCGATCGTGATCCGCGGCTTTTGCAGCACGGCGTCCCGCAGGTCGAGCAGCACCTTGCCGAAGAACGCGGTGACTGTGAAGAACTCGGGCACCACCCACCTGCCGTCGCGCCGTTCGCGGGCGAAAGCCGCCGTGACTGAGCGCCGCGGATAGAGCCTGATCGGCTGGCCAGACGGCAGCGCGAGGTCGGCGGTCAGACCAGTCAGCTCCCCGAGCGTCCTGGCCGCTAGGGCGCTTTGCGAGCGCTCGGCGTGCTCGGGAAGTGTCAGCCTGCCGTCCGCGGCGGCCTGGCTCAGCAGGTCGATCACAAGCTCGCGGTCCGCGTCCGAGGCGCGCAGGTCATGGGGTCCCGGCCGCAAGCTCACAGCCCGACAATACAGGACCCCAATCCGGTAGCCAGAAATGCCGAAATGCCGGGCTATCCGGCGGCGATCCTGGCCTTATCGCGCCAACCGACCGCCGATTCGCCCAGCACGCAGGCGAATTGGCGGTCCACGCCCGGCTGAGAGTCAGCCCGCGTAGCGCTCGCGGGCCGCTTGCCCGACGGGGCAGCCACCCACCGCTCCACGGCAGACGCCGATGTCGCAGAGCCGGCAGATCCAGCGCGTCGCGCCAGGACCGCGCATCATGCCGACGAGAACCTTTCCGGCGAGGCGCTCGAAGGTCGCCCGCTCGGCCGGGGCGAGCACTGAGAGCGACCGCTCGAGGACATCGGCTCGCGCGCGCGACACCCGGGCGGCCGCGGCCTGGCCTGCTTCGGTCAGCACGATCGAGGTGCTACGCCCGTCGACGCCGGACTCACGCCGCACATAGCCCGACTCGGCGAGCCGGTCTACCAGCCGCACCGTACCCGACGAGGTCAGCCCAAGGACCTGGCGAAGCCGGTCGATCGACGGACGGTCGAGAAAGTGCAGCAGCGCGGAGAGCGCCGCAGCAGCCGAGTCCGACCGGCCTGCCGCCTCGGCCGTGGCGTCCGCCGCCTGGTCGGCTACGACGAGCGACATCGCCCCCAGGAGATTTGCTGCCCGGTCCAAGCTGCCGCCTGCGGCCGAGTCAGCCAAGTTCGTAGTCGAGGGTGAACTCGCCGCCCGACCCGCTCGTGGTTACCGCCGTGCCCGTGCCGCGCAAGCCGCGTAGCTGGCCCGTCGCCGAGCCATCGACAACCTGCCAATTCGTCTGCGCCTGGCCGCCGGAGAAAGCTCCGTCGGCGCGGAGCACGAAGCTCCCATTCCGCCCGCCGAGCTTGCCCGTAGTGTGCTGGAAGCCGGTGAACGACGCCGAGCCGTCCTCCTGGTAGCACATCACTGCTTCCCAGCCGCCTTCGGCTTCCAGATCCCCGTCGAAGCCGAAGCTCACGCGCGCCTTGGTCAGCTTGCCGCCGTTCTCGAGCTCCTCGTAGGTGTTCTCCTCCCAGCCAGCGACCGTGAATGTTCCCTTAGCCTGCGCCGTCATGCTGTCTCCCGATGGCTCGTAGGAGTATTAATGTGTGACGCACACATTAATATAGCAGTTCAGGCCCGCGGGCTAGCAGCGCAGGCCCGCCAGCCGCATCAGGCCCGGCCGTCTGGGTCCAGCCATGATCACGGACACTTTTTCCACTCCTGCGTCGAAAAGTGTCCGTGATCATGCGGGCCGGCAGCTTGCCGGCCGACCTTACCGGCCGGCGATGCTCTCGTCTTCGCCTAGCGCGACCCTGAGCACGGTCTCCGCGGCGTCGACGGCGGCCCGCGCGGTAATGGCATGCGTGTGTGCCAGGTCGAGTTCGTTCAGGGCAATGCAGTCGAAGGCGACGCGCACGTCGTGCGCGGCCTGCTGCAGCTGCCGCGAAGCCTCGTCCAAGTCGACGCCGTTGCCATGGGTTTCAGCAATGCCAGTCATCGGCCATTCCTTAACGGTCGGGGGCCGCGATTAGCCTCGGTGCAGGCCAGCTACCCAGCTCAGGCCGCGGCACTCCGCTGCCAACGGTGTCGCAACCCTGAGCTACATCCCGGGCCAGGTCCTGGCCGTCCGCCCGGGAGGCAAGGCCGGGCGAACTACGATGAAGCCGTCCCTGGTCCCGCACGAGGATGTGCCGTCTGATGCCCGATTTCAACTACACCGACCTGCTGCCCCTCGGACCGGATGCCACCAAGTACCGCCTGGTGAGCGAAGCGGGAGTCGCCCCGCGCCGTGCGTTGAACCGCGAATTCCTCGAGGTTGAGCCCGAGGCACTCACCCTGCTGACAGCGCAGGCCATGCACGATATCGCGCATCTGCTCCGGCCAGCTCACCTCCGCCAGCTGCGGTCGATACTCGACGATCAGGAAGCTTCCCCTAACGACCGCTTCGTTGCCACCGAACTGCTCAAGAACGCGTGTATCGCCGCGGGCGGAGTGCTTCCGATGTGCCAGGACACGGGCACGGCGATCGTGCTGGGCAAGCGCGGGCAGCAGGTTCTGACGCGCGGCCGCGACGCGGAGCACATCGCCCGCGGCGTGTACGACGCCTACACGAAGCTGAACCTGCGGTACTCACAGCTCGCGCCGCTGACGATGTGGGACGAGCGGAATACGGGGACTAACCTGCCTGCCCAGATCGAACTGCAGGCGACAGACGGCGCCGAGTACAAGTTCCTGTTCATGGCCAAGGGCGGCGGCTCGGCGAACAAGTCGTACCTATATCAGGAGACGAAGGCCGTCTTGAACCCGCAGCGGATGACGGCCTTCCTTGATGAGAGGCTGCGAGCGCTCGGCACCGCCGCCTGCCCCCCGTATCACCTGGCGGTCGTGATCGGCGGGACGAGCGCGGAGTACGCGCTGAAGACTGCGAAGTATGCCTCGGCCAAGTACCTCGACTCGCTGCCGACGTCGGGCACGATGAGCGCGCACGGATTCCGCGATGTCGAGCTCGAGCAGGCGGTGCTGGAGATCACCAGGCGCAGCGGCATCGGCGCGCAGTTCGGCGGTAAGTACTTCTGCCACGACGTCCGGGTGATCAGGCTGCCGCGGCACGGCGCGTCCTGCCCGGTCGCGATCGCGGTCTCGTGCTCTGCCGACCGGCAGGCACTCGGCAAGATCACCCGGGACGGGATTTTCCTCGAGCAGCTCGAGAACGACCCGGCGCAGTATTTGCCTGACACCGCCGACTCCGAGCTTGACGGCGACGTGGTGCGGATCGACCTGTCGCGGCCGATGGGCGAGATCCGGGCGGAGCTATCGAAGTACCCGATCAGGACGAGACTGTCGCTCACCGGACCGCTGGTCGTCGCACGGGATATAGCGCACGCCAAGATCGCTGAGCGGCTTGCAGCTGGCCAGCCGATGCCTTCCTACCTGCGAGATCACGCCGTCTACTACGCCGGTCCGGCCAAAACTCCTGCTGGCTACGCCTCAGGGTCCTTCGGCCCGACGACGGCGGGGCGGATGGACAGCTACGTGGACAAGTTCCAGGCAGCCGGCGGATCACTGGTGATGCTGGCCAAAGGGAATCGGTCCCCCGCCGTGACAGCAGCTTGCCAGCAGCATGGCGGGTTCTACCTTGGCTCGGTCGGCGGGGCGGCCGCCCGGCTGGCGCAGGAGTGCATCACGAAGGTCGACGTGCTCGAGTACCCCGACCTAGGCATGGAGGCCGTCTGGCGGATCGAGGTCAAGGACTTCCCCGCCTTCATCGTCGTCGACGACGATGAAGGCGGGGAAGTCCTTGACCTCGATCCGCCAGACACCCCGCTCCTAACCATCGCCTCGCGCCCCTAGCTGCTTCTGACCATCGGCAACGTGAGCGCCTGGCTGTCGCTGGGACGACGGCGTTGCGCGCGCGTTGTTCGGCCGGACGTCGGGTGCGGGCATGATCGGTTCATGACCGATGCATCTGAGAAGCAGGCGTTCAGGGTCGAGCACGACTCGATGGGCGAGGTTCAGGTTCCGGCCGACGCGCTCTGGGGCGCGCAGACCCAGCGCGCACGAGCCCACGCGCTATCCGGCGAACGGATGCCACGGGAAATCATCGTCGCGCTCACGCAGATCAAGTCCGCGGCCGCGGCCGTCAACGCCGAGCTCGGCGTTATCGACGCGGAGGTGGCGCAGGCGATACAGGATGCCGCCCGGCAGATATCGGCCGGCGACTATCTCGAGCACTTTCCGCTCGATTTCTTCCAGACCGGCTCGGGCACCTCCACGAACATGAACGCCAACGAAGTCATCGCGACGCTCGCCACCCGCAAGCTCGGCCGCCCCGTTCATCCGAACGACCAAGTCAATGCCTCCCAATCGTCCAACGATGTGTTCCCTTCCGCCGTGCACATCGCGTCGGCAAGGACGCTCAGCGCGCTGATCCGCGCGCTTGATCACCTGGCGGGCACCTTGGAGGACAAGGCGGCCGAGTTCACCGAGGTGGTCAAGAGCGGCCGGACGCACCTGATGGACGCCGTGCCGGTGACGCTGGGCCAGGAGTTCAGCGGCTATGCGTCGGCGGTCAGGCACGGCATCAGCAGGATCCGGGGCGTACTGCCCGAGGTATGCGAGCTCCCGCTCGGCGGCACGGCGGTCGGGACCGGCCTGAATGCGCCGCCTGGTTTCGCGGCGGCCGTGATCGGGCGGCTGTCGACCGAGGCTTTGTCATTCACCGAGGCGGCCAACCACTTCGAGGCGGCTGGCGGCCGGGATGCGCTCGTTGCCGCGAGCGGCGTGCTGCGTACCATCGCCGTTAGCCTGTACAAGATGTGCAACGACCTGCGGCTGATGGGATCAGGTCCGAGGACAGGGCTCGGCGAGATCGCGATCCCAGAGCTTCAGCCCGGCTCGTCGATCATGCCGGGCAAGGTCAATCCGGTTATCTGCGAGATGGTCTGCCAGGCCTGCGCCCAGGTGATCGGCAACGACGCCGCGGTGGGGTTCGCGGGCGCCGCAGGCAACTTCGAGCTCAACGTCATGGTCCCAGTCATCGCCAGGAACTTGCTGGGCTCGGCAAATCTGCTGACGACGGGCGCGGCGCTGCTGGCTGATCGGACGGTGGCCGGGATCACTACCGATCCGGACCGGCTGCGCCGGCTGGCCGAGTCCTCACCGGCGATCGTGACAGCGCTCAACCGATTCATCGGCTACGAGGCCGCCGCGGCTGTCGCGCACGAGGCGCTGGCCACCGGGCAGACGATCAGAGACGTCGTCATAGCGCTCGGGCACGTGGAACGGGGCGAGATTACGCAGGAACAGCTGGACAAGGCTCTGGACGTGCTGGCGATGACCAGGCCAGCCGGGCCGGGGGGCCAGAAGGGCCAGCAAGGCCAGGAGGCTGGACGGCAGCGACCGAGCGAACGCGCCGAGTGGAATTCCCATGAAGCTCACAGAAATCTGTAAGCCGGCGCGCGTAGATTGCTCGCCATGCATTCAGCCCGCGCGGCACCCGGCGCCGGCCAGCTCGTGGCCGGGCGGTACCGGCTGCTCGCCCAGCTTGGCCGGGGCGCGATGGGAATCGTCTGGCACGGCCGGGACGAGTTGCTAGATCGTCAGGTCGCAGTGAAGCAGATCATCCTGGCCCCGATGGCATCGGACGCCGACGCGCGGGCCAGATACCAGCGCACGCTCCGCGAGGCCAGGACGGCCGCGCGGCTCAGCCATCCAGGCGTGGTAACCCTCTTCGACGTGGTCGAGGAGGACGGCATGCCGTGGATCGTGATGGAACTGGTCAGGGCGCGGCCGCTCGACCAGGTCATCGCCGAGGATGGGCCGTTGCCGCCCGCGCAGGCCGCCCAGCTCGGCCTCAGCCTGCTCGACGCGCTCAGCACCGCCCATGCCGCCGGGGTCATGCACCGCGACGTCAAGCCGAGCAACGTGCTGATCAGCCCGGAAGGCAAGGCCGTGCTGACCGACTTCGGCATCGCTACCGTCCAGGGCGACCCGGGCATGACTCAGTCGGGGATGGTGGTCGGGACACCAGGGTTCTCCCCGCCCGAGCGCGTCCGCGGCGCCGAAGCGACATCAGCTTCCGACCTGTGGTCGCTCGGCGCCACGCTGTACGCGGCGGTCGAAGGCCGCGGACCGTTCGACCGCGCGGGCGGCTCGGCCGCGATCGTGGCGAGCATCGCTACCGAGCCCGCGCCGCGGGCACCGTCGGCGGGGCCGCTCGCCTCGGTGATCGACATGCTGCTGCGCGCCGACCCCGCCGAGCGCCCGGACGCAGCCGCCACCTCACGGCTGCTGACCACCGCCTGGGCCGATGCGCGCCGGGTGAGCTACTTCGGTCCCGGGTCGCGTCCGCCGTTCGCAGAGACCGGTCAGCGCGACGAAGCGGCGGTCGCATCGGTCGATAACGCGCACCTGCCGCCCGATCCCGCTGGCCTCGAAGCGACCACGGCGACGCAGGTGGTGGCCGTGCCTAGCGCCGACACCGCCGATGCCGGGCTGGACGACGGCTCCAGCCTGCCGCTAGCAGCCAGCGCGGTTGGCGCGCCGGATTCCCTGCCGAGAGCCGAGCAGCCCGGGGCCGGATCGGGCGCCGACACACCGGCTGAGCCTGCCGTCGCTGGCGCGGCCGACGTGCTGCCCGACCTTATGGCCACGCCCGTCTTCGCCGAGCTCAAGATGCCGGAGCTGCCGCCCTCCGCGGCACGGCCCGGAGGCGCGGACGGATCGGGCACCGCAGCAGCGTCCGGAATCGCAGCCGGATCCGGCACCGCTGGCCTGTACCCAGCGACGCCAGGGATGGCCGTCGGTTCGGGCGGCCTGCCGCGCTCAGCCCGCACGAGGATGGCCGGGCTGGCGCACTCCAGGCGTAGCCTCGTTCTGACCGCCCCGCTCGCCGCCTCCGCTATCGTCGCAGGCATCGTCTTCCTGGCCTTCCCCGGCTTCGGCGACTCGCTCGTGCGCAGCCTGTCGCACGGGCCGAATGCCAGCAAGATCGGCATGCACTCGGCCCAGAACGCCGTCGAGGGCAGCAGACCACACGGCAGCAGCCAGCCTGGCAGCGGCTCACAGGGCGGTCAGGGTCCCGCTGGCGACCCGCAACCGTCGGGTCCGCACCGGGCAACGGGCCGACCGACTTCGCCGGGCCCATCGGGCACGCCGACGCCGACGCCCACCCAGACCAGCCCGCCGCCGAACGGCGGCGAGCTTCCGCCCGGATGCAGCTGGCAGTCGGTCACGGCACAGAGCATCGAAACCACGGCGGGCTTCAGGCTCGCCGCCCCGAGCAGCTGGCTGATGACGCCGGGGCTGCACACGTTCATCAAGCCGCCGGGTGGCAGGGCCAGGCTGATTGTCGACATGGCACCATTCGCTGTGCCACGGCCAGTCCGAGAGGCTCACCACCTGCAGGCGGCCGCGATCGCACATAACAAGTACCGGCGCTACCACCTGGTGTCCATCTCAAGCAGAATGTTCCACGGCTGGCCCGCGGCCGTCTGGGCATTCTGGTGGAAGCCGGTCAACGAGGCGAGGATCGTCGTCACGAAGATCATCTTCACAGCGCAGACCACCGCTGGACCGCAGCCATACATCCTGTCGATGTCGGCGCCGGCCACTCATCTGGCGGCCGCGAGCCAGGTGTTCCGCGTCGCCCGGCGGACTTTCACGCCGCTGCCCTGACTCCCCGAGCAGGCCCATGTTGTATGGGAGTGCCACCCATCACCAGGAGCGTGTATGCGTGGCACACCCATACAGGCTCCTCAACCGGCGCTGCAGCCAGTGCCAAGCGAATAGCGGCCGGTGATAAGGCGACCTCAGAGGCCATCGGCCGCAGGCCGTTAATACCAGCCGTTGTTTTGCCAGAAGGCCCAGGCGCCGCACGGCGTGCCGTAGCGGCCCTTGATGTAACCAAGCCCCCACTTGATCTGGGTGGTCGCGTTCGTCTGCCAGTTAGGCCCGGCACTGGCCATCTTCGAGCCCGGGAGAGCCTGCGGGATTCCGTACGCTCCGCTGGCATTGGCCGCTGTGACGCGCCAGCCGCTCTCGTTGTTCCACATGACCTTCAGGCAGCCGAACTGCGTCTTGGCGTTAAACCCGAACGCGGGAAGCAGTTGGTAGGCGATCGACTGCGCCGTGCCTGGGCTGGGGACAGGCGCGTACACGATCGGCGCTCCGCCGCCACCGCCCCCGCTGCCAGCCGACGGCGGAGGGGCGGGCTTGGTCGCGACCTTGGGTTTGCCGACCACTTTGAAGCTCTTGGTGGCTGCGACCATGAGGATCATGTGCTGGCGCTCACGCACAAGGTGAGCACCGGCACGACTGGTCGGGATCGCGGCGAGCGACGCAGCAAGGAGATTGGGCTGTGCAGAGAGCTGGCCGATCACGTACTCGGCGCCCGCGGCGACGAAGATCGCCGAGACGACAGTGGTGAGCAAGAAGGCACGAACGCTTCTACGTGGCCGACGGTTGCTGGCCTTGCGTGGCCGGCCGTTGCTGGCCTCGCGGGGCCTGCAGTTGTCGGCCGTGCGCCTCCGGTGCTGTGACAATGCCGTCCTTCCGTCGGCCAAGCGCGGCCGGCAAGTCGCCGGGCGCGCACGACCGCTGCGGCTAAGGCAGCGAGTCTTGTGCCGGTTTGGCTCCCCTAGCGGCATGCCGATTACGGGACAGGAACGGCAGAACCACCGAAACGCGGAGCCAACATCCGTTGCCGCACCACGTTGCCAGAAGTGACGGGACCGACCAAGCGTTTCCGAAGAAAAAGTTGGGGTGTTGCCGAAGGAATTTGTGTCGGCCAGATCACGGATTCGCAGCCAGTATCGTAACGATCACGACGTGTAACCGCTGCAAAACTTGTGATCACTAGTTGAGCGCCGTGCTTCGCCTTGGCAGCCCCGCGACACGCCGGCACTACCCTGGATTCGGGGTTCAGGTTAGCGTTTCAAGCATGCCGACCGACGGCGAACGGACACGACAAATGACCAACGAACCAGCCGCTAGCGGGCGCGGCGCCAAGCCGGCCAGGACACCGCGCCGGGCGTGGGTGCTCGACGCCGGCCAGGCGGAGACCGTGCTGGCCGGAGCGCGCAGGGCGTTGTTCGTGATGGTCGGCGTCCTGGCCCTGATCTGGGCGCTCCAGGTCGCCAACTATGCGGACAGCTACCACCTGTCCCAGAGCTACGGGATCTGGCCGCGCAGCATCGGCCACTTGCCGTACATCCTCACGGCTCCGTTCCTGCATGCGAGCTGGGGCCACATCGAGGGCAACTCGGGACCGCTGTTCATCTTCGGGTTTCTCGCCGCCTACCGCGGACTCGCGAAGTTCGCCGCCGTCACGGCCATCGTGGTGCTGACCAGCGGCCTGGCGGCGTGGTTCTTCGAGGCCTCGCGCACCGTCGGCGTCGGCGCCAGCGGCGTGGTCTTCGGTTACTTCGGCTACATCATCGTCCGCGGCGTGTTTGACAGGCACGCCATCGACGTCCTGATCGGGGCCGTGATGGCGCTGTGCTTCGCCTACCAGTTCGCAGTGCTGGTGCCGCACCAAGGGATCGGCTGGCAGGCGCACGTGGGCGGCCTGGCGGGCGGCATCCTGTCCGGCTGGCTGCTGCGGGACCGCCGATCCACGCAGCGGGACCGCCAGGCCGCGGAGCGGGACCGCCAGGCCGCGGAGCGGACGAGCAAGCGTGCGCCCAAGAGCGCGGTGAGCGGAACCGCCAGCACCGCCGTCCTGCCGGCCACTGGGGATAACCTCAGCGCGAGCGCCCGAGGCAGCAAGAGCTCCAAGGCAGGCAAGACCAGGGGGAAAGGCCCTGTTATCGATCCATCGAACCCTCGCGCCGAGCTCTACAAGCAGCTCGACGATATGGGTCTCTAAGCCTGCCGCTAGCCCGCGCGGCCGGCTAAGTCGGCGCCGGCCGGGCGGCCATCGTCCTCGAGCAGCCAGCGCGCGCCGGGTCCGCGGGCGGCGGCCTCGTCCTCGGCGTTGTAGAGCGCACATGTCCGCAGCGACAGGCAGCCGCATCCGATGCAGCTGCCGAGGGTGCTGGAGAGCCGCTCGAGGTCGGCGATCTGGGCGCGGATACGCGCCTGCCACATCTTCGCCGCGCGGCTCCATTCCGCCCGCGTCGGCGCCTTGCCGGACGGCAGCCGGTCCAGCGCCACCTTGATCTCGCTGAGCGAGAGGCCGAGGCGGCGGCCCGCCTTGATGAACGCGACCCGGCGGAGCATGTACCTGGCGTACCGCCGCTGGTTGCCCGACGTCCGCTCGGCTCTGATCAGGCCGAGATCCTCGTAATAGCGCAGGGCTGATGGCGCAGCGCCACTGCGGGCAGCCAGGTCGGAGATCGTCAGGTGGGCAGGCAGGGCAGGCACGTCACCGAGCGTATGGGCCGTGCCGACTTGACTTCAAGTGCGCTTGAAGACCGAGACTCAGGGCCATGAGCGAAGCGAGCACACTGCCCGGCTACAGCTACGACGACCTGCCCGGCCTCATGGCCCTGATGACCGGCGACGAGAAGCACGACCTGGCCGCTGAATCGACCCTCGACGTCCTCTGGGTTCTCTACGACCGGGTGCTGCGGATAAACCCGGCGCAGGCTGAGGCCGAGCCGAGGGACCGGTTCTACCTGTCCAAGGGCCACGGACCGATGGCATTTTACGCAATCCTCACCGCCAAAGGTTTCATCGATGTCAGTGAGCTTCCCCGCTACGGCCAGTTCGACTCCGTGCTCGGCCAGCATCCCGATCGCAATCTCGTCTGCGGGGCGGAAATCTCAAGCGGCTCGCTCGGTCACGGCCTGCCGATCGCGGTTGGCGCCGCGCTCGGCCTGCGCGCCATGGGCCTGACGGACGACCGCGTCTTCGTGCTGACCGGGGATGGCGAGCTCGACGAAGGCTCTGGCCACGAGGCGATCGCGTTCGCCGGACGCGCCGGGCTTGAGGCCCTGCACTGCGTCGTCGTAGACAACGCATCGGCCAGCTACGGCTGGCCCGGCGGAATCGAGACCCGGTTCGCCGCCGAGGGCTGGTCGGCGATCCGGGTCAGCGGACGCGACCATGACGCGCTCGAGGCGGCGTTCACGGCTCCGCATCCGGGCCGGCCGCACGCCGTGATCGCCGTCGTCTAGCAGCAACCGTCTAGGAGGAATCCCGTTGGACACCATGCGAGAGCGGTTCGCGCGGGTCGCCGCCGAGTTGCTTGACACCGATCCGAGAGTGGCGGTCCTGCTGGCCGATATCACTGCCGACGCGTTCGAGGCAGCCAGGAGTCGGCATCCTGACCGCGTCGTGAACGTGGGCATCAGGGAACAGCTGCTGATCAGCGTGGCCGGCGGGATGGCACTGGCCGGGATGCGGCCGATCGCGTATACATTGGCGAGCTTCCTGATCGAGCGACCGTTCGAGCAGATCAAGCTGGACCTGAACCACCAGGGCGCGGGCGCGATCCTGGTCAGCTCTGGCGCGTCGTTTGACTATGCGGCGGCGGGCCGGACGCACCAGTCTCCCGGCGACGTTGCGCTGCTGGGGACCCTGCCCGGGTGGACCGTGCATGTACCGGGCCACCCCGACGAGGCAGAACGCATGCTGCGCGCCGCTGCTGTCGGCAGCGGACTGGTCTATATCCGGCTGTCGGCGCTGGCGAATGCCGCTCCGCTGGCCGTCCGGCGGCTGGGATTCACGGTGCTGCGACGCGGAACGCTCGCGACGATCGTCGCCGTCGGACCGCTGGCCGACGCCGTCATCGAGGCAACCTCCGGGATGGACGTCACCGTCCTGTACGCGCCGACCGTCCGCCCCTTCGACCGGGAAACACTCCGAGCGACGCTCATCGCTCCCGTCGTCGTGCTCGTCGAGCCGTACCTGGCGGGAACATCGGCGGCCGAGGTCGCCAATGCGCTCGCCGATCTGCCGCACCGGGTGCTCGGGCTCGGCGTGGCCCGCGACGAGCTGAGGCGCTACGGCACGCCGCGCGAGCATCAGGCCGCGCACGGCCTTGATCCCGCGTCGCTGCGCGAAAGGATCGCGGGATTCCTCGATGCCGGCCATGCCAGCGGACGCAACCGGGTACCGGCGAGGTCGCTGGCTTAGGAGACGGCCGCGCGTCAGCGCCAGCCCCAGCGTCAGCGCCCTCCCCAGCCCCAGCGCCCGCACACGCCCAGCCGACGTCGCCGGTAGGCTCGTCGTCGGAGGGAGACGACCTGTGGCCGAGTTGACTACCGCAGCGTCCGACAGCGCTGAACCAGCCGGTTCCGAACCCGGCGCGGCGCCTGCCCTGCCGCGGCGGACCGAGCGGCTTGTGCTGCGGCCGTTCCGGCACGGCGACGAAGGCGATGTGCTTGCCTATCGGAGCCGCGACGACGTCGTCCGCTTCATGCCGGCCGATCCGCTGCAGCCTCCGGCGGCTGGCGACTTCGTCACCGAGCGGCTGTCCGCAACCCGGATCGCGGCTGATGACGACCGGATCGTTCTCGCGGTCGAACACGAAGACCGTGTCATCGGCGAAGTCCTGATCAAGGCCGGGCAGCTGACAGATCGCCAGGCCGAGATCGGCTGGGCGTTCAACCCGGACTTTCACGGCCGTGGACTAGCCACCGAGGCGGCCAGCGAACTGCTCGCGATCGCGTTCGGCGAGCTGGATATGCACCGCGTGTGGGCGCAGCTCGATCCGAGGAACACGGCGTCGGCGCGGCTCTGCGAGCGGCTCGGCATGCGGCGAGAGGCTTATTTCATCCAGGACATCTGGTTCAAGGGCGAATGGGGCGATACCTCGATCTACGCGCTGCTGGCCGCCGAATGGCGCGCGGCGCGCGGGGCCTAGCTGAACGGGGCCGGTTCGGTGCCGCGGATCTCGATCAGGTCGAGGTCCGCCGTCGGCACTCCTACCGGGCCCGCCGAGAGGAACGTTTGGCCGGCGGCCTGGTCCGTGCACAGCTCCACTGCAAGCCTGACTGGCAGCCTGGACTGCGCAGCAGCCGTGCCCGCATCGGCGAATCCCGGCCGGTCCGACCGCCCGTTCACCAGGCGGGCCAGGCCGACCAGCGGCTCGATCACCTCGATCGGGAAATCAGATCCGGCGAGGAGCCGCACCCCCCGGTCGGCCAGCCTGGCCCACGGGTAGGCCGCGGGCGCCCGGCCCGCGCCGAGCGCAACGGGCCCCTGCGCGGCGTCGGTGACCGGAAAGGACGGCTGGATGCACACGGCCACGCCCATGGCCGCGATCCGGTTGGCTAGCTTCTCGGGTAGTACGCTGCCGTGCTCGATCCTCGGCATGGCGGCGGAGATCGCGTGGCGGTCGGCGCCCCAGGCCATGTCGTAGGCGTCGAGCACGGCCTCGACGGCCCGGTCACCGATGGCGTGCGTCGCGATCCGCCAGCCCGTCGCGGCAAAGGGCTCGATCCGGCGGGCGAGCGTCGAGGAGTCCTGGAAGAGGATGCCGGCACTGTCCTCATCGTCAAAGTTGCGCGGCGGCGCGGCCCAGGCCGCGGTACAGGCTTTCCGTTCCTTCTTCGAGTGGCTCACCGGCCGGGGGCTCCGGCACGTCCATGGGGGTCGTGCGGTCGCGCCGTACCTGCTCATGAAAGGCGCGGACGGTGGTCCCTGCCACGGGAAGGGCGTGCCCGCTGCCTCCTTCAGCAAGTGCGTGTGATGGTCGACAAAGCCGCTGATCGCGACAGCAGCTCTCGGACTGATTGCCGTGGGCGCGATACTCAGGTTCGCCATCGCCATATCCAGCGCTGAACGTCTGCTCGAGCTGGACGAACTGAGCGCCTTCTAAGATCTTCGCTGCAAGAGCTGCCGGGCCATCACGAGTCGCTGGATCTGGTTGGTGCCCTCATAGATCTGCGTGATCTTGGCGTCGCGCATCATCCGCTCGACCGGGTAGTCATGGGTGTACCCGTAGCCGCCCAGCAACTGGACAGCGTCGGTCGTGACCTCCATCGCCACGTCGGAGGCGAAGCACTTGCATGCCGACGACATGAAGGTCAGATCGGGGACCTTCGCCCCCGCCATTGCCTGCTCGGACCTGGCCGCCGCGGCGTAGGTGAGCTGTCTGGCCGCTTCCAGCTTCATGGCCATGTCGGCCAGCATGAACTGGATGCCCTGGAACTCCGCGATCGCCTTGCCGAACTGCTTGCGCTCCGCGACGTAGCCGGTGGCATAGTCGAGGGCGCCCTGCGCGATCCCGAGCGCCTGCGCCGCGATCGTGATTCTGGTGTGGTCGAGCGTGGCGAGCGCGGTCGGGAACCCGCTGCCCTCCTCGCCGACGAGCCGGTCGGCCGGGATCACGCAGTTGTCGAAGTACAACTCCCTGGTCGGTGAACCCTTGATCCCGAGCTTGTGCTCGGGAGCACCGACCGAGAACCCCGGATCATCCTGCTCGACCACGAATGCGGAGATGCCGTTGGCATCGGCATCCGGATCAGTCACGGCCATGACTGTGTAGAAGCGGGAGACGCCCGCATTCGTGATCCAGCGCTTGGTCCCGTTGAGTATGAAAGTGTCGCCGTCCTTGACCGCGCGGGTTCGCATCGCGGCGGCATCCGAGCCGGCCTCTGGCTCTGACAGCGCGTAGGAGAACATGGCCTCGCCGCGAGCGACCGGCCGAAGATATCGTTGATTCAGCTCGGCCGAGCCGGCTAGCAAGAGCGGCACCGTGCCAAGCTTGTTAACGGCGGGGATGAGCGAGCTCGAGGCGCAGGCGCGGGCGACCTCTTCGATCACGATCACCGTCGCGATGGCGTCTGCGCCGGCGCCGCCGTAGGCCTCGGGGATGTGCACCGCATGCAGGTCGGCCTTGACCAGAGCGTCCTGTGCCTCCTGCGGAAACCGTGCCTGCTGATCGACCTCTGCCGCGTAGGGGGCGATCTTGTCCTCAGCTAGCTGGCGGACCGACTCGCGGAGCGCTTCGTGCTCCTCAGACAGGGCGAAAGCGGTGAAGTCAGAATTCATGTACCCGATCGTAGGATCTGGCGGCCGTCATTCGACCGGCAGCCTGCTGATGTCCAAGGAAGGTCGCGAGTTGCTTGACCGCCTCGCCGGCGAGGATGTGAGCGCCGGTCGGGCGCTCGCGCTGTCGGTGTCCCTGCGGCAGCAGTACCCGGCCGAGCTGGTCGCGGCCGCGCTGACCCAGCAGGCGCTGCGGCTGTCCGCGCGCGCGAAGTTCAGCCTGGCCAGCCAGATGCTCTTCACCAGGGCCGGTCTCGAACAGGCGTCGTCCGAGCTGACGGCGCGGCACGCGGCGGCCAGGTTCGCCGGCTCGCGGCTAGTCGCTGACTTGTGCTGCGGGATCGGCGGGAACCTGGTCTCGCTGGCCGAGTCGGCTTGCGATCGCGCCATCCCTCCCAGCGTGCGCGCCAGGGCGGACGGCGACGGCGTCGTGGTCGGCGTCGATACGGACCTGACCAGCCTTGAGTTCGCACGGCACAACGTTGCTGTCTGCGCTCCCGGTGCGCGGGCCGGCTTTGTTCTCGCGGACGTCACGCGCATCTCGCTCCGGGGCTTCGACGCAGTTTTCATCGACCCGGCCCGCAGGGACGATCGGGGACGGCTGCCGTCCGGCCATTACCGGCCGCCGCTCGGCTGGTGCCTTGGGCTTGCTGAGGTGGTCGGGCGGGTCTGCATCAAGGCAGCTCCGGGGTTGCGGCGCGAGGTCGTGCCGGCCGGCTGGGAGACCGAGTTCGTAGCCGTCGGCCGGGAGCTGAAGGAGGCGCTGCTGTGGTCACCGCCGCTGGCCGGCGGCGCGACCACCCGGGCGACGGTGCTGCCGTCCGGCGACACCCTGGCGGCCTCGGCAGCCGATACGCCGCAGCCGACAGCGCGGGCGGCTCCGGTCGTGGGAGTTTCGCCATCGGCAGGACCGGCCCCGCTAGCGCCGCCTGGCGCGTATTTGCTCGACCCGAATCCCGCCGTCACCAGGGCCGGGCTGGTCACCGACCTGGCGGGGCTGACGGGAACGTGGCAGATCGACCCGATGATCGCGTTCCTGTCGTCAGACGAGCCGGTTCGCACGCCGTTCGCGCGGACGCTGCGCGTGCTCGAGTCAGCCCCGTGGCATGAGAAGAGGTTCGCCCGCAGACTGCGCGACCTGGGCATCGGCTCGGCCGACATCCGCAGGCGCGGCCTTGCTGGCGATGTCACGCGAATTCACCGCCGGCTTGGCCTGCAGGGTCCTGGTGCGGCGACGATCGTGCTGACCAGGGTCGCCAACAAGCCCTGGGGCCTGATCTGCGAACCGCTCGCCGACTGACCCGCCGCCCGCAGCCGCCCCCACCCGCCCCCACCCCAAAGGGCATGTTCGCTCGCATCGATGAACCCTTGATGGTGCTATGGCGCCATCAAGGGTTCATCGATGTGCAAGCCGCGGCAGTCCTAGCCAGACTTGCCCTTGCGGAACTGCTTGCCGAAACCGACCATGCCAGATCCGGTCGGGTAACCCGGCTTGTGCAGGACGTGCGCCTCGGCGAAGTCGTGCCTGCGCCCCCTGACCGGTTCAGGAGAGGTCGACTGTACGCTCGACGCGCTGCACATGGCGGCCGCGTCATTGGCCGGACCCGGTACCTGGCTGCTGGTCGGGATGACGCCAGGATCGACGGAGCGCCGCCGCTCGCGGCGCCATGACATCGATCTGATCAGAAGGCACCGACCGGCTAGTCGGCCAGCTTCGCACGGAGCGCGGCTCCCTTAGCCTGCGCAGCCTGCCGAAGCTCGTCCTGGAACGCAAGGACCTTCTGCTGCAGCTGCGGGTCCGTCGTGGCCAGGATGCGGACCGCGAGAAGGCCGGCGTTACGGGCCCCGCCGACCGCCACGGTGGCGACCGGGATCCCCGCGGGCATCTGGACGATGGACAGCAGCGAGTCCAGGCCGTCAAGGTGTGCCAGCGGCACCGGCACGCCGATCACGGGCAACGGAGTGACGGAGGCGAGCATGCCAGGCAGGTGCGCGGCGCCGCCCGCGCCAGCGATGATCACCTTCAGGCCGCGGGCGGCCGCCGCGCCGCCGTAACCGATCATCTCGTGCGGCATCCGGTGCGCCGAGACGACGTCCGCTTCATAGCCGACGTCGAACTCCTCGAGCGCCGCCGCCGCCGCTTGCATCACCGGCCAGTCCGAGTCGCTGCCCATCACTACGCCGACCACCGGATGCCCGCCCATCAGCCGCGCCTTCCATCTGGTCGGCCGCGGCCAGCCGGCCCGCCGCGGCCAACTGGCCCGCCGCCAGCCGGCCCGCCGCCGGTAGCCGGTTGCCCGCCCTCCGCGGGCTCCTCGGTCCCGTGGCTCAGGTAGTTCGCCGCCCGCCAGCCGCGATCACGCAACCGCGTGACGTCCTGGCCCGCCACCGTCACGTGGCCGACCTTGCGGCCCGGGCGCACCGCCTTGCCGTACAGGTGCACCTTGACCCCTGGGTCGGCCGCCATCACGTGAACCAGCCGCGAGTGCAGGTCGGGATCCGCGCCACCCAGCACGTTCACCATCACCGCTGTTGTGGCGGTCATCCTGGGGGCGCCAAGCGGCAGGTCGAGCACTGCGCGCAGGTGCTGCTCAAACTGCGATGTCATCGCCGCGTCGAGCGTCCAGTGCCCGCAGTTGTGCGGCCGCATCGCCAGCTCGTTAATGATGAGTTCGTCACCCAGCTCGAAGAGTTCCACGGCCAGCAGCCCGGTCACCCCGAGCTCGGCCGCGATGGCAAGCCCGGCCCGCTGGGCCGCAGTGGCCACCTTGGGATCTAGCCCAGGCGCCGGCGCGATGACCTCCCGGCAGATTCCGTCCTCCTGGATGGTCTGCACGACGGGATATACGGCACCCTGCCCTTTCGGTGACCGGGCAACGAGGACGGCGAGCTCGCGATCGAACGGCAAGTACTCCTCAGCGATCAGGCCGAGTCCGTGCGCAAGAACATCGGCGGCCGCGTCCTCGTTATCGCAAATCCAGACGCCCTTGCCGTCGTAGCCGCCGGAGGTCGCCTTGAGCACTACCGGCCAGCCGCTGCCGCCGCCTCCAGCGCCGGCGAACTCGGCGATCTCCGCCATGCTCCCGACCCGGCGGTAACGCGGGCACCTGACTCCCAGTTCCTGCAGCGAATGCAGAGCACTGAGCCGGTCGCGCATGGCGCCCTTATCCTGCGCGAAACGCAGCGCGGGCCCCCCTGGCCGCACCGCAGTCAGGTCTTCGAGCGCGCTCAGGTGATCCCCCGGCACGTGCTCGTGATCGAACGTCACCACATCGCAGCCCGCGCCGAACGCCAGCACGTCATCGGCAGATCGGTAGTTGCCGGTCCGGGTGCCCGCGCAGATCTGCGCGGCGCTATCGTCCGGCGTGTCGGCGAGCACGCGAAAGTCGATGCCGAGCGAGATCGCGGCCTGGGCCGTCATCCGGGCGAGCTGGCCTGCGCCAACCATCCCGACGACCGGCCGCTGGCTGGCCCGGTCTCCGGCCTCAGCCGGCTGCGCAACGCCCACTGCCGTAGCCTACGAGGTCACGGCGCCTGAGCCGACCGCTGATCCGGCGAACCAGCTCAGGCCGGACCCGCGACCACCGGTTCGTCCAGCTGCTTGAGCACCGGCTGCGGGAAGATGACGGCGAAGGTCGCTGGCCGAGGCCTGACCAGCACAAGCTGCCCGCCGTCAGAGGACGCGACCGACTTCGCCAAGGCGAGCCCGAGCCCGGTCCCGCCCGCGCCGCTCACGCTCCGCTCGAAGATCCTGTGTACCAGGTCGGCGGGGACACCCTTGCCCTCGTCTTTCACCTCGATCACCACCGACCGCGGTGTCTGCGACGTCCTGATACTGGTTGTCCCGCCGCCGTGGACGAGCGCGTTGTCCAGCAGCGTTGCGACGACCTGCGAGACGCCTCCCGAACTGACGTAGGCCCGCAACCCCTTGTCGCCAGTCACCTCAAGCTTTCTGCTCACCGCCCGGAAGGCCGGTTCCCACTCGGTTACCTGCTGGCTGATGATGTCGTCGATGCTGGACAGCTGCGGCGCGCCGGACGAGGACCGCCGCGCCCGGCCGAGCAACTGGCCGACGACCTGGGCCAGCCGGTCGGTTTGCGCCAGGGCGGCCGTCCCTTCCTCCCTGACCATCTCCGGGTTCTCCGCGGCCGCCACCATCTCCTCGAGCCGCATCGACAGCGCGGTCAGCGGCGTTCGGAGCTGATGCGAGGCGTCGACCGCGAAGTCTTGCTCAGCCGAGATCAAGTCGGTGACCCGCTGGGCGGCGTTGTCGAGGCCCTCGGCGACCCGGTCAAGCTCACCAATGCCGTACCTGCGGCCGACCGGCCTCGCATCACCTGATCCGATCCGGTCGGCGGCCCTCGCGAGATCCTGGATGGGCCTGGCCAGCCGTCGCGCCGGTGCCATGGTCAGGACCGCCGCGACCACGAACGCGATCAACCCGAGCACGCCGACCCGCACCGGCGACAGTTGCAGCGAGTCCGATCCGGCCCCGCGCCACACCGCAACGACCTCGAGTCCAGCCACGAACACACCGATGGCGGCGAGAACGACGCCGAACATCGAGGTCAGCAGGCGGCGCTGGATCACGGCTTAGTCCCCCGTCAGTCTCCGGTCAGGCTCCGCTCAATCTCCTGGACCAGGCCTGGCTCGGGCGTTCATTCCCCGCGCTCGAACCTGAATCCGACACCGCGCACGGTGGTGATGAAGTGCGGGTTGTGGGCGTCGTCTCCGAGCTTGCGGCGGAGCCAGGACACGTGCATGTCCAGTGTCTTTGTCGACCCCCACCACTTGCTGTCCCAGACCTGCCGCATGATCTGATCCCTGGTGACGACCTTGCCCGCCTCGGCCACCAGCAGGTGGTGGGGGTCGACAAAG
>Ga0209240_1000092_pt1 | contig 33254 bp, 35 predicted proteins | sample GraSoi_2013_80cm_FD_185828 | JGI IMG/M metagenome (GOLD analysis project Ga0209240, IMG submission 185828) | Grasslands soil microbial communities from the Angelo Coastal Reserve, California, USA - Sample 9_17_2013_80cm (SPAdes) (version 2) | ecosystem: Environmental > Terrestrial > Soil >...
GGTTTATCTCTCCTTTGCCGGTAGCAATCAGTACCAGATCGTGGCGTTTGGCGTAACCGTCGACGTCCTGAGCGTCAGCATCCTTGATCACTAGATTGCCGCCGCGCCTGGTAAACTCTTTCATCCAGCCGGCGAATTTTATTCGCTGGTCGACGGATTGCCCATCGCCATCGAGCTTGGCTTCCCAGAACAAAGCCTTGGTCTTGTCTGGTCCAGGAATGGTGAACGCGATGCCTTCGGTGACGGGACATTCACTTTCCCAAAAATTGATGCCCAAATCCTTCTCGTTCTGCAGAGCGTCGTGGAACATGAACTGGCTGGAGCTGACTCGACCGCTTAGGATTTGCTCCGGCGTGCGGTTAGAAACCACTGTGACTTCGTACTGGTTCTGCAGCAAACCTAGCGCCAACTGCAGTCCGGACTGACCGCCGCCAAAGATGGCAACCTTTCTCACGATTCGATTCCCGTGCGATTGCTACCTGCGATTTTTACAGTCCACATATTCGGCTTAGTAAGTTAACAGAACGGTTACGATTGGCCGATCGGAGATGCCTCGCCCACAGGGACCTCGCCTTCCTGCTTGGCAAAGTGACCGGCCAGTAGTCCGCAAACGAACAGCTGGAAGCGATTCCGGCATTGTTCAAAAGGTCCGGATGAAGCCAGCCTCCTTTTGCGCCCGGACCGGGGAAGAGAAAGGCTAGCGCGACAGAGCAACCCAAGGCTACAACGAATCCGTTCTGAAGGTTTCCTTTTTTCGGTCCGCGGTATTTCATTCCTTTGCCCTTTTCGTCATCGGTCTCGCAAGGCGCTTCGTCCTCGTCCTCGTCGTCGTCCTCGTCCTCGAATCCGGCCACGCGGAGTGATGGAGTATTGGAGTGTGGGAGTATTGCGCGAAGTCCGAATTGCACCCCGCGTAGCGGGTCGGAGGTGCTGAAGGGCTCGCCGCCGCTAGATAGCCTTTTCACCGGTTTCGTCGGTTCGAATACGAATGGCTTCGTCGATATTGTAGACGAATACTTTGCCGTCTCCGATTTTGCCGGTCTTCGCTGATTGCACGATGGCTACGGTTGCATTTCCGACGATGCTGTCAGCGAGGACTATCTCAAGTTTGATCTTGTGGAGAAAGTCGACGGTATATTCGGTCCCTCGATAGATTTCAGTGTGACCTCTTTGGCGTCCGAATCCTTTCACTTCGGAAACCGTCATTCCTTCGATCCCTAAATCTAACAGCGCTTCTTTTACTTCTTCGAGCTTAAACGGCTTGATGATGGCTTCGATTTTTTTCATTTCTGCAGTCTCGACTGTCGCAAATCTCTGTAGTCAAAAAGTGGCGCCTGAAGTTGACGCGTCAGTGCAGTTATTGGGTTAAGGCGGCCTGGTGCCTGAGGACACATAAACCTTAGCTTCATAAATTGTACTCCCGCTGCAGTTCTGGCAGCGTCTGACCGAATGGCCCGGCTGCATGTATTTGGTTAGAGAGCTACTAGAACTCACTATTTTGATTACCTGCCCGTTATTATTCCGATTGCCGGATTCCTTGTCTAGATGCCCAACCAGGGAGCCTGCAGGGATTACTAGCTTCTCATATAATTAAGAGGCTTTGCCTGGCCCTCTCAATTGCGTCATTTCTGCTACGTTAGAAATTGAGAGTCCGTCCCCGATCGTCTGAATCGCTTTCCTAACAAGCGGATCGGCACTCCCGAAGAAATTGCCGATGCCATCGTGTTCATTGGTTCTGACAAGGCATCCTACATCATCGGCGCATCCCTGGCGGTCGACGGAGGAATGACCGCCGACTGAGGTCTCCAACTCACACCGGAATCGTCTCTAATATTGCAGATAGCGCACGTTAAAGGCCTGGATTGATCACGGTGATGTGCGTCGGACGCACGGTTTCCTACTCACAAAAAGGGCCTGAGCGGATGCTCAACGGCAAGCGCGCCATCCTCGTCCTTGCGCGGAGGTGTCTATTCGCATGGCCCGGCCAAGCCGTTGGACTTTCAGGAGCCGCAATTCTCGGCAGATTGTTCGGCGAAGGGCGATATGCTACTTTCCCGACCAAAGTCTCACAAGAGAGTGTCCTGAATATTACGATTCCATCATTTTCGCCCATCCCTCGAGGTTCTAGCTTTCATAGGGAACGCCTCAGCGTTAGCGATTCCCGGAGATCACGAGGAATAATCAGTCATCTTTGAGAATTCAACCGATTGCACTATGGACAACAGCCTCTTCCTTACAAACCTCTGGTATTTCGCGTTACACAGTGACGAACTGAGGAAGGGGCGACTCTATTCTAAAGAGATTTTGGGCCAAAAGATCGCTTTCGGAAGGGATCAGGACGGGAGTCCGTTTGCGCTTAGGGACAACTGCCCGCACCGCGGAGTACCGCTTTCTGAAGGAACTTTCGACGGTCAAAACATCCGGTGTTGCTATCACGGTTGGGAGTTCGACTGCGCCGGAACCTGCCAAAAGATTCCGGCCCTCGCCGATAGCTCACTGAATCTGAAGAACATCAAGGTTTACTCGTATCCATGCAGAGAAGCGAGCGGGACCATCTGGGTCTACATACCTCACAACAAGCACGCTCAACCGTCGCCTGAAAGCAGTTTTCCGGACTTGCTGGTTTCGCCGAGCCAACGCTTGCATCTGGTGGACACCATTCGGCTTCCAACCAATATCGATCACGCAGTCGTCGGACTAATCGACCCGGCGCACGTGACCTTCGTTCATCAAAGCTGGTTTTGGCGCACCGCTAAAACTGCGAAGCGAAAAGAAAAGCATTTCGAACCCGTGGGCCTGGGATTTCGAATGGTGCGGCACGCGCCCTCAGCGAATACCAAAGGCTATTCGATCCTGAAAGGCGGCACCTCCACCGAGATCACCTTCCTGCTGCCCGGTAGCCGGTTCGAGCACATTCAAGTTGGAGAAAGCGATTCAGTTGTATCCATCACTTTGCTGACACCCATCAACGAAACCTCGACGGAGCTAAACCACCTTTTCTACAGCTCTCTTAACGTCACCAAGTACCTCTGGTGGCCTCTCAAAAGCCTGGGCAAAACCTTCCTCAGACAGGATTCGGACGTGTTCGAAAAGATCAGCCTAGGTTTACAGAACAACCCGAAAATGATGTTGTTAGGAGATCCCGATGCTCAAGCTCGCTGGTACTTTGAGCTCAAAAAGAAGTGGCAACAGGCGCTAGAGGAGGGAACCGAATTTCTCAATCCGCTCAAGCCCCGAACTCTACAATGGATTACCTGATCTCTTAAGCGCCCGGCAAAGCGCATTCTTTCCTTACTGACCTCAAAAATAGCCAATCGGTTGGTTATGAATTCAGCACACCCGCCGATGCGTCTTGCATCCGTTGGACCGTCTTGAACTGGCATCAGTCCCCCACCCGCATCAGCACGCGGCCAAAGGGCCGGTCCTCGATCAGGTGGCGAACGGCGTCCGCCGCATCGGAAAGCGGAAACACTTTAGCGATGGTTGGCTGGATCGCACCTTCGGACAGATAGCCTATGAGTGTCTTCTGTGCTGTGGCCAGCGTCTCCTGTGCAAAGGCCCTAAAAGTAAAGCCCCGTACCTTGGCCGCCTTCCAGATGATATCGGTGAGGTTGACGTTCGCCTCGCGACCGCCAGCATAGCCGACCACCGCATACGTACCTCCGGGAAGCAGGCAACCAAGCGCCTCGCCCGTGAGCTTTCCACCCACCCCATCGATAATGACGTCGACACCCTTGCCGCCGGTCAGCCGCATCACGCCGTCTCGTACGCTCTCGCGCGAGAGGTCGATGACGTGCTCATAACCGGCAGCCTGCGCCTTCTCCGCTTTCGCGCTGGTGCTGGCGGTGGAAATCGCGAGCGATGCGCCGAGCTGGCGCGCAATCTGTACACTCTCCATACCCACTGCGCCGCCTATACCGGGAGCAAGCACGCTTTGCCCGGGTTTGAAGGCAACAAACTCCGTCAGCACGAGATACCCAGTCAGATAGCCCGCACCGGCGAGGAAGGCAGCAGCGTGGTCATCGTCGATATGCGAGGGGATTGGCATCAGGCCCGCGGCGGGTGCAGCGACCAGTTCCCGCCAAGTACCGTCGGCAATAACGCCGAAGCCAGGCCCGGTGACGAACACGCGGTCACCGACTTTGAAGTTGGGGCTCTTTGTCTCGACCACTACGCCCGCCCCCATCTGACCGCCAACCCGCGGCATATTTTCAGGCGTGGCAGCGTAATGGTGGCCAGAGCGAAAGGTGTTATCCAGCGGATTGATTCCGACTGTGTGCATCCGCACGAGCACTTGACCGTCGTTCGCGGCCGGTGCCGGAAGATCAACGAACCTGTTCTCCGCATAGCTGCCGTAGGAGCGATACTGGATGGCTTTCATGGATTGAATGGCTTTCATGGATGATTTCTTTCAAGTTGCGGGATTGGCGGTAGGGACGAGCTCCCGCTCGTCCGCGCCTATCCCAGAATCGATTTTTCGCCGTGATGACTCCCCGGACGAGCGGGAGCTCGTCCCTACCGTTAGCCTATTGCCTGGCCGTCGAGCCAACTGCGGATGTTCTCGACCGTGTCCTGATAGAAGCGGGTGTAAAGGCCGCGCGAGACGTAGCCGATGTGTGGGGTGGACAGTACGTTCGGCAACGTGCGGAACGGATGGTCGACCGGCAACGGTTCCTGGTCAAAGACATCGATGGCAGCGCCAGCGATCTTCTGGGCTTTGAGTGAGGCAATTAGATCTGCCTCGACCACGATCGGTCCGCGAGACGTGTTCACCAGGCGAGCTGTGGGTTTCATGATCGCGAGCTCCGAGGCGCCGACGAGACCGCGCGTCCGATCGCTGAGGACGACATGGACGGAGACCACATCGGCGCGCCTGAACAATTCCTCCTTGGACACCAACTCGGCGTTCGTTGCTGCTGCGCGCTCGGCCGTCAGATTCTGACTCCAGGCAATCACATTCATGCCGAATGCCTTGCCGATTTGCGCGACGGCGCCGCCGACATTGCCGAGACCAAGAACGCCCAACGTTTGCCCTGACATGTCGTCCCCGATGGACCGCTGCCAACCGCCGCTACGCAGCGAACCGTTCTCGGCAACGAGATTGCGGGCGCTGCCCAGGATAAGCGCCCAGGTCAGTTCGATCGTGGGCGCCGAGGTGTAGCCTGTATGAACGACCTGCACACCCCGCTCTTCTGCAGCCTTGAGATCGATCGAGGCATTCCGAAACGCCGTCGAGGCGATTAGGCGAAGTTTGGGCAAGCGCTCGATGATAGTACGCGTCATCGGCGTGCGCTCCCGCATCACGCAGACGATGTCGAATGGCTGTAAGCGCTCGACGACGGCGTCTGGGTCCGCGAGATGGTCGTTAAATACGGTGACGGTTGCCCGCGCATCTAGGACCGACCAGTCCGCGAGCGAAAGAGCGACGTTCTGGTAGTCGTCCAGGATGGCGATTCTAAAGGATTCCTGCTGGTTAGACATAGTGTACCTTCGGACAGATGTTATCCGCTCGCTACCAGTCCCACGGGGCAGCTTCCCAGTGATATGCCGTGCCGTGTCGGACGACGTGTCCAATAGCCGGGAACGGAAAATGATAAGCCATAGCCATTACCCCATCGGTCGCGACGCGGTCCAGAATGGCCCTGCGCGACTTGATCGCCTGCGCGGGATCGTAGTCGAAGACAGGCGTCCAGTCGGGGTGTTGCAAGCTCGTCACCGGGTTATGGGCGATGTCACCCATATGCATGAACTGCTCCTTGCCCGAGGTGAATAAGATTGCGGCATGAGACGGCGAATGTCCCGGCGCCGCGATATAGTGCACGCCGCTGGTGATTTCGCCGCCTGGCTTCACGAACCGGGATCGGTCGGCGACCGGTGGCAAGTTCTCTGCCGCGGCAATCGTGGCCTGCTTGAACGGGGCGGGCATCGGCGAACTGTTAACCTCGCTTTCGTAACGGCTGCCGGTCCAATAGTTCCACTCCGTATCGACAAAGACGAACTGAGCCTTCGGAAACGCCAGTGCGCCCGATTTCGTCACCAAGCCGCCGATATGGTCCAGGTGACAATGCGAGATCACGACCAGATCGATGCTCTCTACCGTGATTCCGGCCCGGCGCAGGTTCGCCTCGAGGCCGGGAAAGCTGCCGAAGGGTGGGCCGATTTTCTCACCAAAGCCGGTATCGACAAGGATACGCTCTCGTCCCGTGTCGACCACCAACGGGTTGTTCGTGACTTGGATCACCGGCTCCATGAAGTTTGCCTTTAACACCGGAGCGAGTTCAGCTTCAGAGGCGTTCACGGCGAAGATCGGTCCGACTGGAACCGGCCCATAGCCATCCGAGATCACGGTCGCCTGGAAGTCGCCGATCTTGAAGCGATAGAAGCCGTTCCCGTTTAAGGGTTCCACGCCGGGTTGGCGGGCGTCCTCGGCCTGGGCCGAGCCTGGGGTTAAAATTGTCGGGGATTCATTCATGTCTATCTCCAGTCTTAGGTTTCATAGTGCGTTGATTATTGGAGCTATCGCTCCACAAATGATTTTGTCAAAAGAAAATCCGACCCCGTGTCAAATGTCGTTCGCCGTTTGTGCCCCGAAGGCCCAGCCCGCATCGCTGCGCGAAGCGTTGCGGGCGGGGGCACCAGAACTCAGCCCAGGCCTCCTTCGCTTCGCTACGGCGCGCCCGAGTCTTAAGCATCGAATAGCCATATAACTGGCCGCGACGTAGGCCTTGCGGAGTCGGGGTTTTAACCCTGGGTTAATTGTTCAAAGCGATCGCGCCCTGAAAGCACTCCCAACCCCGCGGACGCGGGGTGCAATTCCAAATTGGCGCAGTACTTCAATACTCCATGACTCCGCGCGGCCGGATTCGAGGACGAGGACGAGGCGCCTGATGAGCACCTTCAACCCGCTACGCGGGTGCAATTCTGAGAAGGCGCTTCTAATTGGGTTGACACGCCTTTTCTGCAAGCAACAACGTTCGAGCACGAGCACGAGCACGAGCACGAGCACGAGCACGAGCACGAGCACGAGCACGAGCACGAGCACGAGCACGAGCACGAGCACGAGCACGAGCACGAGCACGAACACGAGCACGAGCACGAACGCCGAACGCCGAACGCCGAACGCGAAGCGCCCAGTGGACCGTAGAGAGTCCAGCAGTATCTTCTTGGGTAGGACAGAAAGGCGATTTAATAGAATTTCCATGTCGGAGCCGACACAGACGAAGTCTTTGAAGCGTGGACGAGGGCGCCCCCGATTGTTCGACCGAACTGCTGCCATCCAGCAGGCCATGGTGCTTTTCTGGGATCGAGGGTACGAAGGAACGACCTTCGATGATCTGATCGGGGCGATGAAGCTAAGCCCGTCGAGCTTCTATCACGAGTTCGGTAGCAAAGAGAGGTTATACCGGGAAGCGCTTGATTATTATTTGAAGCTGTCCACCAGCTCTTTGCGCGGCTTCTCCAATCATCGGGACACCCGCGCTGCTTTCGAGGCGCTCATCGAAGAAGCAGCCGCATTCTTCACGAATGACGCATCTCCCGCCGGCTGTATGATTTCGTTAGCGGGCACCCACCTTCCACCGCAGTTGCGATCGGTGGCGGATTATACCAAAAGCATGCGCAAGCTTTTCGAGCAGACATTGGCCAGACGGCTGCGAAAAGGAGTTTCGGACGGTGATCTTCCCCCGGGAACAAACGTTAAAGAACTCGCTGCCTATTTCGAAACCCTTTTTCGCGGACTGGCTGTCCACGCGCGTGACGGCGCATCGCACAAACAACTTCTGGCGATCTGCCGAGTGGCAATGCGAGCGTGGCCTTCAAGGCCGCCGGACACGAAGGGCAAAACCGCTCTTAAGGGTCGCCCTCGTTTAGCCGATCCGGATTTAGGCTAATCGATTGGCTTCCATTAGCCCTGAGCCGGTTTTAGCCTGATGAGCTACGGGCTTCGGTTTCACTCTGAACAAACGCAAAGTTGCGACGAAAAAGAGCGGCACGAAAAAGATGGCCAATACCGTGGCGGAAAGCATGCCCCCAATGGTGCCTGTCCCAATCGCATTTTGACCGCCAGAACCGGCGCCACTTGATATGGCCAGCGGCATGACGCCCATGACGAAGGCGAACGAAGTCATCAGAATTGGACGTAACCGCTGGGCGGCTGCATGTTTCGCGGCTTCGACGAGATTCATTCCTTTCTCGAAGTTTTCTTTCGCGAATTCGACGATCAGGATCGCGTTCTTGGCCGACAATCCAATCGTGGTTAGAAGGCCCACTTGGAAAAAGACATCATTAGATAAGCCCCGCAGAAAGGTAGCTAAGACCGCGCCCAAAACTCCCAGTGGAACCACCAGAATAACAGCCACCGGAATAGACCAGCTTTCGTAGAGTGCGGCCAGAGAAAGAAACACGACGGTTAACGAGATCGCATACAATATTCCAACTTGGGAACCTCCCGCCCGTTCTTCGTAAGAAAGCCCAGTCCAATCGAATCCGATGCCAGGCGGCAACTTCTCGGCTAGTTTTTCCATTGTATCCATGGCTGAACCAGTGCTCGATCCGGCAGCGGGTTCACCGAGGATTTCAGCGGATGGACTACCATTGTATCGCTCGAGCTTGGGCGAACCATAGATCCATGAGCCCTGCGAGAACGCGGCGAACGGCACCATTTGCCGCAGACTATTTCGAACATACCAGTCATTGAAGTTTCCCGGAACCATTCGCGAGTTGTCGTTGCCTTGGATAAACACTTTCTTGACCCGGCCACGATCGGTGAACTGGTTGACGAATTCGGATCCCCAAGCGGCCGAGAGGGTGGTGTTCACATCCGACACGGTCAGGCTCAGTGCGTTGGCTTTTTCTCGGTCGATCTCGATTTTGTATTGTGGTTCGTCGTTTAACCCATTGGAACGAACTGCCGCCAAATTCGGATTTTGGCGAGCCAGCTTAAGGAGTTGGTCCCGCGCCGCCATCAACTTGGCGTGACCTACGTTCGCCAGATCGATCAATTCGAAATCGAACCCGGTGGCATTGCCGAGCTCGATCGCCGCAGGTGGAGCGAACGCGAAGGCCAGTGCGTCCCGATACTGCAGGAACTGGCCCATGGCGCGCCTGGCGATGGCTTGTACTCGGTTGTTCGCGCCGGGCCGTTCCGCCCAATCCTTAAGCCTAATAAAGATGAGTCCGGAACTTTGACCGCGACCGCCGAAATTGAAGCCCGCAACCGTGAACACGGCATCGACCGCAGCGTGTTCTTTGGTTAGGAAATATTCATTCATCCGGTCCAATACGTCCCGCGTGTACTTCTGGGGTGTTCCCGGTGGGGTGGTGACCTGAGCAAATAGGATCCCTTGATCCTCTTCCGGTAGAAACGATTTGGGGAGGCGGGTAAACAGGAATCCCATGACTCCAACAATCGCCAGATAGATCACAAAGTGACGGCCGCCACGCCGGATGATATATCCGACGCCGGACGTGTACCCGCGGTTGCCGGCGTCGAATACGCGGTTGAACCAACCAAAGAAGCCACGCTTCTTTGGTTGGTGCCCTCTCTCGACCGGCTTCAAAAGGGTTGCACAAAGGGCCGGGGTGAAGATGATCGCGACCAATACGGATAGGATCATCGCCGACACAATAGTGATCGAAAACTGGCGATAGATAACTCCGGTTGAGCCACCAAAGAACGCCATTGGAACAAAGACAGCAGACAACACCAGGGCGATGCCCACCAAAGCGCCGGTGATTTGGTTCATCGATTTTATGGTAGCCTCTTTAGGTGAGAGCCCTTCCTCGGCCATCAGGCGTTCCACGTTCTCGACCACCACGATGGCGTCATCTACCAAAAGTCCGATGGCGAGGACCATACCAAACATGGTTAGGGTATTGATGGAGAAGCCTGTGAGCGAGAGTACCGCAAAGGTACCGAGCAGAATAACCGGAACGGCAATGGTCGGAATCAGTGTTGCCCGAATGTTCTGCAGAAAAAGATACATCACCAGGAACACCAAACCGATCGCCTCAATCAATGTTTTGACCACTTCTTCAATCGAAATTTTTACGAACGGCGTCGTATCGTATGGGTATTCTGCTACCACGCCCCGAGGAAAGGTCGGCCTCAGTTTTTCAATCGCCGCCTTTACGGCTTCGGCGGTCTTGAGCGCATTCGCGCCGGTCGCCAGTTTGAGCGCGATGCCGGAAGCCGGTTTGCCATTGTACTTCGCTTCGGTTGAATAATCTTCACTACCCAGCTTGACCGTGGCGACATCGTGGAGACGGACCTGGGAACCGTCCGGATTGACTTTCAGAAGAATATTGCCGAATTCCTCCGCCGTTTGCAGGCGGGAGGGACCGATCACGGTCGCGTTGAGCTGCTGCCTCGAAATCGATGGCAGTCCACCCAATTCTCCGGAGGCGATTTGAACGTTTTGCGCGTTGATGGCGGTGCCGACGTCGACCGGGGTCAATCCGTAGTTATTTAACTTCGCCGGATCGAGCCAAATGCGCATGGCGTATTGAGCTCCACCAAAGGTCTGAAAATCGCCGACTCCGTTGAGGCGGCTAATCGGATCCTGGATGTTGGATACCACGAAATCTCCGATATCCCCTGAACTCATGGAGCCGTCCGTCGAAACGAATGCTATGGCGAGCAGGAAGTTCTTGGTCGCTTTTGCCACTCGGATGCCCTGTTGCTGAACCTCGGGGGGGAGCAGCGGAGTCGCTAGTTGCAACTTGTTTTGCACCTGTACTTGAGCGATGTCGGGATTCGTTCCCTGCTTAAAGTTAAGGGTAATCGTCATGCTCCCATCCTTGTCGCTCTCGGATGAGAAATAGATCAGGTTATCGATCCCGTTTAACTGCTGTTCGATCACCTGGACCACGGTGCTTTGAACGGTTTCGGCCGATGCCCCTGGATCGGTAACCGTGATAGAAACAGCTGGTGGCGCGATGCTCGGATACTGGGCAACCGGCAGGTTAGTAATAGATAGCGCGCCAGCCATCATCAAAATGATAGCAATGACCCAGGCGAAGACCGGACGGTTGATAAAGAAATTTGCCATAGCGGGTTGCTACTCTTACTGGCCGGCAACCGGATAAGCGTCCGCACCGAGTGCAACAATCTTGACTGCGGCTCCGGGCGCAACCTTTTGCAAACCCTCGATAATCACTTTGTCGCCTGCGCTTAAACCGTCGGTAATCAACCAGTTCTCTCCGATGGTGCGTTCAGTTCGCAGCGTGCGGAGTTCGACCTTGTTGTCGGCTCCTACCACTAACGCGGTAGGCTGACCCTGCTGATTGCGAGTGACGCCCCGTTGCGGAACGAGGATGGCTTGTTGGTTCACCCCTTCCTCGACTTGCGCACGAACGAACATACCCGGAAGCAAGACCTGGCGAGGGTTAGGAAAAACGGCTCGCAAGGTGACCGAACCAGTTCCTTGATCGACACTGACCTCGGAAAACTGCAGAGTGCCCTTTTCCGGATATTCTGTGCCGTCTTCAAGAATCAGACGGACTTCAGCTTTTTGATCGCGTACCGATTCGAGCTGATTGTTATTCAATTCACGCTGTAACCGCAGAAGTTGACTGCTGGATTGGGTGAGGTCGACATAGATCGGGTCGAGTTGCTGGACCGTAGCCAGCGCGTTGTTTTGACCATTGGTCACCAAGGCGCCTTCGGTTATGGCAGAACGTCCGATCCGCCCCGAAATCGGTGACAACACCTTGGTGTAAGTCTGGCTAATCTGGGCGGTTTCCACCGACGCTTTATTCAACGCGACATCCGCTTCTGCTTCTTGCATGGTGGCATACGCAGTGTCGTAATCCTGCGGGGCAATAACATGAGTCTCCGCTAACTTTTTCTGGCGTTGTTCGGTTAACCGGTCGAGCGCCAGGGTTGCTTCCGCTCTGGCTAGAGCCGCTTTAGCACTGTCATAGGCTGCCTGGTAGCTCGCCGGATCGATCTGATAGAGCTGTTGCCCTTCCCTTACTTCGCTTCCCTCGGTAAACATCCGTTTCATGATGATCCCATTGACTTGGGGGCGAACATCCGAAATTCGGAAGGCGGTCGTGCGTCCCGGTAACTCCTCGGTAATTGCAACCCGCTGAGGATTGAGTACCACGACTCCGACTTCCTGAACGGGGGTAGCGGGTCCAGCCGAAGTACTTGAGTGATCGGACTTGCCGCAGCCGGATAGAGCGACGGCAAGGAGACAGAGATTAAATGGGAAGAGAAACGAAAATTTCATAGGATTAAAACTGCGAGAAAAAGGGGTGCGATTTTAAGCACCAAGGATGTCTAAGTTTACAAGTGACGTTTTTGTTTATTCATCACTAAGCGATAAAAAAATTTTGCAATAGCAAAACGGAAAAAGAACGAAGCCTTTCGCTTGTTTTTGCCGGTCAGAAAGTAGGGTTTTTGTTCTCGGGGGACCCGGGGAGCTTTCACTTGAGCAACACTCCTTTGATGAGTGATATTTTCGTTCATTCGTTATTTTACGATTTAAAAAGATCGCTATTTTAGAGCGCGTCCCAGAAATCGGACCATCCCACGAATCCGCTTTTCATTTAATTCTCGACCCTCTTGCTGATAAAGATGGGGCGTTCTAATCAAGATCAGGCAATCAAAGAGCAAGTGCGCTGTCGCCAATGCATCCCCGGGTTCGAATTCGCCGCTGCTCATTCCCTCTTTCACGAGTTTCGTGAATGTTGTTAATAGAAAATTGTCGAACGCCGCGCAGCAATCCCACTTTTGTGCATAAGCTCGGATCATCAGTTTAAAAACCTGTCGTTCGTTGCGCAAAATATCCACGGTATGCCGGTAAACGGTCACGAGCACCTTTTCGATTCGATCCAGTGCCGGGCCGGAGTCAACCATGTGTCGTTGGACCGCTTCACCGAGAACCACCAGATTTCGGTCGGCACTTGCCTGGATAATGGCCTCCTTGGAGGAAAAGAATTTGTAAATGTTGGCCGGCGACATCCGCAGTTCCTCGGCGATATCAGCGACCGTGGTTTTTTCGAACCCGAACTGACGAAACAACTCGTCGGCTTTGACCATGATCCGCTCACGGGTTTCATCGCGAGTGAAACGTTTGCGGGCAAATTGAGTGGTAGTGAGAGAAGTGATGAAAATCATTATTCGTCACCATTGCGGCCTTGTCAAAGCAAAGTGCTGACCTTCATGCCCGTGATTGCATCACTTCGGACCAAGCAGGCCGCCGTCGTCCGGTGTCCGCGGGACTAAGGCGCGGCCTAGCCCATCGGTTTTAAAAGTCATAGCACATGGCCGCGACGTAGGCCTTCCGCCTTCGCCAAGCCTACGGCGAGTCGAGCCGAAACACCACCGGTCCGAAAAATTCATCATGGGCGGTCAAGCCAATATCTGGTCTCGCATGCCGCCGTATGCAATCGCGCGGACAAGCTCTTTGGCATAAACGTGATATGGGAATCCGAGATCGATTTGGCTCGCCTCGTCGAGTGCTTTTACTTGTTCCGCTGAGAGCGCCAGGTTGAAGCTCGCAAGATTGTCCTGCAGCTGAGAAAGCTTTCGCGCGCCAATGATAGGGATGACCGGCACCGGGCGGTAGCGAAGCCAGGCCAGCGCGACTTGCGCCATACCGCGGCCCGTCTGGTCTGATACCGCTTTGACCGCCGCAACGATTCGGCCGGTCCGCTGTGGCTCAGGCATGAAATCCTTCATCGTTTCGCTATTCATACGGCCTTGCTCGGGCGAGCCGTGGCCGTGATACTTTCCGGTCAGCATGCCGCGAGCTAGGGTCGACCACGCCGTGAAGCCGAGGTTCAGTGCCTTTGCCATCGGGACCAGTTCTCGCTCGACGGTTCGCTCAATCAGGCTGTATTCGACCTGCAAGCCGATGAAGGGAGACCATGCGCGCAGTAGGGCAAGTGTGTTCGCCTGGGCGATCCACCAGGCAGGGGCATCAGAAATTCCGACGTAGAGTACCTTGCCCTGGCGAACCAAGTCATCCAGCCCTCGCATGACTTCTTCGACCGGCGTGATCTGGTCCCAGATGTGGACCCAGTACAGATCGATGTAATCGGTTTGCAGCCGTCTGAGGCTCGCTTCCACCGCCTGCATCATACTCTTACGGTGATTGCCGGCGGCGTTCGGATCGGTGCCCGGAGCGGCATTAGAGTATTTCGTGGCTAGCACCATGCTCTGGCGATGGTCCTTCATAAACTCGCCGAGAAACGATTCGCTCGTCCCGTTTGTGTAAAAGTTGGCGGTGTCGATGAAATTCCCCCCCGCCTCGCGAAAGCCGTCGTACACCTTGCGCGCTTCGTCCTTGTCCGAACCCCAGCCCCATTCGTCGCCGAAGGTCATTGTGCCGAGTGCTGCCTCCGAAACCCGGAGTCCGGAGTTGCCTAAAAGTCGGTATTTCATGTGAATCTCCTTTTTCGTTATGGCGGGTTTATACTTGAGCCTTTGGCGGCTATGCCCGTAACTTAGAATAGACCAAACGGAACTAGTCCAATATGAAACTATTCACTATGAAACTATTCCATTTGGAACTATTCTATGCGGGATAGTTTCAAATGGAACTACTTTCCTGTCAAGGGGGAACTAAAACATGCGACCTTGGGAGCTTCTATTACGCAACGTTAACGTGCTTCACTCCGTGCTCGAAAAGGCCGAGCCGGAGCTGTCTTTACTCGAACTCGATGCGAAGCGCCTTTTCATTTTGTGTATGGTTGATGCCAACCCTTTCCCTGCCGATCTGGCTCGCGCGCTTTCCCTGCCGAAGCCGAGTATGACTTTCCTGATGAAGAAACTGGAAGGAAGCGGTTACTTACGGCGGCAGGGGGAAAAAGGTGACTTGCGCCGCTACCGGCTTACGATCACGCCTGCCGGTATAAAAGCCAGAGACAAAGGGGCCGAAGCGGTTAACCGAATATTCGGCGCTTGTCTGAACAGTCTCAGTGCCGTTGACCAGGCAAGCCTCAGCCGGATCGTCGACCAATTGCAGCCGCGGACCTCAAAGACGAAGCAGCGGAGTACGTAAGGTACTTGTTAGGGCCAGATAGCGAATGATCGGTGATCCTCGAAAATTCTGTTGCTTGATGGCAAAGATATCGATGAGTAAATGTTCACTTACAAGTGCTTTTTCTAGCAACCGGAGGTCCTGTCTAAACGAGCTAAATTTGGTTCCTTTTGCGTAGGCTCCTATTACGCGAACCTGGTAAGCCCTCGCCTGAAGACTAGAACCTTGGCAATCAACCTCTGACACAGTTCACCGTGCTGGTTCAACGTATGACTTTGAATAGTCACGATGCCTCTATCAGGCTTGGACTTTGACGGGGAGATATTGATGATCGTACTGACAACATTGAGTACGTCGCCCGGTCTGGTTGGCCTCGGCCAAGTAATCTCACCACCGACACCGATGATCCCGCCTGCTATGGGAACACTATGGACAAGCAACCTCATAGTGATGGCGGCGGTATGCCATCCGCTTGCGACCAGGCCCTCGAACAAGGTCTTCCGAGCTGCCTCCTCGTCCAGATGAAAGGGTTGAGGATCGAAGTTCTTCGCGAATTCGCGTATTTCTTCTGCTAGGACCGCGTATTTCTCGCTGTTAAATTCAGCTCCCACAGCTAAATCTTCGAGATAGAGTTTTTCGGTCTTCGGTAGGTCTGTCATGACACAAGCTCGGTTGCGGTAATAAGAATTTGGACTGGCCGCTCGCGCTGGGTCTGCATCGCGAGCGCGTTCGAGATAGCCGTTAGCAGCCCAGGGAAACGCCTGTCGATCTCCTGGCATCGTGGGGTGTTGTACATCTTTACGCCTCGACGTTCACTTCTTATGAGGCCCGCCTCACGAAGGGTCTTGAAGCGCTGAGAGAGCGTCGACTTCGGCACCTTGCGATCGCTCAATTCTAAGAATTCCGCACAGGTCTGCGCGCACTCTGATTGCGCAATCGCTGCGAAAATTTGCACACGTGCGGGATCTGACAAAGCATAGAGAATGCTCTCAACGGTGATGTCATCGGCGGATGGATGGAATAGCGGCTTCATGACCTCGTTCGTCGCATGCCTTTGATTGCTGCCGCGCTGAGCTGACTGGAGCGCGCCGTTACATTCTTTAGTTTCTCGTTCGTTTTAGTTGTATGCCGAACAATCTATGCTTAGTTACAAACTAACGAGTGTATATACACGTAATGCAAGAAGAAGTTCTGAAAAGATTACACACCCCCAAGCTTGGTCCCTGCGCCTGTGCCCAGGTACGCCGACTAGCGAGGAAGCTTTCTTCGCTTTACGACAACGTTCTGTCTCCGGAGGCCCTGACCATTACGCAGTATTCGTTACTAGTGAACATTGAGCGCACCGGACAACTGAGTCACACGGCGCTAGCCGAGAAGCTCGGGATGGACCGCACTACATTGACGCGCAACCTACGTCCACTCACGAGGGCCAAATGGGTTGCCGCCGCCATCGGCCAGGATCGGAGACAACACTTGCTTCAACTAACAGCGGTAGGAAGGCGGAAGCTGGTTCGCAGTTTGCCGTTGTGGGAAGAAGCACAGCGGCAATTCCTGTCTCAGATCGGCACCGAGTCCTTACAGGAACTTCAAACGCTTCTTACCTCGGCGGAATCAGCCGTTACCAAGGCTTATACCGCGAATCAAGAAAACCGTAAACCCGCGCGAATGCGCCGTTATGGCTAGTGAAGATTCAGATACCGGCATCAAAATTTACCTTCGCGAGATCGGACAGATCCGGCTGCTGACCCCGCAAGAGGAGATTGATCTGGCCGCGCGCATTAAGAAAGGGGATCGAGAAGCGCGAGCGCTGAGGATCAAGGCTAATCTCCGCCTGGTCGTTAAGATTGCTCACGATTACGCGAACCTAGGTTTGCCGATGTTGGATTTAGTATCCGAAGGCAATATCGGGTTGATGAAAGCAGTCGAACGATTCGATCCGGCCAAGGGCGGAAAGCTGAGTACGTACGCGGCCTGGTGGATCAAACAGGCGATCAAGCGGGGTTTGGCCAATCAGAGTAAAACGATTCGGCTTCCGGTTCACTTGGTGGACAAGATTTCCAAAATGAATCGGGTCGCTTTACAGATGAGTGAAGAACTAGGCCGTGAACCGACCGATGACGAAGTCGCGGAAGAGATCGGTATCTCTAGTCACAAAGTCTCTCAATTAAAAACCGCCTCGACTCGCCCCACTTCGTTGGACGCCCAGATCGGCGACGACGATTCGATTGAATTTGGTGAAATTGTCGGAGATGAAGATGCCCAAACCCCGTTCGAGTTACTCAGAGACAAAAACCTGCGCGACGAGGTGAGCGACCTGCTCGAGGTCCTCGACGATCGGGAACGCAAGATAATCCTTCTGCGGTTCGGACTAGATGGTGGCAAACCGAAGACCCTCGAAGATGTGGGTAAAAAGTTTGGGGTTACGCGAGAGCGAATCCGTCAGCTCCAGAATGTCGCCTTGGTAAAAATGCGCGGGGCGCTGAGAAAGAAAGAAACGCCGACCCCCAAACCAGTCACAGCTTCAACTACAACCGACAACTAAGAAGATCAACTTAATGAAACCTCAGCCCACCAAGAACCAGCAGATTCTCCTAGGTTCACGCCCTAGTGGCGAGGCGACGCTGGACAATTTCCAGCTGACCGAAACCGAGATTCCAAAGCCCGGCCCCGGCCAAATGCTACTGCGGACGATTTACCTCTCTCTTGATCCGTACATGCGGGGCCGAATGAACGCCGGTCCATCGTATGCTCCGCCGGTTGAGATCGGCAAGGTAATGAGCGGCCAGTCGGTCTGTGAAGTCGTCGAGTCGAATCTTCCAAATTACTATCCAGGTGACATCGTCTTGGCTGCAACCGGATGGCAAGAGTTCTCGCTATCCAAGGGGGACGGGACACAAAAGGTCGATCGCTCGATCGGCACGATCTCCTACGCACTGGGGGTGCTCGGCATGCCCGGGTTCACCGCCTATGCGGGTCTCTTGAATATCGGAAAGCCTCAACCAGGAGAGACCGTCGTCGTAGCTGCGGCCTCGGGTGCCGTCGGATCAGTGGTCGGCCAGATCGCTAAGATCAAGGGCTGCCGAGTGGTTGGAATTGCCGGAGGCCAGCAAAAATGCCGCTTCGTTACGGAAGAGCTGGGGTTCGACGCGTGCCTCGATCATCACGAGCTCCGGTTAGGCGAAAATCTGAAAGCGGCTTGCCCGGAGGGCATCGATATCTATTTCGAGAATGTCGGCGGCCCAGTATTCGATGCGGTGTTGCCACTGTTGAACAACTTTGCGCGCATTCCCGTCAGCGGGCTCATCGCCCACTACAACGCTACGGGATTGCCGCCCGGACCAGATCGTCTGCCGCTGTTGATGAGGGCCATACTGTCCAGGCGCCTTACGTTTCGCGGGTTCATCTACTTCGATTATGCTTCGCAGTTCCCCGACTTCGTTACTGATATGCGAGGATGGTTGACCGAAGGCCGGATCAAGTACCGCGAAGACATCACTGACGGACTGGAGAACGCGCCGCGTGAACTGATCCGGCTATTGAAGGGTGAGAACTTCGGGAAGAAGATCATCCGGGTAAGCCCGGATCCGTGACGAGCTTCGTTATTTCGTCGGCTCTTAACCACGTCCGCGCGGATACCTCTCTCTGCAGGCGCGTGGACTGAGTGCGTGCGCCGGTCAGGCATTCGTGCCGCCATCAACAGTCAAATTAGCCCCGGTAATGTAGGAGGACTTCGGACCGGCGACGAACGCGACCAACGCGGCGACCTCCTCAACCTGTCCGTAGCGGCCGAGCGCTGTGGCGGCCTTCTGAGGCGCTGCCCAATCGCCGGCGGCGGGATTCAAATCGGTGTCGATCGGACCCGGCTGGACGTTGTTGACCGTGATACCCAGGCTCCCTACCTCTCTGGACAACCCCTGACTAAACATTTTCACGGCTCCCTTCGTGGCCGAGTAGGCTACCAGCCCGGGCGTTAAGACACGCTCGCCCACGGACGAGCCGATCATAATGATGCGACCGCCACTCTTCATGTGCTTAAGCGCCGCCTGCGTTGCGACCAGTATGCCACGGAGGTTGATGTCAATCACCCGATCCATCTCATCCAGCGTGGTCTCCGCGAACGTTTTCGGAATGGCTGTACCGGCGTTGTTCACCAGCACGTCCAACCGGCCAAATGTCGTGACGGTCCTTTCGATGGCGTTCTTGACGGCATCGGCATCACCCGCGTCTGCCTGGATCGCAATCGCTTTGCCCCCGGCGCTTTCGATGGCTTTCACGACCGACACGGCGGCATCCGCGCCTTTGGAATAAGTAATCGCCACGCTGGCTCCGTCCGCGGCCAGGCGTTTAGCGATCGCCGCGCCGATGCCACGCGAACCGCCGGTGACGATCGCGACCTTGGCTTCCAGTTCTCCTACATTGTTCTTGCTCATCTGCTGCCAAGATAAGTGTCGCTATCCGACTCCTGCCTCAGCGCGATGGTGCGATTTTTCAGTGTCCCTTTCTGGTGGTACCACGAGGTAAATCTTTATACCACCGTGAGACGAATTTTAACTGCCACTTTTGAGCAGGGCGGAGATGTTCCCTTCTCTCTCCTGGTTTACAGAGCGTAACGGTTTGCCTGTCATCATCGACATAAAAAACCGATCGGTCCATTACGGAGACATGCGGCTGCCTCGACGTCAAGAAATGTTTTGCACCAATCGGTTCATTTATCGATATTGCTGCCATGGGACGACCGAAAAACTTCAACCGGGAAGGTGTCTTGCAGAAGGCGCTGCCAGTTTTTTGGAGGCGTGGATTTGCTGACGCCAGTCTTCACGAATTGGAACAAGCGACCGGGGTGAATAAATCCGGCCTGTACGCCGAGTTCGAAGATAAACAGGATCTGTTTGTGCAGAGCCTTCGGTACTACCTTGAAAATCTCGAAAAGAGAGGACTGCTGACAACCGAGCCCTTGGGCTGGAATAACGTCGAGCGATTCCTCAAGCTGGGACCAGGTAATCTGGAGGGACAAAAGGGATGTTTTGCCGTCAGCTCCATGCGTGAGGTCGCGATTTTGCCGCCGGAAGCTATTGCCGTCATCACTCGAAGCAGAGGCAAACTAAAGCAGCTCATCGTCAAGAATATTGAGGTCGAGCGCCCGAAGATGGATGCGGACTCCTTGGCGGAATTGGTCTTGACCTTTTTTACAGGACTTAGCATGGAGCATAACCTGAGTTCGAGCCGATCCTCCATTGTCCGCAAAATCGAGGATCTGATGGACATAGTCCGGACACTGTGACTAAGCATTGGCGCGCTTCGTTCTCGTCCTCGTCCTCGTCGTCGTCCTCGTCCTCGAATCCGGCGCGGGGTGTGATGGAGTGATGGAGTGATGGAGTGTTGGAGTGTTGGAGTGTTCGCCCGCCCGCATCGCTACGCGAAGCGTTGCGGGCGGGAGTGTTGGAGTACTGCGCCAAGTCCGAATTGCACCCGCGTAGCGGGCTTGGGATGCTCATGGCGGAGAATGGAGTCATCTTCAGCGACGGCATCGAGAGCGATTTTCTGCAGTTTAACTCCGGGTCTATTGCCGCCATTCAACCAGCTAACCGCAAGGGCGTACTGGTCGTTGGGTAGATCTGTGCGCCAATTTTCCAAGGCCTAACGGGCAACGTAAACTCGCGTATTTGACGAAAATTTGTCAAAACTCTGGTTTTGGATTAAGCTCTATAAACCCATTCTTTGAGTTTAGACAGAAAAATGATTTCTCGGCTTGAAATAGAAAACTTTTACTCGCTGCTGGAGCCACAGGTAGTTGACTTGGTGGTCGCCCGTAACGCGACCGACGAAGGCGGGCGTTATGCACCCATTCACGAAACCAGTGCGGACCGAGCGCCAAAGGTAGTCGCGCTTTTTGGAGCAAATGCCAGCGGTAAGTCCAACGTGTTGCGCGGACTGACGTTTATAAGCTGGTTTTTGCAAAACAGCTTCGGATTGCCCCCACCAAGCGACTCCCCGTCAGCGGCTGTAGGTTTTCAGCCGTGTGAAAGGTTCTGGTCAAAAGACGCCGAGGAAAAGCCGACTCGCCTTTGTGTTCACTTCACCGGAGCACTTGAGTTCTGGAAGCCTCGTGAGGAGTGGAAGAATTACTGTCGCTACGCTTACGAAATCAGCTTCAAAAGCGAGTTTGGGAAACCTCGAAGGGTAATACGCGAAAGCGTGCGTCAATGGCCCAATGAGAGGGGTAAGTCGGTCCGGGTGTTCGAAAGAAGCGAGGACGGCGAGGTCGCGGCAAGTAAGGAGTTTGGCCTAGGCCGACTCAGCAGCGTGCTGGGAAAGGTCCGTTCTAACGTCAGCGTTATCTCTACGCTTGCGCAGTTTGATCACAAACCATCGCTTTTGATGCAAGAAATGGCCCGCACGGTTATCTCCAATATTTTGATCGAAAGAGCAGATCCCACAGATGACTGGGTAATACGGAATGTGTACGCACCTAACCCAGCAATAACCGAGGCCCTTCAAGCGGACATCGAACGGATAGACTTTGGAATCCGCGGTGTTCGTATCGTGCAGGGAACACAAGGACCGCTAGCTCAATTCGATCACGACGGGTTAAACTTACCCGTGCCACTGCTATTGGAGAGTCATGGCACTCGGCAGTTCGTGCGAATCTATCCTATTCTTGCCCAAGCATTGTCGAGTGGAGGAGTGGCTATAATAGACGAGCTAGACAATAGTATTCATCCGCTTCTATTGCCGGAAATCGTCCGCTGGTTCTACGATCCCCAAAAAAACCCATACGGCGCTCAATTGTGGATGACCTGCCAAGCAGCGTCTCTTTTAGAGGAGTTACAAAAAGAGGAAGTGTTCTTCTGCGAAAAAAATCTCCAAGGTCAGAGCCAAGTTTATGCGCTAACTGACGTTCAAGCGGTAAGGCGCAGCGACAACTTATATAAAAAGTATCTTGGAGGTGTCTACGGGGCCGTCCCCAAGGTTGGATGAGGGCCCGACGCTCAGCAATTCCGCAGCGTCGGCGATTCTTTCTCGGTTGCGAGGGGCAGAGCGAACACAGCTACGGAGCCTTGCTGCAGCTGTTAGCAGACTCGCTCCGGCTTCACATACACATCGAACTCCACGATCTCCAGGGCGGGGACCCATTGGCAATTCTTGAATCTGCTATCACCAGGCTGGCCAAGCAGGTGAGAAATCGTGGCCCATTTGTTGCCCGCGCGCTCTTGCTGGACAACGACAAATACGGGCAGAATCAAGAGCGAGACGCTAGAATAGGACCGTTAGCGCAAAAACATAACGTCTTGTTGATCTGGCAGGATCCCTGTCACGAAGGGTTTCTGCTCCGTCACTTGCCAGGCTGTCAAAGCCTGAGGCCCACGACGGCTGCCGCAGCGTTTACCTCTTTGCGCAAGCATTGGCCCGAATACAACAAACCAATCGCCGCCCGGCGTCTATCCAGCCGGATCGGCCTCGCTGAACTCGCACTAGCCAGAACTGTGGAACAAGACTTAGCTTCTCTCTTGTCCTTACTGGGGTTCCAAGCATAGTTTCTGGGTTGGAGATCTATGGAGCACCAATCAGAGTAATGAGGAAATCTTGATTTCCAATCTCCATTCCAGCACAGGTCCGGAAAGTGAACAGCGAGGACAGAATCGTCATTACAGAGCACGGCCAGCCGGTCGCCACTCGGATACCCTTCGAGCGGACTCAAGCAGCAATCCCGTTTGCCGATCGTAAACTCTTGTCTGGATTTAAAGAGCTTCCGGTTACTGACCACGATTCTAGCGAGTCGATCTCCACCGACCGCAATCGCGCGTGATCTGACTTACCACCCATCTTCCGCCCACTTCGGGGCGGATCTTCTTACGGTCGTCACCTGGGGTTAAAACTCCAGGCTGAGTCCTGATGTCCCCGCCCGCAACGCTTCGCGTAGCGATGCGGGCTGGGCCTTCGCGACTCCCAGCGACCTACGTTTCACCTCTCACCTTTCACCTTTCACCCGTTCGACGCGCTAAACGCTTGCTCAGGGCAGGCCTCTCACGCCCTCGCAACCCCCCGTGCCCACGAACGTTTGCTTATTCGCCACCACGCCCCTACCATCCCCTATGGACGTGCTTCAGACATTGGCTGTGGCGCTAGGCTTAGCGGCGCTCTCGGGATATAGCCTTTATTTGACCGTTTTTCTGACCGGGCTAGCGGTCCACTTCGATTGGATCCATTTGGCGCCCCAATACGCCTCACTTTCGGTATTGGCTGACCCAGCCATCATCATCATCTCCGGGATCCTTTTCGTAATCGAGTTCTTTGTTGATAAGATTCCCTGGCTCGATTCGCTCTGGGACGCAATTCACACGGTGATTCGGCCCATTGGTGGCGCCCTGCTGGCCATCCAAGCCTTGGGACACCCAGGCCCGGTTTTTAATGTGGTCATCGGTCTGATCGCTGGAGCCGTCACTTTTACATCTCACAGCGTCAAAACCGGCACCCGGCTCATTGTTAATCAGTCGCCAGAACCTTTCTCTAACGTAGCGGTTAGCTTAGGAGAAAATCTCTTGGTCGGCGCCACGTTCGCGCTGCTTTGGAGCCATCCCATTCCCGCGCTGATTATTCTCGTCATTCTCTTTTCCGTGGCCTTCTATTTTCTACCACGCATCTGGAGAACCATCCGGATGCGGGTCTGGTTTATACGCCAGAAAATGAAACAACCGGCCCGCCGAACCGCGGTGGAACTCCTGGCCGATCTTCCGGGCCCTTATGAACGCTGGTTCCGCAAGTTGGTTCAGCCGCAGCAGACCGTGCGCTGGGCTGTACCCTGTATCGCGGGCAAAGGTAAGCTAATTCCCCGGGATCAATTCGGTTATCTGACAGCGACCGAAGAAGAGCTGGCCAAATTGTTCTTTCTAGTGAAGGGCTGGTTCGGTTCGGCTAAGCTATTCGAGATCGAGGAGTTCGAGCCCACTCTCAAACAGCGTTTTCTTTTCGACGAAATCATCCTATTTACCCCCGGCAAAACCGATCGATACAGCTTTCGGTTCGATCGTACCCAAGCCGGCCTTGCCCCCTTGGTGTTAGAAGACCTGAAACGGCGGATGGATGCATCCCGGCAAGTTCTGCTGATCCCGCCCAGCGAACCAATTACCGAACAGGTGAAGCCTGTTCACGCGATTCTGAGAGAGGAAGGCATCTCCCTTGCGCCTTCACGTCCGGACGGCAACACTCAAAACGGCGCGTAGCAGTGATCTGTTAGCTGGTTGCTTCAGACCTTCGCGTAACGCGGAGCTGGTTTTATAGTCGACAAGTGACTCGACATCGCCCGGCGTTGCGCTTCCCAGTTGTTCCACTCTTCACCATCTTGTAACGGCGGGATGGTCACCACCTCGCCTTGATCCAATCCAATCAGCGCTGCATCGACTAAATCTTCGGCCGACATGACGAACTCCTTCGGAAAATTCTGGTGTGCGTACCCGGCTAGATCCCAGAACTCGGTCGCGGTAGCGCCCGGCAGCACGGCCTGAACTCTGATTCCTTTTCCACTCAACTCATGTTGTAACGAGTGGGTGAATCCAATCACATAGGCCTTAGTTCCACCATAGACGCCGTTAAGCATCTCCGGAGCGATTCCCACGATCGATGCGATATTGATGATCGTGCCGCCGCCTCGACGAACGAAGCTGGGAACCGCAGCGTAGGTCAGCCGCGTTAAAGCGGTAATGTTTAGCGTGATCATATCCTCCATTTTGTCGATGTCCGCGTCGAGCAGCGGCACGACCGACCCCACTCCTGCATTGTTGACGAGCAACGTCACGCCTGCGTCTTTCCGCAGAATCGATTCGACCTTGGCGAGGTCCGACTTCTGGTTGAGATCGGCAACGATGACCTCGACCGAACGCCCGGTTTCGCTCTTCAACCGGTCAGCGAGCGCGTTCAAGCGTTCTTGGTTGCGCGCCACGACGATTAGATCGTAGCCGCGCTTCGCTAATCGATCGGCATAAACGGCGCCGATACCCGATGACGAACCGGTGATCAGGGCCGTTCCGTTTACCTTTAAATTACTCATATTAGTTCTCTTTGTTGTGCTTTACGATTACCGCTTTACTCCGTTCCACCGATGACTTAAATGACGTATAAACGTCTTTTTAGGACACTATGCGCCACATCGGGTTTGCTGTTTCCGCCAATTGTTCACTGATGGGTCTTGCGGCGGCGCCGGCCTTCGAGGTGGCGAATATCGCGCTGGGTCAGCCGGTCTATTCCCTGCACTTCCTCTCTGAATCTGGGGGGGCCGTGCTGACATCTGCCGGAGCTAAAATCCAAACCGAGCACTTCGACGACCGGAGATTAGATACCTTGATCGTCTGCGGGGGACTCGTAGTTGAGCCATCGACTCCTGTCCTCATCGGGTTTCTTCAGAACGCGGCCGCCCGATATCGCCGAGTCGCATCGATTTGTATCGGGGCCTTTCCTTTGGCTGAGGCTGGGGTATTGAATGGCCGGCGCGCTACGACCCACTGGCTCTATGCACAGGAGCTGCGAACTCGGTTTCCGAAAGTGACGGTGGAGATGGACCGGATTTTTGTGCAGGACGGACCGGTTTGGAGCTCGGCCGGCATGACGGCGGGTTGCCTTGGTGGAAGCTGATTTAGGTGTCGAACTCGCGCGATCAGTCGCCAAGAAACTCGTCATGTATCATCGCCGAGTTGGCGGACAATCACAGTTCTCGACCCTTCTCGAGCTGGAGCCGAAGTCCGATCGGATTCAAACTGTCCTTACGTACGCGAAACGAAATCTCCGCAAGACCCTTTCGGTCGAGGAATTGGCGAAAGTAGCTCATTTAAGCTCGCGCCAATTCAGCCGCCTCTTCCTCACCGAGACCGGACGGTCTCCCGCCAAGGCGATTGAGGGGCTGAGGGCGGAAGAAGCGCGGATCATGATCGAAGGCGGAGAGCATTCGATCGATGAGGTGGCCGAGCACACCGGATTTGGTGACCGGGATCGAATGCGCCGAGCTTTCCGGCGGGCCTTTGGACAACCACCCCAATTTCTTAAAAGAAGGGCACGGCTCTAAACTGGACATTAAGAAAGGCGCTGGAAAACGAGTTACCGGGGACACCTTGAACCCGAATCCCTGTGGGGAACCGTTGCCTGACGCCGTTAAATCGATGGGTGGCGTCAGCTTATTCCTACCCTTGGTTAACCCCAATCCTTAGAACGGCCCTGCGCCTCTTGCCAGGTATTGCGTAAGGCCGTTCCAGCAGAACCGGGCCAAACTACGCTAGCCCGTTATCTTTGAGAATCTGCTCGCAGTTCGATTTATCGACTGCCATGGTCGGCAAGGTGATTTTCTTTTCTACCGTCTCACCTTTCACCACCTTCAATGCCTGACGCACACCCTCTACTCCCGGTGTGGCATAAACGAAAGTGGCGGTGAGCTGGTTTTTGCAAACCCAGGTAACCCCTTCGTCGGGCAACGCATCGATACCAAGGAACTTTATTTCCTTTTCTCTACCTGCATCTTTAGCAGCCAGATAGGCGCCATACGCAATCGGATCGTTATGTCCATAGACGAGGTCGATCTTGTCAAACTGCTTCAAGGCGGTCGTCATCGTGTCATAGCCTTTCGCCTGTTTCCAATCACAGTCGATCGGCTGTAACAATGACTTGATGCCCGATTCCTTGCTAACTTGTTCGTTGAACCCTTTGTGACGATCTTGTGCCGGCGCCGTGCCCATTCCACCCCACAACTCGACGATATTTCCTTTCGCCGCACCCGGTCCACCAAGCGCCTTAACCGCATAGGCACCGGCGGTTTGGCCGATCACAACATTATCGCCGCCGATAAAACAGGTGTACTTGTCCGTGTTCACATTGCGGTCCAAGACAATCACGGGAATCTTCGCATCGATCGCCTTGAGCACGACTCCGGTTAAACCAGCCGACTCCTTCGGACTAATTAACAGCACATCAACACCCTGTTGAATCAGGCTCTCGACATCGGCTACCTGTTTTTCCGTTTTGTCCTGACCGTCCGTAATAATCAGCTCCACGTCCGGATACTTCTCGGCTTCCTTTTTCATGTCTTTGTTGAACTGAACACGCCACGGTTCAACGATGGTAGCTTGCGAGAAACCGAAAACATACTTCTTGCCCTGGGCTTTTGCTTGGAACGGCTTAAACACCGCCGACGCTGCGGCTGCAGCTATACTGGTTTGGATGAACGTTCTACGTTTCATTTTGTGGGGTTAGGGGGGATTTTAGTTGGGGAAATTTGGTTTTTATCGATGATCTTGTAGCACCTCATCGCGGCGCGATTCACCGGTGCTCACTTTCTTGGTGCGAGCTTTTAGCCGTTTCCACCAAAGCCCGACCTGGCCCTCCTGTAACAGAACCGCGGCCAGGATAATCGCACCTTTTAATACGAACTGAATATTGCTGTTAATGTTCTTGAGTAACAGGATGTTAGTCAAAAACCCGAAAATCAGAACCCCGACGAAGGTTCCGGTCATAGTGCCCTTGCCACCCATCAGGTTCGTTCCACCGATCACCACCGCAGCAATCGCATCCAGTTCGCCGCCGGCGCCGGCATCCGGTTTACCTTGCCGATATTGAGAGGTGTAAAGAACGCCGGCTAGAGAAGCTAACATCCCGGAGATCGCATACACGGCGACCTTGATTTGATCCACTTGAATTCCGGCCAGTCGCGCAGCATTTTCGTTTCCACCGATAGCATAAATATAACGGCCGAACGCGCTGTATTTAAGAATGAATCCGAATGTCAGAACGGCCACGAGAAAAAAGATTCCTGGCACTGGAACAACTTGTAGTACCAGAGTGCGAAGGATCTCGAAGTCCTCGGTCGCATTCGAACCGGTATAGACCGGATAAACGGCTGCGGTCTCGCCGCCTAACAAGCGAGCCAACCCCACAATGGCCACCATCATGGCCAAAGTAACGATGAATGGTTGCAGCCTGCCTTTGGCAATTACTAGCCCGGTAAAAGCGCCCAGCGCTAACCCGGCTGCCGGCACCGTGATCAGAACGCCTAACACCCCGAACTTCGATTGTAACTGGCTAGTGGTCCACCAAACTAACAAAGCGCCGACCACCAACCCGACAACCAGACCCAGCAGACGGATGTTCCAACTCGCATGTTCAACCGGCTTGGCTGAGCCGCGGCGCACGTTTGTTGCCACCAGCGGCACCAGATAAGCGCAAAGCAAAAAGGCGACTACGCCCAATATCGGAATCGATGCCGTCGATGCCGCCGTCCAACCCGGCAAGGTTAAAAGCATCGCACAAAGCATGCAGCCCAGAGACATCATCGAACCAACGGAAAGATCGATCCCTCCGGTCAAAATCACTAAGGTCATGCCGACTGCGATAATGCCGTTGTTCGCGACCTGCCGGAGCACATCCGCCTGGTTTCCCGGCTCCAGAAAGATATTCGCCCCTTTCCGGTTGACCGGGGATAAAATGATCCCGGCTCCATAAAGGACTGCCAAGCCCCAAAATAACTTGGTCTTTAACAGAAATTTTCCCACCGAAGCGGCAGCCCCCTTCATAATGTAGCCTCCAGATTCAAGAACTCAGGTTGGATAGCACCTCCGGGTGACGCGTATTCGAGAATTGTTTCTTGGGAAAACTCAGTTCGATCCAGCAAGGCGGTTGGGCGGCCTTCTCGCAGCACCAAAATCCGATCGCTAAGCAACATCAGCTCGGGTAATTCTGAAGACACTAGCACGATAGCCAAGCCTTGCTCCGCCAGGTCGCGAATCAAACGATAGATCTCTGCCTTAGCGCCGACATCAATCCCGCGCGTCGGTTCGTCCAGCAGAAACACCTTCGGCTTCGTTACCAGACATTTCGCCACCACTACCTTTTGTTGGTTGCCGCCGCTCAGCGACCCTGCTGTCTGTTCGATGTCGCGCGCGTGAATATTCAGTTTTTGCACCATCGACTGAGCTAGCGCCTTCTCTCTCCCTCGCGCCACCACCCCGAAACGCGTCAACGTCCTCATCACCGGTAATCCAATGTTTCTATCGATTCCGGCACCGAGAACTAGGCCGTCCCGCTTGCGATCTTCCGTAACCAAAGCTAAACCGTGCGCCTTCGCTTCTATCGGACTGAGCACCAGCACAGGCTCGCCTTCGATTAAAACCTCGCCATCGCTGGTCCCCGGGTGCAGGCCGTACAATACTTGCAGGGTCTCGGTTCTACCCGCCCCCAGCAATCCTCCTAACCCAAATACTTCCCCGGCTCCCACCGCGAAACTAACATCCTGTACCAACGTTGGCCGGCTCGGGGTCGGGGATGGATGTTCTAACGACAAATTGCGGACCTCTAACATCGGTCTTGCGGTCTCCGCCGCACTCTTGTCTTCAGCGAGCATTTCTTGAATTTCTCGCCCGACCATCATCCGAATCAGATCCTTCCGATTCGCGCCTTTGGCCGGCACCGTCCCAATATGGCGTCCATCCCGGAGTACGGTAACGGTGTGTGCGAGTGCGGTTACCTCCTCCATGCGATGAGAGATATAGACAATCGCTACCCCTTCCGCCGCTAACCGGCGTATCACTTGAAACAGACGTTCTGTCTCGTTGATCGAAAGCGCCGACGTCGCTTCGTCCATGATCAGAATGCGCGCCTTCGACACAAGCGCCTTTGCGATCTCCACCAACTGTTGTTCCCCGACGCGAAGCTTCGAGACCGGCATCTGGAGCGGTCCGTGAAAATCCAGCGCTTTAAGGACTTCTTCTGCCGCCTGCACCTGGCTCTTCCGATCGACAAAAAAGAGCGACTGCAATTTTTCCTGGCCCAGGAAAATATTCTCGTCGACCTCAAGCTCCGGAACCAGGCTAAGTTCCTGCTGAATCATGGCGATGCCGGCCCGGGTCGCATCGCGGGGAGAAGTCAAATTCACCGGCTGGCCCGCCACGAGAATCTGTCCCTCGAAATCCTCGATCAACCCCGCGGCAATTTTCATTAGGGTACTTTTCCCTGCTCCGTTCTCGCCCATGAGCGCGTGAACCTCGCCGGCCCTTAACTCGAAATCGACCTCGCGCAGAACCTGAGTCGGCCCAAACGACTTCGAAATCCGCCGCATCTCGAGCGCAAAAGGCTGGGTCAGCTGGTTAAGGTTATCGAGCGAGGACATAAGAACACTAAAGTCAGCCTACGGGGATGAGAATTAAAGGAGGCACAGAAACTGGATGATTCAGGGAGGTATTTGATTGATACTCGTCAGCAGGAATAATGTAAAGCTTTACATAGGATTTTGTTTGTTCCATCCTCCTCTCCCAACACTCTTTATCCTCCAATCCTAACCCAACCTGCCAGTTACAACCCAGCCGGCCTAATTCACTAATTCAATGACCCTTTCAGAGCTCGCCCGCGAATTAAACGTGAGCATCGCCACCGTTTCCAGAGCCCTAAACCGGCCCGATGACGTTGCTCCCAGTACTCGCGAGCGAATCCTGGCCGCTGTCCATCGCAACGGAAAATACCAGCCAGGCAAAGCCAGATCGCTCCGAGCTCAGCAAACCCGCACCATCGGCGTAGTGATCTCCGATATTCGTAATCCTTTTTTCGCCGGTTTTGTTAAATCCATTGAGGATATCGCTAGAGACAACGGCTATACCGTCCTGGTCTGTAACGCCGATGAGGATTCGGAGAAGGAAGAAGCCGCGCTGTCCATGTTCCTCGATCGTAAGGTCGCCGGCCTTATCAATTGCTCTACCGGTGGAAATGTGGCCCTGCTCCGCGCAGTCCGGCAAAGCGGCGCCGCCATCATCGATTTTGACCGCGAATCCGGCCTGGAAAACGTCGATGTGGTCACCGCCGATAACCTACGCGGCGCTTCGCTCGCGATCCAACACTTGATTTCGCTTGGCCATCGGCGAATCGCCACCATCGCCGGACCACATCATTTATCGAACGCTCGGACCCGGTTAGAAGGTTACCGCCGCTCGTTAGCTAGATCCGGTATCGGATTTGTCGATCAATATGCTCAAGCTGGGAACTTCCAGGCTGAATCCGGGTATGAATGCGCTAAGAAGCTGTTCAAGTTGCCCATCCCTCCCACCGCCGTTTTTGTGGCTAATTTGGAGATGTGTTCCGGACTCATCACCTTCGTCCGCGAAGCCGGCATCCGGGTACCGGCCGACCTTTCGGTGGTAACCTTCGATGATTCTTTTTGGATGCGGTATATCGATCCTCCCATTACCGCCATTGCCCAACCCGTCGAAAGGATGGGTCAATTCACCATTCAGCTAATGTTGGAGCGCCTTCGCGGTAGCCGTGGCGTCCAAAGAAAAATGTTCACCCCCAAGCTGATCATCCGGCAATCCACCGCCGCCCCGGCCGCTTCGCGGATGACAAATGACAAATGACAGATTACAGATGGCAGATGCGGGCCGGCATTAGAAGGGAATCAGGGTTCGCCCCGATAGGAAAGGCCGAGAATAAGCGTTACCACAGGAGCCCCTGGTAGTTTAACCGCGTTTTTTTAAGAGGGTCTACAATATATATGGGATTGGCTTCATCCGGGTCTGGGAATCAACTCATCGAGGCTGACGGCGCGAAGAACGTGTCACTGCCTGAAATCTCGCGCGAAAAGATTGCGGATCTGGTGGCGGACATGAACACGAAGGGGTTCGGTGTTCTGCCTGGTTATTTGCAGCCACAGGATCTCGCCGGCCTGCGAAGCTTTGTTGAGGGGGCAGTCACAGCCGCCGGCGAACAATATGTGTCATTTCGCGGAGAGGAACCGGTCGCAGGAACTCTGGTGCAGGTATTGTCTAACTCCTCCGCCTTTGTGGATTTATTACACCAAGTATACGAGTTAGGAGCGGGCAAGTCCGCTCCGGACCAATCTCTGTATCAGGTGCTACGCTGTTTAAAGGGCGACTCCGGCCTAAAGCATGCCCTGCTCTTTCATTACGATTCTTACGTCGTCACTGCGCTACTGCCGATAATCATTCCTACCGAAGGGCAAAAGGGTAACCTGGTCATGGTGCCTAACATCCGGCCAATTAGATCTTCCTATCTTTTCAACCTGATCGACAAGATCATTCTGGACAACCCTGCTACTCAATTCCTTCTGCGGAAAGCTTATCGCACGGGTCTCCTCAAACTGATGCAGATCCCGATGGTCCCCGGCAATCTGTACTTCTTCTGGGGTTATCGGAGCGTACATGCCAACGAAGCGTGCGACCCGGATAAGATTCGGGCCACAGCGCTATTTCATTTTGGCGATCCTCACGCCGGCAGCCGCTTACGCAAGTTCACCGGTCGAGCTAAAAGCCGGGCTCGAACAGGCGTATCCAAAGCAAGCTAGCCACCTGTCATGTGTCATTTGCTATCTGAGTAGCGGACCGCGTAGCGCTCAGCAGCCGTCCCAGCGCATCGTTGAACTCCAGCTCCCGCTCGAGATTCGGCATATGCCCAACTCCTTTCATCCAGACCAGCTCTGACCGCTTAAGCAATCCACTCATCTGCTCCGCATCAGCCCGCGTAGTAAAAGCGTCTTCGTCACCCACCACTACCAAGGCTGGGACATCGATTCTTGCCAAGGTTTCTGCGTAATCAGGTCGCACAGCTCGTCCGCGAATGGCCGCCGCTGCGCCAATTGGATTGGTTGACCGCATCATTGTGCGGACGTGTTCCGCAACTTTAGGCAACGCCGCCAGATTCGCTGGTGTCACCATTTTCGGCAGCACTTCCTCTGCGTACGGTCCCATGCCCTCTCTCAACAACCGGTCCGCCATCGCCGCGCGCTGCTGTTTGCCTTCCTGGGCTTCAGCCCTGCAAATCGTAGCTGCCAGCAAGACACCGCGTACGCGTTCAGAGTATTGCCGGCAAAACTCCATAACAATCTGGCCGCCCATCGACAACCCGCCGATCACAACCCTTTTGATATCGAGTTGGTCCAACAGGCCAGCAATATCCCCAGCAAAAACGTCGAGCGTCGTTTTGCCCGAAACCACGGTACTCTCCCCATAACCTCGAAGATCAGGCACGATAACCCTCCATGGACGCCTCCCATAGTCGTGCTCGTCCTCGTCCTCGTGCTCGATTCGAGCGGGTTGACAGTCTTGAGGAGGTGGTTCGGTCTGGTGATAACGGCCCGGCAGAGCGAGTCCTGCTTCAAAATCTCGAGCACGAGCACGAGGACGATTTAATCCCGCAATCCAGTCCACCTGTGGTCGCCACATCGTGCGATTAAACGGATGCCCATGCACCAATACCAAAACATCCTCTCCCTCCCCCACATCCTCATAC